>Ga0247841_10004469_pt1 | contig 23997 bp, 18 predicted proteins | sample LaCruzMarch2015__2_FD_192410 | JGI IMG/M metagenome (GOLD analysis project Ga0247841, IMG submission 192410) | Freshwater microbial communities from meromictic Lake La Cruz, Castile-La Mancha, Spain - LaCruzMarch2015_18m | ecosystem: Environmental > Aquatic > Freshwater > Lake | place: Spain... | reverse complement strand
GTCGGAAAAAAAACATAGAACCGACGGATTTACCCGTCGGAAAAAAAACATAGAACCGACGGATTTACCCGTCGGAAGAAAAAACCCATAACCGACGGATTTACCCGTCGGAAGAAAAAACCCATAACCGACGGATTTACCCGTCGGAAGAAAAAACCCATAACCGACGGATTTACCCGTCGGAAAAAATAACCAGAATATGCCGGTTTTTATTTTCAAAAGATTGTTGTACGGCCTGCTGGTCCTCTTCGGAGTCATAACCCTGGTATTCATCCTCTTTAATATCCTTCCCGGCGACCCGGCCAGGATGATGCTGGGCCAGCGTGCTGATATTTCTTCCGTCGAGGCAATCCATAAAGACCTTGGACTCGATAAGCCACTTCTCACGCAATACTTCAATTTCCTGAACGACTTGTCTCCCGTTTCTCTCCATAATAAAAAGAACCCGGAAAATTATTGGTACCTCAATCCTGACAAATATTCTCCTTACCTTAAATTGATCAGCATTAATAAAACCAGCCTGGTATTGAAGATACCCTACCTGAGGAAGTCATACCAGACAAAAAGGGAGGTAGCGGCAGTCATTGCAGAGGCATTTCCTAAAACCTTAATGCTGGCTGCGGTTTCGATGATCTTTGCTTTAATCATAGGTGTTATTATCGGCATTTTAAGTGCTTTATACAAAGATGGCATCTTCGACAGGGTGGCAATGGTACTTTCTGTCATGGGCATGTCGCTACCTTCTTTTTTTGCAGCGATTATTATCGCCTGGGTATTTGCTTTTCTGCTTTCCGACTATACCGGCCTGAACATGACCGGCAGCCTGTATACAGTGGATGATTTCGGCAGGGGTGAGTACATCAGCCTGAAGAATTTAATACTGCCCGCTCTCACACTGGGTATCCGGCCGCTCGGTGTGATCGTCGAACTGACGCGAAGTTCCATGCTGGACGTAATGTCGCAGGATTTTATCCGCACTGCCCGGGCAAAAGGACTCAGTGAATTCCGGGTGGTTACGCGTCATGCCCTTAAAAATGCGCTCAATCCGGTGGTTACGGCCGTTTCCGGCTGGTTTGCCTCCCTGATGGCCGGGGCTGTCTTCGTGGAATATGTTTTCGACTGGAAAGGGATCGGTGTTGTCATCGTCGATGCCCTTGAGAAGTATGACTTTCCGGTGATCATGGGCACCGTGCTCTTTATTTCAGTCATTCTCATCATCATTAATATTCTGACGGATATCTCTTATGCGCTGCTCGATCCGCGGGTGAAGCTGGATTAGGCGGTCAGCTTCTGCTTATCCCTGAAATCCACCAAAAAAAACATTGGTTATATTCTGCCATGTTTACCCTCCGGCGTCACCATACCTTTGTTTCATCAACGATAAAAAAAAGTTCTTTAATTCATTCAAACAAACAAATCAACAAAAACGGAGGTTATTATGAAAACTTTAAAATTTGCAATGATCGCGGCATTAATTGCCTGCACGATGGTAAGTCTGGCTAACGCTGACGGGTTCACAGGTAAACCCAAACCAATCAAGGTGATAAACCTGACACTCGAACGGGCCGTTCAAATCCCGGGACTGGTATGGGCCATGTACACTCAACTCGACAAGGATGATTTCCTGAATGGTACCCCCAATCACACTTATGTGGCTGAAGTAACGTACAATGGAACTCTTTACCGGATCAGCGCTACCGGTGAGCAGTGGATGAGGTTTTTCAGATTGCTCGAAAGATTGCCCATCAGCACGGAATATCCAGTCATAGGGATAAATTAGGTTCCTTTTGCGGCGCAGAGAAAGAGGGCATCCCGGAAACGGGGTGTCCTCTTTTTGTGTTGGTAGGTCGGCGGTAGTCAATAATGGACAACCTAATGACTACCTAATGACAACTTAATGACCACTTATTGACCACTTATTGACCATTTAGTGACCATTTAATAACTTTAATTTCTCCCTGGCCAATTGTCCAACTGTCCAACTGTCCAACTTTTTTCTATCTTTGCTTCTGAACAATTAATTGAACTGCCATGAGAATAAAGATCGTTGCCGGTAACTGGAAAATGAACAAAACATTTGACGAGGCAGATAACCTTATTTACGAAATCCTGGACTTGCTTGAGGAAAAAGGAAAACCTGAGGAGGTGGACGTCATCATTTGCACGCCTTATATTTATCTCGAACTGGCCGGAGATATTACAGAAGATTCACCTGTCTTTATCGGGGCACAGAATGTCAGCCAGTTTGAATCGGGTGCTTATACGGGCGAGATTTCAGCTTCCATGCTCCGTTCCATGCACATCGATTTTGCCATTATCGGGCATTCGGAAAGAAGAAAATATTTCAGGGAAACTGATGATGAGCTTTTCGCGAAAGCCCAGACAGCCCTGAAACATGATATTGCGCCAATCTTTTGCTGTGGTGAACTTCTGGAAGAACGTGAAGCAGGTAAACATTTCGAAACCGTTAAACAACAACTTGAACAAACCATTTTCAAACTCGATGCAGAAGATTTCGCCCGGGTTATCATTGCCTACGAACCGGTATGGGCAATCGGCACCGGCGTCAATGCCACTTCTGAACAGGCACAGGAAATGCACTTCTTCATCCGCGAACTGGTGTGGAATAAATTTGGCGCAGAGGCTGCTGCAGAGATTACAATCCTTTACGGAGGTAGCTGCAATGCAAAAAATGCAAAGGAGCTGTTCTCCATGCCTGACGTCGATGGCGGCCTGATCGGCGGCGCTTCGCTCAAGGCTCAGGAGTTTTGCGAGATCATCAGGGCCGCGGGAGAGTAATTTGTCTGACCGCCCCCTCCTCTTTGTCCCCTCCCCCAATTGGGGTAGGGGATACAGGGGTAGGGGCTGAAATCTGAGCTACATGCCATACTTTGAGCTAACCTTTTCGCCCATCACGTTAGAAGCAGACAGAGCGCTGCTCATTGCAGAACTGTTGCAGGCAGGATTTGATAGTTTTACGGAAGAAGAAGACACGCTCCTTGCCTATATTCAGGCCGGTGTTTTCAGGAACGGGATGCTGGATGATATTGTTTATCTTTCTGATAAACCGGAAATTAAAGTCGAAGTAAGGCCACTGGAAGATAAAAACTGGAACAAAGAGTGGGAATCGAACTACCAGCCGGTTACTATTGCCGGCAAATGTCATGTCAGGGCGCCTTTTCATCCTTCTTTGCCGGATATGGCCTATGAAATCATCATTGAACCAAAGATGGCATTTGGTACGGCACATCACGAAACCACCCAATTGATGGCCGGCTGGCTACTGGACCTGAACATTAAGGGAAAGGAAGTGCTGGATATGGGTTGTGGAACTGCAATTCTTGCCATACTGGCCAATAAAATGGGAGCCGGAAACGTTATCGGGATAGATAATGATGAATGGGCGTGGCGCAATGGTACCGATAATTTCAGGATCAATGACATTACTGCAGGCAGTGTATTTCAAGGCGATGCAGCCTTGATCAGGCCTGACTGCTATGATATCATCCTGGCAAATATCAACCGGAATGTGCTTGTACAGGATATGAAAGCTTACTATGATGGTCTTCGCAAGGATGGCATCCTCCTGCTAAGCGGCTTTTACCAGAAAGACATTGAAGCCATTGCTGCTTCTGCCTCAGAATCGGGCTTGCATTTATCAGGATCACGGACCCTGAACGATTGGGCAGTACTATTATTTTATAAATGAAGCTGATGACTATGCCTTCGGGAAAAATCGTTTTACTTATACTCGCCATTTTTTGTTCACTAACTATAAATGCCCAGTTGGTGAAGTCTTTTTCTGAAGATCAGGCGAAGTTTCCGGCAGAGCTCCAATTATTGTTTTCCAATATTTCAAGCCCCACAACCGGGATGAAAGTCCGGGAATTATTAAATCCTTTTATTGAATCATGGAATGCAAATGTTTATAATGATGAGGAAAAGGTGATGATTATGGGTAATGCTAATACCTTGTTATTAAGAAAATCATCAAACTATCCTGATATTTATAACTACATTTCCATCATTCATCATCTCAAGAAAAAAGGAAACAGAGAAGCTGTTTCGATCTGGTCTCAGGATTTTATTAAACGGATTCCGGTTGCAAATCAGCGGCAAATCCAGTCATACCTTGATCAATACGAATTATTGGTGAATAAAAACATCCTTTTCCAGTCATCTTCCTTCTCCTGGTTTATTTCAGATAGCAGCTTTCATCTTGAATATGACACCGCCGTCAGGGTCATCTACCGAAAGGCAGACCTTACCTGTGCAACAAAAAAAGATACGTCGCGAATTCTGAAAACATTAGGGGTATTTTATCCAAATACACTGGACTGGGTAGGCCAAAAAGGAAGGGTAACCTGGGAAAGGGTGGGATTTGACCCTGATTCAGTTTATGCCGACCTGTCGAACTACCGGATCAATATGATATTCTCCGAATACAGCGCCGATACGGTCAGGTTAATTAATAAAAGGTATTTTAAAGAACCTCTTTTTGGGGAACTTAAAGAGAAAGTGCTGGCAAGTCCTCCCGGTCCGGGATCAACTTACCCGCAATTCTATTCATACCTGAAAAATTATGAGATTCGGAATTTATTCAAAAATATCGATTACCTGGGAGGTTTCAGTGTGGAAGGCGCCCGTGTTATCGGTTCCGGGGAAGTCAATAAAAATGCTTCCCTTTTTGTATTAAAGGATGGAAAAATACGGGCGCATATCAGATCCAATGGTTTCAGGATCCAGGGTGACCAGATCACGGCAAATCCGGCTTCACTCAGTATCCTGACCGATGGCGATTCAGTTTACCACCCCGGATTGCAATTGAAATATTTTAATGATAAACGCCAGCTGGTGATGTTCCGTCCCGAATCCGGAATATCGCAAAGCCCTTTTTTTAATGGGTTCCATGAGATCGATATGGATTGCGGCGCCATGTATTGGAACCTCGACAGCAATACCGTCAATTTTGAATCGGTACCGGGTATAAACCGGATAAGTGTCAATGATTTTATCTCTAATTATTTCTTTTCCCAGTTTGAATTTTATAAGATCCAGGGGATAGATGATAAGAATCCGCTGTATATCATCAGGGACTACTCCCGGAGTTACGGCACGAATGAGATAACGCCGGGGTCATTGGCCCAGTATATGAATAAATCCCCTGAACAGGTGAAAGCAATGATGCTTAAGCTCAGTATCCAGGGATTTCTTTATTACGACCTGGTCAACGATAAAGCTATTATCCAGGACCGTCTGAACCAGTACATTGAAGCCAATACCGGCAAGAAGGATTATGATGTGATCAGGATCAATTCTGAAACCAACAATATTAGCAATGCCACGCTGAACCTGGACAACTATGATTTGCTGGTGCGCGGGGTCAATGAAGTGTTCCTCAGCGATTCCCAGCAGGTTTATATCTACCCTGAGAAAGATGAGATCATCATTAAAAAGGGATTGGATTTTGTATTTTCCGGGGTAGTGAAAGCCGGACTTTTTGATTTTTATGCTCATAATTGTTCTTTTGAATATGACTCTTTCAAACTGAACCTTCCTTTAATCGATTCTTTAAGTTTCCAGGTGAAATCATTTAAGAAGGACGAAAAAGGCAATCAACCCCTGAAAAGGGTCGGGAGCGTCATTGAAAACATGAGCGGAAAGATTCTGATCGACCATCCGACAAATAAATCTGGGTTGCAGTCATTTCCGGCATTCCCCATTTTTAAGAGCGAGCAGGAGTCTTTCGTCTATTATGATCATGACACTTTATATAATCGCGACCGTTTCGCCTATCATATTTACCCTTTTGTGCTCGACAGCCTTGATAACTTCTCTACGGACAACCTTCTTTTCGATGGCTACCTGGTGTCTTCCGGCATCTTTCCGAATATAAAGCAGCCTTTGAAAGTCCAGCCTGATTATTCGCTGGGCTTCATTAACGAGACTCCCGGTGAAGGATACCCTGCATATTCCGGTAAGGGCAATTTTTTTGAAGAAGTGAACCTGAGCAACCAGGGACTCAGAGGGAAAGGGCAGCTAAAGTTCCTGACTTCTCTTACCGTCTCTGACGACTTTCACTTTTACCCTGATTCTATGATCACCGTTTTGGCAAAACATTTTACGATCGATCCGCAAATTGCTAAAGTCGAATACCCAAAAGTCGGGGCTGACAGTATTTACCAGGTCTGGTATCCTGGCAATGATACCATGCATCTGCAGGCACTCAGGCTGCCTTTTAAAATGTACGATGAAAAGGCTTTGTTGTACGGTGACCTTTACTACTCCTCAAAAGGCTTATCCGGCAAAGGAAAGGTGGGCTTCGAAAGTGTGGAACTCGCTTCTGAAAAATATGTTTTCAGGCATCATACCATTGATGCCGACACGCTCGATTTCAGGTTGTTTGCAAAAGGTTCGGACGACATGGCCGTTTCAGCAGAAAAATACCGGACCCATGTCGATTTCGATACCAGGATTGTTGAGTTTAAAACTAATAAAAAGGGATCGACCGTTTCATTTCCTTATAATAATTTTGTCTGTTTTATGGATAATATCGACTGGTATATGGATCAGCATGAAATGCGACTTTATAATGACCTGGGTGAGAAATATGCCAATATCGACAAGATGAGCAGGGAGGAATTGCTGAAGCTCGACCTGTCCGGATCTGTTTTTCTGGCCACCGGCCCCAAAGCTGATTCTTTATCCTTTTTCTCGGTGACTGCCCGGTATGACCTGATAAAGTATCTCATAGATGCGGAAGATGTCAAGCTGATCAGGGTGGCAGATGCTGCAATTTTTCCTGATAGCGGCTATGTGAAGATCAGGCAGGGCGGACAAATTCAAACGTTAAAAAATGCAGGCATTATTGCTGATACGGCAAATCGTTTTCATACAATTGAACAAGCAGAAGTGGATATTTTGTCCAGAAAAAATTACCAGGCAAAAGGAATTTATCAATATCATGATAGCAGTAATGTTGTTCAACAATTCCCTTTGAAATTGATAGCTGTCGATTCAACCGGGCAGACTTACGCACAGGGTGATATTGCCGGAAATTTGAATTTCTCTTTAAATCCTCACTTTGGTTTTAAAGGTAAAGTGAATTTGATATCTTCAAGGAAGGATCTGTTTTTTGAAGGAGGTTTTCAAACCCATGACGAATGTTTTAAAGCCGGTGAAAAGTACTGGGTGTATTTTAAATCCTGGGTTGATCCTGATGAGGTAAGGATCCCGGTTCAACCTCCTTTGGTCGACCTCGATGGAAAACAGTTAGACCTGGCTATCCAGATATCTGATTATGAGGAAGAAATATATACTTCCTGGTTTACCCCCAGGGCACTTACCTGGGATACTGCCCTTGTAAAGGCTTCCGGTGAGATTTTTTATGATGAACCCTCTGATGGTTTCATCATTTCCCCGCCAGATAAAACAGCTCAGGCAACTAACCCGGCCGGGATATTTTACAATACCAGGAATTGTACTGTTGAAGCATCAGGGCCTTTAAGCCTTGGCCTGTTCTTTAATTATGTCGATATGAAAAGTTTTGGCGATATCAGGTACCTGGTCGTCCCGGATTCCACCACTTTAAACCTGACCCTTACTTTTGATTTTCTTTTTTATGAAGCATCCTTGAACACCATGGCCGATAGCCTGATGTTATCTGATCTGAAAGGACTTGACGTTACCCGCAAGGATTACCAGGCTTTCCTCGACTATATGATGGGTGAAGCAGAATCGAAGGATCTGAAAGACGATATCAGCATTTACGGAAATATCAGAAGGCTTCCGGAAGAGTTGATCCATACCATTGTTTTGACAGATATTAATCTCTATTGGAATTCGTTCACAAATTCTTATATCTCAAGAGGCCAGATAGGGGTCATGAGTTTAGGTAAAAATGCCGTGAACAGGTATGTAAATGGAAACCTGGAGCTGATCCGCCGCCGGAGCGGGGATGTCATCAGCCTGTACCTTGAAATCAGTCCGATGCAATATTATTTCTTTGATTACCGGAATGGAGTCATGCAAACCATTTCTTCTGATATGGTTTATAATAACCGGATTAGTGATTTGAAGCAGGAAAAGAGAATGATGAACAAGCCCGGTTTGGAGGAGACTTACGAGTTTTTACTGTCAAGCCGCAGAAAACTTATTGATTTCATTCGCAGAATGGAACCATTCATGAATTAATTTTGGGGTGATGGTACTTCAGTTTATACTTTTCATCGTCATCGCCTATCTGATCGGATCCATTCCTACTTCTGTATGGGTAGGAAAGATTTTTTTCAAACTCGATGTCAGAGATCACGGAAGTGGAAATGCCGGAGCTACCAATACGATCAGGGTGCTTGGCTGGAAAGCCGGGTTGCCTGTTTTCATTTTTGATGTCTTTAAAGGTTGGTTCGCAGTAATGCTGGCAAGTTTTTTCCTGACTGGTCAGCTCGGAGATGAACAGCTGGTTTACCTGAAAATTGCCCTGGCTGCTGCCGTGGTCCTGGGCCATGTTTTCCCTGTCTTTGCCGGATTCCGCGGAGGTAAAGGGGTTGCGACTCTGCTGGGCGTCGGTATCGCCCTGTACCCGGTTACTGTTTGGATCGTCCTGGGCGTCTTTATCCTGGTTTTGCTGGCCACCGGCTATGTTTCACTCGGTTCTGTCACCGGAGCAATAGTGTTTCCTTTTCTTGACATCTTTCTTTTCAGACAGGAAAATGTCTGGCTGATTGGATTATCAATTCTGGTTGCCCTTTTCATCCCGTTGACCCACCGGAAAAATATAAAAAGATTGCTGAAAGGAGAAGAATCAAAATTCAGGCCTCATCGACATGGTAACAAGCCGGATCAACCGGTGTGAAAAAAATGTTAAGAAAGAAATATAACTATGCTGACCCTGAGTTATTTTTTACCTATTTTTACGATATTAACCAGATGTTAAAATCTAATAAAGCTGTTGTATGAAATTCATTGTATCAAGTTCGGTTTTACTAAGGAATCTGTCGGCCCTGAGCGGGGTGATCAGTTCCTCCAATACGCTGCCTATCCTGGATGATTTCCTGTTTGAGCTCAGGGAAGAGGAGCTGTTTGTTACGGCATCAGACCTGGAAACTACCATGACGGTTACCATTCCGCTTACAAAGGCAGAAGAATCCGGCGCAGTGACTATTCCTGCCAAGATTCTGCTTGATACGCTCAGGACCATGTCTGATATTCCGGTCATCTTTTCTATCAACCCGGAATCTTTGCTCGTTGAAATTTCAGCAGGGGAGGGAAAATACAAACTCAGTGGTCATAGCAGTGACGAATTTCCGCAATCACCTTCACTTGACGGTACTTCGAAACTGACTGTCAGTGCATCGGTTCTCGTGGATGCTATCAATAAAACCATTTTTGCCACCGGCAGCGATGAGCTACGGCCCGTTATGTCTGGTGTTTACTGTGAGCTTTCGCCCGATCATCTCACTTTTGTTGCTACAGATGCACATAAACTTGTAAGGTACAGAAGAAAAGATGCCCACTCCGAACAGGTTACATCCTTTATCCTGCCTAAAAAGCCGTTGAACCAGCTTAAAGGGATCCTGGCAAATAAAGAATTTGATGTCAATATCGAATATACTCAAACAAATTCCTTGTTTACTTTCGAGAATTTCAAGCTGATCTGCCGCCTTATTGATGGGAAGTATCCTAATTATGATGCAGTAATCCCGACGAATAACCCGAACATTCTGTCGGTCGACCGTGGCCAGTTACTGAATTCCATCAGGCGCGTTGCCTTATTTGCCAATCAGTCGACCCACCAGATCCGTTTCCGCCTCTCCGGAAAAGAACTGGTCCTGTCGGCAGAAGATATCGACTTTGCTAATGAAGCAAAGGAAAGATTGACCTGCAGTTATGAGGGCGAAGACATGGAAATCGGCTTCAATTCCCGCTTCCTGCTCGATATGATCCTTAATGTCACCACTGAACAGGTGAGGTTTGAAATGTCGGCACCCAACCGGGCAGGTTTAATTTTGCCTATCGACAATGAGAATAAAGAGGAAGAAATTCTCATGCTCGTCATGCCGGTGATGCTGAATTAGTCGTTATTCGTCAAGCTATATTCGGTAGATACGCAAAATTTTACGTATCTACCGAATATTGCTGACTGCTGACTAATTTTCTTCTGACTCCTGAATTCTGACTGCTGACTAATTTTCTTCTGACTCCTGACTTCTGTCTCCTGACTTTTTTGGCATCAGAGCTACAATCTCTGACGCAATCTCTTCGATGGCTTTACTGGTAACATTGATCCGCTGCCATTTGGGCTGGCTGGAAAAAATTTGTGAAGCATACAGGCACTCCCTTTTAACATAATCCGGGTTGGCATATTCACCGGGCGTTCCACCCAGCCTTTCCTGGCGGGCTTTGCGTAACTGGGCCAACCGGTTTGGGTACGTACCGAGACAAAATACCCTGTCGGGTGGCACCTTGTAAATGATCTCCGGCATAGGTATACCAAGAACTATCGGCACATTTGCAACATACCACTGCTTAAACGCAAGGAATATACTTAACGGGGTTTTGAAAGTACGGCTGACACCCAACAGGACAATTTCAGCTTTTTGCAGTTCCTCAACCCGTTTGCCATCGTCGTGGTTAAATGCAAACTGCATCGTTTCGATCCTTCTGAAATAGGACTCGTTGATTGTTCGGAACAATCCCGGCAGTTCGCTCGGGTTTACGGAAAACTGATCCGACATCCTGTCGAGCAACGGCCCCATCAGATCGATGGTTTCCACATTGTGAAGCCTTGCAACCCGGAAAAGCTCTTCCCTGAGCCTGTCACTAACCAGCGTATGAACGATGAAGGCCTTCATTTCGATAGCCTGCTGAACAAGCTGTTGAATTTGCAGATTGGTACGGATATCTGGAAACCTCAGGATCTCTATTTCCTGGTCGGGAAACTGCGTCATGGCAGCCCTGACGGCTTGTTCCGCCGTCCGTCCTGTACCGTCCGATGCCACAAAGATCTGGTGCAAAACTCAAATTTTATCTAATGAATTTCAAATTTCAAATTCATGGTTCCAAGGTTCCAGAGTTTCAATGTTCCAGAACTCCATATTATTGACCTCTGCCTGCCAACTGCCAACTGTCCAACTGTCCAACTAAACCTGCGGCCCCGCTTTCACCAGCCTCATACCCAGTTCATTATCCGTATACTGAACAAAGTTCTTTATAAACAACTCAGCCAGCTCACGGGCTTTCTTTTCCCATTCTGCCGGATCGGAATAGGTGTCGCGCGGATCAAGTATATTGGGGTCTACATCATGCAGGGCAACAGGTACCTTGAGATTGAAAATCGGGATGGTTTTGGTTTCGGCTTTATCTATGGAACCGTCCAGGATAGCATCGATGATCTTTCGGGTATCTTTGATGGAAATTCGTTTGCCGGTCCCGTTCCAGCCGGTATTGACCAAAAATGCCTCAGCTCCATTGGCAACCATGCGTTTTACCAGTTCTTCGCCGTATTTGGTCGGGTGCAACAGCAGGAAAGCCGCACCGAAACAGGCTGAAAATGTTGGCTGCGGGGTGGTTACGCCAAGTTCGGTGCCCGCCAGCTTTGCTGTGAAGCCCGAAAGAAAATGATATTGAGTTTGCTCAGGAGTCAGAAATGAAACCGGAGGCATCACCCCGAAGGCATCCGCTGTCAGGAAGATGACTTTCTTTGCCGGCCCTGCCTTGGAAACTGGTTTTACAATGTTGTCGATGTGATAAATAGGGTAGGAGACACGTGTATTTTCAGTGATAGATCCATCTTTGAAATCGATTTTTCCATCCTTGTCCACTACCACATTTTCGAGTAAAGCATCCTTTCGTATGGCATTGTAAATATCCGGCTCGCTGCCCTTGTCAAGGTTGATGCACTTGGCATAGCATCCGCCTTCAAAATTGAAAATGCCCTCATCATCCCAGCCGTGCTCATCATCACCGATCAGCGCCCTTTTCGGGTCGGTTGAAAGGGTGGTCTTGCCCGTACCCGATAAACCGAAGAAGATAGCAGTATCGCCATCCTTGCCTACATTTGCGGAACAATGCATAGCTGCAACGCCTTTCAGCGGGAGGAAATAATTCATCACTGAGAAGATCCCCTTTTTCATTTCTCCTCCATACCAGCTACCTCCAATTACCGCAAGGCCTTCCGTAAGATTGAACATGACAAAAACTTCCGAGTTCAATGCAACGCCATCAATACGCTTCATGTTTTTCCATTCGGGATTAGTCGTTTTTGCGGCATTCAGCACCACAAAGTCAGGCTTAAAATTCTCAAGTTCATCTTCCGTAGGCCTGATAAACATGTTTTTGATAAAATGAGCCTGCCAGGCTACTTCCAGTATGAAGCGGATTTTGATACGTGTATCGGGGTTAGTGCCGGCATAACCGTCAACGACATATAGTTTTTTCCCTGAAAGCTGCTTCGATCCAAGATTATAGCAATATTCCCAGGTTTTGTGATCAATAGGCTTATTATCGGAACGGATGCCCGGCGATGCCCACCAAACCGTATCTTTGGTCTTTTCATCCATGACAATGTACTTATCTTTGGGTGAACGACCGGTGAAGCGTCCTGTAAGAACATTAACAGCGCCCAATTCGGTAAGGTATCCTTTTTCGAAGCCTTCAAGGGAGGGATCGGTTTCATGTTTAAAAAGCTCATCGTATGATAGGTTATAGAATAATTCTTTAACATCTGTTATCCCGTAACTGGCGAGATCCTGTAATATATTTTCCTGATTAACTGCCATGGTTTGATTATTTATTATAAAACAATATGATCTAGTTATGCTGCAAAATTATCAATTTCTGAAGAATATCAAATGCATTATTCAGTTAGTCTATCAGGTTACGAAATTGATTTCAGAAAGAAAATTTGAAGAGCTTGTCTCAAAAGACTGAGCTACCTTTATTTTAGGGTAATCCGACGACTAAAGCCGTCGGTTCCAATTGTGTAACATCAATAGAACCAACGGCTTTAGTTGTTGGAAGAAACAAAAAAAAGATTATTTCTTAGACTTCTTTCCTTTCTTATCAGATTTTTTATCGTCTTTCTTTCCTTTCTCATCGCCTTTTTTAGTCAGTTTTTCCCTGATAATAGCCTGGGCTGCAGCCAGTCGTGCTATTGGCACCCGGTATGGGGAACAGGAAACATAATCAAAACCGAGAGAGTTGCAGAATTCAACTGATGAAGGCTCTCCACCATGTTCGCCGCAAATACCGATCTTGATATGCGGCCTGGTTTTCCTGCCTTTTTTCACGGCGATTTTCATCAGTTTGCCAACCCCTTCCTGGTCTAAAACCTGGAACGGATCAAATTTCAGGATGCCTTTCTTCAGGTATACAGGCAGAAATTTTCCGGCGTCGTCGCGTGAATAGCCAAAGGTCATCTGGGTAAGATCATTGGTGCCGAATGAGAAAAACTCGGCAGATTGAGCGATTTCATCAGCAGTGATAGCAGCGCGGGGTACCTCGATCATGGTTCCTACCAGGTAATCGATCCGGTCTTTATGCTCAGCAAACACCTTCTCTGCTGTATTCCTGACGATATCTTCCTGCATCTTCATTTCCTTAAGGGTTCCTGTAAGCGGGATCATGATCTCAGGTTTTGTAGCAATACCGCGTTTCTTGAGGTTCAGGGCAGCTTCTATGATAGCCCTGGCCTGCATTTCGGAGATCTCCGGGTAAGTATTCCCTAAACGGCAACCGCGGTGACCGAGCATGGGGTTCATTTCATGGAGGTCTTCGACCTTTTGTTTGATCTTCTTAACAGACACGCCCAGCTGCTTTGCCATTATCTTCTGGTTTTCTTCTTCATGCGGTACGAATTCATGCAGGGGAGGATCGAGAAGGCGTATGGTTACAGGAAGTTCGTGCATGGCTTCGAGAATTCCTTCAAAGTCTTCTCTTTGCATTGGAAGTAATTTATCCAGCGCTTTCCGGCGCCCTTTTTCATCGTCGGCCAGGATCATCTCGCGCATGGCGATGATACGGTCTCCTGTGAAGAACATGTGTTCAGTCCGGCAGAGCCCGATGCCTTTGGCACCGAAATTTCGTGCAACGCTGGCGTCATGCGGCGTATCGGCATTTGTTCTGACATTCATTTTGGCAAAACGATCAGCTAATTCCATCAGATCGGCAAAATCACCGCTCAATTCAGGATCACGGGTAGGTAACTTGCCTTCGTACAGTTCACCTGTCGAGCCATTCAATGATATCCAGTCGCCTTCTTTGAATTCCCGCCCTTCGATGGTCATAGTGCGGGCCTTGTAATCAATTTTGATGCTTCCGGCGCCTGAAACACAGCATTTTCCCATACCGCGTGCAACAACGGCAGCGTGCGATGTCATTCCGCCCCGGGCCGTCAGGATACCATTCGCCACGTTCATCCCTTTTAAATCTTCAGGCGAGGTTTCAATGCGCACGAGTATGGTCGATTTGCCCTGAGCTGCCCAAGCTTCCGCATCATCAGCAAAGAAAACCATCTGGCCGGTTGCAGCACCGGGAGAGGCCGGTAAACCTTTAGCTAAAATGTCAGCTTTCTCCATCGCTTCGGCATCGAAAACCGGGTGAAGCAATTCGTCCAGTCTGTTGGGCTCCACGCGCATCACGGCAGTCCTGACATCGAGCATTTTTTCTTTGAGCATATCCATGGCGATCTTTACCATGGCTGAACCGGTGCGTTTGCCGTTACGTGTTTGCAACAACCACAGTTTGCCTTCCTGTATGGTAAATTCAAGGTCCTGCATGTCTTTATAATGATCCTCCAGCTTTTGTTGGATATTATCCAGTTCCTTGTAAATTTTGGGCATGGATTCTTCAAGAGAAGGATATTTATCAGCACGGATTTCTTCAGATATATTTGCAAGTTTGGCCCAACGTTGTGATCCTTCTTTGGTGATCTGCTGTGGCGTCCGGATACCGGCAACCACATCTTCACCCTGTGCATTGCTCAGGTACTCGCCATTGAAGATATTCTCCCCGTTGCCGGCATCACGTGTAAAAGCAACGCCGGTAGCGGAATTATCTCCCATATTGCCGAATACCATGGCCTGCACATTTACGGCAGTGCCCCATTCTTCAGGAATATTATTCAATTTGCGGTAATATATGGCGCGGTCATTCATCCAGCTGCTGAAAACAGCCACGACAGCGCCCCAGAGCTGTTCCCACGGGTCGGTCGGGAAATTATGACCGGTCTTTTTCTTTACGGTTGCTTTGAATCTTTTTACCAGTTCCCTTAAATCTGCAGCGGTAAGTTCATTGTCGTTCTCGATACCTTTTTCTACTTTAACCTCTTCAATAATCTCTTCAAAAGGGTCAACATCTTCTTTGGATTCCGGTTTAAGCCCCAGAACCACGTCCCCGTACATTTGTACAAACCGCCTGTAGGAGTCCCATGCAAAACGCTCGTTTCCGGTCTTTTTGGCCAGACCTGCCACGGCCTTTTCATTCAAACCAAGGTTCAGGATGGTGTCCATCATGCCTGGCATCGAAGCCCTGGAACCGGAACGGACAGAAAGCAGCAGTGGATTTTGAGTGTCGCCAAACTTGCTTCCCATGATCTTCTCCAGGAATTTAACACCTTCTTCAACTTCGGTGAGAATCATTTCGAGTGCCTTCTCTTTGCCTATTTTAAAATATTGTGTGCAGACCTCAGTTGTAATCGTCATTCCTGGTGGAACCGGAACGCCAATCAGGTTCATTTCAGCTAAATTAGCGCCTTTGCCTCCCAGCAAGTCTTTCATGCCGGCGTTGCCTTCTGCCTGCTTATTTCCAAACGCATAAACATACTTGTGCTTAGCCATAAATTTATTCTTTGTTATTGTAAATGAATATATTACGTATTGAATACTTTATTTTTTCAAATCGAGGTGCAAAGGTAGGAAAATGTTTGGAGTGTAGAGATTATTGCTTTGCTATTTTTTTAACAAAAAACGATAAGCCCGAATTACTTCCCTGCAGGAATATCTATTTCTAAATCTTTACAAATCTTCTGCACGATGAAATACTTTATATCAATATGCCTGGGAACTGTGGAAATTCTGGAGTTATAAGGATTGTAATAAATACTATGATTACTTCCTTCTCTTAAAAGAAAGCAACCATGATTACCAAGGTGTTTGATTAATTTATTACGCTTCATCAGATCAATGCTACTGATTCGCGAAAACTTTTATACCCTGGAGTGAAATTCTTCTGTGCCAGGATTTTATTTGTTTCCAATACCAACAGCAGGGCTTCTTTAAGATTAGATTTTGCTTCTTCCAGGGTCTCTCCCTGCGTATTTACACCGGGGATTTCTTCAACATAAGCAGCATAACCTCCTTCCGGAACCTCCACAAAGACGGCTGTAATATTAATTTTATCCATTTGAGTGTGATTTAATTGACAAATATAATCAATTCCATGTTATTCCCATTCCAGCTCCGTAGGAGCCTGCCCGTCTGCAGAAAGATGGCGGCAAAATATATCAAGCCCCGTCAGGGGCGGCCAGTCGCAAAAAGAAACCAGGTACTGCTTTACAGGAATTGTTACGATATTGAGGGTACATATTTTCAAATGATTTCGTATACCATGAGAATAAATTTTAACTTTAAACCACATTAACCAAAAATCAAATCCGATGAAAAACCAAATCATTTTTTCACTTGTACTTACCATTTTCGGGCTTTTATGCCATGCTCAAACATCAGCCGAACTTGCGAATGGCATTGAAAAGAACATGATCGTCATTCCCGGGGGCAGTTTTATTATAGGCAGCATAGATGGCTATACCGATGAGCTTCCCATTCATGAAGTTGCTATTGATCCTTTCCTGATTTGCAAATACGAAGTCACCGTTGCCGAATTCAGCGCCTTTGTCAATGAAACAGGCTACGTAACGGATGCTGAGAAAGAAGACAGTTCCTCCATCTTTTTACCTGATTATCGAATGAAAAAAGGGTTGAACTGGAGATACAATGCAGCAGGCAAGTTAATGAAAGAAACGGAATGGAATCTCCCGGTTACCTTTGTAAGCTGGAACGATGCCAATGCTTTTTGTCGCTGGTTGAGTAATAAAACCGGTAAAGACTATCGCCTGCCAACAGAAGCGGAATGGGAATTTGCAGCCCGTTCAGGCGACAAAAACCGGAGGTTTTCCTGGGGTAATTTCAGCCCTGTAGGAGAAAGGGGAGGCAATATCGCCGATATAACCTGGAAAGGGAAATACAAAGAAGGTTTTTTGTGGGAAAGGTATAACGACGGTTATCTTTACCCGGCTCCTGCCGGAAGATTCCTGCCGAATTATTTTGGCCTGTATGATATGACAGGTAATGTCTATGAATTTTGTAAAGATGCGTATGATACGCTCTTTTTTCAGAAATGTTCGGAAGATAGTATCACCATAAATCCTTGCAATATGGGCAATGATACAGCCATAGTTGTGAAAGGAGGCGGATTTTTAAGCGGACTTGGACAACTCAGGATATCTTCCAGGATTAGTCTAAATCCTGACGTTTCGGCTTCTGTCTGCGGATTCCGGGTAGCCAGGGATAAAAATCCGGAGGATCGGTTAACGATCTCGGAATTCGAAGATCCCCTTTCCATACAATCGGGCAAAGTAATAAATTCACCCGAAATGATATTGATCAAAGGAGGGCAATTCAATATGGGAAGTAAAGATGGTGAAGGTGAAGATGATGAGCATCCGCTTCATGCTGTTTATATCGATGATTTTTATATGGCAAAGCATGAGGTCACCGTGGCTCAGTTCAAATACTTTATTGATGAAACATATTATAAAACCGAAGTGGAAAAACGGGGATATTCTTATCATGTAGTCAATGGTGAATGGGCGGAATGGAAAGGCATTACCTGGAAGCATGATGAAGAGGGGAATAAAAGGCCTGTATCTGATTATGATCATCCGGTCATTCATATAACCTGGAATGATGCAAAAGCCTACTGTGACTGGTTGAGTTCCAGAACCGGCCAGGAATATCACCTGCCGACCGAAGCCGAATGGGAATATGCTGCCCGGTGCGGTTCAAAGGAGTATAAATATCCCTGGGGAGATTCGGCGCCTTCCTCTAAAAAAGTGGATAATTTATGTGATGAAAGTTTTGCAAAGGTATATGTAGTTAAAATGGATCAATACTGGCAGGGATATCATGATGGGTGTGTACTTGGCTCTGCTTGTGGCGCGTTTGCCCCGAATGATTTCGGATTATATGACATGGGTGGAAATGTCTGCGAATGGTGTAGCGATTGGTATAATCAAAGCAACTATAAAACCGATCTTGAAAATGCTGAAAAAAGAACTGAGGTGGTTATAAATCCTTATGGGCCATTATCAGGCGATTACCGTGTCCTGCGCGGCGGCTCGTTCCTCGACCTCCCGAATTACTCGCGTGCGGCCTTCCGCAACGGGGACATTCCTGTCGACTCGTTCAAAGACATCGGGTTTCGGGTTTCCAGGACTTTGAAATAGCCAGAGCCTGGATGATTATGAACATTCAGGGCGAGCATTGAAAAGTCCAGCATTTATTCCTGTTTTAAGCCTTCAACCAGGCTAAACAAACAGGTAAACCGGTAAGAGTGCGGTCAGTAGGTAAAACGAAAACTGCACTTTTCATATTTAATCTCTTTTAGCGAATCGTCTATACTGGTCGCTCCTACGGAGCTTGATTTGCATGGTTGGGATTGTTCTACAGACGGGTAGGCTCCTACGGAGCCGTCCCGTCTGTAGCGATGGATTTATCCCGGGATTTCCAGGCTCCTACGGAGCCGTCCCGTCTGTAGCGATGGATTTATCCCGGGATTTCCAGGCTCCGAAGGAGCCGTCCCGTCTGTAGCGATGGATTTATCCCGAAATTTCCAGGCTCCGTAGGAGCCGTCCCGTCTGTAGCGATGGATTTATCCCGGGATTTCCAGGCTCCAAAGGAGCCGTCCCGTCTGTAGCGATGGATTTATCCCGAAATTTCCAGGCTCCGAAGGAGCCGTCCCGTCTGTAGCAATGGATTTATCCCGGGATTTCCAGGCTCCGAAGGAGCCGTCCCGTCTGTAGCGATGGATTTATCCCGGGATTTCCAGGCTCCGAAGGAGCCGTCCCGTCTGTAGCGATGGATTTATCCCGGGATTTCCAGGCTCCGAAGGAGCCGTCCCGTCTGTAGAAAGAACGGTGAAATGTTGTTTAAGCTCCGTTAGGAGCGTCCCGTATATTCAATCAAAAAACTCGAACAAATACCTTTCATCATAATCAATATCGAATTTTTTCAAAAACTCCAGGTATTCTTCCCTGAATGTCTTTTTCTTATGATGTACCGGTTGATTTTCAATGTATTTACAAACATTACTAATTTGACTTCTTGAATGTGAAAATGCACCGTAACCTTCCTGCCAATAAAATTTAGTTCTAAACCATTTTTCCTGGTTAATAAAGCTGGTAGAACCGGTCTTGACATCTCTCATAAGATCTGGTAATAAACCCGAAGGATTATAACCGATCAAAATGTGCAAATGATCCGGCATGCAATAAATTGAAAGAAGCTTATGACCTCGTTTTTGAATAATTCTAGTGATATATTTTTGGAGTGTTTCTCTATTAATTTCCTTTATCATACATTCTCTATTTCTCACAGTAAATACAATGTGCAGATAGATTTGTGTATAAGTGTTTGCCATAATTGATATTATTAATTGGTCAATAAATTAATATTGGATAGGTCGCTCCTACGGAGCTTGAACACAAAATCCATTCCATTTTTTTACAGATGGTACGGCTCCTCCGGAGCTCTACAAAAGGGTGGCTTCTACGGAGCTTTGGATGGATGATTGGCCATGTATTATACCGAAGGTGCTGCTCCCACTGAACTCTGACGATCCAAATTGCTTGCACTAAAGATGCTCCGAAGGAGCCCCCCGTCTGTAGAATAGGGCATGTAATATATTTTTTATAAGCTCCGTAGGAGCGACCTGTATGAATGGTAATTGCAAAATTGATTTGTGAAATATTTAACGAAGGGACAAATATCTCCCCGAAATTTCCTAAGTTTGCTGATAATAATTTAAGATCTTTTCTGATGAAGAAAATCGGGATTCGCTACGAAGACAAATACGTGATGGAACGCCGTGTACCGCTTGTTCCCGCACATATTAAAAAACTAATTGCAGAAGAAGGGCTGGAGTTTGCTGTTGAAACTTCTGCAAAAAGGGTCTATTCTGATGAAGAATACGAAGCTGTCGGAGCAAATGTAACAGATGATCTCAGCGATTGCCCCGTGATCTTCGGAGTGAAGGAAATCCCTATCGATCGGTTGGAAGCGGATAAAACCTATATTTTTTTCTCCCATGTAATCAAAGGTCAGCCTCATAATATGCCCATGCTGAAGAAACTGATGGAGCTTAACTGTACTTTGATCGATTACGAGCGGGTGGTTGATGAAATGGGAAAAAGACTGATCTTTTTCGGGCGATATGCCGGCCTGGCGGGAATGATCAATTCATTATGGTCGCTCGGGCAACGCCTCGAAGAATCCGGTATTATTACTCCCTTCCTTGATATCGCCCAGACGCACAACTATCACTCCCTTGGTGAGGCTCGAAAAGTGGTATCCAAAGTCGGACAGAAGATCATCGAAAAAGGACTTCCGCCTGAACTTAAACCAATCGTGATAGGGTTTACCGGTTATGGCAATGTTTCCCAGGGAGCGCAGGAGATCGCTTCTCTGCTTCCGATGAAGGAAATCCTGCCGGATGAGCTGCTGTCCTTGCATAAACATGCCCATCTTCCTGATAATATAATCTATAAGGTCGTTTTTAAAGAAGAACACCTTGTTGAGCCTGTTAATCCGGATGATCAGTTTGAATTGTCTGATTATTACCAGCATCCCGAAAAGTATTGTAGCCAGTTTGAAAAATATCTTCCATATCTGACTGTGATGGTAAACTGCATTTACTGGGATCCGCGATATCCCAGGCTCCTGACCAAAGATTTCACTGAGCAACTTTTTAAAGAAGGTACACCGAAACTTACGGTAGTCGGCGATATCACCTGCGACCCGGATGGTTCGGTCGAAATAACCCATAAAGGCACTGAAATCGAAAATCCGGTTTTCATGTATAATCCTTTTACCCGTGAGCCTTCTGACGGTTTTAAAGGCGATGGGCTGCTGGTTATGGCTGTGGATATTTTGCCAAGTGAACTTCCCAGAGATGCGTCACGCTTTTTCAGTGAAGTCCTCTGGCGCTACGTGGCCCCTATTGCAAAAGCCGATTTCGATCAGCCTTTTGCTAAAATCCGCATTCCCGGCCCTGTCCGTAAGGCGATGATACTGTTTAAGGGCGAGTTTACACCTGATTATGAGTATTTGAAGAAGTTTATATAAGTTGGACAGTTGGACAGTTGGACAGTTGGAAATTAGAAAATAGAAATTTGGAACACTGGAACATTGGAACTCTGGAACTCTGGAACATTGGAACTCTGGAACATTGGAACTCTGGAACATTGGAACTCTGGAACTCTGGAACATTGGAACTCTGGAACTCTGGAACATTGAAACAATATAACAATAGAATAATCGAAAGCTATGAAAAAAGTCCTTATCCTTGGAGCCGGAATGGTTGTAAAACCTATCGTGCGTTATTTACTCGATAAAAATTTTATCGTTACGGTAGCAACCCGCACTAAATCTAAAGCTGATGAAATGATTGCCGGTCATCCTAATGGCCGGTCGGTTGCATGGACCGTCGAACAGGAAGCCGAACTCGACAAGATGATTGCAGAAAATGACCTGACGGTCAGCCTGTTGCCTTATCTCCATCATGTCATGGTTGCTAAAAAATGTATCCGCCTTAAGAAAAATATGGTGACCACTTCTTATGTGAAACCGGAAATGCTGGCGCTTGATATGGAAGCAAAAAAAGCCGGTATTATCATCCTGAACGAGCTGGGCCTTGATCCGGGCATTGACCACATGTCGGCTATGCGCATCATCGACCATATTCATGATAATGGCGGTAAGGTCGAAGAATTTTATTCCTTTTGTGGTGCTTTGGTAGCGCCCGAAGTTGAAGAAAATCCATTCCACTACAAATTCACCTGGGCGCCGAAAGGCGTTGTGATGGCAGGTAATAATGATGGAAAGTTTTTAAAGAACGGAGAAGAAAAGTACATTCCCACCGAAAATTTATTCAGAAACCCGCTGAAAGTGAATTTCCCAAAGATTGGTTTACTCGATGTCTATCCCAACCGTGATTCCCTTCCTTACAAAGAGTTGTATGGCATCCCCGAAGCAAAGACCATCATGCGCGGCACCTTCCGTTATGAAGGCTGGTGTGAGATCATCGATGCTTTGAAAGTTCTGAAGCTGATCACCTATGATAAGTTTAATGTTGAAAGAATGACCTATGCCGGATTTATCGCAAAGATGATCGGGGAAACTTTTTCGGAAAATATTGTAGCTAAAGTGGCTGCCAAACTTAGGCTGAAAATTAATGCACGCCCGGTTATTGCCATGGAATGGCTTGGCTTGTTCAGTAATGAACCGATGAACCGGACCGAAGACAGCCCGTTTGAAATCGTTTCCGACCTGATGATAGCCAAAATGATGATCCAGCCGGAAGAACGCGATATGGTGGTGATGCAGCATACTTTCCTGGCAAGTTATCCTGACGGGAAACAAGAAGTAATCAAATCACGCATGCTCGATTTCGGTACGCTGAAGACCGACACTTCCGTTGCCAGGACCGTTGCTTTGCCGGCAGCCTGCGGAGTTGAAATGATACTCCATGGAAAGATCCAGGCCAAAGGTGTTCATATCCCGGTCATCCCCGCCATCTACAACCCGATCCTCGATCAGCTCGAAACTATGAATATCAAGATGGTGGAAGAGTATGGGCTGCCGGTAAGCGAGAGGATTGGATGATTTGACAGAAATCAGTCCGATAAAACCTATATCAGTTTCTCTTCATTTCATAAATCCGGAAATCGATTATTTCAAAAGTTTTTGGCAGAATTCTGATGATGTCTTCAGTTTTCACCTTGCCGTCATGGTTTGTTGGAGCATCGTCGAAAATCACATAGTAATCGCCGAGAAAATCAGGCTCTTCCGCCAGGAACATATGTATCCCGTTTACGAAAATTTTAACCTTTTGCTGATACAGCTCACACGTAAAAGTCAACCTTTCTTCATCTGCAAAAAACATGGGGTATCCAAAATTCATCATCTCATGTGCAACTTCTAATCCGCCATGAATGGTGATGGTATATTTTTTTTGGTGTTTTCGCTCCATGAACTTTTCAAAAATATCGATCTCCCTGTACCGGTCGTCTCCTTGCATATGCTTCTTGACCAGCCAGAAGGAAAACCAGCTGCCTGGATAACTTTGGCTGGTATTGACCGTCGCTGAGACAACCTGGCCGGGACTGACCAGAATCTTGCTGGTCACCAGCCCGGAACTGGTGGGCCTTGTAATCTCTTCGCCTTGCCAGTTTCTGCCGGTAGCCTTCTCAGGCGTCGAACGGATTACCAATGAATTGTAGCCATTGTTTTGTCTTATAAATACATTTTCTTTAACAAATGTGCACTGGTTACCGGGAACAGAAGAACCCCACTCGGTCTTGTCCGTTGCTTTCCAATTTTCCAGGTTATAGAAGCTTTCAATAAAAACAGGTTTGCCGTAAGTTTTATCCAGGTGAGCCAGGATTGAAGGAAATTCAATCTTGTTCTTCTGGTATCCGTTCCAGAATTTATACGCCAGAAGGCTGTTTTTGATCTTGAATTGTATTTTATTCATCTGAAAATCAATATATATTCAGGCATAAAAATAGAGAATAAAACCGTCTGTCCAACTGTCCAACTTTTTCCTACTTTTGCCTTCTTATTATGAAATACATCATCACTATTGCCCTTATCCTGATTATCCTCTACCTCATAGGAAACATGGACTGGGGATCAGGTGAAAAAAAGACGAGAAAACAAAAAC
>Ga0247841_10004467_pt1 | contig 24003 bp, 23 predicted proteins | sample LaCruzMarch2015__2_FD_192410 | JGI IMG/M metagenome (GOLD analysis project Ga0247841, IMG submission 192410) | Freshwater microbial communities from meromictic Lake La Cruz, Castile-La Mancha, Spain - LaCruzMarch2015_18m | ecosystem: Environmental > Aquatic > Freshwater > Lake | place: Spain... | reverse complement strand
AGCGGATCGAGCAAGTCCGCGCCGATAATTTTGCCGTTTCTCTCCATGGCCATTTTAGTCGAAGTCAGTTCCGTAATCTTGCGGTTGAGTTTTGGTAGCGCCAGCGTGGCTTCAACCGGTTCGAAGTGATAGGAAATATCGACATTGTGATTGAAATTAATCAGTTGGTTCAGCCAGCCGCTCGTTGCCGTGTAAGGATAGCCGGAGATAAAAAGTGTTTTAACAAAACGGCCGTCGATTATCAGATAATCCGGCTGTTCCTCGAGCCCGGCATAGGTGATAAAATCCAGCTGGTCTTGTTCGCCGACATGAAAAGAAAGGGTTTTTTCCTTCTCCAACTTTTTCTTTCGAAAGCGGTTCGGTTTTAATTTTAATTTAGAAAAAATTTTGATCATTGGTTTTTCTCATGATAGCTTTGGTTAAAGGCTGGGTTTTGGCCTGTTCCGGCCGGTAAAAACTGTAAAACAAGTCGAGTATTTCGAGACTTGGGAGGGGTCTGGCGGTCATACCGAGCTTTTCTAAGCCCTTGATAATGATTTCCTGCTCTAAAAGGAGTTGCTCGCGCACCAGCTCAAAGTCGGTCACCGCCTTATTTTCGTAGGGAACCACGATATAAAAACGCCTGGAAAGTATTTTATTGCCGGCGACGAGTTTCCTGATAAAATCGCTGTAATTTTCGAGCTGCTTTTTATAAACCGCTTTGGTCTCGTCAATTCGGGAAAGTTGCAAATCCTCTAAATAGCGGTCGATATCGAGCTCGCGAACTCTGATTAAAATCTGAATCGGCCGAGTCAAACTATTAAGAAAAGATTGAAATATGTCGACAATAACATCCTGTTCCGCCTCGCTCTGCAGTTCCAAGTTGATTGAGGAAGTGGCCAGAACGGCGCGATAACGGTTACCCGGTAAAACCAGAATTCCGTCGCGAACTTCTTTAATGCCGATTTGTTCTCTGGCCGAGCCCTTAATCTTTGACCGGTTTGAGCGAAACATCGAAGCCTCCTTTCTTGGCCAATTTGAAGGAAACGGAAAACGAAGGATTTTCCAGCAGTCGGTCGACCTTAATCTTTTCTCTCAGTGATAATATTACAGGTGTGATTTCTTGTTTTGGCTCCGGCTTATCCTCGACTAAAGATTCTTGAAGCGCAATCGTTTCGATTTCGCGTCCGGTAATATCGTTTTTGGTAAAAATATATCGTCTTGGCCGAAGTTTGAAACGGAGACAAATCACCGCCCAATCGGCGATAATTTTGCCGCGGAAACGCACCGCTAAAAACCCGAAGAAAATAATTTGAAAACCGATTAAGACAAGTTTCGTGATATTAAAATGCATGCGCAGCGGTATCGTAATATAGACAGCTGTACCGATAAGCAAGGGCACAATCAAAAGCACGATCTGCGGCAGAGTTAAGTTGCCGGCAATTCGATCTTCGACAGTTGTAATTTGGGCGGGGACGACAGTTGTTTTCATCTTGACCTCACAGCTTGTTTTGCTTGATTCACGCTCGTAGCGCTACTACCGCTCGAGCTGATCACATTGATAATTTGTCCGGCGACTTTTTTAAATGCGCCGGTAGCTTGCGACGACAACGCTATCTGCACACCGGCAGCCGTGCTTTTCAAGAGGATCGAAAGCATAGCGATACCGATCAGGACGGAAATAATCGGATTGGCGCCAACTTGGCCGGGAACGGTTAAAAAGGCGGAGGCCAGCTGGATAATGACGACGTGAACGAAAAGGGTAAAAATTGTCACCAGATAGACATTTATGGCGTTTTCGGCAAAATCGGTAAATCTGGGTACCAGCCACAAAAGACAGACTAAAGGCGAAACGACCGCGCCGAAGGCCAGTAACATTAAACGACTGATATAAAAAAGCATTAAGACGACGGCTAAGACCACGAAAATGATCATAAATATCAGCGTGACGAGAGCGGTCGTGCCGGAGACCAATGCCGCGGGGTCAAAAGCGTTTAAAATCCAGGCTTGGCCCAAACCGCCGGTCGCGTGAATGACGGCGTTGACCATCACTTGGCATAATTGAATAATCCAATCGATTAAGAAAATTGATGTATTGGCGGCCACAAAGGCCAAAGCGATTCTCGGCAATAATTCTTTTAGGGTCAGTTCCTCAAAGCCGAAGGTCGAGGCGCTCATCACCCGGAATCCTAATAGCGCGATGACAATGGCGAACAGGGAATCGGTAATACCGACGATCACCAGCCAGAAGTTAAAAACAACCGAATTGGTTGATAATGACGGCGTGTTGGTAAAAAACCAGGTAATGCCGTCAACGATCGGTTTTGTCACCGATTGAACAATATTTTGCAGAAATCCCGAGATCGCGTCTAAAAGAATTTGGGATAGCGAACTGCTCTGTGCCGCCGGCGCAATCGGCGCCAAGTTTAAAGCGGTTCCCACCCCACTGGCGCTCGAATTTGTTATGGCATTGTTGAGAACCGAGGAAATGGCCGATGAGGCAATCACGATGACCAAACCGATCAGAGCATTCCGAATAGTTCGTTTGGCATCTTCCAGCGCTACCGGATTACCTGAAGAGGTGATGTATAAGTACCCGCCCCTAACCAGAAAAAAGACTGTGGCGATCGACGCCAAAATAATCAAAGCGGTCAGAGTTTCGCCGCTATAACGTTCAATTTCGCCGTTGGACGCGGCAAAAGCGGTCGCCGGAGTAAAAGCAAATATTCCGGCAAACAATAATAGTTTGGGAATCAGCTTTTTAAACATATGTTTACTTAAAAGCAGAGTTCGCCATCTGCATGACAATATTGGACAAAACGAAAGCGCCGATAGCCACAGCCAGGCCGATACCGGAATAAATGATCGTGTTTTTAGCTCGTTCGAGCCGTTCGGGATTGCCTGAACTGCCGATATATTGAATGCCGCCCATTACAAAAAAACCGGCCGCGAGCAGTCCGGCCAATGTGATCAATACTTGGATTACGTTTTGAGCAAAACTTTCGACCTTTGATAAATCCGGCGCATCAGCCAAAGCAGGTGTTATTGACATAAATAACACCGCGAGAGACCCAATTAAATAAACAAGGAGGGAACGGAAACGACGCATAAGACATCCTTTCTCCCTCCAAAAGCAGGGGCGCAAAACGCACCCGGCTCGTTAGATTTAATTTTAACCTTTTATTATCTTAGGCTTATCATATACGCTTGATTCTTGTCAAGGGCATGTCATAGGAGAGTACATCGGTAACACTTTCGATTTCAGATTAACATAGTCAATTGGGCGTTGCAAACCGAGCGCATGATGAGGTCTTTTAAAGTTGTAAAATAAAAGCCAATCGATCAGATTGTGGTTAAACTTTTCAACATCGATGGTAAAATGACCGAGGTTAATATATTCTTGTTGGATGATGCCATTGAATCGCTCGATCAATGGTTTGTCTTTGGGCTGATACGGCCTGGCATGATATAGCTCAATTTTTAATTCATAAGCGGCTTTGAGGAACTCTTTTTTAAATTCCGACCCATTATCGACATGGATATTTTTAATCCGGCAGTCGAATAGAAGATATAATCTTCGGAGAAAATCGGTGGCGTTGCGGCTGGTTTTTGATTTATACATACACGCGAAAGCAAACCTTGAGTAGTAATCGATGGCCGTTAAAACATAGCGAGTATTGCCGCCCCAGTAAATGACGATCGTATCTAATTCTAAAAGAAAACCAGAGAACGGTTCTTTTCTGAGCTCGGTTAACCTTTTCTTTTTGAGAATCCGATTTTGCAGTCTTTCTCGTTTGTTTTTTACCGCTCTCTGAGCATAAAGCTTAAAGTCGTGAACAATTCGCCTTAAATGCCATGGATTGATTTTTTGGCGATATTCTTCTTCATAAACTACTTGGAGTTTGTCTCGGCCAAGTGTCGGATACATTGCCCTTAGAGCAATAACTTTCTGAATTTCTTCCGGCGTATACTCTGGTTTCCGCTTGCTAATCGGCGCTCGATTTTTAGTTTCGAGCGATCTGAGATTTGTTTCATCGAATTGGTTTAACCACTTGTAGAAAGTTTTTCTGGCAATGCCATAATGGCGACAAACTAAACTCGCGTTTTCTTTGGCGCGGGTGTAATAAAATATAAGCCAATCAAGCCTTGTGAGCGCCTCGCGGGAAATTTTTTGCTCGCTCGCCACCTTTCGCCACCGCTCGTAACGATCCATCAAAATTATCGGTTTGAATTTAAAAGAATCATAGACCAATTTGCCCATCAATCACCTCCAGATATTGCTTTGCAATAATTATACTGGAAGTGTTACCGATGTATCTCACCCAATGCAGGGCAATCAAACATTTACTCCTTAAAAAGTCTATTCATAAGGAGTAACCTCTTTACATCTCAAGTGTTTTTATGTTAGACCTACCTTATAAGGAGGGTGGTTATCAAGCGCAGCTTTTTGTAGATTGGAAACAAGATGCAAACCACCACTGACTTATTCAATAAGTTTAATTTAACGCCGTATCTTACTATCATTTATAATCGTATCGCCGCGCTTAATTATCACGATGTAATTTTAGATCTCGTCATTTTAGCTTCGATTATCCTCGGTCTCTCTATTATTATTGCGATTCTGTTTCGCCTTGTTCGCTACTGGCACCACAAAAAAGAACCGGCGGTCTTTTTAGAAATCACGCCGCCACAAACGACCGATGTATCGCCGGTAGCAACCGCGCAACTTTTTAATCTGATTTCCGGCTTGATCGATCGAAGTTCCTGGATTGATCGTTTGCTTCTGCGCCAGTCCTCCTGCTCATTTGAAATCGTTTCACAAAAAGAAACGGGCATCCGTTTTATTCTGCGCGTGCCCGAGCATATGTCATTGCCGCTCGAAAAGAATCTGCGCTCATATATGCCCGGCATTAAAATTAAGGAAACGGCCGATTATCTACCAGATAATTTGGAAGAAAACCGAAACGCTGGTGTTTTCGAATTCCAGCTGAACAAACATTTTTCATGGCCTCTCAACGAACAAACAGATCTTGAGAGCCACGATCCGTTGGCCTATTTGACCGGCGCTATGACCCAGCTCAAAAACGATGAGATATTGGCTATTCAGATTATTATGCGGCCGCTCAACGGCTTAGATCAACATTTGGTGCGTCGTGAAATCAGTAAAATCCAAACAGCAATCCGCCACAACAAGTTCGCTGATTTAGATAATGACACGGCCGTCGAGCAAGTAACCTACGGGTTTATAAAAGTTTTGGAAGCGATCGTCCATATCGTCATGATTCCCTTGATTTTTGTGGCTGATTTTGTGACCGGTAATCCGCCTCTACCGCCCGAAAAAGACGGAGCGAGAATTGTGACGCCGGCCGATAGAGAACGCGAAGAAATAGTCAAAGCCAAAATCTATCAACCCCTGTTTGAAACGACGGTCAGAACGCTTTTGGTGACTGAAAACGATTTAATGCCAGCCAGGGTCAAAGGCCTAATGACATCTTTTTTGAGTTTTGATCATCTTTCCGGCCAATCAATCGCGCCGAAATGGCATTTAACATGGAAGTTTATCGAACAACACCACCGAAAACAGTTCAAAATGCGTTTAAGCGGCACGCCGCTCTATCTAACTTCATTGGAAATCGGCGCGCTCTATCATTTTCCGTTTAAAACCGATTCGTACGCCGAAGATTTAACGAGAGTAAGAAGCCGGGAACTGCCGGCGCCGCTTACTTTAAAAAATAGTAAAGATTTGGACGTGGTTTTCGGTCAAAACGGTTATGGCAATGCTTTGACCTTAATCGGTCTCACTGACGACGACCGTTCGCGCCACGTTTATTTAATCGGCCAGACGGGCTCAGGGAAATCAACGATAGTTTATCACATGGCCGCCGACGATATTAAAAAAGGCCGGGGTTTGGCCGTGATCGATCCGCACGGCGATTTGGCAGGAGACTTACTGAAAACCGTGCCGAAAGAGAGATTCGACGACGTCATTTATTTTAATCCCTACGATATCAAATATCCGGTTGGTATTAATCTCTTGGAACTGACGTCCGATCTTGACGACGACGAACTTGAATTGGAAAAAGAATTGGTTTGTGAAAGCGTCATCTCCATCTTTCGCCGGGTTTTCGGCAAAGAAGAGGACGCCGACGCCCACCGCATCGAATACATTTTGAGAAACACGATTTATACGGCCTTCAGCATTAAAGACTGCACCATCTTTACTGTCTACGATTTATTAAATAATCCGGATTTCAGAAAGCAAACGATCAAGAAATTGACCGACGAAGATTTAAAAATGTTTTGGCAAAACGAATTCGGCAAGGCAGGCAATCTTCAGATTATCAAAATGGTCGGTGGTGTCACATCAAAAATCGGACGGTTTCTTTTTTCGCCCATTACCAAACGGATTTTAGAGCAATCGAAATCAACGATTAATTTCGACGAGATTATGAATTCTGGCAAGGTTTTAATCTGCAATTTAGCCGAAGGAAAGCTGGGCGAAAATACCTCTAAACTGCTCGGCACCACCATTATCGCTAAAATCCAGCAGACCACAATGCGCCGAGCCAGAGCCGAAATGTATAATCGAAAACCGTTTTATCTTTTTGTCGATGAATTCCAAAACTTTGCCACAAACTCGTTTACAAAACTCCTCTCTGGCGGAAGAAAATTCGGTTTGAGAATTACGATCGCCGAGCAGTCGACGGCGCAACAAAGCGACCGCAATACCGTCAACGTCATTTTAGCCAACACCGGCACGGTCATTTGTTTTAGAACGGCAAGTCCGATCGACGAAGATTTGATGCTCTCTCAATTTTCACCGGCCGTAGTCAAAGGCGAAATCGGAAACCTCCTTCGCTATCATTTCTATATCAAATTATCCGCTTCTGAACCGCAAGAACCATTTTCGGGCGAAACTTTTCCGATTCCGGAATTTAAGGATTCGGATAGATTAATGCGTCTAATCGAAACATCGCGGAAAAATTACACGATCGAATATGTGAAACAAAATAAAGTCATTAGCACAGAAAAAGCTTTAGCCATAGAGCCCAAAAAAGATACTATAAAGAATTTGAAATCTCAACCAAATAAGCTAAAAGATACAAAAAATATCGCTCAAAAAACCAGTGGATTTTTACCCTCGCGGCGGGGGTAAAAATAAACCGATTTTAATCTTGAAAATACGGGATTGTTTATACTCAACCTATATATATGCGGTGTAGGTAGGGTTTGGTAATTATTATATTAATCATAGATTTAAAAATATGCTCAACTCACAAAAAATAACTAAAAAACAACAAGAGATTCTCCACCTCCTATTCAGATTCCGCTTCATAAACCGAATACAAATCCAACAGTTTCTTCATCACAAAGACCGAAAAACTATCAACGAATGGCTCAAAGACCTAGTCGAAAAGAATTATATCAAACGAATTTACATAGAAACATTCCCTGAAAAGACTAAACCGGCGATTTATTATTTAGCTAAAGGAGGGATCGGATTTTTTAAATCCGAAGGTATCGACAAAGCACTTCTTGGTAAGCTGTATTACGAAAACATCCGCTCGGAAGATTTCATCAATCGCTCTCAACTTCTGGCCGATATTTATCTCGATCTTGCCGATCCCAAAGATAAAAAAGCTGACTTTACCATGACTGTAGTGAGCGATTATCCGACCCACCCCTTGACCGATCCGCTTGCTAATCTCTTGCCCAGTGCCTACGTCGAACAGAAAAACAAAAAACAAACCGATTTTTATTTTATCGAGATTATACCCGATATCCCCATTGGCAGAATCAGAGAACGGTTGAAAAAATACATTTCATTTTACGAAAGCAATGAGTGGGAAGGGGCAACCGGTGAAGATCTTCCCGTAGTCTTAACTATCTGCCCCAATATTCAAACTCTAATTTATATTAAAAGATTTTTAAAAAGGAAAATGACTGAATCAAACACAGAGTCATTCACGGCCCATTTCACCACGGTTGATAAGGCTAAAAAATTCGGTATTACTGGTGATATTTGGGAAACATAAATAATACTCAACCACAAAAAAGGCCCGGAAATCCGAAGACTCCCGAGCCCATTTATTAGTACTCACTGGTAAGCATAATTGTGACGATTCTTTTGCAACCGTCCGAAAGCGGATCCTCAAAGCGTTTCAACTGTTCGTCAAAGTAATCGATTTTCCAAAGCATTCTATTGCCCCGCCAATAAAGATAACCTAAGTCGTGCCAGCCGTACGGATCGTCTTTGGCTGTAAATTTATCAAAAGCCCGGACTGCACGAAGCAACTCCTTAATATCCGGTAATTCGGCTGCCTTTTTGGTCAGCGTCACATTTAAACCTAACTGCCTGGCCACATCGTTGCGCCTGGCCATCTCTTTAAATCTTTCTTCCTGATTCATTTAAACCTCCGATTAATTAGATTCTAACCCAAAGCAAAAGGCCTGAGAACTGCTACCTCCCAGGCCTAATGAACTTCAATACTCATCGGCAAGCATTACCGTTAAAACTCTATGGCAATCGGGCGACGCCGGGTCTTGCCAATAACCCAATGACTGATCGTAGTAATCAATCTTCCAAAACACTCTTTCCCGTTGCCAGATGAGCGAACCGAAGTCGTGCTCGCCGTACGGATCGTTATCATTAGTAAACCGATCATAGTCGCGCACCGCGGCCAGTAACCCCTCCGGATCGGGTAACTCACTGGCTCCTGTCGTCATCACCACCCCGAACCCCATGCGGCGAAACCCATCGTTCTTTTGCGCTACGTCTAAAGTCTGGACACAATTCATTTTAGCCTCCTATCTAATTACTTTTGTCTCTAGCGAGTCGACCTCCCGCCATTGACAAAGGCAAAGAACAAACGGGTTGGACGGGTCAAGGTGGAGCACCCTACGAGCTGAACGACCTTGAGGCGGACAACCTGTTTGTTCTATAAGATTAGAAGACTGGCGGGAGGAGACCCCTCCTTTTAAGCAAAAGATCCGAATCTTAAACATTTATAGCGAGCCAGCGTCTGGCGAGACAGAAGCAAACGGTGCACTGATGAGCCAGTGGCTGAGCGAGCAACCCCGAAAGAAGGCGCAATGAGCAGTCTCTTTGCAAAGAGTCTGCGAAATTAAGCCGACTTGAGATCCTTATTGGTTTCCAAGAGAACGGAAGGAATGAGCCGAATGAATGAGAGTGGCCTTCTGCTGCCCCCTGAAGGCGTCTCGAAATGAATGAGAGCGAATGACTGGAGTGAGCCGATGGCTTCTGAGTTCTAATATAAAAATGTTATAATTTAGATATGGATATACAAGATTTTAAAACAGTCGGCGATTGGTATAGAAAAATGAAAACTGATGGCTTCACAGTTCCGCTCTCCCTTTATCACACTTTAACTAAAATAATGAAAGATGAGCGCGTTTCTTTCCCCGAGGCATATCAAAAACTCCAAGCCGAAGGCCAGATTAAAATAATTAATAAAACAATTAATTTTAATTTATAGTATTAGGTCACCTATCATCCATTCTAATTCTCTCAGCTTTTTGCGATCATGTTGGGTAAGCAATTCTCGATAACTGGATGCATTTCGGTTACTTAGCCTGCGAAAAATTCTTTGTCTATTTCGATTCGACAATCTCCTCCCCTTAGGATAAATACGAACACCAAGAAAATAAAGTCCTTGTTTGGTTTTATGGATAGAATCAGCCCTGGAATTCAAAATTAACTTTAAATGATCGGTAATAAATTCAACCGTTTTTTCTCTAAATTCACGGAGTTCCTCCAAATCGTGCGAAAAAATAGCAAAATCATCGCCATATCTTAAATAAGCATTAGCTTTTAAGTTATGTTTTATAAACCGATCGAGTTCATTGAGGTAAATATTGGCAAAAATCTGGCTAGTCAAATTCCCGATTGGTATACCCCGCCTGCCGGCGGGGAAGTAGGGCCGTAGCCCGTCTCTCTCTCTCTCTCTCTCTCGAGCCCGTAACTTGAAATCACCTCGTTTAAAAGCCATTTGGCTTTCTCGCAAGTAACTTTTCGGAAAAGGAACTGGCACAAGTTGTCATGATCGACATAATCGAAGAATTTTTTAATATCCGCTTTCCAAAAATAACCGTCTTTATATTTATGGGAAAATTCTTGAGCCCTATCAATTGCGCCGATTATACCCTTATTTTTACGGCAGCTCCAGGCGTCAAATATAAATGTTTTATCAAAAATACCTACAAGGAACTCGTATAAGAGGCGATGAACTACTCTGTCGTCAATTGAAGCAACGGCAATTTTCCGACGTTTGGAATCTGAAACCCAAAAGTTTCTGTAGCCGCCATGCCGGTAGCTTCCGTTATTCAGCCTATCACAAAGATCAAAAATATTTTTCTCCAAATAGTACCGGTATTCTTCCAATTCCAGTGTTTTTCTTTTGCCACGGCAAAAAGCGTACCAAGCAAAATAGATATTTGATATACTTAAATCAATGGAAATATTACCCATCATTAATCAATCCTACGATTTATATAAATTCGTTCTTGAATTTAATGCCAAACTTGAAAAAAGATGGCGTTATTCCTTGGGTATAAGCTTGGAAAAGTCAGTTATGGATTTGCTCGAAGAGCTGATTCTGGCCAAAAACGCACCAAAAAATTTGAAATCTTCTTATTTGTATAAAGCATCGGGGTATCTGGAATTAATCATTCTTAAGTTTAGAGCTTGTTTAGAACTCAAATTGGGAAATGAAACAAAGATTTTCCAGGCGCAATCTAATTTAAAAGAAATTGGTCGTATGCTTGGCGGCTGGATTAGGTCTCTTAGTTGAAACAAAAAATGAACTTCCACCGAGGAGCGACACCCAATGTTTGAATTCGAGTTAGAGGGATCGTTCCTGTTCAAGTTCGCCTGACGATCGTCACGGTTCCAGTTCGCGTTCGGGACATTGTCAGAACCTTTGCGACCCCGCCACAATTTCACCAGACAGCCGCAGCCATCCAGATTAGAATTAGCTTTCATGTTTCATCCCTCTAAAAATCGGAATGAACGGGGCTCACGTGGAAATTCATTTTGTTTATTGTTTTAGAAAGTGTCCGCGGCTAGCGGAATTCCACCCTATATTCTAAAACAAATTTTAGGCGCCCCGCCCAAGGCGGGTTCATTAGCCCAAGGTGATAAATTTGCGTCGAGCTGGCTAACGCCAGCACATTTAAAGTTAAAAACAAAGTATAAAAAAAAGATAAAGACCAAATATCAAACTATTGAATTTCCACCGAGGAGCGACACCCAAGGTCTGAAGCCGAGCCAGAGGGAGCGCTCCCGCCCAAGTACGCCCGACGACCGACACGGGACCAGTACGCGAGCGGGACATTGACAGAACCGGTAAAGTATGCGCCCGTGAGAAAACTGATTTTACCTTGGCCTTGATAATCATCAATTTGACCTTTGCCTTCTTCTAAACTTGTTATTGCATATGTTAGCCAAGATTCAGGGTCCAAACCTTTTTCTCCAGTATAATCCGGATTCGTCTTTATTGTATTTAAATAATCGTTCGATGATTGATTCGCTTCAAGTTGTGGTCTATCGCCAACTGTTTTACCACCACCTTCAGCCGGCAAGTCGGGACAATCTTCAATTAATTCAACCCTCCATGGACTGCCTCGATTAATCAATTCCTGTTTGGTTTTTCCTTGGTGATTTTCATCAAAACTTTGTGGATCATAAACTAGCTTTCCGTTAATATCAGCTTGGTTATACTCAGACCACATCCAAACTGCTTGATTTCGATCCAAATCTAGCTTCGATCCGTCCGTGGCTAGAAGTTTTCCTTCCGAATCCTTTTTTAAAAGTAATTCTCTATATTTACCAATCAGATCATCTAATTTCATGCCAAAGGGGACAACTAAAAGCTTACTAAACCCTTGTTCTTGTTTCTTCTCTAAAATCGCGGCTTTCTCTGGCGTAATTCTACTTTGGATCTCTTCGAAAGTCGGGATGGAGTATTCTTTATTATCAATTCCAACTATACCTTTTGTTCCGTCTGAGAGCTCTTGCAATACTCCTGCCGTTTCAAGAATCTGTAACTGTGACTGATATTGTTCAAGTAGGCCAATTTTCTCACCCAATTCACCGCCAAGTTTCTCTTGTTTTATCCGTTTATACTCATCCTTGTATTGCCCGTAGAGAGCAGCTGCTGATTGATGGTCGCCGGCTTTTTCCGCTTCTCTTGCTCGCTGTAACACATCTATGAGGCTTTGATCCTCCTCGGCTGTTAAATCAATCGGATTTGGCACTTCGGCAGACGACGGGTTAACCTTGTCAAACTCGTTTTCTGGTAGTTCATTAAATTTTGAGAATTGTTCTGACATAAACCTCCTAAAACAGGGCTTGAATTTATTTAATCAGCTCTCCAAGTTTTTTGGTAAACAAATCGACTAATTGGGGAATTTTCTTGACTTGCGCGTTTTCTACATTCGGCAGTTCGGTAGAATAATAGTCGGTTACGTGCTCTGTTCCCGGCCCAAGACCGACACCTAATAATTTCACCCTGCCGCCTGAAGAAATATTTTTAATCACATGTCGCAATTCTTCTTCATCGTTTTCGCTACTAAAGCCAGGTAGATGATGTTTACTGTCGCTGGCCGGCTGACCGTCAGAAAGCACAAATAAGAATCTTTCCGTTGCGTCAACTTGATCCAATATCTTAGATGCGCCATCCAAACAGTAACCGTCGTTGTTATTGCCGCCATGATTATGGATACCTTTGTTCGCAGTTTCCGCTTTCATCACACTCATTTTCTGGCGCAAACTATCATCGAGCCGCTCATCAAATTTGACATACTCGATCAACTCGTCCTGGAAGCCATAAACGGAAACTTGAATATCACCCATAACTGAGGCGACTTTATTTAAAGCTTCAACGAACATCACGACACCTTTAAAGGTTTCGTTGATTTTTTGCCCACTCATCGAACCGGAAAGATCAACCAAAATAGTAAAAGCATAATTTTTTCTTTCTTCACGTTCTCGACGTTCAAAAAGTTTAGTGTAATCATTCCTTGCTTCCCAATCCATCGCACCCTTAAGTCTCAGTCTTTGACCGGGGAAGCCGACTTTAAATTGAGGCCAGCGGTGTTGAGCAAAAAGATTAATGATATCTTCGGCCACTTTTTCGACATAAGGCTGAACTTCCAAATAAGCCTTGTCATATTCAGTCCGGTTTTCCGCCAGCTTTTTTTCCATTTCTTCCTTAAGACTTTGCAGGTCTTGGGTTCCTTTTTCGGCCGCTTCTTCTCGCTCTTTGCGCCTTTCTTCTTCGTCTTTGGTCTCCGGCTGATCGGAAAATTCTCCTTTTAAGGTTTCGTTTTCTGCTGTTTCCAATTCATCCATATTTTTGCCAGCGCGTTTTTTCATTTCTTCTTCGTATTTTTTGCGCTCTTCTTCACTCATCGAATCAAGTTTTTCCTTGATTTTTTGTTTTAACTTTTCTTTTAGGTCATCAGGGAGATCATCAAGAGGTAGAGGCTCGCCGCCTTCACCTTGCCCCTCACCGGGCTCTAAATCAATTTCGCCATTTTCAATCATGTCTTTAATCATCTGGCGTTTTTCTTCGTCATCCATCGATTTTTCCACTAGCTTCATATATTCAGGCCAGATTGCCGAATAGATAATCTTGTAAGAACGCAAGGCATTTTGTTCAACGTCGTCTTCGTTTGGATTATGCGGCGTGGGCAGAGTTTGATAAGCCATTTCAGAATACTGAATGGTTTTATTTAATGCTTCTTGGATTTCCGGCGGTAAATTAGGCGAGAATCGGCCAGTATGCCAATAACGAATTGTTTCCAAACCGAAACGTATATGTTTTGGAGTATAACCAACTTTTTGTTGGGCTACATCTGTCACCTTGTCTTCGGTAGACATATCTTGGTTATACATGCCTTCAATCCATTCATTGGCGCCATCATAGCTATTAGAAACCCAGTTGTTAACTCGGGGGTCTTCAACCGCATTCATCAGGAATGAAAAACCTCTGGTCTGCCAAACTTTCTTAGGAACGAAATCGACTTGAGAAATTTTGCGATGAGCGCCTTCGTGAGCGATAACGCCAAAACAATATTCCAGACCTTTCTCGCCGACATCATTTGGATCAACTTCAATCGTATTAACTGGCTTGAATTTATATCGCCAACCCGGCTGAGTGCCAACCTCTACTTTCATTCCAAAATCACTGCCGATGGCTCTACCCATGCTTCTCAATCTTTCAACTCGATTTTGATATTCTTCTGGCGTTAGACTACCTTTCGGCAGAGGAGCCGGCGCTTCGGGTTCTTTCGGCTGATCGGGAATATTGTTGTCAATTCCTTCCCTTGCGGCAGCCATTTGCTCTGTTATATCAACTTCTTGTTCCATTTAATCCTCCTGCTATCAAATTGAAATTTTATGTCGAGCTGGCTAACGCCAGCACATTTAAAGTTAAAAACAAAGTATAAAAAAAAGATAAAGACCAAATATCAAACTATTGAATTTCCACCGAGGAGCGACACCCAAGGTCCGAACCCGAGTAAGAGGGATCGCCCCCGCGCAAGCGCGCCCGACGACCGTCACGGCGCCAGTCCGCGTACGGGACATCGCCAGAACCTGGAAAATACGCGCCAACCAAGAAGCAAGACTTCCCTTGACCTTGCCAGTCGTCGATTTGCTGATTCTTTTCTTCTAAATTGGTAATGGCATAGGTTAACCAAGTTTCAGGATCAAATCCCTTTTCACCTTCATAAACTGTATTCATATTAGGTGTATTTAGATAATGATTGGGTGTAAAATTAGCTTCGTGTTGTGATCTTCCACCAATCATTTTACCATCACCGAAAGCCGGCAGATCTGGCATATCTTCAATTAATTTAATCTTCCAAGGATTACTTTGGTTAATTATTTCTTGCTTTGTTTTACCCTCGTGATCATTATCAAATTTCTTTGGTTCATAAACTAGATTCCCGTTAATATCGGCTTGTTCATAGCCATCCCAAGCCCAAACCGGTTCATTTCGGTCAAGCGCAAGTTTTGAGCCATCAGTGGCCAGAAGCGTTCCCTCGCTATCTTTCTTGAGCAAAAGCACTTTGTAGCGCTCTTTAAGCTCACTTAAAGGCATCGCAAAAGGAGTAATCAATAACTTCGTGAATCCTTGTTCCTTTTTCTTTGCTAAAAGTTCAGCTTTTTCTGGAATGATTGCGGATAAAATCTTCTCTAAACTTGGTACCGGATATTCTTTTCCGTCAATACCAATTATTCCTTTTATGCCGTCTGAAAATTCTTGTAAAATTCCCGCAGTTTCTAAAATCTTAATCTGTGCTTTATATTGCTCATCTAACGCAAATTTTTCACCTAATTCACCACCGAGCTTTTCTTGTTTAATCCGCTTATACTCGGCTTGGTATTGTTCATAAAGAACAGTCGCAGTTTGGTAGTCGTCGGCTTTTTCCGCTTCTTTTGCTCGCTGTAATACATCCAATAGTCCTTTGTCTTCTTCGGTCGTCAATTCAGCCGGCTTTGGCACTTCCACATCTCCTGGATTGATTTTACCGAGATCGACGCCATTAATTTCTGGATTTATTTGTTCAAATTGTTCAGGCATTTTACACCTCTTTCTTTTCTAGTTCAGGAACGGCAACAAAAGGAGAAAGCCAATTGCTTGAGCCATCATTGTTAGAACCGATTACAAAATTTCCAAAAACAGAAATGTTGACAAGCAAGGTCTTATCGTTTTCAGCATTATATTCATCTAATAAATAAACTTTTTCGTCTATTCCGCGAATACCATAATTTTTTTCGTTAATTGAAAAGAAGAGATTGGTTAAAAAATATTCTGGTAGATTTAACCCTCTAAAATTTATTTTCTTATCATGGCTTATTTCGTCAATAATTTTTTTAGCTTGTTCAGGCGTTTTACCAGCAGTTTCTTCAAAACCATCCTCTAAATCTCGACTTTTTTTCATCATAATCACGTAAAAGTTTTTATCATAAGAACTATCTTTAGCCTTTTCAGCTGCCGTGTTTTCTTTGTATTCATTGTCGTCAATATGGGAAGAGATTTTGCTTTTATCTTTAATTAAATCTATTACTTCGTTTCGTTTTAACGGATTAGGAATTATAATTTTTTCCGTAAAACCTAGTTTTTTAGCAGCCTCCTCTTCCTCAGCAGAAAGCATGCCAATTTGACCATTTTCAAACTGCTGGAGAAGATTTGTTCGGTCTTCGCCACCAAAAAGAAAATCATAAACTTTTTGGTTTTTATCAAGAAAACTCGTTTTCTCTTTCTCTATTTCTTGCTCAATTTTTAGTTTAGAATACCGTTCATGATAATCCCTAAGAAGAGTATTGGCAATTTCAAGATCACCATCAAGTTCAGCCTGCCGTGCTTGTTCTAATAGGGAGGTAAGGCCCTGATCTTCATCAGATTCCAAATCGATCGGTTGAGGCACTTCAGCATCGCCTGGATTTATTTTACCGATTTCGCCGATTTGCGATTCATCAGTTTTCGACAATTGTTCTGACATAATTTTCCTTATTGTATTTATAATTCTACGGATGTTCGCGTAGAATGGACGTAGCTTATGTCGTTTGCATGATAAGCGGCGATACAACCTTGTTTTTTTTCTTTGTCCCAGACCGCAAACGGAACAGCCATATAATATCGGGACCCAATCAGCCAGCAACCATGCCCAGAGTCGTTATCGTCAATTTGGCCGCGGCCCTCGGCTAAATTTGTAATTGCATACGTCAACCAGTCCTCCAGTGTAAAACCCTTCTCACCTCGATACTCTTCGGATTCTTGGATAAGCTTAAGGTAATCCTCTGGGCTTAGCCCAGCAGGAATCTGTTTTCTGCCACCTAAAATTTTGATGTCTTTGTCGTCTGGTAAAATTGGCGAATCTTCGATTAGTTCTAATCTCCATGTTTGCCCCTGTTTGATCAACTCTCTTTTGGTAACTCCATCATCATGTTCCGTACGTTTGAAGTGACGGGGGAAATAGAGCAACTTCCCTTTGTCTTCCGCTCTATCTGAATCATCAAGCGTAAATTCATAAGGAGGTTTACTATCATTAATTTCAAGCCGACTCCCGTCTGGAGAAATAAATTTACCTTCGTCATTTTTTTTGACCAAAAATTTTATATATAAATCCTTTAATTCATTGATTGACATTCCAAGTGGTACAATTAGAAGTTTTTTAAATCCCTGGCTAATTTTTTCTTTCAAATTTTTAACCTTTTCGGGAGTAAATTTATCGAGGACATCCTCTAGGCTGGGCGCAAGATGCGCTACGCCATTGATATCAATAATGCCCTCCGTAGTTTTAGTAAGTTCTTGTATTACTCCGGCTTCTCGCAAAATTTGAATTTGTGATTCGTATTGTTCTTGTAAATTTAATTTTTCTTTCAGTTCGCCGCTAATTTTTTCTCGCCTTATTTGCTTATACGAATCTCTGTATTCTTCATAAGAACTGGCGGCAATTTCATATTTTCCTGTTTTTTCCGCTTGTTTTGCTTGTTCTAAAAGCGATGTCAATTGAGTATTTTCTTCCACTGTCAAATCGATCGGTTGAGGCACTTCAGCACCAACAGGGTTTATTTTACCGATTTCGTCAATTTGCGTTTCGTCAATTTTTCCTAATTGCTCTGGCATATTTATACCTATTCTAATCTTAACACAGGCCCAGCCACTTCAAAGATGTTCTTGTAATTTAAATTTTCCAATTCCTTGTCGGTCGAGATTAAAATCAGCACCGCATCTTTTGCCACGTCAAAAGCCATTTCGCCCTCCGGTAAAAAGAAATCGGCTCGACCCGATTGGGCGATTAAGTATAGTTGATTATAAATTTCCGGGCTCAAAAATTCATGAATTTGGATCAAAATGGTCTGTTTGTTTTGCAAAGCTGTCAAAATTTCCTTGATTGTTTGGCTGACTGGTGTTTGCGTATCGAGTTCATAAACAGAAGTATTATTTGGGTCGGGAAGTGCCGCTTGAATATCACCTAAATTTTCTTCTTTTACCACGATCATTCCAATATCGTGCCCGCTTACGGGTTGAACTTTAATGAGTTTCCCATAAAACTCTTGAACTTTTTGCTTGTTTTCTTCGGTGATCATTTTTCCTCCGTTATTTTAGATATTTTACGTCTTTGATCTGCTTGTATGCCGACTAGAAAATTGTTTTCCAAACTCTTTATTAAAATTGCCGAGCCCATACCTTCGGCTAAAAACTTTTCTCTATCGTCCCACGCTTTCTTGCTATCAACTCCGGCTAAACTCTGGATAAAAGTCCCTTGCTGGCCCGATGCCAAAAATCGTTGCCGAATTGCCCAAGCATTTTCATCATCGATACCAGTTAAGCTCAAGGCAAGACTTTCTGCCTTCTGACTGGAAAATAGATATTTATTTCTTACCGCCCAAGCCATTTCCGATGAGCATCCCGCCAATTCTTTTAATAAAGCATCTGTTTCTACGGCTAGCCCTGCTGATTTGGTGAATTTATTTCGTAAGCTCCATGCTTGGTCATCATCGATACCAGCCAGACTTTCTAAAGCACTAATAGACCCGCTTCCGAAATGATTGATAAATTCATTTCTAACCCCCCATGCCTCAGGAGAAACACAACCAAGAGTGGACATCAATTTGCCATAAGCTCTTGTGTGAGAATTTCTCATCTCCCATGCTTTTTCCGAATCCAATCCTCTCAAACTTGCTTCTATTGCAGAGTGATCCCATTTTTCAGCAATCATATTTTCTCGAGCTTCCCATGCTTTTTCATTATCAAGGCCGCCGATGCTCGCAGCATAGAAACTTCTGCCATTTTCGGGATCTTCTGAAAGCATTTTTTCTCTCAATTCCCAGGCTCTGGAAGAATCTAATCCCGTGAGCCCAAGAACTGCAGCTCTTGGCAAAATCCCTCCCGCCGCGATAAGTTTTTCCACAAAATCGATTTTTCTATCTTCGCTTTCAAGATATTCAATTTCTTTAGTCTCTCTAAGTTTCTGATAAGCGATTTTGTAATTTTCATAAAAATTTGCCGCGGATTGAGAATCGCCATTTCTTTCAGCTAATTTTGCCTGTCTCAAAATATCTGATAAACCCCCATCTTCATCCTCCGTTAGGTTAATCGGCGCTGGCACTTCAGTATCGCTCGGATTGATTTTCCCGATTTCAGTATCAACGACTTGATTATTTATTTGTTCAAATTGTTCAGACATGATTACTACCTTTTTGTTTCTCTTTCTCTTATCGCTTTAACTCCTACAAGTTGTAAATTGCCGATACTTTGAGCTAAGACTGTTTTATCTACTCCTTCTTTTAATAACCTTTTTCTTGCTTCCCATGCTCTTTCAGAGCTACAGCCGGCCAAACTAACAGTGAACGAATTTTTATCACCCTCCACAAGCAATCTTTCTCGCATTTTCCATGCTCTTTCATCATCAATACCGGTTAAGCTTTGTGCTGCGAAGGACTTATAGCTTTCATCGGAAAAATATTTTTCTCTTATAGTATATGCTGTATCTGAAGTACAACCAGCAAGACCATTAAATAGCTCCCAGATATTAGAGTCATGGTCTCTAGAAGTTAAATGTTGGTTTCTCAGTCTCCAAGCATGTTCGTCATCTAAACCAGCTAAACTCTCTAGAACATATCCTGTAGCAGAGCCATGTCTACTAATGTTTTTGTCTCGGTTATTCCAAGCTTCCTCTGAATCACAACCCATTATTGATCGTGTAACATCCCAACTATAGAATGCGTTTTCCCACGGGCGCCTAATTTCCCATGCTCGTTCAGAATCAATCCCATCCAAGCTCCACGCCAGAAGAATTCTATCTTGATCAGTTTTAACTATCCCTTCTCTTTCCTGCCAAGCTCTTTCGGAATTACAACCAGCTAAACTTCTGGCAAAATAAAAGCCGGGGTTATCAATGTCTGCGGTTTTTATTTTCTCTCTAATTTTCCAAGCTCTGGGTGAATCTAAACCAGCCAATCCTTTGCTTACATCTTCTATTTTTGCACCTTGTGCCAAAAGTTCCTCAAAGAACTCAAGCTCTCTGTTTTCTCCTTCACCAGACTTTTCTAACTCAATTTGTTTCTGTCTATCGATAAACTTTTGGTAACTTTCTTTATAAGAATTATAAAGATTAATAGCCGCTTCATGATCACCATGGTTCTCGGCCTGTTTCGCCTGATCCAAAGTATCTAGCAGCTCTTGATCTTCTTTGGTCGTTAATTCTATCGATTCCGGCACTTCAGTATCAACCGGCTGGATTTTACCAAGCTCAGAATCATCAGTTTGACTGTTTAATTGTTCAAATTGTTCAGGCATTGTGTCCCTTTTATGTTTTTTTACGGGCAATTCTGGCGGCGACAGCTATCGCCGATCCAAATACGCTATCAGCTAACTCATCGAGCAACTCCATCCCGTTGGTCAGTCCCTCATAGTCTTTTAAGATTCTATCTAAAATATTATTTCTAAAATCCCAACTTTTTTTGTCGCCCATCCCTGCAACAGAAGTAAAAATTTCCATGACGTGCATAAGATTTTTCGTCTTATCTTCAATGATTTCTTTTCTTATTTCCCATGCTCTGTCGCTTCCGATGCCGATTAAACTTTGGGAAAGCGCATAAATTGCATCATGGTTAGATATGTCCGGCAAAATTGCCTCGCGCATCTCCCAAGCACGGGGAGAGTTAATGCCACCTAAGCTGGCCACAAGTTTAAATTTCGTTACTCCAAGTTTCCCGAGTTTTTCGCGCATTTCCCATGCTTGTAATGAATTATCGCCCCTGAAAGTCCCGCCAATAAGATAAGGTTCTTCTTCATATTTTTCATCCCTTACTTTCCAAGACCTTTGGCTTGTGCATCCATTTATAGTTCCTATAACATATTTTTCTTCTAGTAGGGGGGGCATCAACGCATCTCGCATCTCCCAAGCTTGATCCGAATCAAGGCCATTTAGACTCCAAAGAAGACCATCGATATTAACTTTCGCTCTATCTTGTTTATATTCATCCAGGGCCTGATCTCTTAACTCCCAAGCTTTCTCGCTGTCAACACCGGCCAAACCATGAAGGACACGGAATGGTTCGAGCCCTCTGCTAATCAATTCCTCTCTCAAAGCCCAGGCTTCTTTAGAATCACAGCCACTTAAAGCACCTGCGATTGATGTTTTTGGCGTGCCCATATCAAGCAGTTTGCTTAAGAATTCAACCCCTTGTTTTTCATTAATTTCTACTGGCGATTCTTTTTCATTAAACTCTTCACGAAGTTTTTGATAAAATTCCTGGTATTGCTTATAAAAAGTATAAGAAGTCTGAAGATCACCGTTTTTTTCAGCTGCTTGAGCCTCGGATAATAGAAATGATAACTCTTGATCTTGTTTTTCTGTTAAGGGTGTAGGCTGGTTAATTTCTGCATCAGCTGGCTGGATTTTACCGATTTCCTCTTCAGGTGTTTCATTAATTTTTGATAATTGTTCTGACATAATTAAATCTCCACTGCTGTTCTAACTCCAAATCTTTCATCGGCCTGATCGGGTCTTTGATGATGAGAAACTATCAGTTCCTGCGAGCTTAGCCAGCCCGCAGTTGGTGTAAGATCTTCGTTTCTAAGCTTATTATCTGCCTCATAGACAGCACCAATTAAATTACAACCGGAAGAATCTTCAATAGCATCGAGCTGGATATTGTCCTCATACAATTTTGTAATACAATTCATAAACCAAATTTCTGGGGTGAACCCTTTTTCGTTAGAATATTGATCTTCTTGCAAATCTCTTAGGTATTGATTAGGCGGTTCTCCGGAATGAATTTGAACTCGACCACCTATAGTTCCAGCTGTAGCTTCAGTAGCCAGAACATCAAGATCTTCAACCAAAAGAACTTGCCAGGCGTTACCAGAAGCAACTAATTGTTTTTTTGTTTTATTGGTTTGGCCTTGACGATATTTCAAACCGCCTTCTTCATTAACATCTTTTTCTCCATAAGATCCTTCCATCATTCTGTGACCATATCTTTTGCCGGAAACAGAAAATAGTGTGTGATCATTACTCTTATCTCTTAAAAAATTATTATATTTGCTTTGAAGCATTCCTAATGACATCCCAAAAGGAACGATCAGTAATTTTAAAAATCCTTGATTTACCTTCTTCTCTAATGTTTTGATTTTTTCAGAGGATAGTTTTTCTCTAATCATCTCAAAGCTCGGGATGGGATAAAAATTATCATCGACAGCATCCATGCCATAAGACCCATTATTCTCCTGTAAAAGTCCTAAACTTTGAAGAATTTCAACTTGTTTTTGATATTGCTCCTGTAAATTTAGCGTTTCAATAATTTCATCACTTTCTTTAAAACGAAGTTTTTGATATTCAGCCCTATATTGACCGTATATACTCATGGCACCATGGATATCACCGGCTTTCTCTGCATCTCTAGCACTATTTAATAGTTTTGTTAGTTCTGCATTTTCCTGTTCCGTGAGTTCAAGAGGAGAGGGAATACCAACATTACTTGGTTCAATATTACCAAGTTCTTCAACGCCAATGTCGTTAAATTTTGATAATTGTTCAGGCATAATTAACTTCTGCGGCTCAATAAAAGACCACCGTTGGTAGCTAAACCTTTTAAGTCTGTGGAATTTACGGTAGTCCCATCGGGTTGACCAAACCAACTAATCCACACAAAGGTACCATGGCTCGGAAAGAAGTGCGTGCTAGTAGTACAACAGTAACCATCAAGCAACTTCTTCCCAGTATTTTCATAAAACGTAATCGCATCATAAAAAACTTCTGAAGCACTAGGGATCACAATTTCCGTAATTTTTAACTTTCCAATAATTTCAGCGGCCTCTGAAAGATTGCCATTTGGCCCTGTTAAATCAATTAGTTTACCTTCTTCGGCCTTAAACTCTGCGATTGCTTTTTTGAAATCATCGGGGACTTCATTATTCGGGAATACTTCTTTTTCTAAATAATCAGTCATTCCCGACATCTGACCTAAAAGTTCTTTATAACGTGTATCCTCTACAATCTCCTTAGATGTTAATGCCCAACCAGCACGCGGAGTTTCATTGTCAAAGAATTCAGATCTTTCCAGGGACCATCTATCATCCCTGAACAATTTTCCTTTGCCGGAGGCTTCCCATTTTGGTTGTATAATTTCTTCGATTCTTTTAAGAGTCAAATTAGTTCCTTTTTGGTCTTTATCGACTCGCAAAATTAAGAATTGACCTAGTTCTTTGGCTTTTTCTAATTCTTCTTTGGAAAATGGAATTTGGGGGACATCGGTAACTTCAACATCAAAGGCCTTTTGGATTTCATCCGGACCCATAAAATCGGAGCCCATAATTTCTTTGGCTTCTGCGAAGCTAATTTTTTCCGGCAGCCTTGATTCTTTTATATTCTGATATTCTGTCCGATATTGAGCAAGAAGCGTATTGGCGGTTTCCAGATCACCTGATTTTTCAGCCGACTGTGCTTGTTGTAGAAGATTAATTAACCCTTGGTCTTCTTCATTTTCCAGCTCGATAGGTTCTGGTACCTCAGCATCGCCTGGATTTATTTTACCAAGTTCTTCCTCTGTAATTCCGTCAATTTTTGATAGCTGTTCCGACATTTACACTGCCTTATAGTTGTTTTATTCTTCCATCCCCATCAAGAGATTCTTGTGATGCTCCGGAATACCCATAGCTAAAATATCAGCCTTAAGGTTTCTAAGAGCCGTTTCTTGCTGTTTTTTTGTTTCTTCGACAATGGCTTTTGGTTCATCAACTTTTATCAGGCCAAAAACTATATCCTTGACCTTTTCGCGATCATCCTGCGACTTAAACTTGCCTAAAATACAATAGTCAACCGCGTCGTCAATGGTTTTTTTCATATTGCCATATTCGCGCAGGTTGTGGATATAATCTAAAAATCGGGTCGTGTCCCGTTGATCAATCTCAAAGCCTTGCTCTTGGTCTTTACAAACTTCACCGCTTCTTACCATTTCCCGTACCTTTCGAAAAGCCGTGA
>Ga0247841_10004462_pt1 | contig 24024 bp, 31 predicted proteins | sample LaCruzMarch2015__2_FD_192410 | JGI IMG/M metagenome (GOLD analysis project Ga0247841, IMG submission 192410) | Freshwater microbial communities from meromictic Lake La Cruz, Castile-La Mancha, Spain - LaCruzMarch2015_18m | ecosystem: Environmental > Aquatic > Freshwater > Lake | place: Spain... | reverse complement strand
AATATATTCCATAATTTTGTTTTATCGAACGAAGTGTCCTTTTTTTTTTTACTTTTTTCATTGGTTGACATAACTTATTCCTTCTATATGTTACGTTATTTTTAATTCAATTTTTAATTATATGTTATATCAAAAGTTAAAATAGATAATTTTATTTGTCTTTATAATATAAATGGGAAATGGAAATTCAAAGGAAAATAACAATACTTCGGAAGACGAGTTAAAATTTGCCGAAGTTTCTCAAATTATCGATTATATTGCGACGAATTATATTTTAACGATGAATTTTCAAAGTTTAAAAAAGCTATATGAAAAAGATTATTGCGACAAGTTGGTTGTATTGACATCTGAAATTATTCAAAAGAAATTTACCCCTTTAGAAATTACTTATTTGTCTCAAAGAGTAAAAAATAACATAGAAGTAAATGAAGTCAAAAAAGACGATGTCATTTTTTTTAACAAAGAACAAATACATGATTTAAATATTCAAAATCCAACGAAGAAAAAACGTATGTGTATTGCGATTTCGAAATTTTATGTTACTGTTGCGCATATTTTTGCAGCGATTATGACTACCATTAACCCTGTATATGTATATAAAGATGTTACTGGAAATATTGTTCGAACTTCTATTTACGAGAAAGAAAATATTCCACAAGGAGTTAAAACAACCATTGAAAAATTTAATATTTGTCAAACACGAATCGATTCTTTAAAAAGAGGAAACAATGAAAAGAGTGATGAAAAAGTCATAAATATTCATCCAAAAATATGTTCATTCAATGAACATAAAAATCTAACAGATGAACCTGGAATTATGGAATTAATGGAATTGTATTATGATGATAATTATGATCCGAACACTGGGAGATTTTTAGGAATGTCTGAAGAAACTAAAAAAGATTACAATTCCAATTTAAAAACTTTTTATAATACATTTACTGGGAATAATGAATCTGAATTACCAGAGAATATAAAATCTTTCAAGGATATTAAATTAAGAGATTATAAAGAAAATAAAAACTGTCAAGGTTCTGAACCAATCTTCGAAAAGAATGTTCGTGGAACAAAATCTAACAAATTATTTGCGCAATATGCGGAAAATATAAAAAAAATGGTAAAAAATGCCAATGTAAACCAAGGGGCATTATTGAATATTATCAATCAATTATTTACTTATTCCATTAATACACAAACACAAGAAAAAGAAATACGAATTAATCCTAGTCTCAATGAACAAAATATCCATCAAATTGTGTTAGAAACAAGAGCGATTATTATGAAATTATATTTAACTTGTGAAAATGATTATAATACAGGCGTTAAAATATACGAAGCCATTGTCGAACAAAAGATCTTAGAAACTGCTCAAAATCAAATTAACACTCTTACGAAGCTATCCGAAACAGTTTCTTTTGATAATAATAATAATAATAATCATGAAGTAAAAACTGTTTTATAAAATATACATTTTGTGTATATGAAATATGAATGTCCTTTATGTTTAATAGATCCATTGAATCATTCTCTATCATTTGTTTTAGAAAAAGAAGATGTATTATATTATTATACATGTGCTTCAAAAGCAAAGTTATATTTTGATACAGTTAGTATAATTAACCATTATGATGGTGTATTAAGTGAAATTCCAGAAAATAAACAATGGATTTGGATTTTCGATGGAACTGATTTTAATTTTAAACATTTTTTACAAATACAAGTAGCAATGGAATTATCAAAATTAATTTCTGTAAAATTTAGTGAAAAACTAAAAAAAATAATAATTATAAATCCGTGTTTCTATATTTTATCTATTTATAATATTATTTATCCTTTTTTAAATGATAAAATGAAATCGATTCTTGAAATAGATTACCAATTGAAAACTGCAAATGATATAACAAATAAAATATAATAATAATACATGAATACAAAAAAATATTTTTTTATTACATTAATTTTATCAGTGATTGTTCAAGTGATCACTGGAATTATGGAAATAATAACTCTTTTTATAAAAGTAGATCGTCCATATAAAATAATAAAACAATTATTAGTTTTAGAAGTAAGTGTTCAATTTATAGAGGGATTATTTTACCTTTGGTTGGTTTATAATTTTAATCAAGTTACAAATGTAACTCCAAAACGTTATTTTGATTGGTTCATTACTACACCAACGATGTTAATTTCATTAACGATTTACTTGATTTATTTAGATCGTAGAGAAAGAGAAATGGATACATCAAAATTAGACTTATATAATTTATTGATAGAAAATTCAACCAACCTATTCTATATTTTATGTTTAAATTGGTTAATGTTACTATTTGGTTATTTAGGTGAAATGAAAATAATTTCTACATTATATGGAGTCGTCCTGGGTTTTATACCTTTTTTAATTTATTATTATATCATTTACATAAATTACGCTGTTCAAAGTGAAAGAGGATTTAAAATATTTTTATATTTTGTCTTTTTTTGGTCTCTTTATGGATTTGTAGCTCTTTTACCTTATTATGCTAAAAATACTTGTTATAATATATTAGATTTATTTGCTAAGAATTTTTTTGGTATATTTTTAACTTATACGATATTATCAAAAAATTATTAAACCATAATATAGATAAAAAATAAAATATATGAATATTATATAATCATGTCTTCTTGTCCATTATATAATAATAGTAATTTAGATTACACTGGAAACAAAATGAATAATCCTTATTCGTTAATACAAAAAGCTGGAAAAAGAAAAACGAGAAAAATAGGAAAAGGTAAAAAGTCAAGAAAAACAAAAAAAGGAAGAAAAAGTAATAAGCGAAACGGTAAGCAAAGTGGGACTCGTAAGCGTTAAAAAATAGCGATCCAATCACTAGGACACAAGTCTTTAGTATCATTTTTGTCTTTTAGAACTGGTCCGAACCATTGACTTGGATAACAAACGATCTTTTGATAATTTATATTAAAATAAGCTCCCCACCAACTAAAAGTGCTATTTGCAATAACATTATATCGACAACAACTCATTAATAACATTTGTTGCCAATCTTCTTGAGGTGTTTTCACATGTTCAAAAACTAAGTCTTCAAATTTTTTTTCTAACACGCTTATCATTTCAGAAACAATCATTAAATCTTGCACTTCGCAAAAATAGATGACTTTCATCTTTTGATTACTATTTTCAGTTTTACTTTTATTCAAGATATGCTGCAACGATTTAATATAATAATTAATAGGCAAAATAACATAATATCCTGGGAGTTTTTTATAATCTCCAATTCGAAAATGCATCGAAATGGTAGTTTCAAAATCAAGATCAACCTTATTACGTATATTCTGTTTTTGTTGCTCTAGCTTTAATAATCGAAATATTTTGGAATGATAATAATCAAAATATTTATAGCTTTGAAAATAACCGACTAATTCAACACTTTCGTCGGAAAAATTTTCTGGTAAATCGTGATAAGAAAAAGCCTTTTCTTTGATTACAATTATTTTTTTTGTTTCTTTTTCTTCTTTTTCTTCTTCTGCATCTTTTATTACTAAAACCTCTGTTAGACAAGATAAAAAAGAATCCCAGTATGTTTTTCTTTTTGTCATTCCAAAAGTTTCATCTGAATATACAAAAAAGAAATCATTGTTTGTTTGTAATGCATAAGAAATAACTGCCATAATTTGAAACAATTGATTTCCAAGTCCACCCATTAACTTACACGTAATCATACAAGTATGTATATACTATATGATAAAATATTTTTAAATCTAAATAAAAATATCATATATAAGAGTTATTTTAGCTGTTCTAAAAATCTTCATTAAATTCAAAGATATCTGAATCGATCGTTTTATTTGCTAGCGCATATTCAGAGACAGTATGTTCAAAGAAATTCGTTTTACGTTCCAAACTGATTAACTGCATAAACGCAAACGGATTGGATGCATGATAAATTTTTTCATAACCCAATTGTAATGATAAACGATCTGCCACAAATTGAATATATTGCGTCATCAATTTGGAATTCATACCAATCAGTCGACATGGCAATGCTTCACAAATAAATTCTGTTTCAATTTCAACCGCTTCTTTGATGACTTGATAAATTAATTGATCTTCTACTTTATTGACCAATTTCGAATAAAGTAAAATCGCAAATTCACAATGCAAAGCTTCATCCCGTGAAATAAGTTCGTTCGAAAAAGTTAACCCTGGCATAATTCCTCTTTCTTTTAACCAAAAAATACTACAAAATGCACCACTAAAAAAGATGCCTTCAATACATGCAAATGCAACTAATCGTAAGCCGAAATCACTATTATTATCGTTGATCCATTTTTGTGCCCATAGTGCTTTTTTTTGAATGCATGGAAAATATTCCATGGCTCGAAATAAACGTTCTTTTTCTACATTATTTTTTATATAGGTTTCAATAAGTAAACTATAGGTATGACTATGAATATTTTCCATCGCAATCTGAAATCCGTAAAATGCTCTTGCTTCGGATAATTGAACCTCTCTCATAAAGCGAACTGCTAAATTTTCCAACACAATTCCATCGCTTGCTGCAAAAAAAGCCAAAATCATAGAAATAAACGTTTTTTCATCTTTTGTAAGAGCATTCCAGTGACCAATATCTTTTGTTAGATCAATTTCTTGGGGTCTCCAAAAACAATCGATTTGTTTTTCATACATTTGCCATATATCATCGTGACAAATTGGAAACATTACATAGCGATTATCGTCTGGGACTAGAAGAGGCTCTACTTGTTTACTTAACATCCTAAAGTAATATATAGGAAGATTTTATATTGATTTTTTATTGTCTTTATATTTTGTTTTTTACATTTTTATCAAGATTTTTAAATAATATATTAATGTAGTAAGATGAGTTTACCTATGGAATTAATTAAAAGAGATTTATATCTCTATGAAATTGAAGATCAAATTAAATTGCGTCGAAATTTAATTTTAGATAAAAATAAAGCTTTGAATAAAAAGAAAAAGGCCAATCATTTTTTACAAGAAGTGAAAGAAGACTATCAAAAATATTATGATTATCTTATTCATGAAAAAAAACGAGAATATGAGTCGATGAAATTATTGCAAAGTTATTTAGAAGAATTAATTCAAACACAAAAAATGACTAATATGGACTTTAAAAATGCAAAATACGAACAAAAACAAATACTGAATGAAATGGATAAAATTAAGATGGAATTGGATAATCTAACAAAAAGATGAAAAGAAAACCCAGAATATAAAAAATAAAATACTTATTTATTATATAGTAGTAATATGAGTAAAATCAACTTATCTGAATCATTATCTAAATTAAAGGATATTTTAACATCCAGTGATAATAGCATTAGTGACTTTAGAAATAACAACCGTAATTTTCATTCTCAATTAATTGAAAAAATTAAAGTCATTCTTACAAAGATTCAAAGTCTTGCATCTAATCCAAATATTAAAAATTTAACCGAAGATTTGTCAAAAAGTCAAGCTGAATTAGCATCCATGCAACAGCAATTACAAGAATCAAATGCGCAATTAGTTACTTTACAGCAAGAAATGACAAAGATACAACAAGAAAAAGCAGAATTAGAGCGAAAGATGCAGTCTTCTGGAGATGATAATGGAAAATTACAACAACAAATGCAAGATTTACAACAACAACTCAATGATTGTTTAGCTAGTCAAAATGAGTCCATTGATAATATTGCCCAAGTGAATAATTTATTGACCAAACAAGTAGATAATATTAATGGAATGTTGTTAGAATCTACTGATTATAATAGTGATTACGATGCACAGATTTCTGCGATTGCGTCTAATTTAGAAGCAGTTGTTAATATGTTAAACACTTCAGGATCATCGTCCAATCAAGGAGGTCCAAGTTCAAATCAAAGATCTAGAAGAGGACAAGGGCAAGGATCAAGTTCCCCCACTGCTACTGGTAATGTAAGTGAGGTATTTAATGATTATACAAACATGAGTCGTGGTGGAAAAAGAAGACGTCGCACGCATAAAAAAGGATATAAAAAATATACTCGAAAAATGAAAGGAGGTTATAACTGGTCATTATCACCCAGTGTTACTTCATCTTCTTCTTCCAGTTCAAAAAGAAAAAGAAAAGGTCACAAGAGTCATAGTCGTAAATAAATAATAAATAGATTTTTTTTTATTATTTTTATTTTTTTAATTATTAATTTTTACTTTTAAAAAGGACAACATACCATGAATACTAGGAAGACAATGTATCGATGATTTTCCGATTTGACATTGAAATAAGAAATTCGGATTAAAAAGTATTTTTTGCCTTTGTTTAAAAATATTTTTCCATACCCTTTGCACTATTTTTAACCAAAAGGTTTTAATAATCACAATACATTCTTGGGTTGGCAGCTCAATGCATTGTCCTATTTCAGGTTTTATATAATCTTCTCTTGTAACAATATGTTCAAAATTTCGTATAGTTGGATGAGGTTCCTGTGCAATAAATCCACGTTCTGATAACATTTGATAACGACGATTTGAATAACGTATATAATTTTTTTGTTCAGGACAATTTAAAAGAAATGAATGCACATCTAATATTTCAATTCCTAGGTAATGTGATTCAATAAATGGATCACTATCAATTGTTTTTCCAAGGATAAATGGATAATGTAATACACAAATGACCAAATTATTTTTATTATTCATTTTTTATATTTAAATCCTCTTTTATTATTTTTATTTAAATCAATTTTTTTAACATCATTATATATATAAATGAAATTAGCAAATAAAGCTGCAAAAATATTAACGAATAAATATTTCCTCTATTTTATTGTTTTTTTAGCGGTTACCAATGTTTTTGGTTATTTAGTCATGCATAAAACAAATGCGGTTATTTTCTTTGCTTTAGTAGGTGTTGTCACGTATCAGTTTAGTAAAAATATGGCCGTTGTATTAATGGTATGTTTATTTGCTACGAACTTATTAATGTCTTCTAATATTTTACGAGAAGGTTTAGAAAATGCAAGTGATTCTACGACAAAAGATGAAAGCATTAGAAATGAAAATATTAAACGTGTTATTGATGATAGAAAAAATAGCGAAAATACAACTAGTACAACCGATATAAATGGAAAAAAGGTAGTCGCTGTTAAAAAAGTAGAAAATAATAATTCATCTACGATGAGTAGTAGTAGTCCAGTTGACGTAAATAATTTAGACTTGAATAAAATATTAGCATCAACCGATGTGACTCCACAAACTAGTGAATCAACCGTAAGTGGGATGAGCACAATGAATAATAAAAAAAATAATAAAAATGGAAGAATTGACTATGCGTCTACTTTAGAAGAAGCCTATGATAATTTAGATAAAATATTAGGAGGCGATGGTATGAAAAATTTAACTCAAGATACCGAGAAACTCATGAAAAGACAACAAGAATTATTCAAAACCATGGAAACCATGACTCCTATGCTTGATCAAGCAAAAAGTATGTTAGAGGGTTTTGATATGAATAGTTTAAAAGGATTAACTAATTTTGCAGCTGGTTTTTCTTCTACTAAATAATTTAATATTCATATATATTAATGAAAAAGTGTCCTCCAGGAGTAATATGTATTGAAAATATAACAATGATGTTATTATTCATCATTTTCGGAGTTTTTATTTATCTTATTCATTTAAACATGAGAACTACCACTATCAATGATAACATTATTCTAAATCAAGAACCGAACTCTCGTTATATTCAACAAATTCCTAGTTATCCATATAATAATTTACCTGAAGATGTCTTATTGAATCCTTATGCAGCACCTTTGAAAGATGAAAGATATTTTATTCCTGAATTAACTTATCGACCTCCTGGAACCATTCCTATCAACGTTTCAACAAATATTGGAGCGGTAGATACAACTTATCGACAATTAGGTATTTTAACTCCTTTGAACGGTGTAAACAAAGATAATATTTTGGCATTAATGGGGCGCCCTCTTTTTACAAATCGTCAAAAATATCAATATTATACAATCAGTAATCAACATAATAACGTAAAATTACCAGTGATTGTAAAAGGAAGAAGCGGAACTAATGAATATGGAGTTGATCAAATATTTACAGGTGATACTGTTTACATAGAAGGATACAATGAAGCATTCAAAGTCAAGAACTATGATAATGATACTATTAAATATCTTCCTTATTTATAATTTATAATTTTATAGTCTATAAATCTATTATTTAAAGATAATATCATTATATATAATATGTGGAATATTTATAATAAACGTTATGATCTAACACCATTTTTATATCAACATCCAGGAGGTAGTGATATTTTAATCAAAACCAAAGGAGAAAAAGATATAACTGTTTTATTTGAAACATATCATGCGTTTTCAAATAAAAAAAGCATAAAACAAAGCTTACAAAAATATGAACTAATAAACGATGATGATAAAAAAAACGAAGTCGTCTATAAGGCATATGACTTTACCAATTATGATGAATTATGTTTCGAAATCAAAAAAGTTTATAAAACAAGGAACACGATCAAATCTACCTGGTTCAGTTGTTCTTTGAATTCATTGTTATTTTTATTATATGTATTTTATTTTCATTGTGCAACCATTTCATATTATCACGTCTTTTTTAAATGTATTTATGCATTTATTGCAGGTGGGTTTTATATTTCTCTAGGTTTTACTATTATGCACGATGCATCACATTATGCAGTATCAGTGAATCCAAATATTAATTTGTTTTTAACAAAGTTATGGAATGGATGGGGACTATGGAATGCCAATATGTGGTTCTTTCATCATGTTTTAAATCATCATTCTTTTACAGGACAAGAAAATCAAGATCCTGATTTATATCATTATCGACCTTTTGCAAGAAAAGTAAAAACTGATTATAAAATATATTCCTTTTTTTTATCTTTTCAAGATAAATTATTACCCTTTATATTGTTTGTTTTTCCTGGTCAATATATCGGTCAAAGTATTAGTTATGTAATATCGAGTTTTAGACAACGTTTATTTAAAATAGACATACCTAAAATAGCATTTTATGATATAATAGATGTTTTATTAGGTTTTACACATATCTTATTTTTATATTATGGAGGATTTTGGCCATGTTTATGTTATGCATTATCACTTAATTTTTGGTATGCTATTAATATTATTCCAGATCATGATACCTATGAAACATCTGTAGATAATCACTATATTGGAAAAGATTGGTGTAAAATGCAAATTTGTAATTCTGGTAATTTTTTAAATAATTCTTTATTATGGACCTATTTATTTGGAGGTATTAATTATCAAATTGAACATCATTTATTTCCGAATATGTCTTATATTCACTATCCAACCATTTCTCCCATTGTTAAAAAATACTGCAAAGAAAATAATATTCCTTATGTTCATCACGAAACCGTTTATGATGCCTATTTATCTTTTATAAAAATGTTGAAATATAACATCGAATAAGTTTATAAATTTTTCATAGTTTGACACTGCAAATTGAGTAATCTTTTTTTATTTTTTTTACTCATTATATAATGATTTGATCGTGGAATATTTTTCTTATTTTTATAACTTTTACGTGTTTGATTTTGTTTGGTAAATAGTTTTTGAATACGACCTTTAGTTAACTTCATATGAGTTTTATATATAAATAAATAATAATTTTTATTTATATACTTATTATAATAGAAATATGAGTTGCCCAAATTCCAATTCACCAATCGATATAAATATTAAATCCATTGCTGGAAAATGTGATTTAAAATGTGCATATAATTTCAAATATCCAAATAGTAGTTGTGTAGCAACAAATCGAGGTGATTATCTTTCTCTTACTTATGATACAATGACAATTCCACCCGTTACTTATAATAACGTTGGTTATAACGTAAGTGAAGTTCGTATTTATGCTCCTTCGGTTCATTCTTTTAACGAACAAAAAACAGTCGCCGAAATTATCATTGTTCATGATTCAAACCGAGGAACAAAACCTTTGTTAGTTTGTGTTCCATTGATTAATGATAATTCTAGCACTAACGGATCGTCATTATTAACTGAAATCGTTAACTCGATGGCGAAAAATGCTCCTGTAGATGGAGAAAGCACCTCAATTCCAATGGATAATTATACAATGAATGCATTTGTTCCTAAAAAACCTTTTTTTGCGTATAGTGCAGCACATCCGTATCAACCATGTGTAGGAAATGTAGATATTGTTGTTTTTGGACCTAGAGAATCCAAATGTTATATTTCCGATGTCACTTTAAAAATATTAAACAAAATCATTTCTGCCAACACCTATACATCGAAAACTGGTCCGCTCTTATTTTTCAATATCAAAGGTCCTGGAATTCAAGGATTAGAATCAGATATTTATATTGATTGTCAGCCAGTGGATAAATCAAAAGAAAATACCAAAATAACGAGTGATAAATCATCATGTTCATCGACATCAACTGTTGATTTAGATAGCATTATTAATAGTCCATTATTTCAAATATTAATGGGTTCACTTGTTTTTGTTTTTATTATATTTATATTTAGCGCAATGATTAAAGCATTGGGAAGGAATGAAGATACCAAATTTTTCTCTTTTCCTAAAGAAAAAACCTAATTTATTCGTCTTCGTTACGTTCTAAAAAATAATCTAAAATTGTTTTTTTAAATTCTTCTGGAAAAGTAGACGAAGGAATAATAATGCCCATTTCATCAAATGTGATATCTCTTCTGGGAGAATAATCATATTGGATGAGTATTAAATGACGATCGCTATACCGACGATTTTTTTTGGAGCCATGAAAATAATGTTTAATCATTCCAGGAATATATCCAAATCGTAGATATTGTGCTTTTTTCTGAAAATTCAAAATACTATTTTTATAACCTTCATTATATCCTTTATGAACCGCTTTATCTCCTAATTGTAAAATAGACATCATCATTATATAATCACCAGATCCTAAAATTCCATCTTGAAAAAGACCACCAATACGTTCATAAGCTTTTCGAGTCATCGCCCATGCATACCCAGGATGCCAATAACCCTTCCCTTTAGCACGATAAGGTTTGTTCGAACAATGCATATATCCACCACTATTTACAATATTCATTGGATCTTCATTTTCATCCATGTCCATACAATGACTAAATAATTGAACAATATCTTTGTATCCATTTAATACTTTTAAAGTATCTTTTGCCCAAGAATAACTTTCAAATTCAATATCTGCATCGATCCATGCAAATGCTTTATAGTTTGTTGGTAATAAATATTTAACTGCTAAATTAATCATATTTTCTTTGTGCCATAAGGCACACTCGGTTCGTATTTGTAAATGCTGTTTATTACTTGATTGTGTAATGTAAAAACCTTGATCTTTATAAGCGAGTTCTACAATATATAAAATAACATCTTGTTCTTTTTCCATACGTTGAATGAATTCTTTCATCAATTTATATCTTTTTTTAAATAACCACGGATTTGAAATTACTGCGATTACATGAAGTTTTTCTTCGATTTGATCATTATTTATAATAGCATCTTTAATATGATGTTTATACCAAGGGTGATTATCCATTTCAAAATTATGTATAACAGTCATTTATATAATATAATTAACTAATTTAAATTATATAAATTAACTTATATTATTAAACGACACCTTGATAATTCAGTGGTGCTGCGTCATATAAATTATCTAAAACTGGTTTATAAGTAGCAGGCGTATTCGGACTATTGCGTTGACGAACTGGAGCCATTTTTTTAACGATTTCTTGTTCTAAAGTATAAGGAAATTGATGATGTGCTGAAAAAGGAGACCATTTTTTTTCTTCTCTTGGATAATATGTTTCTAAAGCAGAAGTTCCTGTGGCGATCGAAGAACGCTTAATTAATTCATAAGCTACAATAAATCCAAGAATACCTAAAATAGGATTGGAACAAGCAAATAAAACAACTGCTACAATAATAACAATGATTTTTCCAATAGGACTATCTATTTTTTCAGCAACAGAATTCGGCATTTTTTGCCTGAAAACTAAATAGATAATAAATAATAAAGATAATATAAGTTGTGGCATATTTTTTTTTTCCATAAGTTGTTTTAAATATTCCATATATCATATCCCTATATTTTATTCCTTTTTCATTTTGTTTTTTTCTCTTTTTTTTATTTAAAAAAATAGAAAAAAGAGAAAAAAACAAAATGAAAAACAAAAATATGCCTAAAACACGATAATCAAATGAATATATTTTTATTTTATTTTTTTATTTTTATGAAACATGTTCCTTTAAATAATTCTTTTTCTTCATTGTCATCCTCCTTTTCACAAACGCTTTCTTTCCAAACTTTATTATTTGCAAGATATTCATAATTGTTCATTTCATGAATCTTATAATTTTGTTTTTTATAATAAGCCTTTCTTTTTAGCCATTGTTTTCGAAAGACATCATGATTATCAATAAAATCATAAATAATCGGATTCGCAAAAGCATGTTTTGCTCTTAATATTCGTCCTACAATTTGAATGACATCTGTTTTGGGACTAATTAAAAATTCAGCATTTAGTGTAGGTATATCTAAACCTTCGCTACACATACTATACGACGCGAAGATGATTTGTTTTTTTTCCGATTTTTTTAATTCTTCTTCGCTCATTCCACCTACATAATATCCAACGGATGCGTAATTTTTACATATAAAACGATTATACATATATTCTAGTATATTCAAATTATGAGACATCACGATGGTATGCACTTGTTCAATAGGTTTAACATGTGGATTTTCAATATAATTTTGTTCATATTTCAGAATTTTATTACAAGAAGGACATCGTGGTCGTTTTTTACCACATTTTACATTTCCATCTTTATCGATGGTTTTCTCTTGGTTATTTTTACAATAATCCACAATGTGATTCATACAAGGTAAACAATATTTTACGCTTTCACAGCATGTATTTTTTACTAAATAATGATTGTTTTTATTACATATTTCACAGATTGGATTTTTATGATCCATTTGTTTTTTATTTTCTTCAATAACAACGGGATCTAGTCCATCTATTTTAATAAAATCATTCAATACTTTGATTATAAATTCAGTTCTAGGATTATAAGAACATAATTTGCTGATCATGGTGCTTATTTGTGGTTGTCCTTTATAATCAAAAACCGTTTCATTAAATTCTTCATCCTTTGTTTTATAAAGAATTCCTCTTACTTCTACATTGTGTTCGTCTTTTCTTTCTACTTTATGAACAATATCACCTAAAAACATTTTAAAAACGCGTGTTGTCCCATCTTTTCGTTTCATGGTGGCCGACAATCCCAACATATATTTGGTAACCACTTTAAAAAGCGCATTTGAAAACGTCTGGCTAGAAATATGATGAACTTCATCGATAATCGTTAATCCAAAAGAATCGAATACTTCCAAACCATAATCTTTCAAAACTAAACTTTGAAGCATACATAAAACAATATCTTTATTTTCAATATCAATCGTTTGTCCTTGTATCTTTCCAATACGAGCACCAGGTAAGAACTGTCCAATGCGTTCAATCCATTGATTCATGAGAAATTCTTTGTGCACAATCACAATGGTTTTCTTTTTTAGGCGTGATAAAATATACAAAGAAGCGGATGTTTTTCCCCACGCACATGGAAGTTCAAGTAAACCTCCACGAGGAACACCAGATTCTTCAACATAAGTAATAAACTTTTCTACTACTGGGGATTGATAGTCGCGTAGTTGACCATTGAATTTCAAATCAATGATTATTCCTTCGTTAATTTTATATTCTTTAGGAGGGCCGAATTTTTCGATTCCGTAATAATGAGGCACATAGATTTTATTCCCTGATTCACGATAAACTGGAAAAGTTACTGGATTCGAATTCGCAGGAGATCCTGGAACATAGGGTTTAACCATAAGTTCTTTTTTAATGCGTTCTTGTTCTTCCAAAGAACATTCTTTTTTTAAAATGGTATAGCCTTTATTTCCTAGATAAGTATTCATGTTTGGGAATTTATGTATGTATTTATATTTATAAATATAATTTAAAATCAATTTTATATTATTTTATATTACTATACATTATAATGAGTGATACTTTGAATCCAGAGACTGAAGAGTTGAATAATAAAATAGAATTATTTGATATTATCGAAGAAAAAGAAGAAGAAATTATTGAACAATTAGAAGAGGTAGTCAAAGATGTAGTCGAAGAAGTAAAAGACATTGTTCTAGAAGTGTCAAAGAATATTGCTGAAGAAGAAAAAGAAGACTTTATCAAAGAAAAGGTCGAACCTACCAATGATCAAAAAGTAAGTATTTTAAGTTGTCTTTATCGAAATTTAACTATCTTTTCTTGTTCGAGTAAATAAAACTAAAACTAAAATATGAATATTATATTATAATCATATTTTTATTTGTCTATAGTTGAGTATCATCCATATTTGTAACATTTATAATTTGTATTTTTTTTACAACGTCGTAAACCATTTGTTTTATTTCTGCATTTTCTTTCATCAAGTATTGAATCAAATCGTCTTTATTTTCATGTTTTACTATCTGTTTTTCTGTGCAATTTTTCATATGATACCAAAGACTGTTTCGTGCATTATATGTTTTGTTGCAACTAGAACAAATATAAGAAGGTTTCGATTTTGTTAGATTTTTTTCGTTCAAAATCGTTCTATTCTTATGTTTTGATGTGTCAATGTGCTGTTTCCAACTACTTGGTTTAGAACATTTAAATTCACATATTAAACATTCAAACTTGGAAGCATTATTTGAAACAATTTGATTATTAGACTCATTTATTAAATTTGAACTTTGTAATATATTTTTATTTTCATTTTTTTCTTCAGATTTAGGTTTTGGTAAAGGTTCAATGGAATTTAAATTCGCATTTAATAAAGTAAAATATTCTTGTTCTTTTATTCTTGCTTCATAATGGTCTTTACAATTAAAAAAGTTGATTATTTCCATTGTCCAATTATCCCAACCGCCACATTCTCTAATTTTCTTGTATAATTTACATGGATAACTAGTAGCCTTCTCATTAACACATCCTTGTTTATGTAGATGTTTTCTTTGAACAAAATTTGTAGTATGTCCTACATATAAGTCTTTAATGTTGTCATCTTTGCATGTAATTTTATAGATGATTGTGTTAGAGTAATCGATTACAGTTTTTGGCATACTTTATAAATTAATTATATTACTATCTTTATATTAAAATACTCTTATAATATTATTCTGGAGTTTTTTTGTTCAATTTATAATTATATTATAAAAATCTTATAATATAATAAGATTATTTTTGAATGATTACTTCTTTGGCAACATTTGTAATAATTTTATTCATATTTTGCATTTGTTCTTGAGGAGATGATCCGCACATACTATTTGAAATAATATTCATATATTGATTATTCATTTTTGAGTCACTCTTTTTACAATCAGGATTTTCTTTCACCCATTCTTTAATCTTTCTGATATTTTTATTTCCTATTTCTTGAATTACTTTTTGCAATTTATTTTTCTCTTCATTATCCTTTTCCCATTTATCTTGATCTTTAATGTATAAGGTTTCTCGTTTAAAATCACTACAATGAATTGGTCTTTTATTACTGTCTAATTCTTTAAGATTTCGGATAAATAATTTACTGATACCGTCTACGTATCCTATTTTTCCTGTTGTTTCTAAATCAGACAATTGTAATTGGAAAGAATTAACAAAATCACTAATATTAATTGCATCTTTACATTGTTCATTTAAAAAAAAGTTTAAATTAAATGTATTATTATTATTATTCGTTACGATATTTGTATTAGCATTAGCATTAGTATTAATATTTGTAGTTTGTAGTTGTTTACATACTTCTAAAACTATATTTTTCAAATCTTTATTTTCTTGTATCAAAAATTTCATTATATTTTTATCTTTACTACATTTTTGTTTATGTTTATATAAACTGCTATGGTGTTTATAATTTTTACCACAATTTATACATTCATGGTGTGGAACTTTTTGAACCAAATCTGTGTCCAAATGTAGCTTTTTATGTTTATCGGTTGAAATATGTCTTGTATATTGACTTTTACGTGACGTATGATAATCACATTTTTCACAAATAAACTTGTCAGAACTTTTTGGAACTAAAAATGTAGTCATTGTAGTATAAATAGACTACAGAAAAAAGTTCCTAAATACTTTTTTAAAATAAAATATTATTTTTCAAAATTTTTTCAGTAACATTTTTTTTAAAATAAAAATAAAAATGTCAGCATTTAGATGTAAAGTCGTTTTTCAACATTTTTTCCCAAGACTTTTTTCAGGAATCTGTTTTTGGACATTTATAAATGTCCATTTTTGAATTTCTGAAAAAAGTCTTGGAGAAAAATTCTCGTTTTTTCTTTAAGTTCCTTTTTAATAGATATTATTTTGTTACTTAAAGAATTCCTCCTCCCGCCTATAAAACAAAATTCAAAAAAATAATATCAACCATTATTAATGACGATTGGTTTTTTCATTGTCCACAAATATTATCCAGAATATTTAAATTACACTGTGCAATCAATAGCCAGTCATATTGGCGAAAATCAATTAATTGTTTTAGGAGATGAGACAAATACTCTCTTGTCAACATTTAATTGCAAACATGCATTATTTGATCATTATATTTACGACATTGAAGAAATGAAAAAAAAAATAAAAAATTCTTTTGTTAATACTTATCCTGAGTCATTAGAATATGAAACATTTTGTTATTTACGATGGATTTATATACGTAATTATATGGTAGCACATAATATCGATCAATGTGTTTATTTTGATTCGGATGTATTATTATTGGATGATATTCATCCTCTTTTAGAAAAATTAAACATGAATGAAAATACTTATTTCAATTTATCAAATAACCATATGATACATGTGCCATGTTTAACGATTATTTCATTAAAAATATTAAATTTATTTATTGAATTTATGAAATATATTTTTTCATTTGATAAAAAAACACATTTAGAGTGGTCTATTATTTCTCAACATATTACAAAATCTACTTTTAATATTGACATTCCAATAAAAGCGGTTAGTGACATGACTGTTTTTGGTGATTTTTTTGCAAATCATCAGTCGACATGGTTTCGTGCATTTTTCAAATATCCTATGCATGGAATTAATAATGTGAATATTGAGTTGTTAGGACCTCAACATGGCTATTATATTAATAACAATATGAATAATTTAATACAAGATGGTGCACCTTTATTTTATAAAAATAATGAAAATGGTCATTATTATCATAATGGATCAAAAGTATTAGTATTACATTTTCAAGGAAAATCCAAAGAAAAAGTGAAACAAATTTATGAAAACTTTTTAAGTGGTAGGTCTTGTTTATATTTACCACCATCCTCGTGATGGGAATCCTTTATTATCAAAATAAGAATAATTATCGACACAATTGGTGCAGTTAGATAGTGTATGTTGAGGAGGTGGATTTGCTAACGCACTCATAGATGGATCTAGCTTACCTCCTAAACTATACGTCTGGGTCATGGGTAAATTATTTTGGTATTGTGCATACCCACCGCGATACATTCTTTTACGGCTTACACGACGTGTTTTTCTAAGACTTTTTCTTCCTCGTCTTTTGGATTTCATTTTCATAGTCTTTCTTTTACGACTTCCTTTTTTATTAGATGACATTTTATACATTCTAGAAATATTATTTATTTTCTTCATTTTCTTTTTTTTACCTCCTTTTGAACAAGGAATATAAGAATTCGCAGCTTGAATATTATTTAAAGGTTCCGGTAAAACATTCGGATTGACGGTGCTCGGAATAACTCTACTTGTAAACGCAGTTCCGGCATAATTAGAACCGTCTACGTTTACTAAAGATCCATTGATATTATTAAATGGAGCAACTGTCATATTTATTTATTATATATTATACATATAATAAATTCTATTTATCTTTTTATCAAATAATAGCGCTAGCTCCGAGCTCTTTTTTTGTAATCACTTTTTCGTTATTTTTTACGGTACATAAAGGTGTCCATTTTTTGAATTTATGATTATAAATGCAATTCATTTTAAACCATTTATCTAAATAGACAAATTTATCAAGACGTTCATTTTCAAATTCGTCTTCTGAGTCACTTTCCTCTAAAGCGTCTAAATTGTCATTTTCTTTAATTTTTCTAAATATTTTATTCATTAAAACACTTGTTTTATAGTCAGGAATATGAGCAATATCGTAGAACTCATAGTTTCCATTATTATACATATGTAAATGGTATATATCATTTTGAATATCTGGGACCACTTTGAAAATAGCATGGTGTATTTGATTACTTGTATTTTTATATTGATAACCAGGTTTAAAATAATTCATACAAGAAATTTCATGAGATTTGGTATGATTTATTTTTATAAACTGAATTGTTTTAATTTTATAAGGTAAAACTTCAATTTCATTTAATAATTGTTTGAAATCATTGCCAATTTTGAAGAATGGTAGGGCAAAGATGATAAAATTTCTATGAATGGCCATTTGAGAAATTTCATTTTTTAATAAATGATTTAAAATTTGTAATTTATTCAAAAAATTATGTTTCGGTAAAAGGGATCCTTTGTAAAATACAATATTTTCCACAGAAAAACAAGAAGTGTGATCATATTTAAAAATAGTTCCATACAAAATCGTTCCATAAGAAAGTTCGTCTTTGAAACTGGTTGTTGCCACAGATACATGAACAATTTTTTTATAATCTCCAGTTTCTAAAAGAAAGCATACATTGTGTTGTTTATATACCGTAAACCAAGCAAAATATTTTTTCCCTTCTGGTATAGCAATCATTAAATCAGAATGATGAACTTTCTTATGCACCATTGTTTCATAAGAAAGTTCGATTTTTGGAAAATCTTTCAGGATTTCTGGAATATCTAATAACATCCGATTTCTATTTATATAATTAGCAGTAAATCTTTATGTTCTTTATTTATTGTCTTATAATTCATTATTAAGTTGGGTTTTTAAAAAAAATTTTAATTCGTCTTTCATCGATGAAGAGCTGATTGCGCTGGAATCTTGTATAATAGGTAGACTTTGAATATCTGACCCGTCATGAAAAGAAATATGATCTTCTTTGATAAAATGTGAATTTATATTTTCATTCACATTCAAATTAGAATTTAAAACAGAATAGATATTTTCATATTTTTTATTGGAACTACTGATTAAATCTTTCATTTTGGGGCTCGTTAATGTGTTTTTTAAAAAATGAATTAAGTGATGCACTAAAAAAATAAATAAAATAGATATAAATATTATTTGAATGATCCAGGTTAACATACATATAGAAAATATTAGTTTAACATGGATAAAAACATATTAAATTCTTGCTGAAAGAATAAATTTTCTAAATTAAAATTTTTGTTGTCGCATTCAAAATAAAAATCAATTGGATAAAAAACAATTTCTGAGATTCCTTTATAATCTTGAATTGATTTTTTTAAAAAAGGTTGTTCTTCTTTCTTTACGTTTTCATAAACTCCATAAATGATCAATGTGATAAGAGGTCGTTTATATTCACGACAAATACGTTTATTGTAAATGTATTCTACAGGTAACTGTGAAACCACATGAATTTTTTCTTCTATATTTTTATCAATGAGTAATGAATGACCTTGATAATCAAGTTCTTGATATGATTCATGATAAGAAGGTTCTAATAAAACAATTTCTTTGGCAATTTTATAATGTCCATATTCTTTCGAAAATAAATGAATTTCTTCTTCCTCTTTTGTTAAATACTTTTTAAGATCTTCTACTTTATTTTTAATTTTAGTCAAATCAATATCTTGTAAATAGATTTTAACCATCCTATGGATTATATAAATTATAATATAAACTATTTAAACCTATTTTATATAAGATTGTAAAGTATGCCATATAATATAATTATCGTAGAAAAAACAGGAACATTAAAGTTACATGCAATCAAAGAATACGTAGAAGAAGATTTGTATAAAAAATGTGGTTTTAAGAAAGCAGATGGATTTATAAGACATCATGAATGGAATGTAAAATGTGAGTCTGAAAGATATTTTATTGCAATGTATGGAAAAATAGATGGAAAGGCAAATATGGAAAATAAATACGATTTTCCTCCACCAATTGATAATAAATTGTTTTTCGGAAATTGTATTTTAATCGGATTTCAAAAAGACGAACAAGGAAATAAAAATTTAATTTCTTTCAATCTTGATTTATGGGAAAAAATTTATGAAAAATTATTTGGCGGTTTTGAAGATTTAACCATGTGTGTTTTACAAGACGAAGAAGAAGAAGATGAATTAGAGAATATACCAAAATCAAAAAAAACAAAAATAGGAGGATATTTAAAAGATGGATTTGTCGTAGATGATAATGAGGATGAACAAGATGACGAAGAAGAGGAAGAAGAGGAAGAAGAAGAAAATGATGGTCATGTGGAACCAATGATGATGGAGGAAATCATAAATATTGAAGATATTGGATCTGAATTATCAGAAGAAGAATATGACTATAGTGATAAAGAATAAGAATCACTTATGAAAATAAGAATAAAAAATTGATTTAAATATAAATATTATAATATATTTAAATCACCATGGTGTTACGTAAAATTGAAAATCCAGATACATTTAGAAGTGCAATAAGAGAAAAATTAAATGTCTATTTTAATAATGAAAAACATGCATTAAATTTAGAAAAAGGTATTCATAATTGGGCATTAAAAGAAGCTACCAATCGAAAAGTAGTTAAAAAATGGGACAATCCCTATTTTATGCGCATTTATTTCGATCATCTTCGTAGTATTTTTATTAATTTAAAAAATAATGCAGATATAATTCTTCAAGTGCAAAATGGCACGATTAAAGTTCATAGTATTGCATTTATGACGCATCAAGAATTAAATCCTACAAAATGGGATCCGTTGATTGAAGCAAAAATTAAACGCGATCGAAATAAATATGAAACAACCATTGAAGCAGCTACTGATACGTTTAAATGCCGTAAATGTCATTCAAATAAATGCACCTATTATCAGATGCAAACACGTTCAGCGGATGAACCAATGACTACCTTTGTTACTTGCATTGATTGTGGTCAAAGATGGAAATGCTAAAAAAAAGAAAGATAAGAATGATAAAAATGAGATAATTAAAACAATGTTTATTATAATACGATACATGAATGCATTATCTTTTTTTTTTGGTCTTATAAAATCGAGTAAAATATCATCTGGAAAGGAAGGGTCTACTTTTCTTAAAAATAGGGAATATTTATTTTTCGATAATTCATTATTAATAAACATAAGATCCCTTTCATTTCCATGTAAAAAGAGATGAGGACTTGTAGCATTTGACATTCTTGACCAGTCCGATATTGTTGACGACTGATTCACGAGATAAGGAGAAGAAGGATCTAAATCCTTAAAGGTTTGTAAAATAATAGCAAATATACTTTCATTCGCTAATCCTCCTTTGCAAACCTTTTGATAAATATCGTTTTTTTTAACCATAAATAAAATACTTTTATAAACGTGATTTCGCGTTAATGTAAACCATGGATCGTTTGCTAAATGATATTCTGGATTTAAATATCTCAAATTTGCACGTTGTTGAAGTTCAATATTCCAATAAGCAGGCTTCCACCTAAAAATACTTCGATAATAATTTTCAAAAAAAAGACTTCGAAATTCTTGTGGACTTATAATGGGAACACATGATTCAGTCAAAAGACAAAACCATTTATTATCATTATCATGTGAAAAAGCATAAGATAAAATAGAAATATAGGCAGGAACCACATGATAATACGATGTTTGTGCAATAAATTCTTTGGGAATACAATGTCGTTTTATCCATGGCGAAAAAATATGATGAATATCTTTATAATGAAAATAGACATGAATAATATCTTTGTTCGGTTCAATCCACTTTTTCCAAATATGTTCTTTATTTAAAATATGTTGATAACTAATAATAAAACATAAGGCTACTTTCATATTTTATTATTTTTACAATATAATCATTTTTTATATTTATACTCTTTTCATATAAAAATTTATGGGAATAAAAATATGTTAGCATAAAGTAAAATAAAATGCTATCTTTTGTTTGGATTTATTTTTGGTTTTATTGTATTTACGTTCAATTTATACAGACCGGCAAAATAATCCATAATATAAATCACCTTAAAAATAAAAAAATAGTTTCTATTTCACCAGGAGGATATAAAGGGTTTTATACTATGGGAATTGCAAGTTATATAAAAGATCATTATAATATGACAAATTGTATTTTTTCAGGCGCATCCGCTGGCGCATGGATATCTTTATTTATGACATATAAAGGCAACAATAAAAAATTCATTGATACATTAGAAATTTTTTGTCAACATTTTTACTCAAATGCTAAAAATTTGTTTTCGGTGGAACAAAAAATAAAACAAAATTTGATTTCAAATTTCAAAACCGAAGATTTTGATCTATCAAAACTATTTATAGGAGTCGTTCAAATTGATAATATATATCATATAAACACTCATATTTATACAGAATTTGATTCATTAGAAGATGCCATTAACTGTTGCATTTCAAGTTCTCATATTCCCTTCGTTACAGGAAATATTTTTAATGTATATAACAATAAATATACATTTGATGGTGGGTTTAGTTCTTTTCCCTATTTGCATAGCTCAAAAGATAATCAAATATTTCATATTCATCCCACTATGTGGAAAGAGAAAGCAAAAATTAATGGAAATACATTATGTTACAATATGAATTTTTTATATAACTTTCATCAAATTCTTCTAGGAGAAAGAATGAATTTCCATGATTTATACAAAAGTGGATATAATGATAGTATTCGAAATAAGGAACAATTCGATAAATTTTTTATTTTAAAATAATCTATTAAAAATAGAATGAATTCATCAATTTATTATTGTAAAATCTTTGATAATAATGCAAATAAAGGTTTATGTAATCAATTATTTGCATTAGTGTCTGGTATTATTATTGCTATTAAAAATAAAAAGAAAACAATCATTTTAGATTATTTTTTAATCGATTATTTAAAAACACAATTTTCAGCCATTTCTAATCTTATTAATATGCAAGCATTCAATCATTTTTTACAAACACATTACCATATTTCCATTTATGATCGAACTATTGTGCCGAACCACGAATCACTTCCTGCGAATTTATTCCAATATCATTTTTATTGGATAAACGGTCTTGATCGTAATATATTTGATCATATTATTTCAAATATTCCATTTGCCCCTTTTTTAAAGAAATCCGTTAATGATTTTTTACAACCAAAGATCATTTCCCCAGATCAGAAAATAAATGTATTACATCTTCGTTTAGAAGAAGATGCATTTGATCATTGGTCGAAACAAAATCATATCAACAAAACAGAATTCCAAGAAATTATTTCTAACAAATATATTGATTTAATAAATAAGCATTTGAACAAAGAAGATATAAATATTATTTTATCTTTTTCTACACAAAATAAAGTGATTGATTATTTACGTGATCAAGGATATCAATACTTTTTTTGTGAAAAAAGTTTTCCAGGAAGAGAAGTAAATGCTGCAGTAGATTTAATGATTGGAACGCATTGCAATAACATATTTATAGGTAATTTTAATTTAGAACATTTAAATGGGTCTTCCTTAAGTTATGTTTTATGGAGTCGGTTAAAACATAAATCGATTACCAATATTTTCATTGATTTGGACCATATTTTAGAAGAACCAAAAAAATATTAAATTCAACTCATCATAATAACTTTTTACACCGATTTTATTATACAAATAAATTAAAATAGTAAAATATTAAATACTAAAATATTATATAAATGGATCATTTTTTAGTTTTAGGTAATAGAGTCCCATATGAA
>Ga0247841_10004461_pt1 | contig 24027 bp, 42 predicted proteins | sample LaCruzMarch2015__2_FD_192410 | JGI IMG/M metagenome (GOLD analysis project Ga0247841, IMG submission 192410) | Freshwater microbial communities from meromictic Lake La Cruz, Castile-La Mancha, Spain - LaCruzMarch2015_18m | ecosystem: Environmental > Aquatic > Freshwater > Lake | place: Spain... | reverse complement strand
ATTAAATACTACATTATGCTTAAGAGAATCCCTATAACTATTTACAGGTACGGACTTACAATTAATAACATTTATAATTGGACGAGCAGTAATCTTCTTTTCAATCAATTCATTGCTTTTAATTTTAGCAATCACATCGCCGAAGAATTGAATTACTTTAAATCGCTCAAGCTTTTCTTCTGGCATTGTACCTGAAAATCCTAATCGAAAAAAGGATCGACTCTTCTTCATGATACGAATATAATTATGTGCTAATAAATGATGACACTCGTCGACCATTATTACGTTTATCTTATCAAACCATAATTTAAAATCCTTATCTTCCAATCGATTTGTCAAGGTCTGAACCATAGCAATATTTATCTCATCAGATAGACTGGTATATTCTGAACTTATCTGACCAATATCAGTTTTGCCTAGATATTCTTGAAATTTATTAAGAATTTCATTATATATTTCTTTCCGATGAGTAATTATCAAAACATGATTCTTTCTCAATATCATTGAAAGAATAACAAAGATCAAAGTCTTTCCTGAACTCATTGCCAAATTAACAATACCTTGTTTAGCAATCAAGCAATCTGCTACTACACTATTTTGATAATCTCTAGGCTGAAGTTTAAATGAAAAATTATGATCGTAAATTATTTTAGTATTTCGTTCATCAGATATATTATCAATCTGAAAATTCTTCTTCAGATCTTCAAAGAATCCGATAGGCAGAGTTTTCTTTGCTGAACTAAAGAAATGAATATACCCATCCCAAAGTTTCTTTCGATAAAGATCAGAAAACCAGTAATTCGGAGATTTAATAGAATAAAGTTCAGTAAGTCTTCGAACTTCAATATCAGAAAGTTCTCGAAAATAAATATACGATGGAAATAGCGTTATTTTCATTTATTTAGATGCCCTCAGATCATTCAGTATTAAACACACATAAATTAACATTCTTCCTCTCCTAATTAAGCTAGATGTCCTGAATATGTGCAGGATATTGACTTAAACCACACCGGCCTTCGATTTAGGTTCGTTATCTTTCTCAATCGTCTTCTTGACCACCACCTGTTGTTCCATCTACTTCACCAAAATATTCATAACCATCGGTTGTAGAATCATAAGGTATAATTATTTTAGGATTGAATTTACTCATACCCTCATCCCTTCCCCCTCTCCTCCAATTTAGGCTAGTTTGTTTAAGTGTTTAATGATTTCATTTATCTTTCTAAACATCTTTTCACCTGTTTCATCACTTACATATCCATTTATAGATTTATATTTATAAATCCCCTCTATCTGGACAGGTTTAGGTTGTGGTTTGAGATTTTCTCCAGTTTTATGGTCAACTTCTTCCCCAATAATTAACTTAGCTTTATATCTTTTATTTGGATAGATAATAAGACTATCTTCCTGTTCACAGGTTGGTTTGGGTTCTTGAACTTTAGTAAAATATTCGAGGTCTATCGCTTTACTACAATATGGGCAAGGAAAATCAAAGCTACCTGCTACGGTTCTAACCATTACATAACCAACTTCTCTCAACTGCGTTGCAAGTTCTTCGGGCGTTAGCCAAATAGCGCAACCTTCCATTTCAAGTTTTATACTCATTCCTACTGTCCTTTCTCTAATCCCAGCTTAGTGCGGAGTTCTTTTAAAAAGTATAATAATTCTGGGTTATCAATTTTGGGTTGTGGGTATTTTTCTTTATACATATCCCCAATAGCCTCATCAATAGCTTTGAGGATGGCGTCAACACCTTGCTTAATAGTCAATCCTTCACCCGGGCAATCAATATCAGCATTACAAGCTACTTCAATCAACACCTGCTCTATCTCGTCTTTTAGCATCCCAGCCTCCTTAGTATGCTTGTTAGGGATTTCATCTCTCACTCCTTTGGGTTAAATTTCTTTAATTCCTCTTTCGTAATCTTGTATATTTCTTTTCCGCCATAGCCGTGAATTCTCCACGAAGTTCCATCAAAACTTGCGACTAATCCTCTTTCCCATAATTTTTGTGCGGGAGTTAGATTATATTTATATTTAGTATCTACAAAAGTAGCTACGTAAGCCCAGACAGAAGCCCAGACAGAATCCCCGACAGAAGCCCAGACAGAATCCCCGACAGAAGCCCGGACAGAAGCCCAGACAGAAGCCCAGACAGAAGCCCAGACAGAAGCCCAGACAGAAGCCCCGACAGAAGCCCAGACAGAAGCCCAGACAGAAGCCCCGACAGAAGCCCAGACAGAAGCCCTGACAGAAGCCCCGACAGAAGCCCAGACAGAAGCCCACTCTTTTAATAACTTAATATCCGCTTTAGTAACTTCTAGGGTTTGAATATCCTCGAAGGGGTGAATAATCGGTTTAATTTTTAATTCGGGGACGATGGTAGTCCAGTCTAAATTATCGCAGAAGTCTTTAATTAACTTAGAATCATCTTTTGCTCCTAAGTGGTCAATTTCTAAGCGCTTAGTCCAAACGTCATATTCGTATTTGTTTAGTTTATCTTCCGCAAGTCCTTCAAAACCGAAATAATGTGCGATTGAGGTATGGCTATCAGTAGTTTCATATTTATTGCCATTTATTTTTTCGCCTTTGATTATTTTCTTGCGAATCGTAGAATCGAAGTAAAGTGGTTTGCCTGACCCTTGACTGCATAAACTAAAAAATTTACACATTCTCTCCCTCCTTTAGTGAAGTTAAAAGTGTTTCTGTTTTTTTCTTATATTCTAATTTCATTTCTTCTTCCCCTCCGTATGCTTTGACATTTTAGGACTCCTTTAGTAAATTAGGGTTTTCGTAGATGTTACCGATGATTTCAATTTCTTCTGGTTTATGAATTTCACCGCTAACAACTCCACCGCCGTCATTACTTCCGTGAACACAATGAGTATAAAAAGGCGTGAATGAGTGATTCCAGGCTATCCACCCAAATACGGCGGTGTAATCATTAAAAGCTACTTGATTATGCCCCATAAATCCAACTTCTCCCTGACGAATTTCGTGTTCCCAATAAAAATATCCCCCTCGTAAATCTCCTTGCCATTCTTATCAAGCAAGCCGGTGAATTGCATAAGGACAATATCGTGTTCCTTGCAATTTTCGTTTTCGTAATAACTGCCGTCTTGATGTAAATGGTAAGGTGTAGGATTATTTATTTCTATGTGAATATCACTTTGATGTTCTAACCATTTTTGGGATTTTTTATCCCACGCCCTAAACTTAATTTCTCTCATCGCCTATTCCTCGCTTTCTTGATAATCTAAACAATCTTTTTGTTCATTATAACGAAAAGGGCAGTGTGGAGATGTAATCTCAAGCTCACATCTGCAATCTTTTGTTTTATATTTACACCTTCCTTTCATCGCCTTCCCTCCTTGAGCGGTTACATAAAATAATAATCACCACTTCCGTAATCGGCAAAAATAATTGCTAAAGCTAACACTACTAATAACAAAAATAATATTATTAACATCCCTTCCCTCCTGTGGTGGTTATTCAATAAATTTATATCTATGTGAATTACTATACAAATCTTCGCAAGTTCCAAAAAGTATTATAAATAACATTCCACAAATAAATCCAAATAAAAATATCATTCCTTCCCTCCAATTTTAGGTGGCTAAAAATTCCAAAGTAGATTAGTTTCTAACTTTATCTCTATTATCAACTGGCAAAAACTCTCCAAATTCCATTCCATGTTGCGGGCATTGACAATAAATTTGAGCCTGTTCTTTTGCTTCTTCTTTATTTTCAGCTAGAACTACTACGTCATCAAAACTTGAACAATTCATACGAATTTTATATTTCTTCATTTTTATTCCTTTTCTTTAGTTTCCACTCAAGAGAACCCGAAGCCATAAAATTTTGCCATCTATTTAAAAAAGTATTTAAACATCTATTGCATAAATAATAACTTGCTTTCATTACTTCAATAGATTCATTAGCTTCTTTACCACATCTATTACAACTCACTATTACTCCTCTCTATTTATCCGGCTTGTGGTTTTGCTTTTATACACTCATCGTCTTGGTATTCCCAAACCGGCAAAGTATCTGCGTCGCATAATCCGTCTTGTCCCATATAATCACCACTACATTTTTCGCCATTAAACGGACATATAAACATTTATTCTCCTTTTTTATCCGGCTGGGATTGGCAGGATTTCCAAAGTATGTCACCTGCAACCTTGAGAACTACCTTTGTCTATACGCTTGGATAAAATTAGCTAACCCACAACCCCCGCCAGAGGTTATTTCTTCCTTAATTCATCTTCTACCTGTTTAAACAACTTAACATCCTTACCGAGAACTTCTATCGCTCCATCACGACCCTGCCCAAGTTTTACATCACCGAATGAAAGCCAAGATCCAGACTTCTTAATAATCTCTAATTCTATAGCCGCGTCAACTAAAGAACCGGTTCGATCAATCCCCCGGTTATAATATATCTCAAATAACGCCTCTCTAAACGGCGGAGCTACTTTATTCTTTACAACTTTAACCTTTACCTTAGAACCTATAACACGTTCGTCTTCTTTAATCAACCCAACCTTTCGGACATCTAATCGTACAGAACAATAGAACTTTAAAGCCCTCCCGCCAGGAGTAGTCTCAGGTGAGCCAAACATCACGCCAATTTTTTCTCGAAGCTGATTGATGAATATTACACAAGTCTTAGATTTACAGATTACAGCGGTAAGCTTCCTCATAGCTTGAGACATCAGTCTGGCCTGAAGTCCAATAAAACTTTGTCCCATCTCCCCCTCGATCTCAGCACGAGGAGTAAGCGCCGCTACTGAATCAATAACTATAATATCTACGGCATTCGAACTGATTAACTTCTCAGCAATCTCTAATGCTTGTTCCCCAGATTCCGGCTGAGATATTAACATATCATCAAGATTAACCCCTAAATTCTTGGCATAGGTAGAATCAAACGCATGTTCAGCATCTATGAATGCGGCGATACCACCAGACTTTTGACATTCACGTATTGCAGTTAACGACAGAGTAGTTTTACCGGACATTTCTGGCCCAAATATTTCAATGATCCGGCCACGTGGCAATCCACCTACCCCTAAAGCTATATCTAAGGTAACTGCGCCTGTAGAAATACTATCAACTTTCTCAACTGTTTTCTGGCCTAACTTCATGATTGAACCTTTACCGAATGCCTTTTCAATTTGAGCTATAGCTGCAGATAATGCATCGCCTTTATTCTCAGCTAAACTCTTCTTTTCTTCCTTGTTGTCTTTTTCTGTACTCATCATTCCCTTTCTGCCATTTCAATGGCTTGAATAATCTTAGAAGCATATTTACATATACCTTTCATATTAACTTCACCTCTCCATGTACGACCATCTTCACCATAAAAGAATTTAGTAATTTCCTTGCATGCAGATAAAAGTTCTATAACGCCGGATTCTCGATCAATGACTCGAGCTATAGCTTCAATGGCCTTCTTATTATCGTCAGGAATTGGGCTTATTAACCCACCAATATCAATTGGCATATCTTTAATCGCTTTAGCTGCTCTTAATGCTCCGGGTGTACAGTTCATTTACTCCTCCTTAAAAAATTAGTTTAGCGGGTTTAGGTTCATTATTTAATTCAACCATTCCACCGCCATTACTGTTGGTATAAAACAAATACTCTCGGCCAGTCTTCTTATCCTTAAGAATTTGAACAAAACCATAACCACTTGAAACCGTTTCGCCGCCATAAGTCTCAAATCGGCTTTCTTCCTCATCAGCAGATATAGATCTCGGTATATTCACAGACATACCCATACAACATACAATAATAAATGCTAAAATCGTTGAGATCCTTTTCACCGTTCCTCCTTATTCTATAGAAACAATTTTTACTAACACATTTGAACCGTCACACACAACAGTAAACTTCAAATCAGCAATAAAGCCGGATCTCAGCTTAGCAAGAAACTCAGAAACGTCAGAAGTCGTCTCCTCACTGCCAACTAATTTTACAGATGAACCGGCCGTACCAATGTAATTGTTATCTGTTGATTTAACTAGAACTAGATTATTTATAGTAGTTTCAAATTTTGCAGTCGGATCGATAACCACCATACCTGTATTTTTATAATAATACTGAAACCAAAGTAGAAAGAATATCTGAAGTTGTTGATTTAATTCTATCCGTCTTTGTTAAAAAATTAAAAATGAAACTCCCGATAACCAAAACAATTAAACCAATTACAATTCGTTTCCACACGCTTATTTTCTGCATTTTACTCCTCCTTTTTATACTTCTTTAACGTTATTTTTAATAGACTATTCTCAGCCTTAACTTCATTTGCTTCTTGCCTTGCTCTATCCCGACTATCAATTGCCTGCTTCAATTCGGATTGATAATATACAACTAAGGCTTTAAGTCTTTCAATATCCCCAGGCTTAAAGTCTGGATATAAAAGATCGAATGCTATATTTTGAGCCCTAATCTTGTCGTCCATAGCTCTATCAATCTGACTTTTTTGTTTTCGCAATAATTCTTTAGCTTGTTCTAATGTTATATTAGGAAACCTGTCTCCTCTATTCATATCTTCCTTTCTATTTATAATGGCGGAAACAATGTAGCTCTATCTGGAAATATCCCTTTACTTCTTTCACCGTTCGTAGTATCATTTTTAATAATCTTAGCTATTTGCTTATAGGCTTTAGGACTTATAAAAGTCTTTACTATAGTAGTCGTTGACCAGGATAACTCCTCTAAATCATTATCGCATTCATTAATTAGAATCGAATAACCGATTATTCTTCTCATTCAGTCCTCCTCTAGACGCCTTTATGGTTTGATTTGGATAAACAAACGGCGCTGCCCAAAATGGAATACACACTAATAAAAATTTAAACGGGTGTTCAATTATGGATACCCCAACAATAGCAGTAATTGCGCCAAATATAATACATAAAATATACCATTTAATATACCTCTTCATCACTTCCTCTCCTTTCTGATCTTACCTAAATTCTTAGTAATATAGGCATAATCATGCTTGAACTTTCGGCCACCTATATCTATTAATGAATTACAGAACTTCTTCCCATGTCCATTATCCATTGAAAGAATATGAGCCAGTTCATGTTTGGCTAAAGTAGTCAGCTTACCTTTATTTACAAATCGTTCAGGCTTTCTAGATTTCATACAAATCCAACCGAAGTATGGAAACTTCTTATCCCCATGGGCATGAGCAGAACGTCTAATACTAGAACCTTCCTTTCGCTCAATACAACCGCCGAGGAATACTCCTCGAAATCCGGATTTCCAGACCTTCTCTAATATCTCAACAGGCAGTTCATCGCACAGTATCGGCATTATTCTTTCCTTTAAACTTTAAAAGCCAGATCATTTGTTCCAGATCTGGCTGATAATTTCTCTATAAGTTTTCTAGCCTGATCCGGGCATTGTTGTCTCTTATAATATAGTATATTCTTTTACCTATATATTTTGCAACTATTTCTTTTTCGGGTTATTTGCACTGCATGAATAACATTCCCAATTCTTGATAACTTCTTCAGTATATAATTCAGGATGAGTTATTCGTACCGCGGTTTCTTTCTTACAGGTCTTACAAACTAAATGCATGAACTTCCTCTTCTTGTTCAATCCCATTTCGCCTAATCGTTTACGAACTCTCTTCAATGCTTCATTTGAATTATATTTTTTTGCCAAGTTATTCCTCCTTAATTATGAGAGCCGGCCGATCCGTAAGCTATATCCTTCTCGTCGGCGTCTGATATAGTCATGTCAACTCTCGTAATATAGTATATTCTTTTGCAACAACTTTTTGCAACTCATCGTACACACAAAAAGTCCCTAGGGCAAGAGTCTAACTTGCTAACCGTGGGTATGGGCCACGTGCCTATACGATTGGCTTCCTAGGGAAATTGGTCCTAGCGGAAGGAGTTAAACCTTCATATTGACCCTTATAGGGAGTCTGCTCTTGTCGATATCAGCCACACTAGGAAATTTATGTGCCCGATGGTAGACTTGAACTACCACGCCTTTCGGCCACTGTTTCTAAGACAGTGCTGTCTGCATTCCATCAATCGGGCAAAATGTGCCAGTGAAGAGAGTTGAACTCTTATGCAACGAATTTTAAGTTCGTTAGGTCTGCCAATTGCCTTCACACTGGCTTAGTGCGTATGGATGGATTCGAACCATCAATAAACTGTTTTTGAGACAGCCATGTTTTCCAGTTACATCACACACGCATGGTACCCCTAATAGGAATCAAACCTATATACCTAGTTTAGAAGACTAGTACACTTTTCATTGTGTTATAGGGGTGTGGTGTGCCAAGAAAGATTTGAACTTTCTCTTACAGTTTAGGAAACTATCGTGCGGTCCATTACACTATAGGCACATAAATTTAGTGGGAAAGCTGGAAGTCAGTTATTTACAGGTTGGGACTCCTCCGCGAGACTTTCGTTTCGGGCTCGTTACACCCATCATCAGTCGCTTTAATCACCTGTCCAGATGTCACCTGCATACTTTCCCGTTGGTGACCCACGATTTGGCGCCCCGTACGGGTACTGCCCCCGCTATTTCCTAGTAGACAGCTAGGTGTCTCGCTTTTCGACCAACGGAGCAATTTTTCATATTTAATTAATTGTTTATCAAACCAAACCTTAAGTTTGTAACCTTGTTCTTTTGCTGCTTTCCACTTTAAATCATCAATTTCTTTTTTCCAGCCTTTTGTTTCAATATAATAAAAAGTTCCATTTTTATTAAAAACTTTAAAATCTAAAAGATATATGTGAGAATTACCTTCTTCATCAGTATATGGTATTCGATCTTTAGTGTATTCCCAATTCGTTATCTTTCCTTTTAATTTCCAGTTATCTAATATTTTGCAGGCTCTTACTTCATATGAGCCTTGAACTCTTATTTTACCATTACTTGTTTCTATATCTATCCATTTAGTTGTTCCACCAGCAACAAGCTTTCCGTCTTTATATGCTTTTTTATTTATTATTGACCATTCTTTAGCTGTTAATGCTTTTGATAATTTATTAATATAAACTGGATCTAAAGCTCTTAATTTTGCTGCACAACTTACAGAACAGGTTTGTTGATTTTTATAATTATGATAAACCTCTTTTTTCCTTCCACAATATTTACAAATTATAATTACCGTTTTTCGTTTAATACCATTTTTCTTCATACCAAGAGAAATCTTCTTATTTAAATCAGTATTGAGATGAAGAAAAATTGAATTACATTTCATGCATCTAATAGCTTTATTAGTAATTATTTTTTTACAATCAATACATTTACTCATTGGTTCTCCAATCGGTACCCCTAGCCGAACTCGAATCGGCCTACCCGGATTGAAATTCCGGTATCTTGACCTCTGGATTATAGTGTCATAAACAAAAAAATACCGATCCTTTTTCGGCAGTAAGTAGCTTTTTAAATCTTTTGGCTGCTTACTGCTTAACTTTGATCGGTATTATAATTCTTTTCAGCAATAAGAGCCGTCGCTACTGGCATAAACCCTATGACACAGGGTGTGGCCGATGACCAGCGTAACTGGCCGAGGCTACTGTGTCTATGTTTCAGGTTTATGAGTAACTGCATGTGCTCCTCTTTGCTAAAAACATACTTCGTTATATTATTAAAATCTTAACTTGTTTTTTGCTAAATGTACATAGTAAAATGAAAAATACTTTGTATCACTGAAAATGTATACTTTAAATCCTTTAACCCCATATATTTAGAGCAATACACTCTCGAAAAATAATTCAATTATTAACCCTGTGCAAAGTAAAAAATCCTAAATTCCAACTCCACTTCCATAAACTGCAGTCATAGACCGCCATACTTCTTCGTCTGTCCAAAAACCACCTAGGAAAAATACATTGTAATACGTAATTAGTACCTAAATTTAAATACATCGTTTAATACAGATTATTTGGATGATCGATTATCCATTGCTTCAACTCAAGTAATTGAATTCTATACTCAGGAATTCCAGGATCGTATTCTACTTTTCGATTATTTAAAAGTACTTTAACCTGAGCCTCTGAAGCCGGTTTTAAATCGATCGTAACATTGTCTTTCTGCCAGACTTCCTGTATAATCTTTAGCAATTCACCTTTGGAAATAGGAATATCAGTAGTTAAATGATAAAGTCCAACGAAATTCGTATCCAATACCCGGTCAATTTGTTTTGCCAATTCCAAAGTAGTTATTCCATTCCACCGAGCATTCGAATACCCGGTAACTTCGCCTTCCTGTCTCATAAACCACTCAAATAGCCCGGTTCCTTCTCCCTTTAATTCGGGACCAATAATAGAAGTCCTAAGAGTTATATCTTTATCATTTACAATTTCACCTAATGCTTTGCTTCTTCCATACCAATTTCGTTCAGTCGGTAAATCATCTTCCTTATATGGTCCGTTCTTACCATCAAATACGCAATCAGTACTAATATGAACTATTCGAGTCTTCATAAACTTACCTAAATCTTCTAATAGATGTGGCAAACAGCTATTGACAAAAATCGCTCGTGACGGGTCGTCTTGACTCGGCTTCACCAATACCCCAATACAATTGATAATAACATGTGGATCGTATTCAGAAAGAAATTCAATAAATTCATAAATGTCGCTTTCTACATCGAATTGCTTACTTCTAATCCCCGGTTCTTCTATTCTAGATATACCTAATACATCATACTTCTCAGGAAATGAATTTAGATAAGAGTATATCATATGTCCAGCCATACCTGAGCTGCCCAATACTACGACCTTCTTCATTTCTTTACCTCCGCAATTAACCATTTATATAAATCAAAATAACATTCTAGACAAAGATAAAATTTGTCAGCATAATCTTCAATAGAAGGCGAAATAATTATAGCCCGATCCTCCAGTATCTCCTTATGACACCTTTCACAATTATCACTCATTAAATTAAAAATCCTCCGCGATCTAACATATCCTTAATTTCAGGTTTAGTAAGAAGTATCTGGTTATTAGAAGTATATTCTTTAAACTTAACTTTTTGCAAGCCTAATTTCTCAGGATATATAACATAATAATCAGAATTGTATATATAACAAACAGGCGTTTCTTCTGAACTTATAAGTGTCTCATGTTTTTTCTCACTTGGCCTAATTCCAATTTCTTGCATACTTGTATTTTTATCGCCGTATAAATCTTTAAGTGTCTCAGCTAAATCCCCTATAGTACATGACGGCATTTTCATCACTAATAAACTGCCGGCCGGTGCATTCATCGCAGTTAAAAGCAAATTTATTGCTTCAGGTAAAGATAAAAAATACCTAGTCATTAATCGATCCGTTATAGTCATTTGATTGTTCTTTTTAATTTGATCTATAAATAATGGAACCACAGAACCATTTGTCCCGAGTACATTGCCTGAACGAATACAAGTAAATATTGTTTTTTCATATTTATTTGCATTGATAATTAACTTTTCGCCTATAAATTTAGTAGCTCCATATAAAGTATTGGCACTACAAGCCTTATCCGAACTAACATCAATGCACCTATAAACATTTTGATTAATACACGCTTTAATTACATTTTGAGTTCCTATGATATTAGTTTTAATTGCTTCATCAGGTTGCTCTTCACATATTGGAACATGTTTTAAAGCACTCAATAAAAAGACAATATCTACACTATAACATGCTAAATTCACAGATTCGTAATCTCTTACATCACCAATTACAAATTTTAATCTATCATTATTAAATTTACGTTGCATTTTTACTTGTTGATATTCATTTCTAGAAAATATAGTAATACTATCATTAGTAGTTAATAGTAATTGCCTAGCTAATTCATTGCCCCAAGACCCCGACCCACCTACAATAAGGATTCGTTTACTTGACATTTTTATTCTCCTCGATAAAGTAAATAAAATAAGCATACCAATAATCGCGATTAAAGTTTGTTTTAGCATGACAGCTTCGGCATAATGTAATTAAATTCATCGGTTTTAAATTATATTTATTATAATCAATATGGTGTACAACAAGTTTTCTTTTTCCAATTCCATCTTTACAATTGCATATTCTGCATTTATATTTATCGCGTTTAAAAATCTGTCTTTTAATTGCTAAATTACGCCAATTTGCTGGATATTTGTCATTAGATAATCCACCGCTCCAATTCCAGTGTTTATTGCCGGTGGACTTCGGCCGTAATTTACCAGCAACAATTTTACTAATAGATTTACCATATTGTAATACCCGATCATCAGTTTCTTTAGTTAAACCTTTATTCCAGGCTACTTGTACTCCTTTTTTACCTTTATTCCAGGTTTTAATATTTTTACGATTCTTTTTAAAATAGTCACTACGTAATTTTCTTAACTCAACAGCTTTTATAACCCCATGTATTTCTTCATAAGAACGGCCCTTTAAACTCATTTATGACTCCCCAAAATTATCTTAACCACGCGATCACTAACATCAGAATATAAATATTCTTCAGGTATTTTCCAATTGACTCCAATATTAATCATAGTCTTTACCCCGTCTAATATTTTAGTACAGCTGGTCCCCACTAAAATACTCGATCCACATTCTATTACCTCAGGCCGTTCAGTTGTCTCCCGGATAATAACATTTGGAGTTTTTAAAATACAAGATTCTTCACATACTGTTCCGCTATCGCTTATTATACATTTCGCATTCTTTTCTAACTTAACGAAATCGAAAAACCCAAATGGCTCGCAGAAAATAACGTTTGAATCTTCTGCATTAACTGACCATTTCTGTATCTTATCGAGAGTTCGTGGGTGTACTGAACAAATTACTTTCATATCATATTGGCTGGCAACCAAAGATAATCCCCCTACTATCTGCTTCAAAGTCATATGGTCATCTACATTTTCAGCCCTATGAAATGTAGCTAAAAAATATCGTTTATGATTTAAATGCAGAGTTTTTAATATCTTACTATGTTCTATTTCTGAATTATAAAACTTCAATACCTCATAAATTGGATTTCCGGTAACGTATATTTTATTCTTTGCTACCCCATCATGAAGTAAGTTCTCCTTGCTAAGTACAGTATACGGTAAATTATAAGTAGCTATCGAATCAATAATTTTTCGATTTATCTCCTCGGGAACTCTCTTATCGAAACACCGATTTCCAGCCTCCATATGATAAACTGGAATACCTAATCGTTCACAAACAATCGAACATAACCCACTATTAGTATCTCCCAATACTAGAACTTTATCTGGCCGTTTATTTTTAAATATTTCTTCTAATCTCCCAAACATCAATCCTATCTGTTCGCCGAAAGAAGGTGTCTTCAATTCCATAAACACATCAGGTAGCCGAATACACATCTCATCGAAAAAAATATGATTTAACTTCACGTCATAATTTTGTCCGGTATGAATTAGAGTATGATCGCAGAGTTTATCTAACTTAGAAATTATCCTAGAAAGCCGGATGATCTCAGGCCGAGTACCGAGTATCGTACATACATTAAGCATTATTTTGCCTCCTCAGGAGTTACATCCCAAATTCGTCGATTACATAAACAATAGCTGCAAATCTCTTTATCATATTTTTTATCTTTAAAAAATGAAATAAAATCATCTTCAAAATTACAAACTGCCCCAATTTTTTCAAGATTAACATATTGGCTTAAAGTAAAAGCAAGAATACAATAATATACTTTACCTCTTAAATATAATACCCCATTATATTCGTCACCTAATAGGGGTATCGGAGGGATCAGATCCTGTTTACAACAGCAATTAGCCGGTAATTTGTTCACAATCGGCTTAATAGGAAATTTCCGGTGTTTAGTAGTATTAAATACAATCTTAGATTTAAAATTGTCGTATTTAGCAATTTGATCAGCTGTTGCTTGTGTTTTAGACACAACCCAATGATCAAGCATATTACTTATATCTATTACTCGTTCCGGATTATTGCCATTAGTACTTAAAGTAATTTTATTTGTAATTTTAGAATCGAAAAGCATTTTAACACCTTCTTCTAAATATTTCCATAGTGTTACTTCCCCGCCAGTTATACTAATAGAAGAATAATGAAGATTACGATCCTGTGAAGATTTAATAAACATTTGTAATTCATCTAATCCCATTTCATAATCTTTATTCCGTTCTCTCCCGTATTTAGCATTACAGAACGGACAGCTAAGATTACACTTACTTAACACCCATAGATACATTTTATAGTTTTCCATATTTATTTAATAGCGATAATTGCAAAATAAAATTTATCCTCAACTATATTAAATTTAGAAAATAGATCCTTAAACTCCTCAACCTCAGGTCGTATTAATCCATTAACATATCGTCCTAATTTAGGAATGTTATAGCAAAATAAATATCCGCCGGATTTCAACACCCTAGCTAATTCAGCGAAATAATTCAAAATTGCTAACTTAGATATATGCTGCATGACCAAACATGAAAAAACAACATCATATTTATTATCGCTAAGTATTGACAAATCTTTGCCATTATTCTGTTGAAAAGATACATTAGAATAATCCTTATGTATTTCTTTCGCCTTTTCTATCATCCCATCAGAAAAATCTACACCATGATACTCTTTAACCTGTTCATTAACTTGCCGAGCTATTCGGCCTAATCCACAGCCGAAATCTAAAAATACGGTATCTTTAGACAAAACTTTAGATAATTCTTCAGTTACTCCAATATCATTCCAGAAATTCTTTTCTTCTCGATACTCCGGCTGAGACAAAATAGTAAAAAAATCTAAATTCCGTCCAGATTCATCCCAATATTTTTGTTTAAAAACATCATTATACATTTGGCTTTCTCCCGAAGTATGCATTAAACGCTTCAGTTCTAAATTCATTTCCATCCATGGCCTTGAAAACTTTATCATTCTCAATTGAAGTTATCTGATATTCTCGGTTTACAAGGCTATTAAAAAAGGTAGTATCATATCGTTTTCCATAAATATTAAACATAACATTCAGAATCCCACCTAAATACACAGCCTTCCTTTTCATTACTTTATCAATATAATTTCCTACTGGCATTGAATACCCACCACAACTTAATAGTGCAATATCAAAATCTAATTTCGAAATCCCGGCCGAGATAGCATCACATTCTTCATGCCAGTTATTAGTATTTACGCCTAAAAATTCTTTAGTATCTTTAAAGAAATTGTATGTAATATTGGTATTATAAGTAACCAAATCAAAATTAGGGAAAGTATAATTGATTAATATATTAGGCAATCTAGTATATTGATACTGTAAAGATTCAGAAAACGGACTAACAATTAATATTCGTTTTCCTTCCCCCCAAGTTTTAAATGAATTCAGAAAACCGGTCAGTCCCTCAACAAAGGTATAATTCATTGCAATTTTTCCGTCTAAAATTTCGTATAAAAAAGGATCAGCCGGTGTCTTATTAAATTTCACTAAGTTACTAAAACTGCCAATATGGAATGCCCCAGCATAAAAACAATATTCCATTTCACGATAACACTGTCCCATTCTTTCTAAATATTTTATAAATACGTCATGTCGGTTATCGAAATCGAAATAACCATTAAGCGTACGAACTCTTAAACTCTCATATGCCGTGTTTTCCGGAATAAAACTATTCTTATCATTGAAATAATTATTGACTACCTCAAAATCCGATCCTCCTATTCGTCCTACAAAACAAGGTTCAGATTTAACCATTATTGAAGTAAACACATCTATAATTTCTTTACCTAAATAATCATGATAGAAAGTGCAATTAATCATTTTTCTTAGCTAATAAAACCCATCTATTAGGCCTGTCTTGAGTATAAAAGGACGGTCTATGCGAATCTATTTTAGTTATAATACAATAATACTTCTCTATTTTCGGCAAATCCTCTTTATCTATTTCAAAAATTACCAGCTGGGCTTTAATCGTCTTTAGAAAGGCTTCCTGATCTGGGATATAATGAAACATATTCAAACATAATAAAATATCGGTATCTGGCAGTATATCATTAGCAGTAATATTAATAAAAGTACATTTACTGTTCATGAGTGAAGCTAATAATCTAGTAACCTTCAAAGTTTCTTCGTTCTTATCTATCCCTATTACGTTGATTGCCCCGGCCTTTTCCGCTTTAAAACAGTAATACCCATGAAAACAACCGACATCAATAACCGACTTGCCCCGCCAATCAACTAAATCTTTAATATTCTCCCAGCTTTTCCATGAATTTGCATACCCAATAAAATCAATATATTCTATATCTTGATAGTACTTATCATATGATAAACCATTCATATATTGTCTAAATTCGATCTTATCCATATTTCCTCAATTGTTTTAACCTTTCTAAAAATTGCCCACTAGTTCCATAGCTATCAGTAAAACTGTTGTAATAATCAATCTTAACTCCTAGTTCACACCAAAGAGTTAATTGCTGCATTACATTAATTAAATGCTTGTAGAAAAGACGTGTCCCCTTATCAAAATCATAATCGCGCTTTTCTACCTTTCGACCTATGCGTTCTAAAGCGGTATTATCATCACTGCAGAATGTAAAAACTAACTGAACTTTCTTACTTTCAGATGCATATTGAAATTGCCTAACATAATCAGTAAACTTGCTAATATCAAATGGAATGTTATCAACAATAAAAGTATCAGGTAAATATAATAGGAAATTACGAGTACCAACCACACTATCTTTAAATCCGCTCTCTTTCCATCCGTAATAGAAATCAAAATTTATGTATGGTATTTTATATTGTGTTGAATAACTTACAGCAAAAGTCGTTTTACCAGACCCACTAAATCCTACTACAAATATCTTATTTCTGGAATACTGATTTAATTGCATTTAAATTCACCTACAAAATATTCTTTCCAATCCGTGCTTCCTAATATCCTATTCCACCCTGAAAAATCTTCAACTGTCCAGAGACTTTTATGCTTATTGTAATGGTTTTGATAATAAGCAGATTTTGGATCGTTCCCGGCTTCCTCATTTTCTGTCCACCATAATGGCGTCAATATTAAAACTGATTTTCTAGCAATTCGTTTAAGTTCTTCTAATAGTAACTTTCCATGTTCCTTATCTAAATGTTCTACTATATCAAAAGCTGTAACAAAATCAAAACTCTTATCCTCGAATGGCAATGGTAATGTATTAAGATCATGAACTACATCAGGATTAAATTTCGGCCATACATCCAAAGTAGTTACTTTTCCATAGAATTGAGAAGATAATACTTTATCTCCACACCCAATATCGAGAATAGTATCATCTGAAGTAATTCTAGAATTTACAATGCCACACAACATTTGAGGACAAATCTTTAAAAAACTAGTTAATGAACATTTGGGCAAATTAGTTTCTCCACCCATAGACTTATTCAAGAATTCACCAGCAGCTTTATGTCCGGCATACCAATGAAGCCCAATCGTACCTTCAGATATAACTGATAAATTATCTTGAGTAAATAAATTATTCACACGTGATGCATTGAATGGATAAACCGTATCCATTGAAATTGACGAAACTGTTAATTTAGGAAAACTTGAACTTATCGTTTTTGTAGTCCTAAAATTACCATTAATCATATTTACTCCAACACTCTGGTATTCCTGCGCCTTCCATGAACTTTTAGCTAATTCAAATAATCGTCTGAAATATTCATTGCCAGGTGAACTCAGCAGAAACCCAATTGAATGCCCATATCGACAAATGCTAACAATAGTATCTATATTGCAATTTTCAAGTATATTGAGATCTAGGCAGTCTATAGGCTTCGAATACAAAATATCCATGTCAGACCATAATCCACCGGTTGTAGAGAGTAGATGCCATCTCAAAAAATCAGATTTATGGACTTCAGACATGGTATTAGATAACCCATATCGTTCAAAATTATGAGTGAATGACTTGATCGGAAGTTCCCATCTCATTTTAAACCAGTCCCGTCCTGAAAATTTATATTTCTGCTCAATACTATCCCAAGATATGTCAGTAGTTGCTGATACTGGAATATGAAATTGTATCTCCCAATCAGGATTTAGTCTCCAAAACGTATATATAGTTAAAAACTGGATATATGACAACGGCTTGCCTGCCCAGTAAAAATGAACAATTTTTGGAATTTTATGCAGATGCCAGTTATCCATTATCACGCACCCTCATTTTTGTCGATAGACCACATACCGAGACACCATCCATTAGTTAAATATTCAACTAATTCAGATCGCAATATTACTCGTCTAATTTTATCCCTATAAACCCATCTTTTACCAGTAAAACTATTACTTCTGGTTTTCTTTTTCCGTATTATTCGTCCTTTAATCCAACCTAAAGATAGCCAATGATTTAATTCTTTATCTTCAACGTATGTTTCAATTTGATGATTGTTAATCCAGTATTTTCCACACGCGGCTCCCGGTTTACCATACATATGATTCTTACTACCTTTTTGCCAGTCAACGGGTTTTACACAAAAAGAACACTTACATCCAGATTTATGCATACCGCCGATAGGCATTACTGCAATATTATACATATTATCCCAGCCGAATCCAACCCCATGAACATGTATATAATCGCGTTCTAAATTATTTAAATCCTTCCAATTATTAACCGAAAAAAGCAATTCAATTTTAAAATTTTCTTTCCCATATTTTTTCAGTGCCTTTGTAATAAGATGTCCACTCCCGAAATATTTAGGATTAAAATCGCCTTTATGCTGCCCTACATATATCTTATTATTTATTAAATTAGTTGTTCTATAAACATATCCATATGACATTATAATTTACCCCAGTCCATTCCTTCATTTCTATTTATTACCATATACATTTTTGTATAATACGCCTTGTTTATATTCAGCAAATCTCTTACGGATTCTACACCATACCGCAATCTAGGATGGTATAAATGAACTATATTGCCAGGAACTAATAAATGAGGACAACCATTCAATTCCATCCGATGAACGAAGTCTGTGTCATCATAACACACTCCTTTATTAAACTCGGTATCATACCCGCCAATATTAATTACTTCTTGCCGATTCATCCCTAAAAAGAAAGGATAAAAAGTACAGAGTTCAGCAAAATCCTTACTATAAGCAAGCTCAGGAAATAGAGTACAATTACGTAAAGAATCTAATGCAACCCCGTGTTGATCATCATAACCGATAGTGCGTGTCATTATCTTCGAATTAGTAATCAGTGGAGTTACTAAATTAGAAATAATATCTGGTTCTATTAAATACATCTCGGGACATGCTATTATAATAATAGGAGATTGAGCTAATTTAATACCTATATTAATAGCAGTGCCGGGAACTCTCCATACCAATTGCTCAGAAGTTAAATTCGGTCTAGTTAATACATATCGTATATTAGAATATTGCTGACAAATTTCACGAGTTCCGTCTTCACAATATTCATTCAATACTATAATCTCAAATGGCCATGGCACGTTCTGCCTAGCGATACTCTGAAGACCGTATGACAGCAATTCTTTACGATTATATGTAGGGATAATTATAGTTAGTATCATAGTTTGCTAGTTATCCATTGAATTAGTTTATCAGGAGTAGATGTTTCCTCAAACAGCCTTTTAGCATTCTGTCCAATCTCAATACATTTATCGACATTCTTCTTACACCAGTTTATCTTTTCAACTAAATCGGTATAGTCTTCTTTGCATTGAATATAATGTTCATTAGGAATAATTCGGTGGTTAAACGGAAGTATCTCAGGCAAATTCGGAGAGATAGTACAACAGCCAAAAGCCATGTACTGTATTTGACCTCTGTCACACATTGTATTGCAATACCCCGGTACACAAACTGAAACTAAACATTTGTTAATGTCATTCAAAAAACCGTTATAATCTAATTGTCCGATCTCTACATTATCAAATTTACTATTGAGCAATCTATGAACATATGACCGACGACTTAACGCCGCGCCATAAGGACGCTGACGACAGGCAATATGGCCTTTAGCCAGATACTTTATTTCTGATTTTAATTTTTCGTACAGATCCCAATCGTAAAAACTTACAGGAGTAAACGCGAATAATTTATTGGCTTCTTCAGTACAATGGAATTTAAAACATGGAAGGTCCGTAGCAATAGTCCGGAATGGATTATCCCAATAATCAATTAAAAAAGATTTCCCATTTACTTCAATAATAAAATCATCAGTCGGCTTGAAAGTAACAGAACACAGACGTTGTAATATCTTTAATATATATTCAAAATGGATTTTGTAGTAACGCTGCCCGGTATTTTCAGGAAATACAATATTTAACATAGATAACGATAACTGATTATTCTTCTAAACTATATTTAGATAATGGATTAAACGGCCGATAGTCCGCTTGAGGTAATACTCTTAAAATATTTTTAGCCCCTTGGCTATTCCAGGAATGCACAATTATTTTGCACTTAACATTCTTATCACTTAAAAATTCAGCAACTCTATACCCAGTATTTTCATCATTTGAATCAACGTACACGCGCAAACCTAAATCATGGTCGAGCCATATAGAATCTTTCCAATACTTGTAATGATAAAGATACTGGTATCATTTCTCTTGTTATTATTTTCATTATTTAAAAGCCGAATGGTGGACATGCACCACCCCGTCTAGTTTACAAAACTAGCCCCACGCTATCTTGGGTTATTCGGCAGCTATCTATTAAAAGTTTAAGTGTTTCCCAATTCAATTGATTTTTATTTAAAACTAATAATTTAATTTTATTCTGGTTTATAACACTCTCAATCTTATCTCGATCCTTTTTGATCAGATAATCATTTTTCGGGTCTAAATATAAAAGATAATCAGGCAAATAAAAATCAGGATAATATCTATGTTCTTTTCCGACTTTATCTCTCCATAAAAATGGAATAGGCCGAATCCATTTTATTTTGTTATCATCTAAACTTTTTGCAATTTTAACTTCATAATCCGATTGAAGAAATACACCATTATAATAAATATGTTTTTTTGAAATATTACCGCCTAAATTGTGTTTCTTTGCATTAATGCTTTGTTTCAATTTAAATGCTGATGAATGAATTGGTAATCCTTTCCTACTTTTTATTCTTCCGGTCTTTACGCCATCCGAAATAACTTCCCCTATTCGTTTTACACGATTATCTGTTTCTTTTGTTAACCCTTTATTCCAAATAACTTTTTCTCCGGTTTTATACCCTGAATTTGGGTCATAATCAATTCCTCTTATTTTCTTGACACGTAACTTATATGGAATAAATTTAACTCCATTACATGCATTATAATGATGAGTAAATGCTACTGTACATATTAATCCTTTACATTTATTACAAATTTTATATGATAATTTATTTTTCATATTTAATATCTACCGCCTGAGCTACAGGGGCATTATCTATTTAGTTTCGGTTTTCTTTTTCGCCTTCTGCCACACGCCAAAAATAGCAGCAATAGAACCAAATACACTAGTCAATATCGCTACCCATTTATTTCGATTCTTATCCGCCTTAGCTTTATCCAGAATCGCGTTATTCAATTGTTCCTCTTGACGTACGAGAATTGTCGGTGATACAAGTTTCATATCGCCCGGAAAAATCATAGCTGGTAATGATTTTCCATCCAATAATACATCAATTTTTTGTCCAGCAGGAACAGTAAATATTCGATCTTCAGGCAACAAAACCACCTGTGAAACAGTAACTGATTTCTGAGTAATACATCCGCTTAAAATGGATATTAGAAATAGCCCTCCTAATATCAACATCATATACCTATAATGCTTTATAGACATCAGACATCTCCTTCTGAATAACCTAACTTCTTCCTAAGTACTTTCATACGCTTAAGATAGATAGCGGCATCAGTATCTCTTCGTTCTTTTAATGCCAGATCATACCTAACTAATAAATCATTAAGTTCATCGACATACGCTTCCTTACGATTGGGAAGAAGCTTATTGATAATATCTGCAATCATTCCCCAGCCCATTATTTCCTCCTTACGCGGTTGTATTTGTAGGCCAACCAATTACTATTGACATAGTGCCACTAATCGCTAAAGTTAAATACCCAAATACTGCTCCCCATGTTGGGTTAAGGCTTGCCGCATAAGTTAACCCACCAATTGCACCAGATCCTACTATCGCAATTCCTATCTTCACCCATTTATTCATTTCTTCCCCCTTTGTTTAGACTTCGACCGCTTGTTTGATTTCTTGATTTTGAATACTGGCGAAACTATTTTTGAACTGCACTTGCATTTAGGTATGAATATGGCATTGAAATATTCAATTACCCGCTTAATTGTAGACATACCACCTCCTTCTATTTAGTATCTCCATTACCATTTTCTCCAATACCAACAGATTTACGGTCTGTACGTGTAAAATAAAATGTGATTGCCGTACCTACAAAACCAATAAACGCTCCAAATATAACTAAGAACAAGTCTTTAAATATCGGGAATAACTTTTCATTGTCAGCATTCATTACCATTAAATCTAAGCTCTTAAGCAATACATAACACATTGTCCCAGTTAAAGATAGTACAATCAGAAATCTCGCCGATGTAATCTTTGTAAATACCCATTTAACAATATCCATAATTTTTTCACTTAATGTCATGAGTTCTCCTTATTTACATCTGAGCGTTAAATATGCAACCCAGTTATTCAAAATTATAGCCCCAGCTACTATATTTGCATTCAACAATATATTTCTATGCTCTTCGCTTTTACCTAATACATTAAAAATCATATCGCCGAGAATATCATCGATATTGCCAGTATCAACCATACTCATTGCAACGCATTCACTCCACCCTTCAAGATACTCCGGTATGGCATGATATACATTGCGATCACGAGACATTGCCAAACTATGTTGAAGACAATGTCCTTCGACGGTATAGTCCCAGCTGTTTACAGAATCTCGGCCATTCTGATTTCTAAAATTGTTTACTGTCCGTAGTATAGTATATTCATTTCCCATGACTTTTTGCCTTTCTTTTTACGAAATCAATTTAGCAGCAAAAGGGTACATAATATTACAAACATTCAGTAACAAACAAACAAAAAATTCTTCGGGCGCAGCCGGGATTGGATTCTTTATTCCGAGCCAAATACTTCCAGCTGCAATTACTACTTGTAAAGGTAATATTATCCAAGCACTTCCGCCTATTGTCAAGCACATTATAATCCCGGTCGCTAAAGAAAATATTACTACAATCAACCTCTTTATTATTTTTGTCAATAATACGTCTGACCCATATCCTAAAGAGAAATACAATATAGTGAAAGGATAGACCAACAGCTGCCAAAAATTAAAAACAGACAATAAAAGAGACTCAATCCACACAGCAGAAGCACAAAGAAGACTCCCCACAAATCTCCGTTTCCACTTTCCATTTCTACCCCCGCTCATATAAAACCAAGATCCAATCGCCATTACTATTAATCCAATTAATGGAATTGTTCCTAACCATGTTTCACTCATTTCTCCTCCTCTGTTAAATTTTCTCTACAATAAGCCACATTACAAACGGTTTTTCTGAAGTAATATATAACTTGTCAATTAATCTTTGTATTGATCGAATATTCCACTTACAACCATTATATAATTTCAATGGCACTTTATTTACTGAAGTATTAAAATTAATAGTTACTTCGCCTAATTCAACATACATGTGAATTGTAAACTTATCAATGAAATTACCAAATGAATCAAATCTAGGAATAGCAATTTCTTCAGAAGAAGTAATCTTTGAACTGATTAGTATAGGAGAATAATAAGGAAAATCGTCTACAATCTTAACACCATCAAGACCCCGAAGATTGTGATAAGTTAAAAGCTCTAATTTCTTCCCGGACTCAATTACATCGGCTCCAACCGTCCGCTTATGTTGCGAATCATTCTGATATGTAGGCATAAATTCTCCTTACTTTAATACATTTTCTAAATCATCAAACAGAAAGCACTTCAGATTGCTATTTCTATTTAGATTGATTAC
>Ga0247841_10004459_pt1 | contig 24040 bp, 21 predicted proteins | sample LaCruzMarch2015__2_FD_192410 | JGI IMG/M metagenome (GOLD analysis project Ga0247841, IMG submission 192410) | Freshwater microbial communities from meromictic Lake La Cruz, Castile-La Mancha, Spain - LaCruzMarch2015_18m | ecosystem: Environmental > Aquatic > Freshwater > Lake | place: Spain... | reverse complement strand
ACTTCCACCGTTTCAAAACTGGTTATTAATGACGGTATTTCTACATCATATTCTTTGGCAAACGGCGTTGGTACCTATGGTCAGGTACTTACAACCGACGGTACCGGCAATACCAGTTGGACTAGTGTGGCTAACGGTTTATCTTTAGCAAGTTCAGCCTTAGATACTGGAGCAACCAAGTTGCTATTACATTTCGATAATCAAGTCACTCCATTTCTAGATTCGTCTTCGAATCCAAAAACCATTTATATAACAAATAATTCAGCTATTTGGTCAGCCACAAGTAGAACCACACCAAAGTTTGGTGCCGGTAGTATTAATACTTATGATAATTGGGGAAACGGTTTTACTGTATCGTGTAGTAGCAATGATTTTAATTTAGGAAATCAAAACTGGACGATTGATTACTGGAAGTTTGCTGGAGATACTCAACCAGCCGGAATAAATACTTTTGTAGAAAATAAGTCTTTTATCAGAGTTGATAGAGTTAATGGTGGACAATTATATATATCCTCAAATGGTACAGATTGGGATGTGGTAAATGGTGAGTCATTAAATCTTGTACTAAATACCAATGCTGGCTCAGGCGCATGGAATCATGTAAGCATTAACCGTGAAGGTTCTTACATAAGAGCATATTTAAATGGTAATCCCGTGCCTACGTATACAAAATATATAGGAAATGTTTCTATAAATTATAATTCATCTCATTCATTCTGGGTCTCAAATGCTTGGAATTTTGATGAATTTAGAATTTTAGTTGGCACTTATGAAATTCCTCCTGTTGGTGGTCCTACTTCTGCTTACTCTAATGGTGTTTTGGTAACTTCTGATGGTTTGATGCCAGGGACAGCCATGACAAAAATAAATACTTTGACTGATTCTTTCGGTTCCCAGACTACTAATTTTTTGACCAAATGGAATGGTGTGATATTTGCGTCCAGTACGATTTTTGATAATGGTAATATCGGTATCGGTACCTCTACAGGTTTAACCGCAAAACTTTCTGTCAATGGCAGTGCCTACTTTTCCGGTGATTTATTTATTGGCACAACAACCGCTAGTTCAACAATCAGTACTGTCAGTAATCTTTATGTAAACGGTACTGGTATTTCCGCAGGTGGTTGGGCCAATGGTTCTTCTCGTTATATTAAAGAAAACTTTACAGCATTAGACAAAGCCGATATTCTAAATAAAATCTCCCAGTTAGAAATGACTCGCTGGAATTATAAAGTTCAAACTGCCTCTACTACTCACATCGGTCCAATCGCCGAAGACTTCTACTCTAAGTTTAATCTAGGTGGTTCCGAAAAATCTGTTTCGACTATTGATCCAGCTGGTGTGGCTCTCGTCGGTATTCAGGCTTTGAATAGTAGTTTGGTTAATTTGTTTGGTTCGACTACCGTTCAAGTCCTTGTTGGTTCATCAACTCTTGCTTCAGAAAATATATCCGTTACAGACGCTTTCGTTTCTCTAATTAAGAAGGCTTTAGAAAAACTATCTAACTCTTTTGTTGATATGACTCTAAATATTAAGAAACTTGTAGTTAAAGAGGGAATTGAAATGAAAGATAAAACAACTGGTGACGAATATTGTGTGGAAATTTCAAATGGTGAGTTTGTAAAGACTAAGGGGGCTTGTGGCACACAATCCATTCAGGTGCCTACTCAGTCAGCTTCAGTTTTTGTTCCAGTCATTACTCCCGAAGTTCAAACTCCTCTAGTGGTTACTACGACAACTGCTACAGGATCGCCTGAAATAATTCTAGAAACTCCAACTACCTCTACGGACCCTATCATTCCTGAGGTTGTGGCTACAGGTACTCCTCTAATAGAACCTATCGTGATAGACCTTGTTCCAGCTGTACCTACAGTGGTCCCAGAAATAGTTGTTCCGGTGGTTCCTGTGATTGATTCAACTCCAACTGAACCAATTTCAGATCCTAAACCAGCTTGCCAGAACCTATAACACCACCAACTGAATAGAACCTAAAACACACCCCTTTTTTTAGAGGGGTTGTTTTTTTCTAAAATTCATTATATAATATTGTCGTTGAAATCAGACAATCGCTGATGTAAGTCAGAGGAAAGTCCGAACATTTCCAAGGTAAAACTTGGAGCAGGGTAGTGGGTAACCCCCACACGAGGCAACTCGCGAGGTGCGAACAGAGACGCTTGGTACGAAAGACGCCAAGTATCCAGTCGTAAGATTGGATAAGTTTGTAAGGTAACTTACAAAGTGCAACGGCTAAATCCTTACCCGAATGCAAGGCCGTGTCTTGTATAACGCGAGTTATATGAGAAGTGCCGCTTGAGCCAATAAGCAATTATTGGCCTAGATAAATGATTGTCATCCCCCACCAACTTTTTGAGTGAGGACATAAGAATAGTAATGGATTATAAAATTCTTACGTCAGTTACGAGTAATATCGTTCAAAAAGTTGGTGGGGGAACAGAATTCGGCTTATCGATTTCAATACATCATTAAAACCGCTCAAACAGCGGTTTTTTTGTTAAAAATTGTTGATAAAAATGGTTGTACTGTTTCCAAAATAAGGTATAATTTAACTGTTAATAATTTAATTTGTTATATATGTTTAGAAAAAGAGCAATAGCGTCCGACTTAGAAGTAAAAGAGGTTACCTCAGAAGAGAATGAAAATAAAGATATTTCTTGTGAGAATCTTAATTTATCAGAAAAAGCTTCTGTTTCAGAAACTGTGCCTGTTAAAAAACATGATTATTGGAATATAGATAAGATATCTTACTATATATTACTAGTTACCGTTTTTTTAGTTCCAATCTTCTTTTTACCACTTAGTTGGGCACCATATTTAACTGTTAAAACTCTAGTTATTACCGTTCCGGTTTTACTGGCTTTGATTTTTTGGTCTATATCTTCTCTAAAAAAGGGCTCTGTTGAATATTCCAAAAATTTAATTTTTCCAGCTGCTGGTTTGGTGATATTGTCCTATCTCTTGTCATCACTATTTTCTGATAATCTTCGTGGTTCATTCTTTGGTGGTGGTTATGAGTCTGGTACATTTTATTTTGTTTCTATTTTGTTTGTGTTGATGTTGTTGGTGAGTGTTGCCATAAAGGATCGTATGAAAGTTTTATGGATTCAGTTAGCGGTACTCGCTTCATCGGCTTTGATGGCTATCTTTCATATAGTTAGATTCATTTCCATTATGATTTCTAAAAATGTTGCAGTTATGAACCTCGGATTCTTTGGCGATTCTGTAACTAACACTGTCGGTTCTTGGTTAAATTTTGGAATCTTTTTTGGACTTATTGCTCTTTTGTCCTTGATTGCATTGGAAAATTTGCCTTTAATCAAGAAGTGGATTAAATACACTATCATTGGAATGTTGGCTGTATCTTTGCTTTTTGTTAGTATGGTTAACTATCCGGTAATTTGGTATATTATTGGCGGTTTCTCAATCATTTCATTGATTTATACAGTCTCTATTGGTTTGTCTAAATTCTCTAAACACGGTTCTTTCAAGATTCCATACACATCTCTTATTGTCCTAGTTCTTTCTTTGATCTTTGTTTTGGGGGTTGATGCACAAGGTAATAGTCGTATATATGGTGACAGTCTTTCTAAGAAAATTGGAATTTCTCAGATTGAAGTTCGTCCGCTCTGGTCAACTAGTTATGACTTAACTAAGGAAGTTCTCAAGAAAGACCCGGTTTTTGGAGTTGGACCAAATCGTTTTACTAATGTTTGGATGATGAATAAACCAGGTGGTGTTAATGCAACTCAGTATTGGAACACTAATTTTGATTATTTGACCGGATATATCCCGACATCTTTTGCAACCACTGGCGCACTAGGATTTTTAGCTTGGATAATATTTATTGCTCTTTTCATTTACTTTGGTTTCAAAATTATTCTTGGAAATTTTGTGGATAAGATTTCTAGATATTTAGCGATGTCCACTTTCTTTGGCTCTGTCTATCTTTGGATATTCGCCATTATTTACGTACCTAGTCCGGTCTTGCTATTTATGACTTTCATGATGACTGGTCTATTCTTGGCGGTGGCAATCAATGAGGGCATGATTTCTAGAGACAAATTTGTCTTTCTTGATAACGCTAAAAAGAGTTTTATTTCAGTTCTAATATTAGTGATTGTTTTGATTGGGTCATTAGCAACTGGTTATACTTATGTTCAGAAATATATGGCTAGTGTTAATTACCAGAACGCCGTTACTGCTCAGAAAGCTAATAATTTAGCCTTGGCTGAAACTGATTTTCTTAAAGCCATCAGTCTCGATCAGGGCAATGGATTGTATTATCGTAGTTTAGCTTATCTTTACCAGACTCAGATCACTAACTTACTCAATCAAAAAGATTTGAAACCTGAGCAAGCAAAACCCGTATTCCAGAATTTACTAGCTAGTGCGGTAAATAATGTAAAATTGGCTATTCAAACTGACCCAAATAATTATGAAAATTATATGACCATGGGTAGTATTTATGAGTCTCTGGTCCCGATCAAGGTGGATGGTGCTTTTGCTGGGGCTAGTGATTTCTACAATAAGGCAATTACTCTAAATCCTTCTAATCCTCAAATCTACCTTTCTTTGGCTCGTTTAGAGGCTTTAAACAAAAACTACAAAGGTTCTATAGACAATATTAACAAAGCTCTGACTCTTAAGAGAAATTATACTGATGCGTTTACTTTGGCTGGTCAGGTGGAAATGATACAAGGTGATACTCAAAACGCCTTGGCTGCGTTTGATAATGCTTTAGCTTCTGCTCCAGACGATGCGATGCTCTTGTACCAGGTTGGTGTAATGAAATTTAATCTTAAGAATTACGAAGGTGCGGTAGTGGCTTTGGAAAGATCTGTAATGATAGAACCTTACTATGGTGAATCACGTCGAGCTTTAGGTTTGGCTTATCAAAAAGTTGGACGAACTGCCGAGGCTGTAACTCAGTTTGAAATCTTGGCCAAGTTTAATCCAAATAATCAGGATATAACAAATATCTTGGATGATCTACGTTCTGGTAAGACCTCATCTGTAAGTTCAGATCCAACTCCAGCTAAGATAGCAACAACTACTGCTAAGACCGCGACAACTACTGCTAAGACAACTAAGAAGAAATAAACTTTATAATGGTGAAGAGAATATTTAAAGTTTTAAACCAAGAGATAGGTGGCCTCCATGAGGCCGCCTATCTCTTAGCGTTTTTTGCTTTATTGGCGCAAATCTTGGCCCTGTTTCGAGATCGCTTATTTGCCTTATATTTTGGTCCAAGTAATATCTTAGATGTTTATTATGCTGGTTTTCGTATTCCAGATTTTATTTTCACTTTATTCACTTCTATTGTTTCTATTTCTGTTTTAGTACCTTTTCTAACTGAAAGATTGAATAAAAGTAGGGAAGATGGAGTAAAATTTATTAACAATATTTTTTCTCTATTCTTCTTACTAATTATTGTTGTAAGTGTTGTTGTGTTTTTCCTTTTACCATATTTTTCGGCTACGTTGTTCCCGGGTTTTACACCTGAACAAGTTAGTCAGGTAATAATGGTTTCAAGAATTTTGTTATTGTCACCGATTCTCTTGGGAATATCTAACTTCTTGGCAAGTATCACACAGGTTTTTAAAAGATTTGTGATTTATTCCATTAGTCCAATCTTATATAACGTTGGAATTATTGCCGGTATTTATTTTTTCTATCCGTTGTGGGGTGTGGCAGGTTTAGCTGTCGGAGTAGCTTTTGGTGCTCTTATGCATTTAGCGATTCAGATACCATTTGTTTTAAAAACTGGATTGATGCCAAGAATTCAATTTTTTTCTTGGCAAATTGTAAAAGATGCGGTTTTGATCTCTGTACCCAGAGCCCTCTCTATTAGCGCTAGTCAGTTGGCTATATTTGCCATGGTTTCTATTGCTTCCGTCTTGGGTGTAGGAGCTATATCTATTTTTAACTTTTCTTATAATTTACAATCAGTACCATTATCAATTATTGGTGTCAGTTATTCTATAGCTGCTTTTCCTGTTATGGCTAGGCTGTTTTCTGAAGGAAAGAAGGAAAAGTTTCTAGAAGAAATTATAGCTTCGGCTAAACATATTATTTTTTGGTCATTACCAGTTTTAGTTTTATTTATAGTATTACGTGCCCAAATCGTCCGTGTTATTTACGGCTCAGGACATTTCAACTGGACTGATACTCGTTTAACAGCTGCGGCCCTGGCTCTCTTTATGATTTCTATTTTAGCTCAAAGTCTGAATTTACTTTTACTTCGAGCTTATTATGCCATGGGTAATACTAAATATCCCTTCTGGTGTAATGTCGGTTCAGCTATTTTAGCGGTTGTTCTCGGACTAGGTTTCTTGAAGTTATTGTCTATTGCTCCAGTTTTTAAATATTTCTTAGATTCAATTTTGCGCGTAGAAGATTTGCCAGTAACAGCTTTACTTACATTACCTCTTGGATTTAGTTTAGCTACAATCGCAGGAACTTGGTTTATGATGATTGGGCTTAATAGGAAATTCCCGGGTTTTATAAAATCACTATTTCCAAGTTTTTTCCAAGGTTTTTCCGCAGCAATTATAGGTGGGTTTGCAGCATACTTGGGTCTAAATTTATTGAATGGTTTTGTTAATTTGAATACTTTTATGGGTATATTTCTACAGGGGTTTGGAGCGGGGATATTGGGCATAATTACTAGTTTTGTTATTTTATTAGCCCTTGGTAGTGAAGAGTTGAATGAAACTTGGAAAACCTTTCATCGAAAAATCTGGAAGGCGAAACCTTTACCTTCTGAAATCAGAGAATTATAGTCTTGGTTTTTCTTGGTTTTTTTGCTAGTATGCACATATGTCTGATTTAAAACATATCCGAAATTTTAGTATTATCGCCCATATCGATCACGGTAAGTCCACTCTGGCTGACCGTTTACTTGAGATTACTCACACGATTGAAGCTCGTAAAATGAAGGAACAAGTTTTAGATTCTATGGAACTTGAGCGCGAGAGAGGTATTACTATTAAGATGCAGCCGGTACAAATGCGTTATCAGTACCAAGGTCAGGAATTCGAACTAAATCTAATTGATACTCCTGGACATATAGATTTTTCTTACGAAGTGTCACGTGCCCTCAAGGCCGTCGAAGGTTCTATTCTTTTAGTTGATGCCACTCAAGGTGTTCAGGCTCAGACTCTCACGACTTTAAATATGGCTCGTGAATCTGGTTTGGTGATTATTCCCGTGGTTAGTAAAATTGATTCACCTTTGGCGCGTACTGAAGAAGTTAAACATGAAATTGCCTTACTCTTGAATGTCCCGACCGAAGAAATACTAGAAGTATCTGGACGTACTGGTCAGGGCGTGGACAATTTATTGCAAGAGTTAATTAAAAGAGTTCCCGCTCCCAAAATAGAAAATATAAACTATAAAGAATTTCGTTCTTTGGTTTTTGATTTTCAATATGATAATCATCGCGGGGTTATTGTTTATATACGTGTGATGAACGGCGAAGTTCGTAAAGGTATGCCGTTGATCTTTAAAGTGGCTGATGAAACTTTTACGGCGCTGGAAGTGGGTATTTTTTCTCCGGCCGAGAAACCCACGGATATCCTTAGTGTTGGTGAAATTGGTTATATTGTTACTGGAATCAAAGAACCTGGTATTGCCTCTGTGGGAGACACTGTAGCCTCTACTAGAGACAATCTAGAAGCACTACATGGCTATATGAGTCCAAACCCAGTTGTTTGGGCATCTGTTTACCCTGAAAGTCAGGATGATTTGAATGTACTTAAACAAGCTTTGGGACGTTTACGTTTATCGGACTCCTCATTTACTTATGAAGAAGAATCGTCTGGTACTTTAGGGCGTGGTTATCGCTGTGGCTTTTTGGGCATGCTACATATGGAAATAATTGTAGAACGTTTGCGCCGAGAATTTAATTTGGAACTCATTGTTACAATTCCGAGTATTACTTATGAAATATTATATCGTAATGGTGAAAAGGATATAATATATTCTCCATCACTATTTCCTGACGATAATTCAGTTCAAGAAGTTTATGAGCCTTGGGTGAAGATTAAAATAATTACTCCCGGTGAGTATATGGGGGCTTTGATGACAAAACTTTATGAGCACGAAGCGATTTTGGGTGACTCCGAAAATTTTGGAGACAATCGAACAGCTTTAAACATTGAAATGCCTTTGCGTGAATTAATGCGCAATTTCTTCGATGAACTTAAAAGTATTACTTCAGGTTATGCATCTATTTCTTATGAAATTATGGGATTACGTCCAGCTGATGTGGTGCGTTTGGATGTTTTAGTGGCTGATGAACCAGTGGTGGCTTTTACTCGGGTTGTAGCTCGTCGTCGTGTTCAGGAGGAAGCTGAAGCTAGTGTAGAAAAACTTTTTAGTGTTTTACCAAGACAAATGTTTACAACAAAAATTCAAGGTAAGGCCCTTGGACGAATTATTTCTTCCAGAACGGTTACAGCGCTTAAAAAAGATGTTACCGGATATTTGTATGGCGGGGATATTACTCGTAAAATGAAACTTAGAGAGAAACAAAAAAGGGGTAAGAAAAAGATGAAGGAACACGGTACTGTCAATATTCCACAAGACGTATACCTTAAGATGATTCGATCAGGTGAATAACTAAAAATGCCCTCCGGGGCATTTTTGTTTTAGTATATTTGAGCTATAATTAGATCAAGCCAGGTATATAGAGAATGATCATACTGATGATAATCAAAGCGGCTACCACCATCCAGATAATTCTTACAAATTTTTGAGTTCCTTTATTGAAAAGCATGTTTTTGGGTGATTAAATTAACTTAAGACAATCATATATTATTTATGCATAACTTTCAAGATAGAAGCGGTTGGCGTCAAATAGCTTATTCTAAGATAACGATCTTTGTTGTTTTGGTTTTGATTGTAATTATAGGTAAGGCTACATATTCAGTTTACCTTAAATATAGTGGAAATGTTGACTCTCTAACTCGAGAAAAGACGAAACTCAGCTCATTAGAGTCAAGAAAAGCCGATTTGTCTGATAAAATTAACCGACTCCAGACAGGTCAGGGAACCGAGGAGACTATTCGTGATAAATACGGTATGGCCAAGGAGGGCGAACAAATGATTGTCTTTGTTGGAAAGAAGGATGAAGCTAGCACGTCTACTCCCGAGTTAAAACTAAGTTTTTGGGATAAGATTAAAAGTTTGTTCAGTGAATAGAAATATAAACATAAAACTCAACACTTTAAAAGTATTTTGTTTTTGATATATATTTGTTAAAATTAAATTATGAAAAAAATAGAAATATATTCAACACCAACTTGTTATTATTGCGTTTTAGCCAAGGATTTTATGAAAAAGAAGGGGATTGCTTTTACTGAATATAACGTTGGTATGGATCTAGAAAAACGTAAAGAGATGGTTGAAATTTCAGGACAAATGGGTGTTCCGGTCGTAAAAATCGACTCTGAGGTTTTTGTTGGTTTCAACGAGGAACTTCTAAAAGAGAAATTAGGACTATAGTATAAAATTAAAAACAACACCCTTAGGTGTTGTTTTTAATTTGATTAAAAGTATCTTTTAATTAAAAGCGTGTGCCCGTAGTAGGAATCGAACCTACATCCACCCCTTAGGACGGGGTTGTTCTATCCATTGAACTATATGGGCGTAAAGTAAGTAAAAAAATTACTTTTCTTTGATAGGAATATATCACATTTTTGTATTTTATTACAGTAAAAAGTATTTGTTTTTTATTTAGTTTTTTGCTATAGTTTTGCCATGGACGAGAAAGATAGAATTATGCTAAAAGAGGTTAAGGGGCTTGTTGAAGAAAACAATTCTCTTCTTCGTAAGATGCATAGAAAGGCTGTATATTCGTCCATGTTTAGGATTGGTTATTGGTTAATTATTATTGTTGCTTCAGTCTCAGCTTATTATGCTATTGAGCCTTATTATCAAAAGGCTAAACTTATGTATGAGACAGCCAATAAACAAATACAGACTGTACAAAATGCTACAGATAAGTTAAACTCTGTCTTGCCTGCAAAGAAATAATTTAATGCCGAGGTAGCTCAGTTGGTAGAGCATGTCCCTGAAGAGGATGGGGTCGGCGGTTCGAGTCCGCCCCTCGGCACAAAAGAAAAAACCGGTTTTAACCGGTTTTTTCTTTTGTGCCGAGGGAGTAAGTCATGGGAATGGCTTACGTGCGGACTCGAAGCTCGGAGCTAATTTTTGACCGTAGTCAAAAATGCGAGAGCGTGACCAGACAAAAACGAGTGACGACGAGTTTTTAGTCGAGGTCGAGATTCCGCCCCTCGGCACTCGCGTGCGGACTCGAAGCCTGGAACCAATTTTTGACAGTAGTCAAAAATGTGAGGTTGAAATTTGGGTTAGGGACCCAAATGAAAAACCTTTTGAGATAAAATCGAATATAATGAGATTTTGTCCAAAAGGTGTACTGTTCATGTAATGAAGGCCCGGACAAAAGTTTTTGACGAAAAACTTTTAGTCACGGGAGAGATGCGAAGCGGTCCGCCCCTCTAGTTTTTCACTAAAATATTTAGTGACCCATGACAGGTTCCGCCACTCCAATATTATCTTGCTATATATTGATTCGTGATATATTCTTTACTAAGAATGATATTTCCGTTATTGTAAAAAACCTTAAATAAGGAGTATAAACATGATACATCATACTACTACGTCCTTCTTTGTCCCACATTATCGTGAAAGCGTGACCCTTGTAGTTGGTCGGATGATTATTGAGGCACAAAAGCCCGAAAATAAAGGTAAGAAAATTGTCACAAATTTCAATCAACATGAAATTGTTGTTGAAGCCGACAGTGACCCTGCGGTAATAGTTGAAAATTACTATAGGTCTTTCGATAGATACAAAAAATAATACAAAAAGTATAAGCCGCGTGATCCTAGTATGGGATTGCGCGGTATTTAAATTAATTTAAAAAAACCGCCCAAAGTTAGGCGGTCTCCGAACACAGTTCGGGATTTCTTCTTTCTGTCGCCCCGAGTTTGATTAGACACTGACGACATAGGCAGACTTTACCCACAAATTTTTCCGGAATAAAGTCTGAGACACTTTTGGGTATGTTGAGTCTGTGACACCAACAAGAGTTCTCGTCCGGACCGCCACAGTGGTGCTGACACTCATTTGGCTTCTTGCAGATTGGACAAATGTCCAAATCTAGTATTTCTTCGGTGGTGACCATGTTTCCTCCTTTTGGGCTATATTCTTTTGAGATACTAACATAATATTTCAATTTATCAAATCATTAAATAAAACCGCCCTAGGGCGGTTTTATTTTAGTTAGTCTTAATCTTTACCTTACTCTGCCTATTCTTGTCTATCTTTGGTAATTTTAGAATTAGTAAGCCATGTTTTTCTGTCGCCTCGGCTTTGTCTACATCGATTTCTTCAGGTAAAACCAAAGTTCGAGAAAATGAACCCCAGTAAAGTTCTTGATGAAAGAAATCACCTTCATTTACAGTCTCGCAAGATTCTCTGTGTCCGCGGATAGTTACCATATCTCTAGTAATAGAAACATCTAAATCTTCCGGTTTAACACCGGCAATCATAGTTTTTATGACTATCTCTTTAGGGGTTTGAAAAACATCAACAGAGAGCTGACCTTCTTCTTCAGTGTCGAGCAAGCTTTCTTCTGGTGTCTCAACCGCTTCAAGTTCCTCTTCTTTTTCTTCTTTAATTCTTACGGCTCCAGTCAATTTTTCTAAAAAACCTTTTTTTTCTTTTTTATTTTTATTGAACATTTTATTATTTTTTTAATCTTTTAATTTTTTCAAAGATGAAGATCAAAAAGACGACACAAATCCAAACACCGCCGAAAGTGACAATCTTTTCAACACCACTGCCCTTCATTATAAAAAAGTTAAACGTTCCGTGCAAGGCGATGGCTAATATTAACCCCAAAACCGTAGCAAATTTCTTTAGATAAGTTTTATAGAAAGTTAAACCGATAAAGGTTCCGACGGTAGCTGAGGCTATTATGTGAAGGAGGGAAGCACCAACAAAACGAAGATTGCTTGTGGCCAGACCGAGAGAGAATTGCCCATTAATAAATGGATCTAGGATAAACATAGCATTTTCTACAGCTGCAAAACCTAAAGCAACAGTAATCATATAAATCATTGGATCTATAGGTTCATCATCATCTGGTCTTTGTAAAACTAAAAAATTGGCAGTGAAAAATTTGAACAACTCTTCGATAGCGGGAGTAACTATTACAAAGAATAAGATACTTTGAGCGGAAAAAAAGTTCTTATCAATTATTCTTTCTGCAATAAATGATAGTACGACCGCTAAAACACCGCCAAAAAAAGCAAGAACAATGAGAGGTTTAGGTTCCGGATTATCTTTATCCTCTCTAAGCCAAAACCATAACCAAAACAAGGCTGGTAGGATTCCACAAGCGAAAGCTAATAAAATGTTTTGGATGTTCTCCATGTTTTATATAAAGATTCCTTTATATTATAGCAAACATTATTTAAAAAACTAAGCCCAGAAATCCGCGAAGCGAATTTCCGGGCTTTCTTCCTTATACTATATACTTATACTTTATACTATCTCACCGGCCAATCCTCAATCATCAACATTTTCTTATCTTTAATCGGCAACAGTGACCATATCTCCTCAGTTACAAATGGCATAAACGGATGTAAAACCTTAATCATATCTTTAAGAATTGAAAGTAAGGTAAATTGAGCCGAAAGTTTGGCTTTCTCATCCGTGCCATTAATGGCGGGTTTAGTGCGTTCGATAATTACATCAGCAAAAGTGTGCCAAAAATAATTATAGATTTTGTCACTGGCCATATAATAACGGAACTCTTCAATATCTTTAGTTATATCTTTAATTGTCTCGGCAGTTTCTTCCAAAGTTTTCTTGTCATCCTCTGTAAGTTCTGGCTGACTATCTGCATCAAAACCCTCAGTCACAGTCAAAACAAAGCGAGTGGCATTCCAAACTTTATTTGCGAACTTGGATTGAGCGCGCACTTTGTCTTCGGAATATTTAAAATCCGTTCCTGGAGTGTTTCCAATGATCAAAGCCATACGTCCGGCATCAGTCCCAAATTTTGCAGCCACATCTATCGGATTAACACCATTGCCAAGAGACTTAGAAAACTTTCTTCCTTGGCTGTCGCGAACGATTCCATGCAAGTAAATATTTTTGAAAGGGATCTGGCCAATAGTATAACCAGTCATCATGATCATGCGTGCCACCCAGAAGAAAAGTATTTCCGGTGCCGTATCCAAAAATTGAGTTGGGTGAAAAGTCGCAAGATCTGATTTAGGGTCTATTTCGCCAGTCTTGTCATTAAAACATTTTGGCCAGCCCATAGTAGAGAAAGTCCAAAGGGCAGAGGAAAACCATGTATCCAAACTGTCCTCATCTTGTTTCCAGCCTTCACCTTTAGGGGCTTCGATATCACAAAAGACTTCATTGTCACGGTACCAAACCGGCACACGATGACCATACCAAATCTGACGACTAATACACCAGTCGTTTAATTTTTCAATCCAATGAAAATAGGTTTTATTAAAGTAATCAGGAATAATACCAATCTGGCCAGACTCGACAGTGTGACGCATAATATCTTTCAAAGTCACTTGTGAACCCGCTTTCAAACCTTCAATATTGGAGTGCTGTAGAGTAAAAGGTTTGTTTACAGCCACCCACCATTGTAATTTTGGTAAAGGTTCAATAATACCACCCGTTCTTTCGGCGGTAGAAACATTTTGTTTGACGGTCTCTTCTTTTTCTAACAAACCTTGCTCTTTAAGCCAAGCAACAATAACTTCACGAGCCTCGGTCACTTTTTTACCTTTTAGATTTTCACCGCCAACCATCATCTTGGCTTTTTCATCGATAACTTGAATTATTGGTAAGTCATTTTTCTCGGCCATCTGCCAGTCAATCATACTGTGTGCTGGAGTGACACCCAAAGCACCGGTACCAAAATCTTTAGTTACCTCAGTATCGGCAATAATTTTAATTTCCAAAGGCACGCCACAAAAATTATCCACTTTAAAAGTTTGGCCAATATATTTTTGATAACGTTCATCTTCAGGATGAACAGCAACCGCCACGTCTCCAACTTTTGTTTCTGGACGAGTGGTGGAGATAGAAATAGGGAAGTCATTAGAATATTTAAAAGTGTAGAATTTGGCTTCACGTTCCTCATAAACAATTTCATCATCAGAAATAGTGGTCTGACCTTTTGGATCCCAGTTCACGATACGATTCTTCTGGAAAATTAAACCATCATCATACATTTTCTTAAACAAAGTTCGGACGGCAAAATTTCTAGTTTCATCCAAAGTAAAAGCTTCCCGAGACCAATCGCAAGAAGCCCCAAACACCTTAGTCTGTTCAACAATTGTATGACGGGAACCTTCAACGAAAGTATCTATTCTTTTTAGGAGTTCTTCACGACCTAAATCGTAGCGAGATTTACCTTCGGCTTTAGAAATATCTTTTTCCACTTTATTTTGAGTGGCCATGGCCGCATGGTCGGTACCTGGTAGCCATAAAGTTTTGTAACCAGCCATACGGTGATAGCGAATGGTGATATCTTGAATCGTGTTGCCCAAAGCGTGACCCATGTGCAAAACACCGGTCGCATTTGGCGGAGGCATAATAATAGAGTAGGGTTTTTGGTGGCGAGCTGGTAAATTGTCTGGGTTGAAATAGCCGGATTCTTCCCACATTTTGTAAATACGAGCCTCAGTTTCCTGGGCGTTGAAGGGCTTTAATAATTTTGGATCAATATTCGGTTCCTTGTAATTTGGGTCTGACATATTGGGTTATCATAGCAAAAAGGTGAGTTATAGTCACGTTTTTTTATGTATCAAGATGTATTATTAATCGTTGACATGGTTGTTAAAAAAGTGTATAGTCGCGATAGAAAATGATTTGAGTAATTGCGTTTTAAAGTTCTCTAGAAAGGAGAAATGATAAATGAAAATGAATGCAAAAAAATTTATCGGAGAATTGTTGACAGCTGCTCCTATGGATAAGGAGTTGTCAGATTGTGCGGTCAATTTCATAATCTGTCTCAAGTTGTGTATAAATGATAACGCGGAAATTAATGAAGGACAACAGAAGTTTGCTACCGATATATTTTTTTCCGAGGTACGTAGTGCTATTGTTAAGAATAATATCTCCGTTCCTTACTCAAGTGTTATGTCGTTGGCTACCTGGATCAATTCCTGTCGCTAAATCAAGAAAAACACTCAATCGACCCACCACAAGCCCACCGCGGTTTCTGGTGGGTTTTGTTTTTGTCTATTTTATAATTCTCATTGCGAGGCCAACTAGTATTTTTTCAAACACACCATGGTGCGTTTGAAAAAATACTAGTTGGCCGTGGCAATCCCCGTCCGACCCCAACCCGACATGAGTCATTCTGGCGGGAGGTCATCCGGGCGGGCAGACTAATTTTATACACACGGAATTTTTATGCTAGAATAACCTCTATGAAAAATAAAAAAGTTTGGTTTATTGGATTGGGATTGTCGGTTTTAATAATGGCTGGTGTTTATTATTTTTATAATAAAGCAAGCACTACATCTCCAACTTGGAGTGACCTATCATATTCAAGTGTTTCCGCCACAAACAAACTTGATATATACTTGCCATCCTCTACTAGTACCAGCCCATTTCCTGTGGTTGTGTGGATTCACGGCGGAGCTTTTAAAATGGGTGATAAGAGTGGTGTGCAGTCTTTGAGTAGATTGTTAAAAGAAGGTTATGCGGTCGTTAGTGTTGATTATAGACTAAGCAGTGAAGCGATTTGGCCAGCGCAATTAACTGATATGGAAAATATCGTTAAGTTTTTAAAGTTGAACGCTGATAAATATAAAATAGATGCCAATAGAATTGCATCATGGGGAGCGTCAGCTGGCGGATTCTTATCTAGTATTATGGGTAGTGCTTTAGCTGATAATCCAGAAACTAGAATCAAAGCTACTGTTGATTGGTACGGTCCGGTTGATTTTTATGATATGGATGCTGATATTGCCAAAACTGGTGTTAGCCGTCAGACAGGAAACAATGGCGATGCAGATTCTCCAGAGTCGGCCTTACTTGGAAAGACTGTTAAAGAAAATAAAGAACTCTCATATCAGGTAAGTCCTTTATCCTATGTTGAGAAAGCTAAATCTCTTCCAGCGTTCTTGATTATGCACGGTGGACAAGATCCAATGATTGGCGCGCCACAGTCTGAAAGATTGTATAACGCTATTAGTACAAAATTCGGAACTTCAAGTGTTGAATATCATTTATTACCGAATGGAACTCATGGTGGGGGAGATTTTCAAACTGTTGAAGCTGAAGATACAGTGATTAATTTTTTGAAAAAGAATTTGTAAACAATCAAGACGAGCCCATCATTATTTGGTGGGTTTTGTTTTGTCTTTTTTCCCCTGTATTGTCATTCTCGCGAACGCGGGGATCCAGGAATCAGAATTAAGTCTTGATACAAAAATCCTGGATTCCCGTTTTTACCAACAAGGGCACTCCCATTTTCTAACATGGAGTACCATGAAGAAAATTAGGTTGCACGGGAATGACAGAAAAAAGAGGATTTAGAAACTCAAATTTCCCACCGCTTTGATTACCTCATCTCCATCCACTGTCTTTGCGCCAGCTTGTAAATTAATATAACCCGCAATCGCAATCATTACTGAGTTGTCGGTAGACATTTTTGGATTTGGTAAAATAGCATTTAGATTTTCTACTGTTGCCAATTTTTCAAACGCCGAGCGGATGGCTTTGTTGCAACTAACACCACCTCCAATAATCACGGTATTTGATCCGACTTCCTCAATGGCTTTTTTAGTTTTCTTAATTAAAACCTCAACAACGGCATCTTCGAATTCTCGTGCTAAATCTTTTTTGTCTTGCTCACTCAAAACACCATACTTTTTAACCGCATACAAAACGGCAGTCTTTAATCCAGAAAAAGAAAAATCAAGATCACCGGAATTAATCATCGGGCGAGGTAGTTTCCATTTATCTTCATTTGTACCCTCGGCTCGATGTTGATCGGTGAGTTTAGAAATTTCCGGTCCACCAGGATATGGTAATCCGAGAATGCGCGCAACTTTATCAAAAGCTTCACCAACAGCATCGTCACGAGTACGACCAATAACTTCGGCTTTAGTCCAGTCAGCTAGTTTGACGAGTTCGGTATGACCACCACTAATAAGTAGGGAAACAATAGGGAAGTTGATTGGTTGCATTTCGCCAGTCGCTGAAAGTAGAACAGAATAAATATGACCTTGCATGTGATTGGTTGGAATAATTGGAATATTCCAGAGTAGGGAAAGAGCGCGGGCAAAATTTACTCCCACCCAAAGAGCTGGTTCTAAACCTGGTCCAAAAGTTACAGCAATCGCGTCAATTTTTGGGGCTTGGATTTTTTTCGCTAAGTTTAGAATGTCTTTTCCAAGGTCGTCTTCTCGTTCCAGTAATTTGACGATTTTGGCCTCTAATTCTGGATTCAGGTCTATTGTTGTTTCGTGGTATTCACCCGCGTCCTGGAGGGTTTTAGCGAGTAATTGGACGATGTTTAAGGCATGGTGGCGCTTGGCCATCATAGGGAAGACACCACCATATTGAGCATGAATAGCTATTTGAGAATACAAAGAATCACCCAAGACTTTGAAGGTTGGTTTTGGTAACTCGCCAGTCGCCTCGATGAGACTAACCGCGGTTTCATCACAAGATGTTTCGATACCTAAAAGTCGCATAATAATTTTGAAAGTGAACCGAGGGTAACCCTAGGGAGCAGCTCCCTAGGGTTACCCTCGGTTTTCTCTTTTTACAGTCTTTAAAATTTAACACATAAACATCCTTGACACAAGGTTAATATTAAGCTTAAATGGGTAACGAACCACAAGCACGAGCTTGTAATTGTTGTTTCTGAACCAACGGAGGAATTTCCTATGTCGACCGAAATCGGTGAATTCGGTAAGTTGAAAATCGTGGCCGCCTGTTTTCACAGGGTCTTGAGTGGGATGGCACCAGAGCTTCGCCAAGAATTTCAGGTGAAGTTGAAGGAATACGTACGCGGTCCGATTATGGGGGTTGATTTCATTGACCCGCGCATCATCGAACGACCCAAGAAATGTACTTGCGGCATGAATTGCACCAAGAAAAAACTCAAGCAGTGTTGCAGTGATCGCTACAGTTCCCACGATATCTTTGCTGACATCGTGGAAATAAAATCCAACTGCAATATTCTCGTGGCCGACATTGAGAGAGTCGTCGATGAGATCTTCCGTCGCGTCATTACGGAAGTACACATGCTCTTTGGTCAGAATCTTGCCCAGGGAGTTATGCCTAACGGTATGAAAATATTCTTTGATGGCGGAATCAAAACCCAGAGCCAAATCGTAATTGATCGCGGTTGCCGGGTTGTCTCCGTCCGTGTTTGCAACGTCGGCGTTTTGATGTGATGTGTATTTTATAGCCAATCAACTTCATCGAGAGTTGAGCCACCCCAAAGGAGGGGGTGGTTTTTTTAACCTTGACAGACATACTTTTTTCCGCTTTAATAGTACGCGTACTGCGGGCATTGGTTCGCAGGTTATAATTAGTGTCAAACTTTTAGTGGGAGAAGGAAAATGATGATGGATCTGGAGACCGCCTTGGATGTTGCTCGTATGGTGGTGGCTGACGCAGTCGGGAAACACATGGTTCTGCCATGCATGTCCCATGTCAGTCTCGACGTCAAGACGAACAACGAGGAAAAATCCATGGAATTCAGCATGGTCGTAACGGGTAAGAGGTACGGGAAGAACTTTGCCAAGATGATCACGGCGCATTTGAACGCCCACTTGAAGAAGTTGGTCCAATATCTCCGCGGCGCCTTGAAGGAAATTTCGCACGCGATTCCCAAGTGCCGCCTGACGTCTCACAAGGACCAGGCCATCCTGCTCGAACGCGGCCGGGCCAAAAAACGGGTTCTTACCCTCACCCTCACCTAAAAACTGACACGAACCTACCGAAAGGGGGTCTGGCCATCGCAAATTATGCGGTGGCCAATTTTTTATATTTCAAATTCGTGAATAGAGGCATTGTCCATTTTTTCCGGACTGGTGTTTTTAAATTTTCTATAAAATGTACGAATCACTCCACCGTGAGTTACGACTAGGATTTTATCAGAAAATTGATGATTTTCTTTTAGTTTATTTATAAAATTATTTATCCTCGTGTTTACATCTTCTGCTGATTCACCCCCGATCGAGTGAAAATCATATTTCCCGGTACACCAAGAATTCCAATCAAAATTTGGTAATTCAATTTCCTTACCTGTCATATCTCTATACTGTTGGCCTGTTAAATCACCAAAGTTTATCTCCCTGATTTCGGGACACTTTTCAATTTCTAAACTCATTTTTTTATTTAAAACTTCAGCTGTTTGAATTGCCCGAATTAAATCAGAGCAATATATTTTACAAAGTCCAGTCGGAAGTGTGTCTCTGGCGTGTACTGCCTGGTCAAAACCCTCTGGTTCCAGAGGTTCATCAAACTGACCATTAAAACGATTTTCTTTATTTCTTTTTGTTACGCCATGGCGGACAATATATAATTTCATATTTTATATTTCATATAATCTTAACTCTCCATTTTCAAACAATGGTAAGGGGTCTTGATAAGCGGTTTCAATCGGCTTGTTTAATATAAGCATCTCTAAGCAACGAAGAAAAATCTGATGACTGCAAACTAATACACTTTCTTCTTTTAAGTCTCTAAGTTTCTCTAGGAAAATTTTGGCTCTATTTTGGACATCATAAACTGATTCTCCTTGAGGTGGAATCCAAGCCGTTTTACTAACACCTTGTTCAGTTTGATGTTTGGCAACCTGACCGTCATCTCGGCGACTGTTGGTTAGTAAACCTAGATCTCGTTCATTTATAAGTGGGTCAATTATGATTTTAGGATTCTCTAAAGTGTCTAGAAAAGGTTGAATAGTCTGTTGTGTTCTCTGTAGGGGGCTAACAATAAACAAGTCATATTTATTGACTGAAAGTTTAGTGATGAGGTCTTGAGCTAGTTTAAGCCCGGTCTCTGACAGTGGAGTGTTAGTCCGAGAACCATTTATATTTAACTCGTTATCACGAGTTGGAAGGTGTCGAAGTAAAAAGAGTTTCATTTTTATATATTAACATAAGGAGCTTAAAATGAAATTGTGACTGGTGTCGGTTTTGAAGTTGACCTACAGGGAACGCTCCGCTTGTCTTTTCTTCCTTCGTTTTGTCGTCAAAAAAATACATACGGGGAGATTTGACCGTTACACGGTCAGTATCCTGGTTGGATTTTTTTTATGCCAACAAGCTAGAAAAAATACTCAACCAGGCTTCGACCCCCCCCTCTACGGGGACCGTGAGTACACTTGTCTCCCTCGACTAAAACTTCGCCGTCGCTCAGTTTTGTCTGGGCACGCTCTCGCATGACTTTCAGGTGAAAGTCATTGGCTCCGAGCTTCGACTCCCCGACGCGAGCAACACCAGTTGCTCGCTTAGGGTCACAAATGAAAAAAGCGCCATAAGCGCTTTTTCCATTTGTGACCCTACGGGGAGTCGAACCCCGCTTTAAAGCTTGAAAAGCTTCTGTCCTAACCGATAGACGATAGGGCCTCTGTCAACGCAAATCAATATAACATTTTTTGTAAATATTGCAAAGGTTTGCTAGTATTGTGTTTGTCGGATTGGAGACGTGGCTGAGTGATTGAAGGCACCGCATTCGAAACGCGGCAAGGGCTTTAAAACCCTTCGTGGGTTTAAATCCCACCGTCTCCGCAAAATTATGTATTTGGTTTATAATATATACTATGGAAAAATTCGAACATCAGGCCAATAGAGATGCGTGGGCCAAAGAATTATTGGCAGAGAAAGATAAAACCAAGAGGCGAGAAAAATGGTTAGCTTTAAAACAGACTGATGCTTATATAGATCAGGAGGATTTTTTTAGTAAAGAAAAAAAGACCGAAGAGATAAAAAAGCTGGCCGAGTATGCCGCCACGCACTTTGCGGAATATGCTAACTACGCCAACCCAGAAGTTGAAAAATTGATGCTGACCATTGGTGAAAACAGTGACGCTTATTATGACAATGTTAGGCCAAATGCCCAAGAAAAAGTAATTGAGAGAGTAAAGGCTTTTATTCTTAATCCAACTGATGAAGGGCTAAATAAGCTGCTTAAGCAGGGTAATTTTGACTATGAGGGAGTATTAACGAGTGATCTTGAGCCTGAAGATAAGACAGAGAAGATTTTGGAGATGCTGTTCAAGATTAAAAGTTACGGTGTGGCGGTGATTGAAAATATTGAAAATGAGATTGAATACAACGGCTTTGAAGAAGATCCGGATACTCAAGATATTAAAAATTATATCGAACAAGCTTTTGATGCAGAGATACTTAATAAAGTTCTAATTTCCAAAATCACTTATCATAATGATAAAGTGAGTATTCAAGTGACTGGCGTAGACTATATGTTGCCGGTAGATGTTTACAAGGAATGGGTTCAGAAGATGCCCGAAGCCAGCAAGTATAAGTTTCGAGCAGAGTCCTATGCTATGTGGAATACCAGTCTAGATTTTAGTAAAAAATTCATTCCAACTCCAATCAATTTCTTTAGTTTTTATGGAGAAAAACCAGGTGATTTAGATTATTTAAAAGATGTGTCGGAAGAAGATAAAATGAGATTGTTTAAACTTGGTACAATCTCGCACGAAATTGGTCATCATATTTATGCTTACTTAGCTGATCATGACTTGCGGGCTGACTGGATAAAAATAGTTGATCAATCAAAGCCAATTACTAAATACGCTAAAGGTTATGGCTCAGGTTCATTAAACTATGATGAATTTTTTGCCGAAGCTGTTAGGTTGAAAACTACTGTACCAGAATATTTGAAGAATAATTTTCCTGATGTAGATAAGTTTCTAGCCGAAAAATTTCCTGAAATTAAATAACAAAAAAAACGGAGCTAAACTCCGTTTTTAATTACGCCGCTTTTTGTATGTCTTCTCGCTCCTTATTCCTTTGTTCAATTTCCGCCACTTTCGGAAGTAATAAAGGAATAATTAGAGGTGCCGCTTCTTGATAATTTTGAGCCCAAATTAGTTCTCTAATTTTAGTATTTTGAGGATCGTTTATAATTTCTCTGGCAGCCTCACTATAAGGTCGTTCACCCCAAGCGTTATAGTTCGGTAAAACCTTTTGTACGTCAGTCAACTCTTTTATTAAAGTTATTTGAAAACCATTGCGGACTGAAGTGTCCAATTGGTCCATATGATTTGTTGGAAATTCCATATTCATAAATAATATTCTACGCCGGCCCATAGAAAAAGACAAGAATTATATATTACTTTTTTAATAATATTTCACGTGATATAATTACAATACATGAATGGATACCCTCTTAAAGATTGGCTAAATCCAAAGGCTGAAATTAGAGAAACACCTGGCAAAGGCAAGGGTATGTTTGCTGCATATAATATAAAAAAAGATGAAAAAGTTTTGATTTGGGGCGGGGAATATGTTGGATTTGAAGCAGCTGGAATAGCTAAAGAATCAGGTAAGCATGTTATGCAGTGGGATGAAAATGTATTTAGTATTGAAGATAGAGGTGACGATATTGGATATTATATCAATCATTCTTGTGAACCAAATACCTGGATGGCTGACGAGAGAACTTTTGTGGCTATGAGAGATATCAGTCAGGGCGAAGAAATTACGACAGACTATTCATTATGGGAAGCTCGAGGTGATGATTATGTTTCCAAATGGGAATGTAGTTGTGGATCAAAATTATGTAGGAAGAAATTAACCGGAAAAGACTGGAAAAACTCTAATTTACAAGAAAGATATAAAGGTCATTTTTCACCCTTGATCAATAAAAGAATAAGTAACTTATAAAAATAACTAAACATAAAATTATGGAAAGACCAGAAATAAAAGAAACAATAAAACCAACAGTTGTCGTTGGTGGCGTAAAGAATCAAGTCGGAGCTTTTATGGCCTTTGTCCGAACTCAGGGTGTAGTCGGCCTGGCCATTGGTATTATTTTAGGCGGTGCTGTTACTACAGTAGTTAAAGCTTTGATCGATGACATTATTAATCCAGTAATAGGTATAGTTTTAAATCAAGCAAAAAGTCTTTCTGATATGTCCGCGACTGTTATGGGCGCTACAATCAAATATGGAGATTTTATTAATGTTTTAATAAACTTTCTAGTTATTGCTGCGGTGGTCTATTATGGAGTAAAGTTATTAAAACTAGATACAATTGATAAGAAGAAGGAATAAGAATAAGTTAGTATAGGTATATAGTATAAGTATGTGTAGTATATAAAAACTTTCCGAGAGGAGGGTTTTTAGTTGGGGGATACAGGAATACGGGATACAGGACTTGGTCACAAATATTTTTCATGTCGTCAAATGAAAAATTTCTCGACCCCGGCTCGCATTTTTGCTTGTTAACAAAAATTGGCTCCGCCTTTCAAGCTCTCACGCAAGCTCTACCCAGAGCTTGCTTATTCCCCACATATTTAAAAAAACCGCGGTTGCGGTTTTTTTCTGTGGAGATAGAGGAGTCTCGATCCTTACAGGATCAGTACCCACGATTGGCTCGCTTGCTCGTGAAGACACTCCAATCTCGACTCAATCGGGCTTCGAGTCCTGTATCGTGAGCCGTCCCCACGGCTCACTTCCCCCACAAAAAACAAAACCGCTTGAAGGCGGTTAGTTGTTTTTTGTGTGGGGGATAGAGGATTCGGTCACGCATAATTTTCGGCTGAAAATTTGCGCTACCCCGACTCGGCCCGTCGGCCTCCGTCTTTCAAGTCCTTTATCCCACTCACAAAACAAAAACGGAACGCTCCCATAGGTCGCGTTCCGTTAAGTTTTGTGTCTCTATTGTACCAAACTCGCACCTATTTCCAAAACAAAGTGAGGTAATGACTTCGCACGCTCCGCGTGCGTGGTGAAGC
>Ga0247841_10004458_pt1 | contig 24043 bp, 6 predicted proteins | sample LaCruzMarch2015__2_FD_192410 | JGI IMG/M metagenome (GOLD analysis project Ga0247841, IMG submission 192410) | Freshwater microbial communities from meromictic Lake La Cruz, Castile-La Mancha, Spain - LaCruzMarch2015_18m | ecosystem: Environmental > Aquatic > Freshwater > Lake | place: Spain... | reverse complement strand
TGGTATCGTCGAGACCTTATCTGTAACGCCGGCCAACGTTCACGACACTGTGATGTTTCCTGAACTGATAGATGCAACATCTTTAGAAGAGGGAGATATCATCCATGCCGATAAAGGCTATCACAGTCATGCCAATAAAGAGCTACTTAAGCAGCGCAAACTGGAAGACAAAATCATGCATAAAAGAAAACGCAATGAACCAGAGGATGAGCTGATCAAGCAACGCAACAAACAGATATCACAGCACCGCTATGTAATTGAGCGCACCTTTGGCTCCCTGAAACGTAGTTACGGTTGGTCTAGGTCAAGATATATGGGATTGAACAAAACGACCTGCTATCTATACATCAGATGTCTTGCCTACAACATCAAACGGGCTATGAAATTGATTTCTTTGAACCCGATATAGGAGAGGTGTGCCCAAATTACGGTATTTCCCCTCTAAATAGAGAGATTAGGGGCATTATCAAGACATTTTGTGTTAATTTACGCTTTTCCTCAGAAAAACATCAAAACGCATCATCAAATGATGTGGCAAACTAATTCCTTTGGGATTGTGCAAAGGTCTTACTGATTTTGTAGAGCAGAATGCCGATGTTTCTGAAACTCGGAACGCCTGCTTTAACCGGCAGGTTAGTACCGCTTTAGCTGTGCATTAGAATAAAATAAATTAGCGATAAAAGGTATGTTCTGTTATTGTTTTATACGACAAGCTGAAGCATGTCCAACCTGCCGGCTAAAGCAGGCGTTCAAAGCTTATTTGACAGTCTATAGATTTTCGATTTGCTTCAGGGGTTTGGAAGCAGTTGAGGGAGTAATCCCTTCGTTAGTAATATAGCCTATAACCGGGGTTCCCATCGGTTTCTTGTTTTCATCTTCACGGAAAAACTCAACCTTGATTCTGACAGGTTGTTCATTGATTTCGGTAATTTCCTTGCCCTCACCATCCAAATCAAAAGGCGTCTGATAGAGCCAGCCAAGACCGATAGCTGCAATTCCATCCGGTCCTGCAACACTCTTACGCAAAGAACTCAGGGCAATACGTTTTTCTTCAGAAACATTGGGAGAATTGATACTGGAAGTGACACTGCCGAGTCTCAATCCGTCTTTGTAAATTCCTCTACCTGTGACGATACCTTCCGAAATAAACAATGCAAGACGTTTTTGGGGTTTATTCAAAAGCTCCTGGGCTAAGGCTTGCTTGCCGATGAAATCAGATTTGGTCATATCTATCGCTGCTTCAAACAGAGGTGCATTAACCGGTGTATGGTGTGGGTCATATTCCTGACCCATCAAAGGAAGACCTACATTTCCTGCTGATATGCGGTTTTCATCACGACCGCCTAATCCGACTAACATGCCTCCGAGTGCCAAAGCTTCTGTAACGATACGCTTAAATTGCGCTTCTGCAACTTCCGCAGGGACATACAATTCCCAGCCCCATCTGTTTGTGTAACCGGTACGGCTGATTAAATAGTGGGTGTTTTCATATTCAAAAACATTGAAGGTGAAGAAATTCATGTTCTTTTCAGGTTGGTAGCGATTCTTCAGACAACTGTCGCCATACAGCTTAGAAATTAGTTTGAAGGAAAGCGGACCTTGGATATCGATTTTTACAAACTTGTCGGAAACATCAATAGCTGTAACATCCTCTTCAGGTCTTTTATGTGTCATAATCCGGTCGATATCCGCAATCAAATCTTCTATATGACCATCATGTTCTGCTTGGTCTGTAATATCGTGTCCGGCATTAATTACGATGACAAATTCGTCTTCTTTGACTTTCATGATTATCATGTCATCCTGAACGCCACCGTTGTCATTCAAAAGCAAGGTGTATTTGCACTGACCGATTTTCATATCTAGGACATTGGCTCCCACAGTCCGGTGCAAAAGGTGCGCAGCATCTGCTCCTCTGAAGAGCAATTGAGCCATGTGGTCAATATTATAAATGGCAACTTTATTGATGGCTTTCGCTTCTTCCAAAACTGAAGTCAGGTAGTTGACAGCCATATCGTATTGTCCAAAATTGTTGCGTTTAATCTTTTGAACAGGAAGATTGAATTTGTTTGATAGTATTGGCAAATACCACTCTTCTTCAGCTCGAAGCAGCTGTGTATTTCTAATTTGCTCAGGCAAATTAAACCCGATTTTACTCATTAATTTCTCCCTATGTTATCCCATACTTTAGAATGCAAAGATTTTGTTTTAGTTGAATTGGTGTTCTGCTCTACATTGAAACTCAGGTTCTCCATTCTAAAGAATGGGATACATAACTTATTGTGATGTCTCGGCTTTATACTTCTCCCAATTCGTCATTAAGTCATTGCGAATTACTTTGAGCTCCTTATAGGCTTCTGACCAATCCTGAAACTGGTAATCCATAGTTACCTTTTTCGATTTGCCAGCCTTAAACCTGATAGTAAAGGATATCTTGCTCTTTTCGATATATACATTGTCGTTGCCAAAGTCTTTGATTTCAGAGACCTCATAGATATTCTCCAAATCAATGCTTGTCCCATCATTCATTAAATACTTCATAGCTTACTTCCTAGTCATTTCCTATGTGCATTAAATATAAGTTTATGAAAATGGCAAGAACTATTTTTAGCACTGTTAGTTTTGATGCCCAATCGTAGCAGTAATTTTGAAATACCAACCGCTTGGATACAATGAAGTATTCACAATCCAAGCTCTTGTATCAGTTGAACCAATTAAGTTCAGGCTCGATGGCACAAAGTCAAACTGACTTGATGCATATATTCTATAACCCCATGGAGTGATGGGATTTCCATTTACGTCATGATTAACTTCATCCCAGTTAATCACAATTTGATTTGCAGCTCTATTGATGGATAAATTGCCCGGTGACAAAGGCGCAATCTGACTACTATCATCAGGATAAACAATATGAATCATATCAGTGGGCACGCTCTCTCCGTTGGCATAATGCGAAGATATCTTGAAATCATACCAGGTTGTCTGACTCAAAGCAGCAGAGTAATTTGGCGCGGTCGTTTCAGCAATCTGTGACCAAACATCGGTTCCTACTTTCCTGTAAATGTTGTAATGCAAAAAGGTGGGTCGGCTGTCAATTCCCCATTTCAAACTGATTTGATTGTTCTGAGCCATCCAGGTAAATCCAATAGGATGGCTGAGATATTCCAAGCTTAGATTTGCATTGGCAACAGTGCTGTTCAAAACAACAGTAGCATTTGCACTACCTTCCGAATAGCCTGTCAGATTACCTTTGATGGTATAGGTTCCGGCTGATAATCTCAGTTTATACAAGCCGGAATCATTGGGTGTTACGGTAATATTTCCTGCTGCTACAGTTGCACTGCTGACAGGATCATGCGGTTGCAATAAAGACACCGTTCCGCTGATAATTCCGAGTGGATTTGAAGATGTGGTATTTGTAATCGTGACATCATCTATAAACCAACCCTGCATCGTAATTGAGCTATCGGTTTTCATCTGCCATTTGAATTTGACAGTTTGATTTGAATATCCTGACAAACTAAAGGTAGCCATTGTCCAGGTGTTTAGACTTCCACTATAACCGGGTCCATTAAATACAGAAACGTTGGAATTGGGATAACCTCCCGTCGGCGTTATAGTTGTCCAAGTTGAGCCATTATTTGTTGATATCATCAATCTTCCACCATCATAAGGTGTGGAAGTGGACTCAAAATTATACCTGTGCCAAAAAGTTAAGGAAGCTCCGGCAGTAAGCAGAAAAGATGGCGAGACCAATTCATAGGTTGCATTATCTGTATAATTACCGGATAAAACGCTGCCCCAGATTTTTGTCCCACTATGAGAACCCGCATAAGTTGAGGTTCCCCATTCCCAACCCGGGGTTGCAGAATTTGTGGCAACAAAAGCACCATTGTCCGTTTCAAAATTGAATGCCCTGATACCGGTTCCAATCGTAAAATTGAAAGTTGTATTATACGCAGAGGTATTTGCAGAGGTAATGTTTACTGTTATCGTCACAACTGTGCCGACCGCAATCAAAGAGTTTACAACATATTGAGGGGCAATTTGGAGAATTGTTTGTTTGTTAATTTTAGTTATGTTCAATTGGGCTGGCGATAGAGTGAGATTTGTGTTATTACTGCTCAAATTAACCTGAACATTATCTGCTTGCACCTGGCTGGCATTATTGAGATTTAAAATCAGATAGCCTGTCTCTCCAATGTCCACTATATGGTTTACGTTTGCCAGTAAATCATCAATTGCCCATGAACTGAGTTCGATAGAGGGTTTGTAAACGGTAATTGTAAAAGTTCTGGAAACACTATAACCGGTTGCAGTAATTAAGGCTGTAATTGTAGCCACATAATTATTCGGGCATCCGCTCAGTACATTCAAAGCAAAGTAGGTTGAATTATTCGCACTACCAAAACCTAAGATACTTCCATAAGAAGCCGTTGTTTGAGACATTGTTATCCAGGGGTCACTTTCAGATAAAGTAGCTGTCAAATTGGTAGCGGTCGCACCTCCAAGATTTTGCAATACTAAAGTAAGGTTAATTGCTTCTCCCGGTTCTGCAAATCCATTGCCATTGGTGTCAAACAATATCGTCTGTCCGATTGTGATAAAAGGGGCATTTTGAGATATCGGACTCGTTGTTATATATAGTGCCGATAAATTTGTTATGGGTTTTGCTGCCACAGGATATTGATTATTGAACGAATACTCCAAACCGACTAAACCCGTGTGGTCTTTTATTCCAACAGTACTGTAATTTCCGTGTGATTGAGTTGAGCCGATATCGACATTATTAAAGACCTTATATTGGATTTTTATCGGTCCGTCACCCGTGGAAGTCGGATAACTCGACGGATTATACAATATTACTTGGAACGTCTCTTCATAAGAAGTATTATCCCCGTTTTTCCCAAGGTACCACTCGATGATGTATCTATCCAGATTGGTATCGTTATAGACATAAATTCCACTTCCGGTTGAGAAAACCAAGTCATCCCAAAAAGGAGCAATCAGTGGATTGGGTCCTGATGGACCAGGCAATCTGCCGTTTCTGAAATCAGCATTATTGGTTGTCCCAAATGTTAGAAAGCCATTGGAGCAAACAGTGATTTGAGTATAGCTAACTCCATAAAATGTAAATGCAAAGGGCAGTGTAACAGTTGCTAAAGCATCGGCTGATGTATTATCGCCTTCTTGCCCTGAAGTTCCGGTATCAGAAATCGCAAGCAGAGTTCCGCTTCCACCTTCTGCCGGAGCGATTCCCACCCAGCTATAAGTAGGACATTGTGGGTAACTAATATCACCTGTGTCAAATATAAAATATCCATATTGGTCTTGCCCGAGTGGATTGGTCAATGCCACATTGCCAATAGTCAATGTAAATGATTCCGTGTCTTTGTGTCCTGATGCATTGTAGAGAAAAAGCTGCATCGGGATAGTCATACCGGAGATAGCCACGTTTCTGGCATAGATTCCAAAAGGTGTCGCAGTATTGGAATACGTTGCCCCTGAAGCGATGTTACCAAAGTACTTCAAGGAGTCTGATATTTGAACATTTGAATCTAACGATCTGAGCACAGCGTAAACCCCTGATACATTTTCAGTGCCGTTATTGATGACTGAGCAAGATATTGTGGTTGTTTCGCTTGGCTCAAGGTAACTATTTGCACCGGCAATGGCATAGCTCACATAATCCAGATCAGGACTTCTGACGATATGCTGAAAATATGCACTCCAATATCCGGCAGAACTTGTCCCGCTGACATAGAAAGTGATGAGATAGTTATCCGGACAGTCATTACTCACAGAAAACCTGACTGCAGGGGAGTTCGTTGTCGTCAAACCGGCAGCAACATCAGGAAAAGAAAACGTATTAGAATAAAACCGGACATAAGGATTGGGGCTTTCAATTGTTCCGGTAACCCCTGTAACTGAGACAGCCGTTGTATTTTTCAAAGTGATTTTGTAATCAATGATTTCCCCTGCGTTTATGATTTGGTTGTTATTGCCGGAAGTTCCACCGTTGTTGTCATCATCAATAATGGAGCTCTGATACAACAAGCCATTACCCCTGATTGGGACATATTTGGTATAGGGTTTGTAATCATGCTTGCTCACGGTTACTAATACTGAGTCAGTCAAAGTAGTTGGCAGATTTATCATAACCATGCCCTCAGCATCTGTAAAACCGGTAAGATTACAGTTATTGGTTTGCCAGATATTGACCGTGGCATTGGGAACGGGATTGTCTAAGGCATCTCCGACTGACAATTCGATGTTCGCAGTACCCGGGATTATAGACAGGGGACACGAGAGATTGAAGGTTTTGGGTATTGTAACAAATACCTCAACCGTAGGGTCTCCGATTAAATTGCATATTCTGTCAAAAAAGTTTGACGTATCATAGTTCGAAACTCCGTAAACATTTTGCAGATTACATTTGGAAAAAAGCAGAGCTTCACCCATTGTACGCATATTACGGTTGAAAATCCCGTCAAAAATTGCAATGCATAAAGTGTTATTGAAAGCAGTGTGAGTTCCTGTGCTTGCCATTCCGATAGCAGTAATTCCTCCGGCAGGCACAGCTTCAGTACCAAGCCTGAGGTAAGATTCTGTGGTTGATGTGCCGGATATAAAGGTGCCGGTTCCACAGGTAATAAAAACACCATGGTTGAGTTTTACGCCGTTAATCTGGCTGTTGCCCGGGTTCCAATTGCTCATTCCGAGCCAGCCCCGGTAATTGAAAAACCCTACTCCTGTATTGATGGCAGTATTCATTGCCGAAACTGAGGGAGAACCATATAACTCTGTGTAGGTATAATCAGGGTTTATCACGTGCGAAACTTCGTGAATATACTGGTTTGTATATATTGTGGAGATGCCTGAATTGCCGGAATCCCCGACCAGCAGCATTTTGTTTAACCATGTGGCAGTTGCCACGTTTATATCTTTTTCAATAAACATGATTTTGGCTACGTACTTTACCAAATCTCCTGCGGAGGAGATTGATATTCGTCCCAATTGCACATCGCCGTACAAATCTGCCCCCGCCAATAATGAATAGGGATAATCTCCTTCCGAAGTATAGCCTGTCCAGCCGGACATATTTTCGGAATAGGAAGGAACAGAAAAAGAACCGCTGGCATCACCCAAAAGCATCACGACATCAGGACGTTCTGCCCAGGTGTTGTAGGCATTTAGAATATAGTTTTTGATGGAAGTGGTTGATGAGCCTGCCTGCGCTGTTGCGGTTGAAGCTGTATAGACGCTGTAGCCTTTTTGTTTTTTCCAGGTGACCAGTTTTTGAAAGGAGGTCAAAAATGTAGCATCAGTCGTATTGGGGTAGATTATCAATAACACAGGCTTTTCGACAGGAGTAGCCTGGTCTCTGACATTGCCATAATTTAAGATTAAAGCCTGATACAGATTATCAAAACTTTGTGAAAATAAGCCGGCTTTTGCATTTGTAACTATATCGGCAGATGGTACAAAGCGTAAGGTTAACGATACAGATTTTGTGACTTGCAGGTTGTTTGTTCTCTTATCAAATTGAAAAGGGTAAACGTTGATATTCACAACCCTAAAATCCCTGAACTGTCCTGGATTCGAAATGACAAACTGCTGAGCAGGATATAAGCCGGACGAAGTATCTGTCATTATGTCTTTATTTTTGAGGTTTACTGATTGAATAATCTCGTGACTTTCGTCTTGAGTCTCAAGAACTGCATCCATGCCATCCGGAATAGCAACCATGGTTGAAAACACCGGAACAGTGGCATCTTCACCGATTAGAAGCGAGTTTTGGGCAGTGCTAACTATCGATTTATTTGCTGTTCCATCCTGACTTTCCAGACTCCAATTGCCCAAATCAAATCTAATCTTCATCTGTGTGCCGGAACTTTCCGTAACTCTAAAATTACTTGCAGATTCAGCAAAAAGGGAAGCTGATAATTGTACCAAACACGCAATTGCTATAATTCTTAAAAAGACTAATACTCGTTCCGTCATAATTTCCTCAGTAATTGAATTTTATTATATGCTATCTAAGTATGCAATAATTGGTGCAAACTGTTTAGCAATTAGGTGTATTTGCTTGGTAAGACACTTTCTCATATTTTTTTGTTTACACAAATGAGACATTATACAGGTGCCCATCGGGAATAATCTGCATTATTGCTTAGTTTTTGCTCTGTATTCCGCTTGTTGCGCCACAATCCCTGCTCGTCTCCTTCTCTTTTGACCTCAAGAATCTGAAAAGGGTTTGCTTGGGGTCTGCAGAAGCTTAGCCCAGGAAGACTCTCTAAATATTCTCTGAAAAGCCTCTGCGTGAAGCATGCAAAAAAAAGGAAACTGATAGCTCTAAGTTTACAAATCAGAGAGTTACATTATAGAGTTTTTCTCTCTTTACCTTTCGCGGGCTGATGGACCATTCGCTGCTACTACTTGATAGAATAAATTTGGATTCAAAGCCGTGTCAATAAATTGTGTGGCAGTAACTTCAGTAATTTGGGTGAAACCGCTATCAGGAAGAGATGAACTCAAGATTTTGTATCTGGTAGCACCTGAAACTTCAGACCAGCTTAATCTGATACCTTCAGTTACTTTCTCGATGGTAACTACCGGAGCAGCGGGTTGAGGGATTGAAAGAGTAAATCTTACATTGGCTCGCCTATCGTATAGGTAACCGCCATTAAAGACATTGGTTTGATCTGCCGCATCAAGACGCGCAGCTCGAAAACCACTTGTTATGACAGTATATTGCAAAGTACCGGTATTAGACCAATCGGCTACAGGACTAAAAGCTGTGTCTATTACAATGTTATCAATCCCATTCCATAAAAATGGAGTGCTGAGCGTTAGCATTTCATATCCACCGGCTGTCGGCATGTACGATGCGTTAGAATAGACAGTAACCAGATTATTAACAGTCTGCCAGTTCACTACGTTGGTTTCTGTAGTATGCTTCATTCTAATAATAAAATTTGGTAGTGCAAGTGCCGGAGCTGTTGCTATATTGAAACCTATCTGAGTAATATTGACAGGTCCGGTTACTCCGGCAGCAATAAGCTCAGCAGCCGTATATATGGATTGACCGTGGACACTCTTGTATGATATATTAATTGGGCTGACATTTGTCCCTGATGTATTAGTAATTCCCGAACCAATATTGACGCTGATAGTTACTACAGAAGAAGGCGTAGCCTGCGCTGTATTGGAAGCTGCTGATTCACCTGCCGGGGTTGTATAGACAGCAGTTATATAATAAGAATATAAAGTGCCGTTAATAAGTCCGCTGTCGTTGTAGGAAGTTAAGATGATTGGCGTGGGAGTAATCAGAGAGCTGTTGCGAAATACTTTGTAACCGCTTAATGTCCCCGCTCCACCAGTCGGAGCAGTCCAGCTTAAAGAGACGCTATTATTGCCGGCTAAAGCTGTCAAAGCTACCGGTGAATTAAACACAGGCGCAATTCCAGACCCTGTTAGAGCCAGTATATTATTGGTATGAGCAGCATCGTTGCTGGTAATGGCAACATTACCGTTATATGATTGAACTACTGTCGGAGTAAAAGTCAGATTATAAATCTGGCTCAGACCGGAGCCAAGAGAATATGAAATAGTATTTCTTAATCTGCTATCGTTTTCCAAAGAAGTTAAACTCGATCTGTTTCTGGCTGCTGCTGCAACCGTAAATCCGGCAGGAGTGGTTATTTGTCCGCTCAGGGTACCTCCACCGGTATTTACGATTGTAAATGTCATGCTGGGAGAAACTCCTATGTAAACATTACCATAGTCCAAAGTAGTTGGATTCAGGCTAAACACAGGTGTAGGCACAATTGTCTGAAGCTGAAACTTAATATTTGGACGAGATGAAGAGATTTCTCCACCTGTAAAAACATTGGTCTGGTCTAAGTTATCATTTCTGACATATCTATAGCCGTTTGTAACTGCTGTGTACTGAACTGTTCCTGTTGCGGAATAGTCTGCCACTAAACTAAACGCCGTGTCCATCACAATATTGTCTGTGCCATTCCAGGTAAAAGGAGAGCTGAGAGTAAGCATATTAAAGCTTCCGGCAGTTGGCATGTATGAAGCATTGGTATAGACAGTGGTCATGTCTGTTGATGTCTGCCAGTTGGCTACATTAGCTTCAGATGTGTGTTTCATTCTGACGATAAAATTGGGCAGAGCTAAGGTTGGCACAGAAGAAATATAAAATCCCACGCTTGTGATAATGATTGGACCAAAAACTCCGGCTGCGTTAAGTTCTGCAGCAGTATAAACAGATTGTCCGTGCAAGCTTTTGTAATATATATTTATTGGTGCACCTTCCTGAGTACCTGATGCAGATGTGCCACTGCCCAGAATAACGGTCGTGGGGGCAGTCGCTGTTGGAGTTGAACTCACCGTATTGGATGCCGATGATTCACCGGCAGGACTGGCGTAAACAGTTGTCACATAGTATGAATAGGTTGTTTCATTGATCACACTTGTATCGCTGTAGTTTGTCGTAGTAACCGTTGCAATAGGACTTCCATTCCGATACACTTTATAGCCATTGATGATACGGTCGTTCAAACTACCAAATTCAGCTGTAAATACATTATCTCTGAAACCGGTTGTTGCTGTCCAGGTAAGATTAACAAAACCATTTCCGGCTGCTGCGGCAAGATTAGATGGGGCAATAGCATTTGGAGTGACATTTACGCTACCGGTTGAATCTGATTCCGTTCCGGTGTAAACAGCTTTCAGATAGTAACTGTAAGTGATTCCGTTTGTTACCGCTAAATCAGTATAGGTCAGTGAAGTAACAGTTGTTAATAAACTGCTGTTTCTGAATATCTTGTATCCTGTGGGTGTGCCATAAACCGGCGCTGCCCAATTTAACCTTACTGATTGATGACTGGCTAAAGCAGTCAGATTCTGGGGAGGATAGATTAAAATCGTCGATGCTGGAAAGATGATATCATCCACCCAGGCACAGTCTGAACCACTTGTGACCATACTGTCTTTCATGTATTCCCATTTAAGGGTGCGGGTTCCGGCTGCCAAGGTATAAGTTGCTTGTGTCCAGCCGATTTCTCCAGCCCAACCCGGGTCATTTTGCAATACCCCGTCCACATAAAACTTCAGGTAATCATAATTCGCTTCTGAAGAGACTTTGTACCAAAAAGAAATTACGCCGGAAGAAGGTAAAACCCTGACAGTCTGTATTGTTGTTGATTGATAGTCTGCTATAGTACCGCTTTTTGCTGAATTGGAACCGGCATAGTAGTTTGTATTGTCAATAGTCCAGTTCGCATTTCCGCCAAAAGTCCAAGGGTATGAAGAGAAGTTACCGGTCTCAAAAGTTTCAATAATCAGCCCAACTGCTGTTGTTTCAGTTTTATTGGCAGTGTAGGCTCCGGCGGTAGCACTAAAAACAAGAGATGCTACTGTCCCGATAGTCATGGAAGAGGAGGCGGTCAGGTTAAAAGTGAGATTAGCGCTGCCCCCGGCTATAATTGAAGAAAAGCTGGCTGTTCCGGTATTAATAGTGATCCCACTTGTTGGACTTGCCAATGTCGCACTGCCTGAGGGTGACAATATTCCACCAATGTTGTTTAGAGGCATAGTTATAGTCACTGTTTCACCCGGGTCAAGCCTACCGTTATTGTTGCCGGGACTCGGGTCTGAGATTATCATGTTACCGAAAGATAAAACAGTCGTATAGATGGTTATTGTGAAAGTTCTTGTCCAGCTATATCCTGTAGCTGTTATTGCGACATTGATTGTGGCTGAGTAATTATTGGGACACCCGGTCAAAACACTCATATTGAACAATGTACTATTTGTAGCATTACCTAAACCCGGTATATTGCCAAATGATGCAGTAGGTTGAGAAATCGTAATCCAGGGGTCGCTTTCAGAAATTGTAGCTGAAACATTTGATGCAGACAATCTTCCCAGATTTTCCAAATATAACCTAATACCAACTTCCTCACCCGGTTCCGCAAATCCATTACTGTTAGTATCAAATAATAATGTCTGACCTACTGTCACAAAAGGAGTACTTTGTGAAACGGGTCTGGTTGTTATTAGCAATGCGGATAGATTAGATAAAGGTTTTGCAGCTACTGCATATTGATTGTTGAATGTATATTCCAAACCAATTTGTCCTGTCTGGTTTTTAATACCGACCGTACTATAATTCCCATGGCTTTGAGTTGAACCGCTATCAACATTATTGAATACTTTGTATTGTATTTTTATCTGACCGTCTCCTGTTAAAGTAGGATAGTTCAAAGGATTATACAAAATAACCTGGAAAGTCTCTTCATACGCTGTGTTGTCACCGTTTTGTGCAAGATACCATTCAATAATGTAACGATTTTGACTTGTATCGTTATAAACATATATCCCGCTTCCAGAGGGTATAATCAAATCATCCCAAAAAGGGGCAATCATTGGATTCGGACCGGACGAGCCAGGTAATCTGCCGTTTCTAAAATCAGCATTATTCGTTGTGCCGAATGCAACAAAACCATTTGAACATACTGTAATTTGACTATAATCTATACCATAGAATTTGAATGAGAATGGCAAAGTAACTGTTTCTAAAGCATCTGATGGATAATTATCACCTTCTTGACCAGAAGTTCCAGTATCGGTTATTGACAATAATGTTCCACTGCCACCTTCTGCAGGAGCTATTCCAACCCAACTATATGTAGGGCATTGAGGGTAATTGATATCTCCATCATCGTATATATAATATCCATAGGCATCCTGTCCGAGCGGGTCTGTGATATGTGAATTCCCGATAGTCATTGTAAAAGATTCTGTATCGTTGAATCCTGTCGCAGTATTATACAAGTATAACTGCATAGGTATGGTCATGCCTGGGATGGAAACATTTTTGGCGTGAATTTCAAAAGGAGCCGCTGTGTTTGAAAACGAAGCACCGGACACAATCGTTCCAAAAGTTTTTAAAGAGTCGATTACCTGCACATTAGAATCTAAAGACCTGAGTATGGCACTAATGGAATTCGCACTTTCCGAGCCATTATTAATAACAGAAACTGATATTGTTGTTGTTTCTCCGGGTTCAAGGTAGTTATTGGTTCCTGAAATTGTATGGCTCACATATTCTAAATCAGGACTTCTAACAACATGTGTAATTGCTGAGTTCCAGCTTCCAGAAGAACTTGTTCCGACTATATAAAGTGTAATCGGGTGATTATCAGGACAAGCATTACTGACAATAAACCGTGCTGCACTTGTGCTTAAAACCGTTGAACCTACTGTTGCAGTAGGAAAAGTCAGGGCAGTAGATACAAGCTGGATATATGGGTCTGGACATGAAAGTGTAGCTGATATCGAACTTATTGAACCTGAAGTAGTATTCTTAACATTTATCTTGTAATCGATAGTTTCACCGGAGTTAATTATCTGGTTGTTATTGCCTGACGTACCTCCGCTTGTATCATCATCAATCACAGAGCTTTGATAAACCAATCCGGTTCCACCGAGTGTTATTGTTTTAATTCTGGGTTTGTAATCATGTTTACTAACCGTTAAAGTCACACTACCCGATAAAGTAGAAGGAATCGTAAATATCACCTTACCGTTTGAATCAGTATATCCGGTTAGGTTGCAATTGCCGGACTGCCAAAGATTTACCGTTGCTTGTGCAATTGGGGTTAGAGTAGTTCCTGTAGAGTCTTTTACTGTAATTTCCAAGGTAGTTGTCCCTAACAAAGTATTTGATGTCAAAGGCATAGCGAACTGTTTTGGTACTGTAACAAATACTTCAACCGTCGGGTCTCCTATCAGATTGCAAATTCTATCAAAGAAGTTAGCAGAATCATAGTTCGAAACACCATAAACTTTTTGCAGATTACATTTGGAATAGAGCAAAGCTTCACCCATATTACGCATATTTTTATTAAATATGCCATCAAAAAGAGCTATGTCAAGAGTGTTGTTGAAAGCTGTATGTGTGCCGGTAGTAGCCATACCGATACCTGTGATACCGCCTGCAGGCGTTACTTCTGTACCTAATCTAAGATAAGACTCAATTGTTGAAGTTCCGGAAGCAAAAGTCCCTGTTCCACAGGTTATAAAAACACCATGATTGAGCCTTGCTCCATTTAATTGTTCAGATCCCGGATTCCAATCGCTCATTCCGAGCCAGCCACGATAATTAAAGAATCCTACACCTTGGTTTATTGCTATGTTCATAGATGATACTGAAGGAGATGAACCATATAACTCTGTATATGTATAACTCGGATTAACAGCATGAGAGATTTCATGTATGTATTGGTTCGTATAGATTGTCGATATGCCTGATTGAGCAGGATCACTAACCAGCAGCATTTTATTCAACCATGTAGCAGAACCAGCAGCGATGTCTCTTTCATAAGCCCAAACTTTAGCTACATATCTGACAAAATCATCACTGGATGATATTGATATTCTACCTAACTGCACGTCACCATATAAATCACCACCGGCTAAAAGAGAATAAGGATAATCCCCCTCAGAATTGTAACTCCAGCCTGACATATACTCTTGATAAGTGGGAATAAGGTAGGAACCAGCTGCATCTCCAATAAACAGCACTACATCAGGACGGGTTGATAAATTATTATACGCCGTTTGGATATAGCTTTTAATATCAGTAGTGCTACTACCGGCTCCACCAGAAGCAAGAGGAGCAGTTGATGCTATATTTACGATATAGCCCTTTTGTTTTTTCCAGGTGACAAACTCATCCAGTTTACTTGTAAAGGTTGCATCTCCCCCGGTCGGGTATATAATCAGGAGCACAGGCTGAGCTGTCGGGGTTGATTCGTCCCGCACATCATCGTAATTAAGGATAAGAGAGGAATACATATTATCAAAGCCGGGCGAATAGTATCCCGTTTGAGTATTTGTACTTCCGCCCTGAGATGGAACAAACCTCAAATTTATTTTGGCAGATTTAATTACGTTCAGTTTACTATTTTGGACGCTATATTGGAAAGGATAGATGTTCAAATTCACGATTCTGAAATCCCTGAACTGCCCCGGTTCTGATGTGACAATCTGTTTGAGAGGATAGTTTGCGTTTATTCCGGATTCGCGATTAATCAGTTCCTTGCCCCGCAAATTGACTGTGCTGATTTCATCATTCATGATGTTTTCCGTGCTCAGTTCGATATCCATTCCGTCAGGAATTGCCACAAGGGTTGAGAATATGGGCAAAGTCTCCGTTTCATCTATGAGCAGAGAATGCCTGGCATCGGACTTTATCGTCTGTAAATTGACGCCATTTTCGCTTTTGTTTTCCAGTTCCCAATCACCCAGATTGAAGTTAATTGTAATCTGGCTCTGTGTTTTTTGAACAACTTTGAAGTTGCGGTTTTTCTCTTGGGCGTTGAGTGAAGTTGTTACGAATAAGATAGATAGAAAAATAGATACTAATAGACCTATCTTCTTTGTTTGTGTGTTTGACATTTATACCTCTTAAGTCTGAATATATTTCTCTTATGATGTATGCAATTTTCGGTGCAATATCGACATTGTCTCGAAATCTGCCGGTCTTGATTCCATTCTAAAGAATGGGTTACTCTCCTTTTTGGAAACATCCTCCGTCCATCCTTCCAAGCTGCCATCCACCCAGGATCCTCCTGACATCCACCTGGGCTAACCCCACGAGGATGCCGGGTGGATGTCAGGAAGATGCCAGGGAGGGACTGAGGCTCTTTAGAATAGCAGCTTTTCGTTTAGCAAGAGCAGCATCCTGCTCTACAGAATAAGTTTAAGAGTTCTATAGAATAATAGCTATCCATTTAGCAGGATTGGCATCATGCTCTACAGAATAAGTATCGGAGTTCTATTGAATAGCAAAAAATCTCACTGCTAACTACTTAATTCCTAAAGGATATAACTCTGAAGAAAGCTGATGAGGGAGCTGCCGCAGATGGAACAATAATAGATGTTTCACCAGCACTATTTGTCCCGATTAAGAGTGGTTCTGCCGGTATAAAAACAGGAGACAAACTTCTATAAATCTTGTAGCCGGTCGGGTTCCCGGTCGATGCATCCCAAGAGATAGTCACATCTCCGGTAGTTAAATTTGCAATAATGATGACGTTTAATGGGATTGAAGGTGGCGAAGGATTGGCAATAACCAGACTAACAGGAATTGAAATTGAGGAATTGGTGGTGCTGTTACTCGTAACAGTGATAGTGGAATTGTACGTTCCTATGGACATTCCGGTGGTATTAAATCCGACGCTTATTGTGCTATTACTTCCGCCGATAATGCTGCCACTGACGGTATTCCCGTCATTCAGGCTGAGCCATGTGGCAGTGCTGCTTTGCTTGGTTACAACAACTTTATCAAGACAGATACCGTAGCCATAATCGGTTATGCCTTGAAAACCGATGTAATAGGTACCTGTCAAATTGGGCAGATTTATCGTTCTCTGAGTCCAGGCGGTAATACTGCTGGAGTATGTGTTCAAAAGAGTCCAGGTTCCGGCTGCTGTGGTTCTATAATATACCCGCAATGTATCCTGTCCCCCCGCCCAGACCTTTTGAGCATGCCAAAAAGTCAAAGTCGCAGCATTTGCCCCTGCCAAATTCAAAGACGGGGTGATTAGTTTGGTGGTTGCAGAAGTAGTGCTGCCTTTATACAAAAGCGCATTATAGGTTCCGTCATAGGCTGTTGCAGGATAACTGCTATGCCCACCTATAGTAAATGCCCAGTTAGTAGTCCCGATTACGTTAACCTGTGTCCAACCTGTCGGAATAGTGGTTGTGGCAAAAGTCTCATCCAAAACCGTGCTTAATCCCGTGGGAAGCGAACAAGAGTAATCCAAAGTCAGGTTTCCGGTATTACCGATAAGCAAGTTTTGGGCAGCAGTCTGATTGGTATCCTGCGTTTGAGTAATCGAGGCGGGAGACCAGGAAATCGTGGGAGGTTGAATGATTGTATAAGGAGGCAAGACAACTTCGTCAATGTAGGCACAATCGCTACCTGAACTCACAGATGTGTCCTTGGCATAAGTCCATTTAAATTCACGCATTCCGGCGGTAACTGCATAGGTTTGCAATGTCCAAGCTACTTCTCCTGACCATTGTCCTTGTTGGACATTATCAATATAGAATCTCAGGTAGTCATAATTGACTTCTGAAGATGTTTTCATAAAGAAGTTGATATCTCCGCCAGTAGTTATATTGAGGGTCACAGCCATTGTGCTCGTTTGACTGTGAGTGATAGTACCGGATTGTGCAGCAAAACTGCCCAAGTACTTCACAGCAGTTTGTGCAGTCCAGGGCAGGTTTCCGCTTTGCATCCAGGGAAGGGCACTGAAGTTTCCGGTTTCAAAGCCTTCATCAGCCGGGACAAGCACCATAATTGTGACCTGATCGGAGGTGGTAATATTTGTGTTATCAACTGCTGAGACAACAATGGTGTGATTTCCTCTGGAAGCTCCGGCAGTGTTCCAAACCCAGGAATAGGGAGCGGAACTGACTGTGGAAATCGGTGTCACAGAGCCGTCTAAATAGAAGTCAACCCTTGATATGCTTCTGGTGGCAGAGTCTGTGGCAGTCACATTAACCGTCACAAGATCACCCTGATTAAAGATTGTGCCAAAGAGAGGAGCAGTAATAGTACAAACTGGCATACCGGGAATTAATGATGCCAAAGCACCCTGGGCATTGATCATGCCATAGCCTGTATATCTGTCCCAGCCGACCCCGCCGTCAATGGTCATATCAGTTGCAGTTGAAGTAATGGCTGTTCTGACCTGAGCAGGAGTAAGATTGGGATTCTTGGAGAGTAAAAGTCCTGCCACACCGGCAGCATAGGGTGTGGCACAAGAAGTTCCGTTGAACCACATATAGTAATTGCCCACCACATATCCTCCGGATATAATATCTGTAGTTGGAAGAATGGTCGGTGCTGTTATATCTACGGAAGTACTGCCATCCTGAATGTTATCACCATAAATCGCACCCCACCAGGATTCGCCATCTGAAGAAGTGTAGCTTTTTCTCTGAGCAGAAGGGCTTGCAGCACATACGCTGATAACTGCCGGATGATTACTGGGGTAGTTAATCACATTTTGGGTAGGTTCAGCCGAAGAATAGTTTCCACTTGCTGCTAATAAAACCACGCCATGATTGTAGGCATATGCAACGGCATTATCAGTTGAAGGGCTTTCCCCGACACCCATCACAGCACCAAAGCTCATGCTGGCAACATCGACATTATTATCACCTGTATGATATAGAGCGTTTTCTATTGCAGTGAAGCCAAGTGAACCATCCGCAGCTGCAATTTTAAGAGGCATTACAGAGCACCCACCCGCCATGCCGGCAATACCAAGTGCGTTATTTCCTCTGCCGGCAGCAACTCCTGAGCATGCGGTTCCATGACCAGGATCTGCACTATTATCCATAGGATTGCTGTCATTATCACCATAGTCGTATCCTGTTACTAAGCGCAAATCAGGGTGGGTGGTATCAACCCCAGTATCGATGATAGCAATAATGATGGAAGCATTGCCATAACCCTGAATATCATCCCAGGCTGCTTGGGCATTACTGTCAAAGCCTATGGTGCCTACCCCGGCTCCGGAATGGCTGCTTCCTGAATATACAGGTAATTGGGCAGTATTATTGTGCCCCCAGTTATTGGGATAATAAGTGTCATTGGGAATTGCCTGAGTGTAGGCATAGTATTCCGGAGTGGCGGTTTCGATATATTGACTCAGTTTGAAAGCTTGGGCTGCTTCCTTGATATTGGTTGATTTGGAAACTTTAACCAGAAACCAGCGGTCAACCCCATTCTCCTGTTCCCAGGCTTTATCTTTCAGACGGATATGGGCACGCAACACTTTGGTGCCTCCAAATTGAGCCATAATCCTGTCTATTTCCGCAAGTCCAAATTTGGCGGTTTCGGCATAAAGTCCTTGAGGTAAATTAGTTAATCTGATTGCTTCGGGAGTAAGCTGTACTTTCACGATATCAGGGGCAAACAATGGACGCGCTTTTACATTACCTTGAACCGCATTGGCAAAGATATACAGTGGGATGGTCAGAATGAATAATAACAGCAGCCCTATCAGAGCTTTTCTTGGTCTAGTTCTGTCTAATAACATAATGCTTCCTTTTGTTGATGTTGTAGCATTGGAGTGCTACACTACAGAATGGATTCCTGCCTTCACAGGAATGACTTTGAGGTATAAGATGTAGGATTATATAGCACTTTCATTATCGGTACGCTATCACATAGAAGAACGCTGAAGCAGGCAGTGAAGCAGCCGGAATGGTAATGGCTGTTTCAGCAGCAGTCTTCGTTCCCACTAATGAAGTTTCAGCAGGTTCAAAGGATGGAGTCGTGCTTTGATAAATTCTATACCCGGTTGGGTTTCCGGAAGCTGCAGACCAGGCAATTGTCATATCTCCCGTCGATGGGTCGGAGGCAATTGACGTGTTTAAGGGAGTTCCGGGTGGAGGCAGATTCTGCACTGTTAGCGTCACCGGAATGGTGAAAGTGGAATTTGTTATGCTGTTGCTGGTAACGGTAATCGTGGAATTGTATATACCATAAGATAACCCGCTGCTATTAAAACTAATGGGTATAGTATTGGCAGCACCACCTGCAACAATGATGCCGTTAAAAGTATTAGCATTATCGAGCAGGAGCCAGGGTGTTGCAGAACAGCTTTGCTTGGTTACAACCACTTTATCCAGACAGACGCCATAACCATAGTCGGTTATGCCCTGAAAACCGATATAATAGGTTCCGGTCAGATTGGGTAGATTAATAGTTCTCTGAGTCCAGGCAGTAATATTACTTGAGTATGTATTTAGCAGAGTCCAGATTCCGGTAGCTGTGGTTCTGTAATATACCCGCAGTGTGTCCTGTCCGCTTGTCCAAACTTTTTGAGCATGCCAAAAGGTCAGCGTGGCAGAGTTCGCTCCTGCTAAATCTAAGGATGGAGTGATTAGTTTGGTTGTAGCTGAAGATAGGCTTTTATATAATAAAGCATTATACGTTCCGTCAAAAGCTGTTGATGGGTTGCTACTATGACCACCTGTAGTAAATATCCAATCAGTAGTGCCAACATCATGAAGATGAGTCCAACCGGTCGGTATAGCCGTAGTGGCAAAAGTCTCATCCAAAACCGTGCTTAATCCTGTAGGGAGATAGCATGCATAATTGAGAGTGTGGTTTCCCGTATTGCCGATACTTAGATTCTGGATTGCTGTTTGGTTTAAGTCCAATTGCTGTGTAAATGAGGAAGGAGACCAGATAATAGTTTGCAAAATCAAAACATTGTGGGGTGGGAAAATGATATGGTCAAGATAAGCACAATCGCTGCCGGAATTAGCTGTGCCGTCTTTTTTATAAGTCCATTTGAATTCATGCGTTCCTGAGGATACAGGAAAAGACATCATCGTCCAGGCTGCATCTCGTGACCATGAACCCATCTGGACGTTATCTATATAGAAAAACAGCAAGTCATGGTTATGGATGGATTGGGAAAAGGTTTTCTGGAAAAAAGATACATTTCCGGCTGTTGTAATATTGAGTATTACTGCCAATGTACTGGTTTGGTTTGCGCTCAGGATTCCGGATTTTGCAGCATAAGAGCCGGAATATTTCTCAACAGCTTGCACTGACCAGGGCAGATTTCCACTTTGTGTCCAGTCATAGGCATTAAAGGCACCGGTTTCAAAGCCTTCACTTGCAGGAGCAAGCACGGCAAAAGTCACCTGGTCTGAAGTTGCATTATTGTCGCTATCAATAGCAGTGGCAACAATGGTATGGGTTCCACTGGAAATTCCGGCAGTATCCCATGCCCAAGCATAGGGTGACGAGTTATCTGTGTAAGTTGGTATCAGAGTGCCGTCAAGGAAGAAATCAACTCTTGCTATGCTTCCCGGGGCAGTGTCAGTGGCAGTCACATTTATAGCAACAATGTCACCTAAGCTAAAAGAAGCACCCAAGAGAGGAGCAGTTATATCACAGGTTGGCATACCTGCAGGCAAAGTGCCTTTTGTAAAACTAATCGTAGAATCTGCTGAACTAATGTTATATATGGACAATCCGCCCGCTGCTCCGGTTGATAGAAATGGAGAGGGATTGGTCGCATTATTGATAAGGGTTCTACCGCTCTCGGCGCTGAAATTGGCTGAAGCAATCGCACCATTTACTGTTGTGGTTCCATTGAGGCGATAAATATATACTTCGTCCGGAGGTCCATTGCCATTGCCGTCTGTTGCGTCGGTATTTATCCGGTAAACCAGTAAACCCGAACTTGGTAGCTGGTTTTCAAAAGTGCCTGCTTTTCTTCTGTATTCGACTATGAAATATTGGCTGGTGGAACTGGGTGAGTTTATCCTATAACAGTTACCCGTGGAAGAGGTTAATGGATTTAAAGTATAAGTGCCGTTTGCAGTAATCGTTGGTATCGAGCTAATCCAATGCCCATACTTCCATTTCATATAAGCACCCATGTGCTGAGGCGGGTTGGTATCGTTTTCCATCAAATCCCAGGCTCCCACAGGTGAAATTCCATTGTCCGTATAATGATACAAATCCGGTGCTCCTAAACTGTGAAACATTTCGTGGCATAAGACTCCGTTTCCACCGCTATCCAGAAAATCTGAAAGCTGAAAATTGTAGTCATATACCAGCTTGCCGTTGATGCTTACATTAAAAGAAGTCAAAGACCATCTGTGGGGCCAGAGCAATTGCGCCCATGCGTCCGTAGATCCCTGGACGATAAAACACACATTATCCACCAGACCGTCACTGTCGCTGTCAATATTTAAAGAGGCAGGCACCAGCGACCTTATTCCGATAACGGCATTGTATAAAAGCGTGTGTTCCCGGGTAGTTGATGTGCCTGTATCCTGATATCCGATGGTGTTTGAAGTAGCATTATAAGGGCTGTAAAATCCTCTGGGATGGCTATCCTGCCAGGAAACCACTGTGGTGGTTGGGGTTGGATAAAACGTTGTGCTAACATTCAAGGCATTGTAGCTGGCTTCATTGAAATATGCCTGCATTGTGTTACCCGTGCCATTACACATCGAACCGTAATAGCTCTGGTTTTGGATGAATTCTGATTGGTCGGAAAACCTGATGTAGATTACCAGGTTATTTATCGTTCCTGTTGTGGGAGCACGGTTTCCGCCGCTATCCTGCATCTGCTGTTGTCTGTCTCTGCGCTTTTGACCCATCTTTGCAGCCGAAATGTTTGTCCACGGCACTATGTTTCTTAGGTTGGGATTATCTCTTGAGGCTATCAGATTAGTAAGAACCAGCTCATCCCCACTTCTCTCGACAAATACATACCAGCCTTTGTCGTTTTGTTTGATTGTGAAACCGTCTTTATCATGAAGCCAGTTGTAATATTCATCTCCACTGGCAAAGATATTAAGCTCTGTGCCATCCGGCTGTTTAACCGTTATGGGAATATAGTTTATATACGCCGACCATAAGGGCAACAATAAAAATAAAAGTATTCCAGTCAGGAATATCCTGTGCGGGCTTTTGCCCTGCAACATACCGGCTCCTTGTATTATTAGCGACGTTCGACAAGATTGTCGAATCCACGGACGAGGCACCTGTTTCTGTTATCTATCACACAGTAGGCATGCCACTATAATACAAATGTAAGCCAATAATGTAAAAATGCAACATGAACCCACAAAACCAAGAGACTAAACTCGTCAATTAAAAGCCAGATAAAGAAAAAGCTTCGGAATAGTAAACCAGAGACATGCATGCTGCAACCCTGGTCAGCCGATTATGTCATTATTATATAAAAAGTGCCCCAAAAGAGAAGCTACCAACTCCGTTGGAGGCACTTTCGCATAAATTGCTTTTTTTTATCAATCCCTGTAGGCTATAACTCTGAAGAAGGCTGATGAGAGAACTGCTGCTGAAACAATAATGGATGTTTCGGCTGAGCTCTTTGTCCCGATTAAGAGTGGTTCTGCCGGTATAAAAACAGGAGCCGTACTTCTATAAATCTTGTAACCGGTCGGATTCCCGGTCGATGCATCCCAAGAGATAGTCACATCTCCGGTAGTTGGATTTGCAATTATGGTGACATTCGATGGAATTGAAGGAGGAGCAGGATTAGTAACCGTCAGCGCTACCGAGATATTGAAAGTCAAGCTGTTCGGGTCATTGGATGTTCCGTTGATAGTGGCATTGTAGGTGCCGGCACTCATTCCTGTGCTATTGCAGGCGATAGTGATGTTCTGGGCTGCCCCGCTTACTGCAATAGAATTAGAAACAGTAGTTCCGCTGTTGATAGTTAGCCAGGCAGGTGTACCGGAGATGGTCAATGAGTAGTTTAATGCCATGTTACCGCTGTTTGAGAGGGTCAGAGTCTGACTATCGGTCTGACCTGGAGCCAGATTTACCGTGAAGGATGTGGAGGAAACTCCGATAGTCGGCTTTCCTCCTTGCCCGGTCAGAGCAATAGTCTTATCAGCACCTCCGGCATTATGGGAAATTGTGACATTGCTATTATATGCCTGAACCGCAATCGGAGCAAATGACAGGGTGTAGGTATTTGTACCCCCGATTGCAACTGTGTAGGGAAGAGTATCGCGGTGTTCAGAATTATTGCTGCTATAAAGCGAGTTAAAAGAGTTTTTACCAACTGCATCAAGCCCTGTCACATTCGCTCTGGCAGCGCTGACTGAATACCCGGTCGGGGTGGTAATTGTTCCGCTCAAAAGGGCAGTTCCGGTGTTCGCAATCGTGAAAGTTTGGGATGTGTTGGAATTTATTAAAACCGTCCCATATGCCAGACTGGTTGGATTGACCGTAATAATCGGCATAGGATTGATTCCGCTGCCGGTCACGGTCAGATTGTTGCTCAGGTGCCCTGCATCATTACTGGTGATGGTAACTGTTCCGTCATAGCTCTGAACGGCTGTCGGAGCAAATGTCAGGCTGTAAGTCTTACTCTGAGAAGCAGTGAGAGAATACGACAACACATTGCGGTCATTATTCATGCTTCGGGCTGGTAACGCA
>Ga0247841_10004457_pt1 | contig 24045 bp, 16 predicted proteins | sample LaCruzMarch2015__2_FD_192410 | JGI IMG/M metagenome (GOLD analysis project Ga0247841, IMG submission 192410) | Freshwater microbial communities from meromictic Lake La Cruz, Castile-La Mancha, Spain - LaCruzMarch2015_18m | ecosystem: Environmental > Aquatic > Freshwater > Lake | place: Spain... | reverse complement strand
GTTGTAAAGCATGTTTATTTTAATTAATAGGTTTTTAAAAGATGTTATGGATGGGTGTATTATATACTAGAGGGTATTAATAGCCAAGGGAGTGTGGATAACTACTCCATGGTCTAAACTATGAAAATGGCATGCATAAAAAAAAGGAGTTTGCTCTCGGTAACAAAGTATAAAACCGCAAACTATTCTAAAAAGAAATCCTTTTCAAAAGAAGGTCAAAAAGCGTATAAAAGTCCTGTTGAACTTCTGTCTGACTTTTAGCATTGGTAAAACTTTCCCAAGAAGCAAAGATATCTTTATCATTTAGGGCTCTGACGGAATTTTCTAAATGTAATCTATCGTCAAAAGAGACCAGTGTTCCGCCTCGCAAGACCTTCTCCAGAAAAAGTTGCGTAAAAGATAAAACATTAGCATTAATCTCTTGTTTTTTGGTCATTTGTTCTAGAGTTCGCAAATTTACTATATAATTATAGGTAAAGAATACATTGCTTATAACAAGTGAGGCAAACAATGCGACTAACAATATTTTTAATCTTTTTTGCATTTTAAATATCAATTAATTATACAACAATTTATCTTTTTTACCACGACGAATAGTAAAGATAATGATAAGATAAATTAGTGCAATAAAGATTCCGAGAAGTAAAATCGTTTGAAAATTAAATACTTTTAGCAAATTTAATTTTTCTTTGAGTTCAATATTAATAAACACACCTTTACTTTCATCCACCTTAAACGAACCACCCTCATAATCAAGATATGAATCGGCTGTCACTTTGAGCTTGTATGTGCCGATAGGAACAAGAAATGCATACCTTCCCGTCACATCTGTGGTTTGTGGATTTGTTTGACGAAAATCGCTTGCCGGCCAGATTTCATAAGCATTTGTCTTAGGATTTAGCCAGTAAATAGAAACCAGAGCATTATTAATACGTGTCTCCTCTCCATTATTCATCCTATAAACATAGCCCTCAGGGTCAACAACAACCACCATGCTAATTGTCTTTGGACTAGTATTTCCTTCGTAATTAATAATAGTTCTAAGTTCATATTGTCCCAAAGCTAAGGGTGATGTGACTTCGGCGGTCCAGATGCCATTTCCAGAATCTTTGTAATCAAATTTATTTAGAACAAGATCTGGAGAATCAGATGAATCAGTGGAAACTGTCGTGCCTTGGATTGAAGGATTATTTTCCATTGCATAAGCGACAGAGGCAGTTTGCAAGAAGGCAGAAGTTGCTCCGGATTTTTTAACTGAAACAGAGTTAGAATTACTTGATTTAAATATCATATAACCTTGAACTCTCTCCGCCTTTCCTTCTGTCTTAACTATAAATTTTAGCGGCTGCCCTTGAATAGTATTTAATGTCTGTAATGCAAGTCCGGTATTTGAGACAGATAATTTAGTCTGCAAATCAACGGTTTCACTTGCATTTCGCACAAAAATCACATCAGTTGGTATTTGCTTATTTTGTTTTGATGAAAAGTCCGCTAATGCCAAACCCTGCCCGTTTGATAAACCAGCTATTTCAGCAAGCCCTGGTAAAGAAATACTTCCTACATCACTCAATTGCGAAACATCGCTCATCCTAGTAATGCCAATTTTCTGTAAAGTTGTTCCAATCTCTGGAAATTTATTGATAAAATTCTGGAAAGTGCTTGGTAAATTTTCAAAAACAAAATTATTTAAAGACGAAGGTATCGCTATAGGCCATTTATTTTGGAATGTTTCTTGAGCTGTTTTTGGAACAGATTGTTCAGGAGGCGGATACACTACACTTTCATTATTTGAGGGAATAATATTGGTGACAACTTGTGTTATTACGTTTGTCACTTGTTCTGTCGCTGTCTTTGCTTTGTCTATAACTTCAGTGATAAGTGGTACTGTATTAAGATTAATAGATGAAGAGATAGCAGAAGTTGCTATACCTGAAGGAGAAATGAATTTTGTATAAATAGTATAACTAGCATCTGGGCAAGTTTGTGCTCCTCTGCAGAGGTCATACGGATATGAAGCGGTCTGATAAGGAATCGTCAAAGTATTTGAGAAATCAGGATTTGTGGAAATAATCATAGCCGAAGCACTTCCGGATGGCTCGGCAGAGAATTGTAGATTGACCACTCTCTGTGCTGTCGCTTGTTCTCCACTATTTATGAAGACAGAATATGTGGAAGAAGCGATAGGAGCTGGTGTACTACCTCCTCCGCTACTACTACCACCACTATGTGATGCGGGAACTACATACGCCATATGAGTAGCACTTCCCGAAGTATCTGTGTTTCCTGCAGAATCTTTGCAAGCAAGATAAACATCTTTATTTCCCGTAGTCATTGCAGGAATAGCACAAGAGACCTGTATACCGTTCGTAATAGTGCAAGAAGCATTACCATCGCTTACCATTGTATTGTAAGATTTGAGAGATGTGGAAAGTCTGCAATCATCGAGACCACTGAAATCACTAATAGTAAATGTGACAGTATCTCCTGCTCGCGAAATATTTGAGCCATTTACAGGAAGAACATTTGAAATGACTGGCGTAGTCTTATCCAACATCAAAGAATTTACAGCAACTGTGGTAACTCCAAAGTTTCCTACATTATCCAAACCACTATATTTCAAAGTAGCAATTTCTTCTGTTGAAAATACAAATTTCCAGCTACCCGTCGCATCCACAAACGCCGAGGTGCTAGTAGCAGGTGTAGAACCATCTGTGGTGTAATAAACTTTCAAACAATCAGAACCATTGTCTGTGCAAGAAAGAGTGACTGTGATGTCAGAAGTATGCCAACCAGATAGAACATTGTCGATGACTGTCGGAGCTCCTTTATCAAGCTGAATGTGATTGACAGCTGTCTGTGTCGATTCTAGATTTCCCAAACTATCTTCTCCACGATATTTAAAGACATAATCGCCAAAAACCATTTGTGTAAACTGCCAGCTACTTGCAGAATCAACAAATTGAGATGAAGATGTCGCCGGTGTAGTGCCATCCGTAGTGTAATAAACTTTTGAACAACCAGAACCTGAACCATCATCACACGATAGAGTTACCGTAATGTTTGCATTCTGCCATCCAGATGGAACATTGTCGATGACAGTTGGTGCAGTAGTATCCCAAAGCAAATTAAATGTGCTTGAAGCAGAATTTGTAGCATTGTCAACGACAGTAAGTTTAATGACATACGCTCCGTCTGTGCTTGCACTCACAGTAGTTGTCGCAGATGTGTCAGAACCAAATGTAATTGTTCCAGGACCGGAAACTTGTGACCACAAGTAGCTTGCAATTCCACTTCCTGTGTCAGTAGAAGTTGCATCTTGTGTAAAGATAGCATTTTTTGTTTTGTCGGTGCCGGCGTTTACGGAAGGATTGGTGACATCCCACAAAAGATTAAATGTGCTTGAAGCAGAATTGCCAGCATTATCTCTCACTAAAAGTCGGAGAACATAATTTCCATCAGCATTGGCAGAGACTGTCGTGCTTTCAGCAGTTCCCGTACCAAAATTGATTGTCCCAGGGCCAGAAACCTTTGACCACAAATAGCTATCTACACCCGCAGTTGCATCCGTACCGGTAGCATTTTGCGTAAAGAGTCCGTTTTTAATTTTGTCAGTACCAGCGTTGACAACAGGTAGAGTATTATCCACGGTTATCGTGATAGTCGATGAAGTTGCATAATGTCCTGAATTGTCTCGTGCCACCGCAATAATAGTATGGGGGCCATCGGCAAGAGCTGTTGTATCCAGATTTACTGCATATGGTGCTACAATATCCTCTGCCTCAATATCTGTATTTGTATCGAGTTTAAATTGTACTCCAGAAACCATCACATCATCAGTCGCATCCGCCGTGATTGATAAAGTCCCAGAAGCATATGCATTGTTTGATGGAGCTGTGACTGACACATTAGGACCAGTCACATCTGCCTGAACTGTGAAAGATATTGTGAATTCAGTATTGTTAATATTATTTTGTCCATCGCTGCATTTCACATAATAAATATAAGAACCCCCATTTGAAAGTCCGGAAATTATTGATGAATGTGAAGTCCCACCGGTAGCAGTAAATGGCGTCATGCTGCCATAAGCAGTGCTTGAAGAAGTAGAATATTTACAAGTAGCTGATTCACCAGTATTCAAAGATATTGTGGTAGATGATGTATTTATAGCAAGTGTTCCGCTTGGTGCACCGTTAGAACGCACTGGTGCAGTATTATCTACGGTAATATTTACCACCGTCGATGTGGCATAATTTCCTGCCTGATCTCTCGAAACTGCAATAATTGTATGGGCTCCGTCAGAAACTTGCGCACTGTCCCATGTTACACTGTATGGTGAGACAATATCTTCTGCTCCAATATCTGTATTTGTATCAAGTTTAAACTGCACTCCAGAAACAGAGACATCGTCAGAAGAAGTAGCTGAAACCGTGACAGTCGCTCCGGAGACAGTCGCAGTATTTGTCGGTGCTGTCATAGAAACAGTCGGCACGGTCTTGTCTAATTGCAAATGATTTGTAGCAGTCACGGTATTTGCAAAATTACCAACCGCATCAAGTCCTCTATATTTTAAAGTAAGATCACCTGCTGTGCTTTGTATAAACTGCCAGCTATCTGAGGAATCAACATATGCTGAAGTAGATGTCGCCGGTGTAGTGCCATCTGTAGTGTAATAAACTTTTGAGCAACCGGAACCTGCACCGTCGTCACACGATAGAGTCACCGTGATATTGGAATTCTGCCAGCCGGATGGGACATTGTCGGTGACAGTCGGAGCAACAGCATCTATCATCACCGTCCTTGAAACTGTCGATTGAGTATTTGAAGCATTGTCTTGTGATGCATATCTAAAATAAGTTGTGCCTGTGGCGGAGATAACAATCTCATAAGGCGAATCCAAGGTGGTGCCTATGCTTGGGTCGCAGGTGTCTACTATACCAGTACAATATTTTATCCACTTTATTCCTGAACTTGGAGATGGGTCTGACGGAATCAACGAAATTGTTTGACTATCTGCCTGCCAATTTCCGTCTTTTGAAGTGTAGTCATCTGTAGTAGTTGGGACGATAGTATCCCAATTCAAATTAAACGTGCTTGAAGCGGAGTTTGTAGCATTATCAACGACAGTAAGTTTAATAACATATGCTCCGTCTGTGCTTGCACTCACAGTAGTTGTCGCAGATGTGTCAGAACCAAATGTAATTGTTCCAGGACCGGAAACTTGTGACCACAAGTAGCTTGCAATTCCACTTCCTGTGTCAGTAGAAGTTGCATCTTGTGTAAAGATAGCATTTTTTGTTTTGTCGGTGCCGGCGTTTACGGAAGGGGCTACGGTATCCACCTTTGCTACATTTACAGAAGTGTAAGTGGCAGTGTTTGTCGCATTATCAGAAATTAAATATTGATATTTGTAGCAATTTCCGTCTGACACAGAAATATCAGTGTATGAACCATCATATTCCGTAACTAGGTCAGAGAAAGCACCATATAAACCGCAAGAGCCAGCTGATAAAGTAGCTGTAGCCCTCTGAATTTTTCCTGATGAGTTATTTAGACCAGAAACTCCGTCAGTACCGAGAACATAAGTAATTGGAATAGAAGTGGTGGCAAAATAACCATTTGTATAAGTGACAGAACCACCTGCTGGTGTTGTAGTATCCACCGTCACATGAACAGTTGTAGAAGTTCCCGTGTTGAGAGCGAAGTCCATAGCTTTAGATTGAAAAGTGTGTGCACCTTGCGAAAGTGAGGTTGACGAGTAAGTCCAAGAGCTGGCAACGCCTCCGGTTGCTACATATTCCCCACCATCAACAGAAATAGTCGTAGTGGAAAGATTGGTGTCAGAAGATGTACCGGCCAAAGCAACGGTTGTAGAAGATGAAAATGAATTGTCTGTTGGTGAAGTAATGGCTGAAGTTGGGTTCATTGTATCTAAAATAAAGTTACCCATACTTGTCCAAGAAGAAGTTTGTACGCCGTCATTGTTTTGGGCACACCAATAATATGTAGTATCACTGCCAATCGAAGAACCTGGCGTCCATGTAGTCGTGGCGTTGTTTGTAGAAGTTTCAGCAGAAGTACCCGAAGCAATTATTCCCGTCCCAGCCAAACAGTTGGCAGAGCTCGTGGCAATGCGGTAATTGGTCGTTCCCGTATCGCCAGTGTCTGGGTCAGAATAATTTGCAGATAGAGTCGGTTTATTATTTGAAGTATATGAAGCACTCGTAGGAGAAATAAGAGTTGGAATATTTGGAGCGGTGTTAAAGACCCAATTTAAGTTGTTCCCACTACTTGTAGAATTGGTTGACACAATCGCTTTTCCACTTGATGCATCGGAGTCCATAACATCAAGATAGTTCGCGAGCACAGTAGCAGAATTATCTACATTAAGATTCCATTTTGTCGGAGTTGCACTTGAACGCAAAGATAATAAATTTCCTGCCGCGCCAGTAAGTGTAAGTGTTCCTCCAGAAGCGATGGTGGTGGTAGAGTTTGAAGCAAAGGTTAAAGTACTTGTGCTTGTAACTGATTTTACAAAATTATAAAAAGTAGTGGAACCCGTCAAGGACTGATTGACACCATTGAAGGTTGTAGTGCCTGTGCCAGAAGTAAATGTTCCAGAATTTGAAAAGTTACCCGCAACTGAAAGAATTCCGGAACCAGCAGTAAATGTTCCTGAGGTAATGGTGAATTCGCTAGAGTCGGTAATAGTTCCACTTCCCCCCACAAAGGTTCCACCATTTTGCACGTAACCAGAAGCACCAATGGTGACAGTGTAAGTTGAAGTTTGTGTGATTGTTCCCGTGTAGCCAGAAACAATAGAGATACCTGCAACATTTACATTTACATCAATAGAGGAACTCGTATTACCCCCCGTGTCAAAGATAGCGGTATCAGCAGAACCCGGTACACCGATGCCACCAGTACCACCCGAGCTTGCCGACCAGTTTGCCGAGCTATTCCAACTTCCGCCAGATGACCCCACCCAATAATAATTATTGGAGGTAAAATTTATGCCTACCGAATCCAAAACTGGCGTAGATGTACCAGTGGAAGTAAACATCACTCTGTAGTAAAAATAAGGTCCTGTCCAATTAAGACCTGTCAAACCAATGTTATGTGTTCCGGATGAAAGAGTGTTTGAGGAATTTAAAACATTGGATGAATTATACCAGCTAGTATTATCCTGGCTAAACTGAACCGTCATTCCTGTACCTGACGGAAGGGAGGAAATGGAATAGTCAAAACTGTTTATTGCAGAAACTCCGGAAGACGGAAGAAGATTGTTTGAGGTTGAAGTTCCATTTGAAAAATAAGTGTTATAAACAGGGCCAGATGCAGAAACTTTATCGCATAAAATAATAAAAACAGCAAAAACTATGATGAGTGACAATAAGCTAATTTGTGCAGATTTTTTGTAAAAACTCATTTCATATTTTTGCTAAAACATCCTTTTATTATACCATCAACTTTTTTTATTTACAATAATTCTACCATAATCATCCGAAATGTGTATATACTTGCCAAAGTCTGGCAATAGATGTTCTGTTAGCATTTTTTTACGAAGTTTATAAGTATTGAAATGTATCATCATCCCAAGATATGAATTGATACTAGCCAAAAAATTCCTCTGCATTTCCGCCGATAATTCCCCTTTACTCTCTTTTAATAATTTGTTCCAGTATTGGATATTTTTATAAAAATTTCCTTTGGTTCTGTGACAAATATAGATACGATATGGTTTTATAACTGTTCCGAGAAACGACACCCCTTTTCTAAAATGTTGGAAATATATTTTTTTAGGATGAAGCTCAAGAAAATATTCATCTTTCAGATATTTTTTAATGACAGGTATAACTGACTTTAAATATTCCTTATCTGAATGAATAATTACGATATCATCCACATAACGTCCGTAATATTTGCAACCGAGTTTATATTTCACGAAATGGTCAAAATCGTCTAGATAAACATTTCCGAATAATTGTGAAGTCAAATTGCCAATCGGCAAACCTTTATTTATTTCCGCTCCAAACAAGCTCTTGGATTTCGGTAATCCTCGCCAGTCTTCCTTTTTTCCCTTGATTATACAGTTCTTGGTTGGGTCGTGAAATATAATTTTGTGGATAAGAGTCAGTAACCAAACACTATCAAACTTATTATTTTCGTTTAAACTATTTAATTTTCGTTCAATTTTTTGGTATAAAATAGTTTTGTCTATAGACATAAAGTAGCCCTTGATATCCAATTTAAGAATGTAACAATCCTGCGTATAATTTTGGGAACATGAACGAATAAAATGATCTACTCGCTGAATGCCACGCGAAGTGCCTTTGCCAATCCGACAACTATAACTATCGTCGATGAATGAATGTTCAAAAATTGGACTAATGTAACTGTAAATTAGATGATGAATTATTCTATCCCGAAAATCAGCGGCAAAAATTTCCCTTTGCAGAGGTTTAAATGATATAAAACAAATACTGGTGCCGATTTTATATTCCCCTGTTTCAATCTCTCTGCCAAGCTCTAAAAGATTGGACTCATAATTCATTTCAAAAGTCAGTGCGCTGATAGATTTGCGTTTATTTTTACGAGCTTCATAATATGCTTGAAATAAATCATGTAAAATTCTTTTAGAATTCATATCTAATAATTTTTATAGAACCAGTCCTTGAGGCAACGCACCGAAAAGCCGTACGCCTTGTCGTTAGTGTTCCGGTTGACGGTGGCGTTGCCCGAGTTCAGGTTACGTTTCCAAGCCGATGAACCACTCACAAGCGACGACCAGAAGTTCGCGTTCGACCCCACATTGTTGAACGCCCCATTGGTATTGCGGTAGCCAGCTAGAAGGCCCTGCCATAAAAATAATCGTTTCATTCCTTCCACCATCCTAAACGAACAGCAAAAGTTATATTCCTCGCTTTAAGGCCAAAATATTACAAAGACCAAGGCGAGAAGATTATTGGACTGATAAATGGCACGCTCGCCTTTGCCGTAGCCGAAGGCAATTCTGGCCAAAAAATTATTGCTTGGTTGATTTTTGCCAAGCAGACAACTGCTTGGAAACGGATTCTATTTTTTCATTAAGATTAATAAATTTTTCAAGATTTATTTGTTTAAGGTCTTTGATTAGTCGCAGATATAGACGAATAACTTCTAAATTTTCTCTTGCCGATTGTATTAGGCCCCATCTTGATTGGCTACTATTACTATTAGCGCGATAGATATTCGTTATCATTTCTATTGTTTCCTTTTTGATAACCTCACCGATAGTGTATTTGTGTTCCCTATCAAAATTCTTGGTAAAATTGAATACTTCTACTAAAAAATCGTAACTGACTTTATAGACGGGCAAGTTGTTATAAATGGACACAGCAATTTTCAATTACCAATTTTTAATTTTTAAATAATGAGATTATTCTTTTTTCAAATTTAGCCGTTCTTTCTTCAAGGTTATATTTGTTTGAAATTTGTGTCATTAGAAATTCATTGAAAATTAAAAATTGGTAATTGAAAATTTAAATAATTATTTTTTTAAAGAAAAATAATTATTTAAGGGTCAAAGGGTCAAATAGTCGGATATCAGTCCTTGAGGCAACGCACCGAAAAGCCGTACGCCTTGACGTGAGTGCCCCGGCTGACGGCGGCGGCGCCCGAGTACAGGTAACGTAGCCCAGCCGAGGAACCACTCACAAGCGACGACCAGAAGTACGCGCCCGACCCCACATTGCCGAACGCCCCATTGGTACCGCGGCAGCCAGCTAGAAGGCCCTGCCATCCCGATATACCACAAGGGGGAGTGGCGCCAAAACACTTATTAGGAGTAACAATTTTTTTTAATTGGTCTCCTTCTGAATGAGTGCCACGCCAACCGGTGCCGTCGGCCTCGACTTGGGACATTCCCAATGCCATTTCAAGTGATTTATATTCAGCATCAGTTGGAAGATGCCAGCCAGCTGGGCAAATACCCCTGACACCGGCAACCAAACTACCGCCCATTGCTTGGTCTCGTTCATAAAGACCGCCATACAAATCACAATTTGCTTCATTATCAGAATAACAATATTTTTGAATATTAGTAGTACTGGTACCTTGAATACTAGGCGTACTACTTCCCGTCGTACACACGCCGATATATCCATTTACGCAGGAAGGAATTTTTGTTCCGACATTTAAGTTTTGCGACATCCAACACTGGGAAGAAGTAGCAATATAAACTGTGGTGTAAGTTTTTGAATCTCGTTCATCAACAAAAGTATTACCGCAGGTCCAAGAACTGGCAACAGATAAGGAAAGTTGGCCTGCCCCCGTATCAATAGTGACTTGTGTACTGGTGGAAATATTTGTGGAGTCATTGAAAGAATCGGTAACAGTGACTGGAGTGGGGTCAACGATATAGTCAACATCTATTGAACCGCCCGTAACTTTCAAATCAAAAACATTTGTCGATTCTCCAAGTCCAGTAAGCAAAATTTTGTATTGTGCTTCGTGGTCTATATTTTCAAAAGTTGCAACTTTTGAACCTTCGGTCTGGTTTCCATCTGCGTCGGTGTAAACTGGATAAACTTCTATTATGACTGGCTGGCCTGAGTTTGTGGGTTTAGCAAAAATTGTATTGTCGTTTTTGTTTGTAAGAGTTTTATAAAAAGTGACTCGGACATATTCACCATCGCTCACTGTCGCAAAAGTGCCGTCCTGAACTGACACTTGGTCATAGATGTCAGCGATAATATTTTTGTCGCCATCGAGCTGAAAGGCCTTGGAAATAAAAATTATTTCAAATGTCTGCGTGGAAAGGTGTGGAACTGTCCACTCTACATAATCAAGCTTGCCGTTGCCGTTGAGGTCGTAGGTGTGAAATTCTACATTTTGGTCACCATTGTTTTGCCATTTTATTTTGATTTTGTCTTCCTGACCAACTTTGTAGATTTCCGGGATGTTTGTATAGGCCAAAACATTTGTAACTGGGATATCACCTTCCGGGGCAGAGACAGAGACAATCTTACCGGTGTCTGTGGTTGCTTCAGAGATGGTTGGAGCAGGTGTCTCATATTCTACGGAAACCAAATCGGTTGAGAATGCCGATTCCATTGCCAGTTCTGTCGGGGTAGTGGTTGTTAAATATTCTGTTGTGGAAGCCTGCCTCGTAGCGAGCTCGGACTCTACTACTTGGATTGCATCTGTCGTTGTTGCAGTCATTTCGGTTAAAGTCGATTCTGTCGTCGTTGATACTTCAGTTGAAGTTATTTCTGATGTTGTTGATACATCCTCAATTGAATTTATTAATCTATCTTGTGATGAAGTGAAGACCTCAGTTGAGGTTGCCTCTGTTGTTGTTGAAAATTCTGTAGTGGGAGTTGCTTCTGTTGTTAATACTTCAGTTGAAGTCGAGACAGAAGTTTCTGTCGAGGTTGCCACTAACTGCTCCGAGATGATTGCTACTTGTTCTGCAATTGGAGAAGATGAAGCAGTGAGGTCGAGAAGTATCACATCCGAAGTGGAGATTCCTGAAAGATCCTCCGCATCCGCAACAGTTGCAAACATAGAACCTACTTTTGAAATAATTCTTGAGATTGATGCAAAGAATCCTTTTGCCTTTTGTTTTTTTATTTGTTCGGCAAGAACTAGTGATGCTTCGGACTGACTGGCTTGAGTAGAAAGTTCGAACAACTTTTTTCTGTCAGCGTTTGTAAGTTTGGAGGAAGGAGTTTTTTGTTCTTCAATTTTATTTTGTGTCGTCGTCCCAATTTTTATACTTTTTGCAATGCTTGGAATAGACAAAAGATGTTCCAAACTGTTTATTTGATTTATACTTATTGTCTTGACCCACTTGATTGTTTCTCCAGGCACAGAAGGAAACTGGTGTACCGTAAAATTTTTAATGATTGGTTTACTTGCGAGATTGGACAAGTTTAAAAAATTGGACAGTTTATAGATACCAAATACAATAGCTGTTAGAAAAACCACGAAACCGAAAACCATCGAAACTTTCTTAAAACTCAGACTTTTAAAAAACTCTTTTTTATCCATATTTATCGGCTTTCATTATATATATTATGTAATGGACCCCTTTCTTTAGACCCCAGTCTTGTTAGCTAGATTGTGTTTATTTAGATGTAGGTAATTAATAAAAGTTTCTTTTTTTAGTTTCCTACACGCTCAATTATATCACTGATATAATTTTAATTCTGCAATGCGGTGTGGATAACTAAGTAATAAATCATCCCTCCTGTCTGTGTTAAGCGGGGCATAACCGTTTGTTTAGTCAGTTGCTAACAATTGAATAGCAACATGATACAATAACAGCGGATGTTCTTTATTAACCATCAGGAAGGAGGGTTATGCACGGCAATATTATTCCGTCGGGCAAGTTTTCACTTGGCCAAATCGTGGCCACGCGAAATGCACTCAATACAATTCCAATGGATGAGATTCAGAAGGCCTTGGCACGTCATGTTCATGGTGATTGGGGAACTCTGGACAAAGAAGATTTGAATGCGAACGAACAAGCCTTGCTACATGGGGGCCGTTTGTTTTCCGCATATCTTTCAGCCCAGAATATTAAATTCTGGATTATCACGGAATGTGATCATTCAGTTACAACCGTACTATTACCGGAGGATTATTAAAATGACAGCATGGATTAATTTCAAAGAACTTCGTCAGCGGCTCGACTTTGAGCAGGTTCTTCGACATTACAATGTCGAGATCAAGCGCAAAGGCGACCAGCATCATGGCATTTGTCCGTTGCCCGGTCATGCGGGCGACAAGCAGTCGGCTTCTTTTTCGGCGAATCTCACGCGGGGCATTTTCCAGTGTTTCAGTTGCGGGGCCAAAGGCAATGTTTTGGAATTTGCGGCACTCATGGAAAAGGCTGACCCTTCGGACGGCAAAGCGTTCCGCATAGTCGCCATGAAATTGCATCAGCAATTTTGTTCGACAAAGGCAGAGCCTAAAGCGAAAGCTCCGGCGCGGCCTGAAAAAAAGCAGGACGATTTGCCGCTTTTGAATCTGCCAACAGTGATTAACGCGCCGCTCGACTTTGAATTGAAGGGCTTGGACAACAAGCATCCGTATTTTCAGGGTCGCGGGTTCACGCAGGAAATTGTTGAGCAGTTCGGTCTTGGAGTCACCTCGCGTGGAACGCTCAAGGGGCGGATTGCAATTCCGCTTCACAATCACGCGGGGAAACTCGTCGGTTATGCCGGGCGCATTGTTGACGAAAAGGAAATCAGCGGAAGCAATCCGAAATACTGGTTTCCCGCAAAGCGTGAACACGAAGGCACTGTCTATGAATTCCAAAAGTCGTTGTTTTTATACAACGGCTTTCGGATCACGGCACGTGTGCGTGATTGCATTGTTGTTAAGGGCTTCACTGCGGTATGGTGGCTCTCTCAATGCGGTCTGCCGCACGTGGTATCCACGATGGGGCCCGAATGTTCGGAAAAACAAGCGGAACTAATTGTTGCACGCGTGAAGTCTGCCGGTCGTGTTTGGATTATGACGACAGGCAATGATAACGCGGCCGAACTATATACGGCTTGCGTGATGTTAAGACTGGCACCTCATCGTCCTGTGCGATGGGTAAAACTGCATGATGTAAACTCGGCAACTGTTCTGTCCGCAGAACAGTTGAAAAAATGCTTCAAATGATGAAGCGGCGACCCGTGAGGGTCGCTTTTTTTATGGAAATTATGCCGTAGTCGAGCCGGCAAGAATCGGAAATTTTTTGATTTTCTTTTCGACAAATACCTCTCGTGCCGTCTGTCGCTTATATCCCCATGCCTCCCGTCGCTGTCCCGAATCAAAAGGCGTGCCCTTTGTTGCATAGCGGTAATCGGTGGGGCAAATCCAGATTGCGCCAAGTGGATCGGTCTTCACTTCTTCGATTGTCGTCAAACATGCCTGTGTCAAAATGGGCGGATTGCTTTGAAGCAGACGTTCGGCTGTATTGTTTCTGCGCTCGGCGTTCCTGAAAATCATCAGGACGCGGAATGGATAATCTTTATATGCTGATCGCGGTGCGCCGTTTCGCTCGGCAAAGCCTCCCGATTTATAATAATCAAGGTAAGAACCGGCGCGGGCGACAAGGGTATCTTGCGTCTCGCTTGAACGGTCAACCTCAAGGAAATATGTATGTTCGGATAGGCCGCCGTCCGATTCTTTCTCGTGAATGCGAATGAAGCCATCCGGTTTTACAGTTACTTCCGCCACATTGTAACCGGGGCGGTATGCTTCAAACTGATACAAGAGCGGCCAAGTGCTAAACTCGGCGATGGTGAAGTTTGCTTTTTTTGAGATTGCCGCATGGAACGCCGTCTTCACGTCCATGATTTCAAGCTCATGATGAATCGTGATGTTGCTTACGCGTGCGCGTTTCTCAAGCGAGAACGGGCCAAGCTGCGGATATTCGGAAAGAACGCCTTGCGCACGGAGAAACGCAAGAGCTTTCTGTGTCAGATATAAGACGGATGGTTCATAGACGCGCCGCGTTCGCTCTCCGATGAGTCCCGCCGTTTTAAGTTTTTGCAGACGCTTTTTGGCGGCTTCTTTTCTGCCGCCAAAATATAGAGCCGCGACATGCGCGGAAGTCATAATGCGGGATTCAAATAGTCCCCGGAGAATCACAAGATCACGATCTTGAAAATTAACAGACAGCGCAAGTTTTCGTGATTTGGTCATGGAATGATTATATCAGAACTTTCGAATCAATCTGGGAAAAAATTAAAATTATTCTTGGACATATAAGAATTCAAGAAAGAGAAGATTAAAACCTGCGGGGAAGGAGGGAAAGGAAAATAATTAAATATTTTAGAAATGTTATCGGACACAACGTACTGCAAATGGATAACCCCTAATGTCGTTACTACCGCGCAGAGAGCCATTACTGAAGCTACCACCCCATGCGAAATCATGATCTTTCTCATCGCCGGACCAATAATATTTGTTGTTCTGAAAACCTCCCACGCCAGAACCTCCAGGAGCGAATTGATCTGCAAGAGCCTTCAATAGTTCTGCCTCCGTAGGCAATCTCCAGATATTAGGTGTGGTGGAAGCAGATATTGTCACCCCGTCATATTCTAGACGCTGACAATACTCTACCGCTCCAAGAGGATTGTTATTGCCATCATTTAACCAGCCCCAACCGTTAATAGAACAGTACTTGTCGTAATATGAAAGGCCGGGTTCATTATTCCAGCAAAGATCTTTTGGTGCTTGATAAGACCACGTGAGAGATGTGGGAGCTTCAAGTGTGCCTGTACGGGAGCTGTCGGGACCATATTTGATATTTTTTCTGACATCAGATTCTGTGGGTAGGATAGAACTTGTACCGTATGTAGTATTTTCCAAAACTTTCTCTGGAGTAAGATTGGTTGTGTTGCGTGCCTCCGTCATCTGCATGATAAATGAGCCGATTAGAACCAATGCACCAAGAATGATTAGACCGCCGAGAATAAAGAGCGTGATTTTTGTTTTGTTTTGCATTTCTGTATTATACAGGAACATATATCAGTAGTAAAAAAAGGTGTGGACAATTATGTAACAAAAAAGGACTCCGACCTGTTCGGTCAGAGTCCCTTTTTTTATAGTCGGATATAACGGTCTCTTACTGCACCGTAACGTTCACCGTATCAACCAAAATTTGTCCGTCCGCGTTCAAAATCCCATCCATCGGTAAATCAACGGCAAAATAGAACGTATATAATCCAACTGGCAGACGGTAGTTCCATATTTTCGTAGCTGGAAGATTGAACAAACCGCCCTGATACACCGGACGCCAAGCGCCCTCCAGCTTCCATTCTGCCGCACTATCCATGTAGATCCAAGTCGATCCAGAACAAGCAACTACCCACCAGTCAACCGGGACGCCCACAAATTCTCCCGGATATAACTGAACAGTGACGGATAGATCATCAGTGCTGTTTATGGTGATATTATTACGTTGTCCATTCGCCTTTATCACAGGACCAATGGTCGGTATTCTTAGCCATCCCTGACAGGTATATGTTGAATCATACGCTTGAATCGTATAAGTTCCGTTATCAATGCCTAATGGATAAGAATTATGTTTAGCATTTTGTTGGATTAGCCAGACTTCTTTAGCAGTCACATCAACATTGGTAACGATGGCGACATGTCCAGCAGGTCCACCGTTAAAGCACAAAATGTCGCCTATTTCAGGGGACTCATTACCCCCATTTTTATAACCAACCAATCCAGGTACTTGCCCAGCTTTTGCGTAAAATGCATCTGCATTTCCGCTGCCTAGGTCTGTTTTGTTTTTTTTGAGATAGTAATACCGCTTAACATACTCCACGCACTGCCACTTTCTCCCTGTAGCATGCCCATCGTCCAAATAATTTGTCAAACTGACGTAGTCCGCTCCGTCATTTTCGTAACTTGGCACGCCTTCGAATGACCCCAATTCTTTTCCAAAATTACCGTTTTTCGACGGGGTCATAAAGTAGCGATAACTTGATTGATTAGTGCTCTCACTGGAACCAGCGAAACTTGTCATTGCCCAGCGGTAACTGTGACCCGACACGCAATAGCTCGAAGGCAGGGCGAACGATGTGCCCGATTTGATTCCACCATCGTTGCTGAAGATCAGTGTATTATCCGACAAGTCCCGAATGTAAAGACCGTAACCCGTTGCATTGAACACTTCCGTCCATGTGAACTGCGACGGCCAAAGCCACGGTCCCGGTACACTGGCGTCGCCAGGCGAGTTGATACTGGGTGGGAGTGGAACCTCCACCCCAGTCCCTGACACCGCCCGTATCGTGCTCCCGCCGCCCGTAAATGTCACTGTCTGATTAAAAGTCCCCGCTGAATTAGGACTGAATTGGACTGTTACAGTCTGGCTCACTCCTGCGGCAAGACTGTAGGAACTTCCTGAAATAATGCTGAATGGAAAGGATACGCTGGCGTTTCCTGAAAGCGTACCTCCGCCACTGTTCTGCACCGTGAAGCTCAGTTCCTCAGTCGTCCCCGCCTGGATCGAGCCGAAGTCCAAACTTGCCGGTATCACCGTGATTGCCGATGGGGTAATCCATAGGGCAGTCGGACGACCGCCAAATGTCGATCTCCAGCCCGTAGTCCCCGGCAAGTAATAGACGGTCACATTGTTGTCGCCATCGAACACGCTATAACCAACAAAGCTGGGAGCGTTACCCTCGAAATAGACTCCCGTCAGGCTGGTGCATTCAAGGAACGCTCCGTACTCTATGATGGTGACGCTGGCAGGAATTGTGATACTGGTCAGACCGCTGCACTCAACGAACGACTGGTCTCCGATTTCGGTAACGCCAGCGAGGATCGTGTAGCTTCCGGCTTTGCCACCCGGATATTGGATGAGCGTGGTCTTATTCTTATTGAACAAGACCCCATCCGCACTGCTATAAAAGGAATTTCCTGCGTCCACCATAATCGTGGTCATGCTAGAGCAGGCACCGAACGCCAAGTCCCCAATACTAGTGACACTGGCGGGAATCGTGATGCTGGTCAGACTCGTGCAGGACTCGAATGCCCAGTACCCGATACTAGTGACGTTAGCAGGGATCGTGACGCTAGTCAGGTCGCTACATCCATGGAACGCTTGACGTCCGATACTGGTGACACTGGCGGGAATAGTGACGCTGGTCAGGCTGGTGCAATCCCTGAACGCCCCCTCAATACTGGTGACGGAGTAGCCATCTATGGTGGATGGAATAACAACCGAGCCGCCGGGACCGGCGTATCTCGTAATAGTGATCGTATTATCAGAATTTATCGCGTAGTAAAAATTATCGGCCTGTACCGCTACTGTGGTTGCCAACAAGAAAAACACGGTCAACCACCACGCCATTATTGATGTTTTCATGGTTCTCCTTTGGTTAGAAGTTGCCAAAATCATAGTCATATAGTCACTGCGAATAGGCCGCTTGGTTGTTAGAACAATGACGCCAGTTTAGAAATAATGGTTATGCTACACGAACTTTGCCAGCATTATTTCTCAGAGGCGCCTTTTATGGTCAGACATAATGACTGATCTTACTGCACCGTAACGTTCACCGCGTCAACCAAAATTGGTCCATCTAAGTTCAAAATCCCATCCATCGGATAATCGACAGCAAACCAGAACGTATATAAACCAGTTCCTAAACCAGTTATGTTCAACACTTCCGTGGCTGGCAGATCGAATAAACCGCCTTGGCACACAGGATGCCAATCGCCCTCCTGCGTCCATCCTGCCGTACTGTTCAGATAAAACCACGTTCCATTCGCACAAGCAACGACCCACCAGTCAACAGGCACGCCCGCATAATTGTCCGCATTCATTTCTACGGTGATGGACATAGCGTCTGGATAATTGACGGTGACATTCCCCACTGTGCCATTAGCCTTGATTGTTGGTCCGATTGCGGGTTGCACATACCCGCTATCGTTTGTGCTGAAACCGCTGGCACCTGTAGCGTTCACGGCTTTCACCCAGTAATACAGAATAGTTCCGGGCGTTGTGGCGGCAGTCAGATCGTCATAGGTTGTATTTGCCGTTGTGACCAAGTTGGAGCTGATTGTTATGTTATTACTTATGCTCCGCCAGACTTGGTAGCCGGTTGCGTCGCTCGCCGCGTTCCACGTCACCACAATCTTGTTGGTGTATGTTCCGTCGCTGGCGCTCAAGCCCGTTGGGACGGAAGGCAGCGGGTTCGGTGGTGTTACCGCGTTCACGGTCAGCACCGCCACCGCGCTCGTCACCGCGTTCACCATGTTGCTGACTATGCAACGGTAATTCCCCGCATTACCGGCCTCTACCGGATTGATCGTGTAGGTCGCGTTGGTCGCCAAGGCAATGGGCGACACATCCTTCTGCCATTGGTAATACAGCGGCACGGTTCCCGAAGCCGCCACCGTGAAACTCGCGGAAGAACCCGGATTGTTGGTCCGAGACTGCGGATCGACAGTGATTGCCGCCTGCACGAGCCACAGGGCGGTCGGAAGATCGCCAAAAGTCGTACCCCATCCCGTTGCCCCAGCCAAGTAATAGATGATCGCATTGTCGTAAACGCCAAACATACCGAACACACTCAAACCAATGCTGGGGGCGTTGCCCTCGAAATAGACACTGGTCAGGCTGGTGCAGGAAACGAACGCAAAGTCCCCGATGTTGGTGACACTGGCGGGTATTGTGACGCTGGTCAGGCCGATGCAACTCTTGAACGCTTGATTCCCGATGCTGGTGACGCTGTTGGGGATTGTGTAGCTGCCGTCTATGCCGCCGGGGTATTCGATGAACGTGGTCTGGCTCTTGTCGAACAAGACCCCAGCCACACTGCTATAGATGGAATTTTCTACGTCCACCGTGATCGCGGTCAGGTTGGTGCAGGAAGCGAACGCCCCCTCCCCAATGCTGGCAACACTGTCGGGGATCGTTACGCTGGTTAGGCTGGTGGCAGCGAATGCTTGGTTCCCGATGTTAGTGACGCTATCGGGTATAGTAACGCTGGTCAGGTCAGAGCGCCAAAGAAACGCATTCAACCCAATGATAGTGACGGTCTTGCCCTCTATAACAGATGGGATGTCAACCGCACCGGAACCATGATATCCTGTGATTGTGATCGTGTTGTCAGCATTTGTCGTGTAGGTGAAGTCACCGGCCTGTACCGCTACTGTGGTTGCCAGTAAAAAAAGCACAGACAGCCACCGCACAATTGTTAATGTTTTCATGATTCTCCTTTGGTTAGAAGTTGCTCAAATCCGCTTTGTTTTTCGAACAGTGACACGTTTAGAATAATTATTGTTGCCCGCCGAAGTAATTTTTCGCCTTCGAGGTGGGTCGCTCGCCGAAGTCGGCTACTGCATTGTTCGTGTCAAAGGTTAACCAGAACTCGGTATTTTTGCTTTTCCCGGAAACGAAAGAAACGGGATTGCTCATGTATTCTTCCTTGATATACGAAAACTGCTCCTGTCCCTGACCCAAGTCGATCTTCTGATCGGGATTTCCCAGTTTTTGCAGCACCTCCGTTTTCGTCGTTTTGCCTTTGACAATTTGTGATTTAAACTGGTTTAACACCGTGCCGTAAGAAACGCAGCCCGTTATCAATGTTGCCAGACAGCAACCCAAAACAAATTTCATCATGACTTTTTTCATACTCGATTCCTCCTTTTTATGTTATTGACCTCGCTTTGTTTTTCGAACCGGAGCCCGCCCGAAAAACAAAAAGGGCGCGAACTCCAAGTCCGTGCCTCTTCCGGGGACCGCTAAGCCCTCTTGGGAAACACAAAACAAGAAGCCGCGCCCCATATGTGGCGCGTTCTCGTCAGTGTCACTTCCCAAGATGAAAATTAGCGGTTTTCGGAAGAAGCGATTCTGTGCGTTAACGCAATATTATTTTGTCAGATATTTAAGTTTGTCACCTCATTGTTATTGACGGCAACATGCCGACTAATTGGGATAATAGAGCTTTTCCATGCCGAAAGGCAATAAAAATAATTAGGTAGTTGTCTGTTACGCCGGTTGCAAGGTGATCGCTCGAACGGATAATTATCGAATCCTCCGCTTCGCCGTAGTCGGGTGGATTCTCCTCTTTACAGCTTCCGATTCTTCGTTCGAAAAAGCGTTCGGGTATCAGCGTCGTTACTTATCAGGTAGTCAAAGTCTTCCCGCATAAAAGTGGTAAACCAACCGTCGTCAGTGACGAAAGCGGGTGTGGCATTTCGGTTCGGTGAAAATGAATACAAGGCGAAGACGCATCTCGTGTCGAACAAATACATAGCGTGATTGAAATACTTCGGCGAGGAATACACCTCAACTATTCCATATTTCGCCAAGCCAGAAAAATCTTCGATCGCTTGTTCGATTCGATTCCGCAATTCACGCGGTTCCAAACGTAGCCGGGGCGCATAGACTTCAAGCAATGATGACGATGTGACATCAGGCAGAATAACTCGTAATCGCGCCTTGGGTTTTTTGAGGAGAGCCCGAATATGTTTGAGATAGGTGTTGCGCCAGGAGGCGGCATACATGACTAGGAGGTCAAGCGAAGCCGAAGCTTGAAAAAAATCCGGCCAACGATCAATGTCCACAAAATCGCTATAGAGATGGCTCAGTCCTGACGCATCAGCCACTGGTCGCAGGGCGTCAGCCAGATGCACCAAGCCAGTGGGATACTTGGATGGTCCCCGAAAGTCGGCATACATTTTATGGTTCAACAAAATAGGGGTGTTGCAGGTCTCCAAAAGGACCGGCAGCACTCGAATATGTTTCTCCGTGATCTCCTGCCAGTATTTTGTTTGCCATTCGCGTTCCACCCATTTGGACTGGACGCTTCGTTTTGAGAGAATGAGAACAACCGAATCGGCATCCTCTATCCCGTGCGATATTTCGCTAATAATGGAATCGCCGACCCGGAGCTCCCACTCATCTAGCCATACCTTATGATGAAGCTGGCGCAAATCCTCGGCCAGACGGACCGCGAACTTTTTGTCACCCGACGCATGTGAGATAAATAACTTGGACATGGGTCCCTTCTTAATATTTACTGCTTTTCAATATTGTGAAGCACTATCCACTTCTCGCTGCACATCCCAATGTCACAAACCTGGACGGATGAAGTTGGGATTGAGGTGATAGTGCCCAAAACTTGGGTCGCTATTTTCCACGCGCGAGCCTGATGTTCCGGCACGACTTTCGCAATGGAAATGTGCAAATCAAACCGCTCCAGCACAAAAGAACTTCCATATTTTTGGAAAATCTGGCGGTCTGCAGGAGGTAGGCGGGCCAGCCGAACTGGGTCTTCTTGATAATCAGCACCGCGGACGGTAGCTGCCGCTGACAAAATGCGTTCATGTAGAGAGCGAATGGCCGGAGTAATGGTCAATCCGAGAGAAATGTAGCCAGCTGATCCTTTAATAACTTCGACCGGCACAAGTTCAGGTAGAGATTTCTCAACAATATGATCAATCATATCCAAGAAGATTGAAAGCTGATCTTTGGGGATGGTGCAGATATGCAAACTTGCATGAGGCGGGAACGTGTCGTTATCAATAATGTTTTGATTGGTGAATTGTCGGGAGATTGCCTGACTGGCGTTAATAACGGCGGAGTAGAGTGGCTCAGCTGGGATTAGAGTCACATCCACTCGAATCCTTTCTGGACCTGCCGTGGGTAATTTAGTTTTTATGTCAGTAAACATAGATCAATTCTACCACAATATCTGGGTCTGACAGGTTATGTATACTACCGAGCTAAACACTCGATCAAGGGCTCTATCGAATCCTCCGCTTTGCCGTCGTCGGCGCATCAGCCATATCATTTGAAAATGTCGCCGCAAATCCTTCCGCACGTTCTTTCAGCTTTTGCTGTGCCTTGGCGTACGGCAAGGCAAACGGCATTTTTTGATAGAGGGTTTCGAGGTAGCGCGTCACCAGTTCCTCGGATGTCGGCAATTTATTGACCTCCGGGGTATAAAGCGATACGGGCGCGCTCATGCCCACTAATCGGGCGACACCCTGCCGTTCTTTTTGATCGAACAATGCGGCCATTGACCGGAAAAGCTGTTCCTCAAGGGAACGGAATTGGACATGCGCCAACTCTTTGCCAAGAACGGGAACAAGTGTCGGCACAAGCGTTTCTGAATGCGATGTGCCTTCCGACCACGATTCGTTTTCACTGACAGATGCGGAAGCAAATTCGCTGTCTGACTTGCTCGTGTTTGTCGGGTCCGTCAACGTTCCATCAAGCGGAAAAACTTGTGTGCCACCATGCCCCGCGCCGGAAGCCTGTCCTTCTTGTCGTCCGCCGCCCCTGCTTGACGATGTGCCGTCGCTGACGATTTTTTTAAACTCCTCGCGATATTCCATGACCTTGGTCGAATACAACTCGTGCTTGATCTCGTCGGGGTTTATGACGCCCATGAATAGCGACTGCGCCATGACGCGAAGATTGTCCTCATGGGACAAGCGGAATACGACCTTGCTTGACGCATTTTCCATGATCGAATTATAGGCCCGCCGTCCGTTCTCGCCGCGATCAAGCAACTGATTGGGGAACTGATGGGCCATCGTCAGATGAAGCCCGAAACCGCGTGCCTCGTCGAGGTTGTCGGAAATGGTGGGCGTTACGAACCGCTGAAATTCGTCGAGATAAACATAAAACGGTTTGTGTCGCTCGTGTTTTCCCCGCTCTTGCGCGGCTGTCCATAGATCGCTTAAAAGCAAAGTCGCAAAAAGTTCGGAATTTTCTTTGGAAACTTTTGCCCGTTCCGTGGCAAGGCTCACTAAAATAATGGAGCCTTCTTCGAGCGCCTTGCCAAAATCAAGCGACACGTCCGGCTGTCCGAACATATTCCGCATGGTTTGATTTCTGATGAAGCGTCGAAGACGGTTGATGGTGCTCCCGATTTGCGCTTCAAAATCCTTTGGGCTTAACGTGTCAATGAACTGCCAGTCTTGGCGCGCTGCCATATCCTGCATGTCGGCAGTCAGGGCATGGCGGATTTGCTTGGTGCCACGGCCAACAAGGTACTCTGCTTCAACAAGGGTCAACTTCTTTTCATACAAGGCGCGAAGAACATTGCCTACCCAGCGCGCAAAGAGTGGGGTTTGATTTGTTCCGTCTTGGCCCCAGACATATGCCATCGCGTCAGTGATATTGTCCACCAAGACAGCCGGATCGGCCTTCCGTTGTCGAAGCAAATTGTATGAAACAATCCAGTCATCACGGCGAAGGTCTATCGGAATGATAGGCCGTTCGATTTTATTCCACGCAAGCCAACTCATGAGACTGTCATATAGCGAGCCGTGAGGATCGATAACCAGCATCCCGGATCGGCTCTTGCCCCAAGCGTGGATGTCCTGACGGATCAGGTGTTCCAAGAATTTCGATTTGCCTGTTCCTGTTCCGCCGCAGATGTAAAGATGTTTATCGCGGGCGGCGCGCGGAAAGCCCAGCATGGCATTTCTGCCTGCAAGGTGTCCAAGATTGAGATCGTTGCCTAATGGTGTTTTCATGATTTGTTCTTAGCATCTTTCTTGATGCCGCGCACGTTTATTTTCTGACGA
>Ga0247841_10004456_pt1 | contig 24045 bp, 30 predicted proteins | sample LaCruzMarch2015__2_FD_192410 | JGI IMG/M metagenome (GOLD analysis project Ga0247841, IMG submission 192410) | Freshwater microbial communities from meromictic Lake La Cruz, Castile-La Mancha, Spain - LaCruzMarch2015_18m | ecosystem: Environmental > Aquatic > Freshwater > Lake | place: Spain... | reverse complement strand
CGGCAGTGCCAGCTTCCCCAGCAGCACAACCAGTAGCACTTATTCTCCACACTCCATCAGGACACGTCCATGTTCCTGTAGCTGTAAATTTCTTTTGCCCATGTTGATCTTTGTTTTGGAATTGTCCGAATATCTGTCTATCGATACATGATGCCGCAGATACTTTTGTGGCAGATCCTACACAACGATCATTGGGAGATGACGCTAGATAATATCCATTTTTATCATCATACCAAGATGGAGCAGTAATAGACCAATAAGGACTCAATATCTGAGTACCAGCAGATCCGGAAGGAGCCACATAAATGTAGCAAGATCCTGTCGTGATAGCTGACCATGAAGTGGCATTGATGGCCTCATCCGAAGCAAATATGAAAAATGCACTATTTACCTCGATGATTGAACCTGCAGCAATTGATGGGACGGCAACTGTTTCAGGGATGGTATAGGTCAGAGACAGCCCCATGAAACCTTTCAATGAATTGATAATGGAAACAGATGTGGATACTTGACTACCTGCCATATGTTATTCCTCCCTTAGAAAATAATAAATACTTTCATTGAGTAGTAAAATAAAGTATGGCTTGTTTAGCCGCTTCTTTTGCAAATACTCTAAACTCATTATATATTTTATACTCCTCAGAATTTATATCCGCAAGTGCTTTATTTATCATAGAAAGTTCCACACTCTTATTATACCTAGTACCTATTATGGCATCAACAATCGCACCATATTCGATGGAAAGCGTTTCTGCATATTCAAAGGTATATACAGTTCGTTTTTTATTTTCAAAAATAAGTTCTTCAGGTAGGATGCAGAATCTTATTTGATAAAAACCGTTGCTCTGTTCCACTAATTTAGGATAATTATCAGATGAGCCTTTGTTCATATAAACTCCTTTATTTTAATCCACATGTAACAAGGATTGCATACATATCTTTATTTATCAATCTATTCCAAAGATTGTAGGCATTTGAAAATTTTAACCATCCGTAATAACTCATTACACTACTAAGTAAATTTTTATTACTTATGTGTTTATAATTTATTCGTATATCAACCAATCTATATTTAAAATTTTCTTTTATTCTTTTACGAAGTAGACAATATTTGTTGTATATAACATATCCAAGAAAATCTATTCCTCTGCTTTTTATAGGAAATATTTGCCAATTTTCCTTTATATGCAGCTGTAGTTTGTTTAATAGGTATTCATTTGCTGCGGTTAACACTTCATGAAGAAATTCTTTATTATCTGAAAGTATTACAATATCATCGCAATATCTATAATAATATTTACAATGCTGATGCTCTTTCATCCAATGATCAAAATAAGCAAGATATAAATTACCAAAATATTGGGATAAATAATTACCTATTGGTAGTCCATCTGCAGAATCAATAATTACATCCAGTAACCATAACACTTGAGCATCTTTTATTTTCTTTCTAATAATTGATTTTAAAATATCATGGTTAACTGATGGATAAAATTTTTTTATATCAAATTTAAGACAATATATACAATCTAATTCATTTTGTATGTCGTTCCTTATGTGATGCAAAGCATCATGTATTCCTCTATGCTTTAATGAAGAAAAAGTATTTCGTATAAATAATGGATTCCAAATAAATTCTAGTATTTGTACTATACAATGATGAATAATTCTATCTGGAAAATATGGGAGTTTATAGATGGTTCTTTCTTTGTTATAAAATTGTTTTACATATATGCTATATTTTCCATTAGCAAATGTTCTATTTTTTAGTAGGCTTTGTAGCATACTAAAATATTTATTTTCATTTTTGTCTATTTGAATCACTTCTTTATATCTGAGTTTTCCTTTTTTAGCATTTTTATGGGCTAATTTAATATTTTCTATGTTGTATATTTTCTCATATAAATTGTTATATCTTTTCATATAAGTTCCTCTGGTTTGTTGTAGCCCATGAGTTTTCAATAAAATTATTTACTAACGCATATATGGACTTTTTATATTTTTTACCAAGAGGTAAGGAAATACAATAAAAGCAGAAAAAACAAAACAAGGCGAGCGCCAATATTCTGATTAGCATTAGCTGAGGTATTATTACAATTCCAATAGAAAAATCCAGCATTAGTCCCATTATTCGTATTACCCCCAACATTTACAACCTGCTAAAACACTCAATATTGTATTCCCCATAACAAATTTTAAATTACTATTTTAACAAACCAAGGCGAGCGCCGATATTCCGAAGAGCAGCAGCCGAGGCATAAGAACAAAGCCAAGCGAAAAAGCCAGCACTAGCCCCATTATCCGCAGCACCCCCAACAGCGACAACCCGCCAATTGGTAAATTGATAATAATAATCTGTAATTTTAGTAGCAGAATTGGCACCGACAGTTTTTGGTAAAAAACCACGAGATGTTGCTAATAAGGTATTTTGATATCCATTATTATTTATCAAAGTCCCAATCAACGTATAATTAGAAGCGGTATTATCAGCTAAATCAGCACGTACATTACACACATATGCAATGTTATTATTTATATTTATACCATCAACCCATTTCCATATATGCCCAAATGGATTTTCAATGCCACGATAAGATATATATTTTGTTGATTCAGTAGCAGCACTTGCCGCACCTGCAGTATTTCCTGTAGTATTGCCTATAGGTACAGAATTACCTCCTTTGCTTATAGGATAATAATTATTATATACTGCCCAGTCAGTGACATTCGTTATTCCAGCACCTATTTTGTTCTGTGAATAAAAACTATTATATTCAATCAAATACAATAACTGTATAGCACTTTCCATATCATAGGTTAATTGGGTCCAACCCGTGCCGCGATTGCTTGCTAATACTCTGGCTTGTGCTCTGGTAATTAAGATACATGCGGGAACAGCAGATACAGATGCTAATTTATCTCCTGTGGTAGCAGTAACATCTTTTTCCAATACAATAGTTGTATCAGCTATAGTCTCATCCGTTACTGCTTCTGCAATTGTAATTTTTTGGGCTGCAACTGTAACTACTGTACGAGTACCATTATTTCCCGCGCTTGCTCCACTAACTACTATTTTGGTGCCCACTATCATATTTGTAAAAGGTGCAGTCAATGCCGTACAAGTAATTGATTTATCCGCACTTGCAAATGTTGCGGCAGAAGCACTTAATCCTACCTCACCAACATATTTTGATGCTGATACATCATATAAAGAAGCTTCAAATGCACCAACAAATGCTTTACTTAATTCGGTAGTGCCTGATAAAAATAATGGATGTACTTCAAATCCTGCTAATTTTAATTCCGATATTTTCCAGGTGTGCACTGTGCCCACATATGAGTACTGATAATAAAATTTAGGTATTTCTACCATTACCTGCCCATCAGTACCATCAAGTACTGAAGCGGTAACACCATCTTCTTTTAATGCTGAATTGGTTGGGAATAAATAATATGCAACTTCTCCAGCATCTGTCACTACACAGCGGCGCATTCCTTTTTGTACTGTCAAATAGTTTGGATCTGCTGTTGCTGTGCGACCTAATCTGACATAGGTATCTGTATTTTCATCCCAAGAAATACCATCATATAAATAGCCGTATGTACCAGTATTCAATGCAGTAGCTACCACCGCATTCACTTTTTTATATGTACTACCATCCTGGATTGTGTCTTCATTAACCATCAATGCTTGGTATGTAGTTCCTACTCTAACAATAACTATTTTGTCAGTCGATATAGGACTTACTGCTGTCGGTAGCTCAGATATTTTTTTAGTTGCCATTCTAAACCTCCCTTATAGATTTTCAAGCAAGTGCAAATTATATGTAAATCGCATATTAGTCGTATGAATAAATTCCAATGTTTCAGAAATAGAACAATAGCAAGGTTCCACTATTGGATATGTCCGTATATCATCAAAGTTACAGAATATCAATGATTTACTCGTCCCAGAATAGGTGTACATATCCATAATAGAAGTCACCATCGATGAGGACGATTGTGGAAATGATAAACTAAACCCTCGCCATGTGGTGCCTTTTATTCCAAACTTCTGCCTATTTCTTCCAAATGATACAACGTCGGTGGTATTTAATTTTATCTTGAAATCCAATAGGGAGGAAGGATCTATTGTCAAATATGTCCCAAGCCAAAGCCTCCCAATCTCCAATGAGGCTTGTCCTGAGAATTCAAATTTCCAATAATTATATGTTTTATTTTCAGATAGATATTTTAAACAAGCTCCTGTAGTGATTACAGAAACACTTGTCGTAAAAGAAGGTGATCCCCAGGAATCGGTATCATTGCCAGAAATTATTATTGAGCATGTCGTGGTACAATTATGGCCGAGTATTCCAACTGTATTAACTGCTGCTTTATCTATCCTACAAACTACACTCTGAGATGTAGCAGTATCAGATTTCCATTTGGTGGCAAGCCGCTCATCGACAACATTGGTAATAGGAAAGCCAGTCAATGTGGACGATGCGACAGGAACATATGTATCTGCCCAATAATCCAAGACATTGTAATATGCTATTCTCATATGCTCCCTCTTACATCATTTAGGCAATGGAAAATGTATTATTCTTGATAGCTCTGAAATTGCGGTAGACACAATAATCAATCCTCCCGCCGCCCATGCCAAGTTTTTAAGCAACTCTATCAAGGCTTGAAACCTGGATCTGTTTTCATTCCTATAACGTGTATATCGTTCCACCCACGCAATATACAGATCCTCTTTAGATTCTACCTTATTTCTATTATAATATTCCAACCATATTGGATATAGTTCAGATTTCTTCGCGTATCCACCTTCCTGTAGACAATGCTCTATTTTAGTAGCCACCTGATCAGGTGTAGCTCTGGTTGCGAGCATAGTTTCCATTCGATCAAATCGAGCAGAAAGTTGTGTTTCCAGTCTGTTAAACATTTCAGTGATCTGTGTGGTGGTACGCGCTTCTGCTTCTAATCTAAGCCATTTCTCCCGGTCGGTTTCATCCATCAGCTACTCCTTTGGCTGTTTCTTTTGCTAGTTTATTTGTCCTCTTCCAGCACTATTTCATATTTGAATCGCATCCTAGATGAATGTATAAATCCCACTTCTTCCGACAAGGAGCAGTAGCATGGTTCCACAATATTATAACTCCTAATGGTGTCGAAATTACAGAATATCAAAGAAGAATGCATACCCACTGCATCAATCATAGTTTCTATTGCAGATATCATCGTGTAGTCAGTTTCTGGGAATGCCAAATTAAACTGCCTCCACGACACTCCAGGAATACCAAATTTCTGTCTATCGCTTCCATGGTATACTCGATCTGATGTTTTTAACACAATAGAAAAATCCAATAGGGCAGATGGACTAATGGTTAAATATGTTCCTATCCATACCCTACCAACGCTGATTTTACTTGCCCCAGAATCGGTTATTGTTACCTTCCAATATCTAAAGCTAGCAGACTCCTCTTCTATCAAAAGATAGGAATCTTCTGAGCTCAATTCATCTGGTACTTCTGAACCAATGCAGCTGGATGATAAAGTATATAAGAAGAATTTCAATATAGCTTCTGCGCTCCAGGTACAGATTTCGTTTATTATCGGAGCATCCAAATACGATACATCATAGGCACTAAATGTCACCACTGCAGAGGCACTAAGACTGTGACCAAGTACTGCCACAGTATTTACTACTTTCGCAGATCCCAGATCTATATAAATTGATACAGAAGATCCTGAGTATTCAAATGGTTTGCTTAGTCGCTGATCCTGTAGATTTACCACAGGAAATAATGCATCAGCGCCAGATGAGGTTACTACCCCATCATCTATAAAATTGTCATATGCTATCCTCATCTTTCCTCCTCCATAACCAAATTATATTTGAATCTCATCCTAGAGGAGTGATTAAGCACCAGATCATTAGCAATGGACACATAACACGGTTCCACTATTTTGTAATCCCTGATAGTGTCAAAATTGCAGAATATGAACGAGGTATGTTTTCCCACGGATACAAACATTGCCCTAATCAATTCTATCATATCGCTAGCAGAATCTGGGAATGACAATTCAAACTTCCTCCACCCAACTCCTTCCAGTCCCCACTTTTGCCTATTTATTCCATAGATATTTCTATCGGATCTTTTTTTAGTAATTTTAAAATCCAACAGAGATGAAGGGCTTATGGTTATGTACTCTCCCATCCATATTCTACCAATGGATATTTTACTGGCCCACGCATCCTCAATATCTATTTTCCAATATTGATAATTCTGAGATGAAACAAAACTTAAAATCATACCCTCATTCCAAGTGCAAGACTGGGTAAAATCAGGAGGAAGCAAATAATCAGAGGTGACGTATGCTGTAAAAATAACTGTGGCGGCACTACTTAAATTATGCCCCAAAACAGCCAAAGTGCCTACCGGTTTTACTGCTCCCAAATCTACATAAATTGATACTGAAGAAGCGGAGTATTCAAATGGCATACATAATCGTTGGTCTTTTAAATTGATCAGTGGATATTCTATATTCTCTCCTGAAGAGGTGATAATGGCGGAATCGAATTTATTTTCATAAGCAATCCTCATACCACTGCTCCTTGACTTATCAACACTGTTTTATTTTTAGTTGCTTGGAATATTTTAGACAATATTGGTTTTGAATCTATATTTACTACCAAGTCAATTGTTGGATCACTACTTGCTGCAGATATTGTAGGAAAATTAGAAATCAAATTATTCAATTGGTTTAGTGAGAATATTTGATTTTTATATATCATATCATTACTGGCTATTATGCGAGAGATTAAATCAGCAAACGTAGTACCTAACATATTGCTAGTGGGTAGTATAGATTGGTTATTTTCACCAGTTTGAACATTGTTTATAATTGGAATTTTCTCAGTGCTTTGATATTTGAATAATATTGATCTGATGTCGGCCAATATATCTGCAATCAAGCCTCCAGGGAATGAATTATCAATAGTCTTATTCTCGATAGTCTTATTCTCGATATTTTTATTCTCGATATTTTTATTCTCGATATTTTTATTATCAATAGTCTTATTCTCGATAGTCTTATTCTCGATAGTCTTATTCTCGATAGTCTTATTCTCGATATTTTTATTCTCGATATTTTTATTCTCGATATTTTTATTATCAATAGTCTTATTATCAATAGTCTGCTGATTATTATTTATATTCACTATACTAGAAGATTCTTTTTTGGTGGTATCTTTATTTCCTACTATAGTGCTTACTATTTTTTGTATTATGGAATTTAATTTATCTAAGGGCACAATGGCTTCCGGCACTCCGGCTTCTGCCACAGTGACAGTACGTCCACCTTTTTGAGGCATTACTATTCCGCCCTCTGCTAGTCGTGGTGCTGCCGGAGGTACTTGAGCCTGAATTATGCTTATTTTAGCAGCCCCAAATGCAGCCGCTGCTGCCGCTGCCGCTACTCCCAAGGCAATACCAATTGGACCAAGTGCAGCAAAAGATTTATATACCTGTACTGCCATTTGAGCGGTATCTATTACTGTCTGCGCTATGCTGAATCGTTTATCCGCTTCAAATTGGGCTTTCTGCATTTGATATCTTTGTAATGCCGCCGCATCATTGATATCTTTTTCCTTTTTCGCATAATCAGCAAGTATCTGAGCTTTTCGAAGTGCCTTTTCAGCTTCCACTATCTGCTCAAGAATAGCAGCTTTTTTCCGCATGCTGTGTTCTTTGGCGTATTGAGCTTTTAATTCATCTACTGTTTTTTGAGCAGACTCTACTTCAGTTTTTTCTTTTAATCCTTCACGCTCTAATAAAGCTTCTAGCTGTTGCTCATTTGCATATAATAAAGCTTCTGTTTGAGCATCAAGCGCATCCATGGCATTTTGGGCTATCATATCAAACAATTCTTTTAAAGAGCTAGTAACCGTCTGAGTCAAGGATAATACTTTATCAAAACCAACTTCCAGTTTATCCCAAATAGTCAATTCTTTTTTATTCAAAGAGTCTATCACAATTCCAAGTTTTTTCAATTCCTCTTCAGTAAGTTGAATCGCTCCAGAATTATATGCACTTTGAATAGATTCAAAATAGGCGGATACTTGCTTATTTGCTTCTTCTGCACCCTTATCAGTGGTTTTAAATGCTTCATCAATATTTTTTATGGCGTCTGGCTTCACTTGATCTAAGGCAGCTTTATATGCTTTTCCTTGAGCAGTACTAGCACCTATGGAACTGGACAATCTTGTGAAATATTCTATTTGGGTTTTTAATGAACTACCTGCACCTTCTTTCGAGTCACGGTACATTTTAATAAGCAATGATCCTACTTCTTTTAATTTGTCTGTCTCAATTGTTTTAAATAATTCTATCTGCTTAGCATCAGTGGCTTTACTAGCCAAGTCTATTAAATTTTGAAGTGCATCAATTGTAGGTTTTAGCGGATCTTTTTTTATCAACGCTTCATTATAAGCAATCAGCAATTCCAATTCTAAATTATACTGAGCCAAACTTATTTTTAATGCCTGGTACTCAGCAGATCCGGATTTTCCCAGCAATGCCATAACCTGCATCAATTCCTTAGTGGAAGAAATATTGGCTTGTACTCCTTCATCATGTTTTATGAATTTGGCCTCTAGCAATAAAGAAGTGTCTTTTATTTGTTTGGCATAAACTTTTTCGGCATCCAATAAGGTATTGGTGCCTCCGGTCATGGAATCTAAATCAGCAGAAGCTTTGGCATACACATCAGATCCGGATAAACCTGCGTTGGATAATATGATGAGAAATTCTTTGGTCGACGCAATATTTTTATTGAGAGCTTCCGATTGAGTTAGTGATCCTGTTTTAGCCGCATCAGTATTGCTTTTTACGGCATCTTTATAGGTCTGCGTAGCTCCGGAAAGCAAATCATATTGAGCATTCAGTAGCTCCATAGACTTCTGTACTTTTATATATTCAGCAGATCCTATTTGACCCAATGCTTTTAAATCATTCAAATATGTATTGGTTGCTGCAATATTGGCCCACAACGATTCTCTCGTAGTTTTCAAGGCACTAGATGCTAATTTCTCATTGTTGGAAATGGCGGTGGAATATTTTTCCATAGCTGCCGATATTTCATCAGTCTTTAAACTACCCAATATCACTTGTAATTTCTTCAATTCTTCAGGAAGTAAACCAAAAGGATTCCCAGGCACCATAGCAGAATCCAGCATTTTCTTTAAAGCATCGGCAGCATCTTTGGCTCCGAATTCTGTAGAAGCATACATATCCTTGATTGTATTTTTTAATTTGGATATGGCCGTTTCAGGAGCATTGGCATTCAAATTATCGATTATCGCCTGTACTCTTGCTAATTGGTCGGCATCCGCTTTTACGGCTTCCTTTATTGCCAGCCAACCTTTCATAGTCGCATCAAAAGCTTCTTTGGTGCCAAGTGCTGTAGAAGCAAATTCTGTGGCTATTTTCAGCTGGATGGAGTATTTCCCCAACTCCTTGGCAAGAGCCCCGTATTCGGCAGTCCCTACACTCCCTGCCAAAGATAATGCCTGCATGTAGGTCTTGATAGCTGTTATTTTTGCTTGTATGGCATCTGCTTCCGAAATGTTCTGATTGGCTAATAGCGTTTCTGTTTCTTTTATCTGTTTGGCATACTCTTTCGTGGCATCGGTCAGGGTGTTTGTTCCACCGGTGAGTAAATCTAGAGCATATTTGGCTTTCTCATATTCTGTGGTACTAGCCAACCCAGCATCCAGCAATACACCCATATAGGTTTTGGTCGATGCTATTTTGGCTTTTGTTGCGTCTGCTTGAGATAATTCCCCGGACGATACGGCATCTTGGTGAGCTTTTAAAGTATTGTTGTACGTGTCGGTGTACGAGGTCAATAGCAACAGCTGATTCTTATAATCGGAAACGGCTTTGGTGATTTTTACATATTCCAAAGAGCCTTTCTGACCTAATGATTCCAAGCTGGTCAAATAAGTATTGGAACTATCGATATTTTTAGATATCATTTCCTGAGTGGTCTGGAGTCCTTCGGATGCTCTGCGTTCTGCATTTACTATAACATTGTTGTACGAATTCGCGGCAGCTGAAATACCTTCTGTATTTAAACTATCAATGACAATCTGTAAATGTTGTAATTGGATTTCAGTCAAGCCAAATGGATTACCTTTGAGCGCATCCTCAAAATGTTTTTTCAAGCTTGATGCGGCTTCTTTCGCTCCAGATTCTGTACTGCCGTACATATCCTCTACTTTTTGAGCAAAAGCGCTTAAAGCCTCTTTTGGAGCGTTGGCATTTAAATTATCAATTATGGCTTGGACTTCTTGCAATTTTTTTGCATCATCCTGTACTGCTACTGCTACATCTTTCCAGTATTTTAATTGAGCCTCAAAATCCTCTTTTTTACCTGCAGCTGTTTGAGCATAATTTGAAGCTATCATCAACTGCATATTGTAGGATGATAAATCTTTTACTAATTGAGTATACAGTTTATCGCCAGTAAGTCCAGCCAAAGACATGGAACGTATTAAATTGTCTGTAGCCGCTTGATTGGATTTGATAGCATCTTCCGATGAAATATTATGATTGGCCAATAATATGGCTGTGTCACTTATTTGTTTGCGATATTCTTTCTCTGCATTTACAAGCGCATTTGTTCCACCGGTCATCAATTCCAAATCAGCAGCAGCTTTTTTGAACATCGTGGAATTGGCTAGTCCAGCATTCGATAATTCCACCAAATAAGCTTGCGTCAATCTAATATTTTCTTTTAGAATATCTGCATTAAGATCCGTATTAGGAACTATTACTTTTGTAGTTATTGTTTTTGTTATACTGGGATTTTCTTCTTCCGCAGTATTGGTTGATATCACCTTTCTAGTTTCAGTAATTGTTCTGTTTTGATTTGCTTTTATAGCATTATTATATTCAAGAGCCTTGGTGGTAATTAAATCATATTGTTTCGTAAGCAACGTCAATGATCCACTTACTCTGGTGTATTCATCCGTTCCTGTTTTGCCGTATTCTTCTAGTTTAGATTTATATGTTTGGGTAGTGGCTATATTATTTTTTAGAAGTGCCTCTGTGGTTATCAAATTGTGGGAGGCTTGCTGTTCATTCTGAGAAATAACAGTATTGTATGCTTCCGCTGCCGCGCTCAAAGAATCTATATTCTTTTTCAATGCTAGATATATGGCATTATACTGATTAAATACCAAGCCAGAAGTAAGCCCATTTAATGCAAATGTTTGTATCAATTTAGTTATAGCATTTAATTCTTCTTGATAACCATCTTGTTTTGTTCTAAATCCCAACGTGACTAATCTAGTATTATCAGATATTGATTTATTATACAAATCCATCGCCATAGACACAGGAGACAAGCTCACTTTCATTTTTTGTAAGATGTCATTCATCTTTTTAAATTCGGCAGTACCTTTAAATCCACCACGTATCCAGGTGTCCAACAACTGCTCTGTTAAAGCAATAGTAGTGGTCAATTGCTCTTCAGGAGTAAGTAACCCCACACCAGAAGCACCTTTGGCTGCTATAACCCCCAATTCTTTTTCATATGCCGCAGTGGAATCTTTTAAAATATCGGTAGAATTCTTCATTATGTTCAAGGATTTTTCTAGGTCTATATATGCCTTACTACCGGTTTTCCCTGCTCTAGCCCAAGAGGATAATAAACTTTCCGTTAGTGAAATATTTTCTTGTAAAGCCACCGATGATGTTTTTCTTTGGGCATCAACTAATTTCTGATTCTCTGATATGGCTTTATTGTAGGACACCAATGAGTAGTCTTGAAGGTCTTTATATTTCTGCAGTTGCTCGAATGCTACTTTATATTCGGTGGATGCAATACCATAAGCTTCTTCTATAGCAGAGGCATATTGTTGGGCAGCTTCTGCATTAGCAGCAAGGGCATCTTCCTCTTGGCTATATCCAGACACTATTTTTTGATTGTTTAATTCTACTTGCTTATTGAATATGTTCTGGGCTTGGGATAATGCGTTATATTCAAATCCCAGAGATTTTAGAAGTGTTACTGTTTTTCTCCACTCACTATTACCTTCTTCTGCTTTGGTGGTAACATTACCTATTAAAGAAGTGAAGTTCTCGTTATAAAAATTCAAACCCTCTAGTACACTAACATGATTTTTATACAACTCAATTAAAGCTGTTTCACTCTGTATCTTGGTAAGGTCGCCCCTTGCCAATTTTGCTTTTATTTGTGTTTCTTCCGCCATAAACCTGGCTTGTTCCGCACGTCTGGAATTACCTTGCTCTTGAGCTTCGTTTGCTATTGCGGCAGATTTAAGCACCGCAGCATCATATTTTTTTCTAACAGCAAGCAAAGCATCAAAGTTTACACCACCTTCTTTTGACCCCATAGCACGTAATTGATTGAGTAAGGAATCCACAATCTGGATATCTGCAGAAGTAGCTATTGTGGATAAATTCATGACGTTGGTTTTTATAACAGCCAATTCTTTATTAAATGCCGCTGTTCTTTCTGATACTGCTTTATAATTCCTAGAAGATTCTGTGGCTACGGAAGATTCCAGTATTTTATTCTGTATATCCAATTGATCTTGTAATACTTTTAATTGTATTTTTTGTTCTTCTGTGAGTCCTTTACTATTCCTAATTATTCCAATTACATTAGTGGCGGATACTCCATAATAATTAGCAATGTCCATTACCTGTTCTGCCAGATCCTTACTATTGGTCACCCAATCTATTATTCCCCTCTGAGCATAATCGAATGTTTCGGCAATCTCTTTATTCAATTTATCTACAGATGCTAAATCTTTCTTGCCTTTGTCTCTGGCGGCATTCTGCTTTTCTATAGCATCTAAGGTATTTTCATTTTCATCAGTAACTAATTTTTGGGCACGAGCAATTTTGATTATATCCGTAACAGAATATCCATACGTATCCGATAGCCGCTTAATTACATCAGCAAGCTTTTCTCCACTAGCTACTGCAGTTCTCAAACTATTGGCAATATCTGCGGATATTTTATCTACTTGCTGTTGTTTAGCCGCAGCATTTAAAGCAATAAATGCGCCAGTGAGTGCTACTACTCCAGCGATAGCCAACGCTATAGTTCCTGTGCCAGTAAGTGCTCCAGCGCTGGTGATAAAAAAAGTAAGTGCTTTGGTTACTCCGCTTATTCCTAATGCCAATGGTCCAAGAGAAGCCGCGAATGCCCCAACTGCTATTGTCGCTGCTTTTACTGGAGCCGGTAAGCTGGTAATAAACTGCGCCAATGAACTCAAGGCTTTTACCGCATCCATAGCTGGGCCGATAAATATATCCGCAAAGGATCTTCCCATCGTAGCAATATCATCATTCAGCGTAGACAATAATCCAGGTAATGTTCGTGAAGCTTTATCCATTCCCTCGAAGAATTTTCCACCAGATCCAGAAGCGGATTTAAAGGCTTCTGCTAACATTTCAGCAGATATTTTCCCAAGCTCCATTTCCTTTTTAAGTACAGCCATTGACTTCCCAGTCAATTTGGTCATCTCTTGTAAAGGATTAAAACCGGCATTTATCATCTGCAGCAAATCCTGGCCCATCAATCGACCAGCCGCAGTAGCTTGACCGAATGCTAGTGCCAAAGCACTAAATCTCTGACCATTACCTTGAGAAATATCCCCCAACGATTTTAGGATAGGCAATACTTCATTCTGGGCCACATTAAATTGGAGAAGGGTTTTTGTTGCTCCTGCAAGATCCGATAATTCAAACGGAGTCTTGGCAGCCATATCCTGTAAAGTAGCAATCATTTTAGTAGCTTTTCCAGAACTACCTAACATTGTCTCAAAAGATGCTTGATATGATTGAAAAGCCCCTACTGAAGTCAAAGCGGCTTTGGCTGCAGCTAGAAGTGGGGCGGTCACACTAATGGATAATGCCAATCCAACTTGTCCCGCCACTCTAGATATGCTGGATAATGTGTCTGTAAGACCAGTTTGTTTTTTCTGAAGCGCAATAGTTTCATTTCCCAGATCATAATATTGTACTTGTAATTTTTCTATTGAGGCATCGAGTGGATCTACACCCTGCTGAATTAAATTGGTAATCTGCTGTCGCAGTAATTGCTGTTTTAAAGCAATATAATCGGTAGACCTTCCCCATACAGACATCTCACTATCGATATTCCGCAATGAAGTGGACACACTTGCCAGTCCATTTTTTATAACATTGGATATCGAACCGTAGGAGGACTCAATTGATTTAGCGGATTTACTTACTGATGCGGCAAATTGATCTTGCTTTTCTTTTGATTGGTCTACAGACTTATCAAACGAGGAATTGTCACCAGCAATTCGGACAAGCATATCTCCAATTACACTACTCATCTATGCTCCCATATTTAGCCTTCATTTCGGCATGGATTCTATCCGTCTCTGGCTTCTTCTTCTCTATAAGATTCATCTGTTCCATTTCTTCTTTCATCTTTTTCAATTCGGCATATGATTTATGCTTTAAAGTTGGTTTACCATCCTTGTCTACTCCGGTACCATATTTCAAGTCCATGCCCAAATTGAAATACATAATTATTTGGCCTAGACTCATTTGATACAATAAATATTCTTTTGTTGCCCAAGGATATAACAGCGCCATTCCTACGAATAAGGGACCAAGGTGAATTTTTCCATCACCTTGATCCCCATTCAGTTTTTTCCATACTGCTCCAGCCCTTTGTAGGAATCTAAAAGGGCAGATTTAATGGACTCTGCAAATACCTGAATCTGTGCAGCTGATACGTTATCTCTAAACCATTCCATGCTCAATTCTGGATGTTTGAAAGATGCAAAGGACACGCACAATTCCAATGTCAAATCAAAAGCATTTTTAGTGGCTTCCTTTCCCTTTCTCAATTCATCATCTGGGATGCTGGCTAACTGCTGAATAATCCGGTCTATTTCAAACGTGATCCCGCAGGGTACGAAAGAAATATCAAATAGCATCCCATTGAGTCTTATCTTCCTACTTTCCGGCTTCAAGATATCAAGATCAACCACATTTTCCATAGTATTTGTTTAGTCTCCTTTATCAGATGGTCTTGACGATAGAGAACAACTGAGATCCAGCAGTGAGGGTGGAGTCCAGTTTTCCGGTAATGGTAATGGCCAGGACGTTGATGGGATCGGTGTCATTGTCCGATTTGGCGGTGAACTGAAGTCCATTATCCAGAGTGGCTTTGAACACGGTGATGATCGTGGTCTTGGTAGCTCCGGAAATCAGCCTGGTATTGGTCAGCCTAAAAATCTTGGTCGTGAGTGTGGTATTTCCACCACCAGTCAGCGTGGAAAGGGCAGTGGCAGTAACCGTAGTGGTCATACCTCCTGAGATTGCCGACAGTACAGACCCATCATATTCAATCAGTTCCATGTCAATGGTGAATGTTTCTTCCGCAATACCTTCAATCGGGTCAGGCGCATTTCCAGCCTGCACGTCATACTTGGTGATATTGTGTCCGAAACTATTCACCATTCCCGCGCCAAGATTGGTATACACAGAACCAACCGTGGTAGCAGCCACTTCGATTTTGTAGTTGCCAATTATAAGATTGGCGGTATTCACACTTGTGTTTTGATACAAAGGCATTTTTGTCTCCTTTTAAAATTGATCATGTCGTGTATACGATCATGACATCCACAGGTGCATTAAAGCACCCAGATTCTATTTCCGGTAACAATCCACCATCTCTAACTACAGATGACCTTGCCACTGAAAACGAACTGGATTCTCCATATACTCCTGTTCCAAAAGATCCTCCGAAAACATCAGCTACCGCTCCAGACAATGATCTAGCCGCTGCAGGGTCAACAGCACGACAATTGATAGAAAAAGTGGCTGACTTAATTCCATTATCTTTTCCACCTCCTGACATTTGGAAGAAATTGATACAGGGCAGTGAACTGATAGAGGACGATTGAGGCCGCAAACCATGATATATTCTAGTGCTTGTTATTGCAGTGATTGCAGTTGTTTGTAAAAGTGTGTAGCCAATAAACTGATGGTCAACCATTTACAGTCCCCTGCTTTGCAAATAATTTTCGTGTTCAATCAGATATTTGGAAAAATGATTCTTACCTTCTGCTTTTACAATTTCCACTACATCCCCCTTCGCCAAATCCAATGCTGGCCGGAGGAAAGGCTGGGCATCCATTTTTATGGTGCCATATTCCACATGTGGTCCATATTCAACAGCAGTACCTACAAATGCTTCATTAGCCACTGTAGGTTTTGCTATTTCCACCAAAGGATCTATTTTATATTTGGCTGGTGGAGCTTTACTTGAATAGTCACTGGGAGACTGAACGTGCTGGCCCCTATCCACCATCTGGGCATTTATAGAGGCAGCAAGATATCCATAATTTCTAGGACACAGATTTTTAGCCAGCTGTTCCACATGAAGTGCAGTAGCCCATAATGATGCGCCAATAACTTTGTGTCCAAGTATTTTTACCGCATCCCCTTCCCATTTGGTGGTAAACGTTATTCTAGTCATACCTGTAGCTCCAATCCAATTACTAGAATCTCACCATAACCCATAACATCATCCGCCATACCCATTATAGTAAATCTTTTCCCACCGCTGGTCACATATTTATCTGCTGAGGACCAAGAATATAATGCCGGCTCCGTAACCAGAATGTGGGAGCACACCATCGCCAGTTTATCAGAAAGGAACCTACGATTAAATGAACCTGCGGCAGACCAAATAGCGGACAATACAATAGAAACGGAGGATGTGGTGGCTATGATTCCGCCCATTCCATCCTCAGAAATAGTTTCCCTGAGTACTGTTGCATCCGTGACTGTCAGCAAGTCTCGTAGTGACATAGTTACTTCTTTTTTAAGAAAGAGCCTGGAAATCCACCACGCCGTTTATTACCAACTTTCATAGAATCAGAAACAGACTGCACCACTGCACCTACACCTTTATAATTACCACCGGAACCTTTATGGGCGGCAACGGCAATCTCTCCCAGTTTCTTGGCTTGTTTTAGGGATATCAATTTTTTAGGTGTGTATTTAACACCAGCACTACCTTTCTTTCTACCTGATCCTGGTCCACCCATTGTTTACTCCTTACATCAGCCTTGCCATTTTATATTTTTCCAGGACTCCAGTAATGGCCACAGGATATCCGTCTGAATCCAATTCACCACCAAATGACTCTGACAATGGTCCTAATGACCTACTGGTTATTCCTTTTCTCTTCGGTCGGACATCAGCGTCATAGGCTATCATTTGACACGCCGCTTTCTGAATTGCGATCGGCCACTTTACTACGGATATCAATACCGATCTTCCAGACAATTCTTCCACTATCGTAGATCCGCTTGCCAATGTAAGGATATTTCCAGCCACAGATGCAATAGTAAAATATCCATCATTCCTGTACGAATGGTAAATGAAAATGTCATCACCAGCAAGAAAGTTGTACTCAGCGAAACTATTATTTGCCACAACGGTCAATGCTGTCCCATTAAACGTTACACAATCCTGTAGGAAAAGATCGGTCACAAAATAATTGTTGGTCATTATCGTGATTTTTTCTTGTACTTCAGGAATATAATTGCGAGCAATAATAGTCCCAACAGACAATGTGATATCAGAATAGATTGTTACTGCTGTTGGTGTGGTTATCATTCTTTATTCCTCGTAGAAAATACCATCAACGCAGAATGCCATACTAGCCGCCCTGGGAAGGAAGTTGATTACATAATCAGTGTTGGGCTTGAATATCCTTTCTCCACCTTCCCTGACTACTGAATTTGATTTAGCCTGAGATGTAGAAGTGGCCAAAAGACACCTTGTAGCAATAACCGTTCCAACCGTGGTAAATGTAGATCCGGTATAACCAACCATCGTAGAAAGAGTGGAAGCATATTCCCTATTTCTATTGGTCATTGAAATTACAGTTCCTGCCGTGGCAACTGTAGCGCCTTCACTAATACTTATTCCTAGCACTCCACCAACAGCCTCAAATTCCAATACCAAATGAGGAGCGCCAGCCCTTGTTTTTAAATGAAGATAGGTACTTACTCCCGATGCAGGAGCAAGATTCTCATGATGGAATGCCCACGTATTACCAGTATGTATTTCATGGTGTGGATAATCTATCGTAGTCAATGCTCCAGTAGGATCTACTTTGAAAACAGCAATAATTGAAGATGCCGCGGATGCATTGGAATCCCCTGACATACCCACTGCTATAGGATTTCCATCATTGTAAATAGTTACAGGTTTTCCCATAGTGTGTCCCCCCTAAATCTTCGTTCTAAGCCAGCAAGAACCGCCTAGAATCGATTGGCTAGGCATACCCAGTATAAACTCCCAAGTACACCCAGCCAACCTCATCATCAGACGTTAGGCTCTACGAAAGGCTTCATCACGGCGTAGACGTACACAGTAGCCGCAGTGGTGATAGTGAAATCCAGTTGGCCGCTCGCATTCAGGAATCGAGCACTCTCAAAATCAGCACCACCAAACACAACCGTGGTTCCAGTAGCCACTGTGATAGCAGCGGCAGCACCCTGTCCAATTTCAGAGAATCCTACCCCAGCCTTGAGCGTAACCACACAAGCCTGAGCAGTGGCATAGTTGTCGAACACTACGAAAAGATTGTCACAGTTCAACGAGGACTGAGCCGTGGTAGCGGCAACCAGAATGGTGCTCGTAGTACCTCCGGTATCAGTCTTGGTAATAGCCGCACCCGCCAGAAGCGGGGATTTAGGATTGATTGTCATGCTTCCCATTTTTTATTCCCTCCCCTATCAACCGGCAACTTCAGTCAGGTTGAGTACTGCCAGCGCGGTAGGTCTCACAACCTTGGCACCATACAGATACAAACCCTTGACGCCGGAATCGAAATAGCTTTCCCTCTTCACCACTTCGATTTTACTGATCTGTCCGGCATAGGTAATGGCGGTATGGTTGAGGGCCATGATTGCAGAAACGCCAGTAGCAGAAGCCGCCACATTGTTGGATACGATCATCCTGAAACCAAGCGCATCACCAACGTATCCGCTGGTCAGAGCGCCATTATCGAACACCTTGGGAACAGCAGTAGCGGAGATACCACCAACCTCAGCCAGAAGCAGTTTCTGGTGGAGCCATGGCGGAATGACCATCATCCTGTTTGCCTCAGGCACGTTCCCTTCCGACATATACCGTGCAGCATACGACAGGGTGAGAATAACGTTACCGGAAGAAACGGAAATGGGAGATCCGCTAGATCCCATATATGTGGTATTCTTGATTCCAGCCTGGGTGTACAGACTTGCCAGGTACTGGTCAATGGTATCCGCAATGGCATAGGCGGCTTCATCCATTGCACCATTCATGACTTTGGGATTCTGCTGAGCAGTATCGATATCATCAATGGTGAAGGAGAAGGATTTGGCCTGATCAATCGTCAGCTGTTTCTGAGCAGAGGACAGTTGCTGCCACGATACTGCAGTGTATTTTGTGTAGTCGGACACCGTGATAGCACCAATCTCGTTGATCTTCACGGTATCGCCCATGTTCTGAATCTCGCCAGAATATTCATTGTTGACGAGAGACGCAAATGCCAGGGATTTGCGGAGCCTTACAAAAAGCTTCGCACTCCAAATAGTAGGATTAAAATTCTCCAGACCCATATGGTCCTCCTTCTTTATCTTTTATCCAATTCTCCACTTTCTTCCAGTGCCACCATTTCTTCAAAGCTCAATTTAGAAAGATCCTTTTTTCCACTAGACCCTTGCTGGTTCCCTGCTCCCGGCTTAAATCCACTGGAAATAAGTTCATTCACTTTTGCTGTTTTAGCATCTTCCAACTGTTGCTTAAATCTCCGGATATATAGTGCAGCTTGTTCCGGACTGCTGAATGGAATGTCAGAAATAAAATCAGGCGGCACCTGTTCTTTGAATGCCAGATCTTTTATCTGCCCCTGAAGCTTTTCCAATGCCCGCTCTTCTGCTGACCGGCGCATACTCTCTTCAAGTTCACGAATCCTTTTCTGCTCAGGAGTCTCTTCAGGATTCCTTTTCAGCATTTCAGCAGCAACACGGGCATTCACTTCGGATTCAAATGTTTTTTTCTTGAAGGTGTCCAACGCATCGGTCACCCTTTTATCCATCAACGGCTGAATGAGATTCTTTCCTTCCGCAGTACCTAAATACTGTTGCACCAGATCCGTGGTCAGTGGCTTCTCAGGGACAATTTCCTTGAGCAGTACCTGAAAGTCCGGATTCTCTGCATTCTCTTTAAAAAACTGTTTCACATCATCGAAAGTGATAGCCATTCTAATGCTCCTTGCCCAACCGGTACTTACTCTGAAGCCCCAGCCGTGCCTGAATCATTTATAGTTTGACCTTCTTTGGCCAATGATTCCTGCTTCAACAACTTTTTCTTCCTACGTATTTCAGCTTTCCTTTCCTCGATAGAACTAGCCCACGCATCCAATGAAGCTTTTCTGCGCGCTCGTGCATCAAGTACTCTTTGTTTTGCCGCACCCATTTTCACTATTCTCCCTTACTTATCCCATGTACGTCTGACCATTCTTATCTGTATACAGTTTCTGTTTTTTGGAAGCCTTTTTTAGTCCACCTACAGAATACGCTGATTTTACTTTACCAGATTTCATAGCAGAATATGTTTTGTCCTGGGATGCATTTCTTTTGCTGAGTTTAGCTAGCATAGGATCGCCACTTTTTCCACTACCTTTCTTTCGTCCACTTCCAGGACCACCCATAATTGCCTCCAAATAAAAAAGGCACCAACCACTAATGGGTCAGTGCCTATCGTTTTCGATCTGGTACTATTTAAAAGTATAATGTATCTTCTATAAAAAATAAAGCCCCAATATTTACCTAGTCGTTGCAGCTCTTGCCGCTGTCATTCTGTTTTGGGTTCTGCTGGTTTTACGAAATACCGCTTCCTTTTGCTTTCGCCTAACCGCATTATAAACCTTTTGAGCATTGCTTTGTTTCTCCGCATTCTTACTCTGATTCTTTACCCCCTTCTTTCTACCACTACCTGGTCCACCCATGTTATACTCCTTTTCTATGCAGCACTACAACCTTTTTCTCTCCAGGCTGTAGTACAAAATGTTCATGTACGATGGATTCTTTTCGTACATCCGATATCTGCCCCTTGGTTATGGTGAATCTAATTGATACTTCACCATAATCTTTTCTTTCCAATTCCTGTTTCAGCCAATCAATATAATTTTGCAATGTCGATCCAGTGGTTGTAGTCATACTATTCCTTTCGAGGCCGTTTTATAAAATGGGCATACTGGAGCACTTGAATATTCAATAACGAAATGATCCACCCAGAACAATGGCCCATCATACTTTTCATAGAGCATTATGTTCCTTCTACATCTAGGACATTCGGGCTTATCATATTTCTTAGTACAATACGCATAGTCCAGATTGGTCAGTATCATCATTACACCTTTTTAGATTTAGGAGCTTTGGTCTTTCTTTTCTTACCCTTACCGGCTTCCGATAATGCTATTGCCACTGCTTGCTTCTGGGGTTTGCCTTCATGCATCATAGTGGAAATGTTTGTGCTCACTGTTTTATCTGAAGATCCTTTTTTCAATGGCATAGTTACTCCTTTTATTCCGACCACTTACTCATTTTGGATGCCGCTTCTTTTCCATACTTTTCTTCCCTACGTTTCAAAGCGGATTTGGATATTTTTACCTTTCCTGTGGGAGTGGTTTTCCCACCCTTCCTACCAATCTGGCGTTCATTGTCTCCCATGATACCTGTTCTATTTGTAAAATCAGTCATGGTGTTGATTATCTTTTTACCGCTACCTTTCTTTCTACCGCTTCCAGGTCCACCCATAGGAGCCTCCCTTACAATATTTCATCTTCATTGTATTTATACTTTATCGGTGTCTTTGTTCGTATAGCATCCTCAACCAATTGCCTATGCTTTTTAATCAGTCCATTCACGGCAAAAGTATCCAATGATTTTCCAGTAGCCTCATAATATTTCAGCATAATATCCGGACTCCACCCATGTACTAATTTCTCTTTTTTCATTTCAGATAACTCCTCTTGTATATTGTAGTTGTTTTAGGTAAAAATTCTTGCATTTGCTCCCAATATTTAGCATAAGATCCTTTTACTACATGAGATGTTTCAAACATCTCTGCAAATATTTCAGTATTCTGAAAATATTTTGATTTCTTCCAATAAGAATCCACATGTATCGGACCATAAATTTCCCAGCCGTTGATAAAATTCTTATTCATAAGATATTGCATGTATTTCTTTTTTGCGGCTTTAATAGCATCAGGATCATTAGCGTTTTTCATAAAATGCTTTTCATATAGATCATCATACTGGTCTTTCATTCCCGCAATTATATCGCAATTGATATTATATGGATCCACATCCGATGGAGAACTACTAAAATATAGATGACCTATACCCGTAGGGTAATGTATTCCTTTTATTTTTTGCTGCACTAAATCATCCAACAATTGGGCAGTGTCTGAAAAAATAGCGTCCTGAAATTCTTCCGAATAAGATACAAAATAATCATTTCCACCTGCATTTAATTGATGGTCTAAAAAATGACCTATTTCATGCAAGAATGTAGTAGCGCCATCCTCACTATTAGCTATTGGTCCCATATTTATTGTATTAGTACCGGTACTGTAATGAGTGGTCTTTGAAAAATCCCTTGTAATAGCTGGAGGATTTTTTACTATATCCTTGTATACATCTTCAAATCCATAACAGTTGTTATTTAAGAAAGTGGGATCTAATTGATTATCTTTGAAGAATTGACGCACCACTTGTGCCAAGGCACTCTGGTCATCCTTGAATAATATGCGTTCTGTTTTCTGATCCGCTTCCAGAGTATAAGGAACAAAATCAATAGGCTTCTTGGCCTTCCAATCCTCATAATTCTGATAGGGGACTATTCCACCTTCCTTCGACCTCATCAGTTGAGGAGAATACCCATCTATCTGAAACTGTTCATTACACCGACAATGTATTCTTTCCTCCGCACTTAATCCTTCCCAGCCAGGGAATGGGGCACGTTCCCTTCCAGGCCCATCAAACAGCCCATCTTCCTGCTGTATCTTGCCATCCATAGCGCCATGGGTGTCTCTCGTCCTGCCATCCTTGGTAGCGCTCCAAACTATTTGACCTTCAATCCCTTCTTTCTGTGCTTTTATATAGCCATCATTAGTACCATGATTGATTGCCGTTATTCCTTCCGTTCTGGCGATCATCAATGCTTTATAGGATGTAACATTTATTACCTTCTTCAAATCCCTCGACATATCCGCAAACGATTTTCCAATAGTCATTCCATTCATCAATGCCTGTCGGATCTTCTTTCTTGCGTCAATAGGATAATTACGTAGTGCTTCCGCCATTTCCTTATTTTTCAAGGTATCGATAGAAAACAATTCCAATATCATATTTTTATTGATTGGTCCCCAATTCAATCGCAATCCAGAAGCATTATCGATAGCCCATGCCGTACGATAAAAAGCTTCATTATATTGTTCTGGGAGGAGTCTTTTGATATCTTTTACATTCTCTTTCAATACAGGATCTAGTATGTCCATGATATTAGTTTCCATGGAAGCATACCGATTATATTTGGCTGTTTCCGCATAGGTTAACTTTCCGTCCACTGCCCATTTATCATACATGGACTTCATCTCACCCTGGATATTTGTCAAAGCTTGTTTCAATGCCAGCTGTATTCTTCGCTCATACTTATCCTGTTTTTTGAGTACCTCAGTATATGCTGTTTGTAGCAAGCTCTCAGTAGTATGTGCTGGCATTCAAAACCTCTTTGTAGCTGGGCAAGAACCGCCTAGAATCGATAGTATACCTAAACTGGTATAATTCCTCATCTACCTGAAATCTATCGATTCTAGGTGGTTCTTACTCTATTTGGGAATGGATCTAGTCCATCCCTTTTTCAATTTAGATTTTCCGGCATTCCTTATTTGGCCACGT
>Ga0247841_10004455_pt1 | contig 24048 bp, 28 predicted proteins | sample LaCruzMarch2015__2_FD_192410 | JGI IMG/M metagenome (GOLD analysis project Ga0247841, IMG submission 192410) | Freshwater microbial communities from meromictic Lake La Cruz, Castile-La Mancha, Spain - LaCruzMarch2015_18m | ecosystem: Environmental > Aquatic > Freshwater > Lake | place: Spain... | reverse complement strand
TGTTGACTCCTTGCTACGGTTATCGTACAATATTTGTGGCCGCATCTTTTTGGCTACAAATAAATTAATGAAGGTTAGTATTATCACTAATAAAGTTTACAGAAAACAGAAGTCACCAAAGCTGACCCCCGCAGAAAAAAAGAGAAGTCTTTCAGATTCTACGTGGGTCTATATAAATAGCCTAGGACGTGTCCCTTTAATCTCAAGAAGTCAGGAAGTTCAATTCGCTGTGTTGATGCGTTTTGCACAATATAAACTTCTTGATATGGCGTACCGTATGCCTGAGATTATAACTACCCTTTATACCTTTGAAGACGAACTTTCTCAGGATAAAGTTGAGTGTACAGACATTTTGGACATAGAAGAGGATATTCTTAAAGATCCCTCTGAGATTGAAAAACGGGAAGAGGAATTCTTTTCAGCTATCGAGAGTATAAGAACTGAGTATACAAAGGTACAAGAGTTGAAAAATTCCGCCCCAGAAGAAGCTGCGGTATGCCAGGAACGTGTGGTAGAACTCTGTCAACGACTTAAATTAAACTCCCGTATGATTCGAGATATCATAGAAAAATATGAAAAACATATCGCAAAAGACCCCTCTTGTCCAGAATATCTAGAATTTACAAATTGGGTACAAATTAGCGACCAAGCTAAACAGGCTATCATTGAAGCTAATGTTAGACTAGTGGTTAGTATTGCTAAACGTTTTTCGCACCCGGGGCTGGAACTTAATGACCTTATCCAAGAGGGTAATAGGGGTTTGATTACCGCTGTTGAGAACTTTGATTACCAAAGAGGGTACAAGTTCAGCACGTATGCAACCTGGTGGATAAGACAGTCTATTACAAGATCCGTCCATGAAAAATCCAAAGTAATTCATCTTCCTGGCAATATATTCGACCTTATTCTTAAAGTTGACCGTTTTACTTCTGATTGGCAGTTGAAAAATGGTACCCAGCCTTCTATTGAACAAATTGCAGAATCACTAAAGGTCACTGTTGATAAAGTCAGAGTAGTATTCGAGTGCGCTCTACCCCCTGTTTCTCTCGATAAGGTGGTAAGCGAGGAGGACGGCACTACCGTTGGTGAATACGTCGAAGACACCAACTCTGAAGACCCCCATAAAATGTTAACTATAAAATCACTACGGGAAAATCTTAGTCAGGTCTTGGAATCTCTTAATCCAAAAGAAAAGATGACGATAATAATGCGATTTGGTTTGGACGATGGAAGAATAAAGACCCTTGCTGAGATAGGGCAACTTATGCACGTAACAAATGAACGTGTTAGACAGATAGAAATATTAGCTCTTAGGAAATTAAAACAGAAAAGCTGTTCACAGATTCTTCTTCCTTGGAAAGATGACGCAATAACTGTAGATGAGAGTGATGATTATAACGGATACCTGGTTGCTGGAAATTAATAAAAAACCTGGGGTTGTGAAACGTATACAAATTGTACTGCCTACCTAAGTCTCAAGAGCAGATTTTGCTTTTGACAGTTTAAACGACTGTTGCCTATATCAATTCGGCTACGCCGCCACCTGTACGACTACTGAGAATCATACTGGTGGCGGCGCTTGGACTCGAACCAAGAAAAAAATGTAAGCTCCATAAAGTAGTGGTAGACAGAACGATTTGTATATTTTTTTATTAAATGTGCTTAATGTAGTTTACCGAAGTTATTTGAGCTTATTTTGTTTTGACTATCCCTTAAATAGTTGCCTTACCAATCGGCCATTTTTCCCTTATCAGGAAAAATCAGGATTTGAACCTGAGTAAAATGTACGCTCAAAAGATAGTGGTAAACCACACTATACACACCTAATATAAAACTAAAAATGTGTGATGTCAAATTAAAAATAAAATTTATCTCTATAAGGGTTCTTGCGGAAGGTTAAACTTAGGTTTTTTATACCCATACCCATTTTGTCCCTGTACCATCCTTGTTCTTCTTTCTTCAAAATCTGAATCTGCTATTAATAGGTTTGTCACAACATTTATAGGGTACTTATCATTTATATGTAATGGCAGATTTATCAAATCCATTTTAAAAAAGTATTCTTCTAACATTAAGAGATACCCATCGGCATCATCCAAGTTATTAAAGTTAGTCGAAAATAAGTTTTTATCACCGCCAATAAAACTAAAGTCTATTACCCTATATAAGTTATCGAAAAACTCTAGTTTTGTACATTGCTTTCCAGGAGGTCCGTCAATGAATAGCACTACAAATTTACCAAACACTTTAGAGTAACGAGAATATATGCACTCTGTTGGGGTATCCTTAAAATTTATCATAATCCTCCGAGAGTTAGTAATCTTTTTAATATACATAACACTTAGATAAAAAGTTGAATAAAAACTTATACCACCACCAGGTTTAAAGATGGAGACGGTGCCCGGGTTCAAACCGGGGATGTAAGTTTTGCAGACTTATGCCTTATCAACTTGGCTACACCGTCATAAATTTAAAAAAGAGATCATTGACCTAAGACATCTCGCCTTGGCGTTATCTTCGCCTGCCACAGCTCACCTGTACTAATAGGTATCAGTAAGGGTTCGTCCGATAGGACTGGGGGTTCTGCCAGTACCGGCTTAATTCCGGCTTTTTAACAATCTCAATTTAGAAGTGGGGGTGTAAATTAACACACCCCCACATATATAAAGAGGTAAAAATCACAATTAACAATGTGTTTTGTTTTTAATACCGACAATGTCAAAGAGCAAAAAAAAAGACCCCACTCGTTTCCGGGTGGGGTCTTTAGAATTTCTTTTTTAAGATAAACTTTTAAGAACACACCCGCTTATCATATCCGGTAAGATATGTATGTAACAGTGCCCATGAGCTTAGTGCTGCGCTGGCTGATGTACACAAGGATGTTATAATAAAGTTTTTCATAGTAATTAAAATATACTGCTAAATAAGTGAGAAGTCAATGACTATTTTTTAAAAAAGTTTTGATTGAATGTTTCTATTAAAAGTTCTCTCTGATTTTCATTCATAAGTGTGATAGCCTCATAAGCCTTTTGTGCCTCAATTTTAGCTTCATTTATATGGTAAAAGATTATCTCCATAGGAAGACATCTGCCCTTTACTGTATCTCCAGAGTTGATTCTTTCAACATCCCGTATAAGATCATTTGTCACGTCTGAGATAATAGTGTCATCTGAGAATTGCCCTATGTAAGTGTAAAACGGACCCTTCTCTTCTTGTACCTGTGGAGGGACGGATACTTCTTCCTGTTCTTTTTGTGTACCTAATAACTCTTCATTACTCTTTATTAGAAATGGTGGCGGTGAAAAGGCTTCTGCCTCCTTAGGGGTTTCTTCCTGGGGCACTGGCTTAATCTCTTCTGCTACCTCTTCAACTTGTGGCAGCTGATGGATCTCTTCTACTACTTCATCAACTGGTAATGGTGTCTGCACCTCTTCCGCTACAGGCTGCGGGAGGGGCGTCTCTTCAATGATGCTTTCAACAGGCTGTGATAGTACCTCTTCTGGGATATCCTCCTCTACAGACTGCTGGAGGGGCTCCTCTTCAGGTATATCTTCGAACATATCTTCATCTGTAGGAAACGGAAGTAGTTCCTCTTCACCTTCTTCAATGGATGGGAGTTGGAGAAGCTCATCTGAGATCTCTTCTTGAAGAGGTTCCGGTAAATCGATGCTTTGTGTTTTTTCTGCTATAGGTAACTTAATACCTTCTAGCTCTTTAAAAAGTGGGGGCATCTGATGATACAGCTCGTTAACTCTGCTTTTTGTAAGAGGCTGCGGGACATCTTTACCCTTTGCTTTCTTTGATGCTCTAGGCTTAGGCTCCGGAGCGATCTTAACTTTTTTTACTGTAGTGCTCCTTTGAGCATGCTCTCCCTCAAGGCCCTTATAATCAAAACCAATAACTGGGGCCTTAACAGTGCTCATGCCTGTGTAGAACACCTCTTTAATGGTTTCCGTTACTACTATAGGACTTTTAATCAGGAAACTTTCTTGTGGTAGTTTCAACGTTTTGACACAGGACACACAGTAGCTATTAGCGTTCTTGGAACCAATGCTTAAATACTTATAATCTTTTTCAGACTCTTTAAAAGGACCAGCTCCGCACATACAGCAGTATGCGAACTTCTTAAGATTATTCTCACTATCTCGGTAAAAGTAACTTCTTGGAGGCAAAATATCTCTCCTATTTTATTTTATATGTTAATGAATTTTTTTACATCTGAGATACAAAAGCGTTTATCCTTTATATTTACTCCATGATATTTAGTGTAATGCTTCAAAAATCTTAATATTTCTTTTTGCCAATACTGTAAGGAAGAGTCTTTTAAATTGAGGTAGTCTTTGAATCTTAACAGAATTTTTTTATCCCATTTAAAATGGTGTACTTCAATACCTAAAGAATGCTTACTTACCGTGGTCTTATATGGAAGGGGTTTGTGTGTGGTGTCTTCCAAAAATACATGATGTCCACCGCCGACAGTTAACTTTGCTTTTGCTAATACAATTTTTTTATCCCAGGCCTTTAATAGATTTTTAGTTAAAAGACCTCCCAGTGGAAACTGCTCACCAAGAGTTCGATCTTCTACTATATCGATTAACTCCCCCGTTTTTGATATCCGGTCTATAAGATGTCCTTCTAAAAAATCTATCCCATTTTCCGTACAATAGCTAATATGATTTTTTAAACCAAAAGGGTAGTACTGGAATTCATCAAGATCAGCATATAAGACCCAATCTTCATCCGAGCAGCATTTTAATAAGATGTTTCTCTCACGTAGTTGTTTAGCTTGCTCCGAAAAAGGATCGTACCAGGAGTGCTGAGCAGTTATTCCATACCCCCGTAAAATATGTATTGGGGATGTGTCTTGTGTGTTTAAAATTACTAAAAAATTACGTACCCCAAGAGCGGTGTACCATCTTAGAAATCTCGGAAGGAGACGGTAGTCGGGACCAACAGTTACAATTAAAAAAAGATTATCCATATGTTATCTTATTATAAATGTATATAAATTTTATCTATAAGGGATTGGAATATTAATTAATTATTATATTTTAAAATTCAGTATGGTATCTTTGTAAAGCGGTGTGGAGACCCTAATATCTGAGATCACTTCTGGCAGGGACACTTAGTTTGGTTTTGAGGGTACGGGTGTGTGCCGGGTTGTCCAGGCAATTCAGCGGTACGTATCATGACATAAGCGGCAATAAGCACCATAATAACCAGTGTAATGACCATAAATCTCACTGATGGATATGTTTCGTCAAGTCTCAAAGGTCGTTTCATTTAAACCTCTCAGTATCTGTCAATAAAAAGTATTTTCACCGAGAGCGCTTCCTTTGCTTAAAGAACGCCTGTTTCTTTTGTACTTCAGAATAAGAGTTGGGATTCTTTTTTGGGTAGAAAGTATTATCAACACTACATGGAGTACTCTTCAAGATTAGTACTTCCTCATCTCTTAGCGTTTCTCCATATGTACTCTCAGCTAATTTATCAAATAAAAGCATTAAGAGCTTTACATCAGAAGAAGTAAGTTCTCTAATGGTCTCTCTAACGGTCTTTTTTTCAATGCGGGATACATCAAGATCAACTGTGTCATCTATACAAGCAGATAATAATCTTCCCGTTAATTCACGGGTATCATCCCCGACTACTACTATCTTGATTTTGGGCTTTTCATCATTTTCCATTTAGTTACTCCAGATTGAGATCTTTTTTAACGATGTTGTGTTTCTCTATGAGGTGTGCAATACTAGCATCAACCTTAGCATAATAAACAGAGTCAGATTTCTTTTTCCTAAAGTCATCTATAGACACTATTTTATGTTCGATACTTTTCTCGTACTCATCAAATAAGTCTAGCTGTTCACCCTCTAAATGTTTCATATAGGAGTAGTGCCTGAAGAGGTTTTATTTAAAAGACAAACTTTAGAATCACGAGGAACATTGCAGCCTTCTTTTTTCTCGTGCCAAGCACAGTCAGGGCAGTTACCATAACCGCGTTGCTTTTGAAATTTAAGCTCTTCAGACATTGTACTCCCTCACATTAAGTTTGTGGGTTATTGAACCAGTCTATTCGCTCCCCACAAAATGGGCAGAAATTTAACATGACCCCAGGATCTCTTACTGAGGTCTTGTAGGCTATCCCTAACAGGCGCTGTTCACCGTTATTTAAATTAGTAGAATGAATGGAAACAAACCCTTTATGGTTCGCATCTTCAATTTTACTATTAAGTACCGTGCAGAATTCCGGTAAGGTACACTTTATTGGCATATTAGCATCCTTAATGGTCCTATATATGGGTTTATTCCCTAGTGATAGCATCTACGGGACAACTTTCGATAGCCTCTGATACACTATCCTCACTCTGGATTTCTTCACAAAGTGCCTCTGCAACACCATCGTCAGTCATTTTAAAGTCATCCGAAGCGATAGATATGCACAATTCACAACCAATACAAGAACCTGAATCGACTACTGCTTTCATAAGCACCTCATTTTAAGATAGAATGTTACAGTTTTTTATAGAACTCCATTAATTCGCTTTCTTCTGCAAAAGTCAAATACCGATTGGGTTTGCACCCAAGAGGGCACTTTAATGATTCAGTTATCCCAAACAAACGGCACATAAAAGGTCTTTTATCATAGACTGTGCAGCCCTCTTTACTTGAAAATCTACAGTTTAAGTGCTCATCAACAGGGGTAATAAATGAATTTATTCCCTCTAGTAATGACTTATCCGGGTTGTCCTTAAAATGCTCCCTTAGAACAGATGCCTCTTTATTACATAGAGGGACTGGTCCGCAGCAAGCACTACATCCCGGAGGACACTTAAGAGTAGGTATTCTCTTGTAAATCTTATTTAAGTTCATTTTTTGTGATCCTGTGCCATAGCATCATAGCTCTGTTGCCAATGTCCAGAAGAGACTTGGCATTGCATTTATTTGGGGCATAGAGAACGATTTTAGCATCTGTTATAATTTGTTCTACCAAGTCTTGTGAAGGATGCTCCCCGTCCCAACCGGTATAGCCTTCAGCTTCTTTCCGAGCTAATCGATCATTACAGGCTTGTTGAAAATCCGAGGATGCTTGCTTAAGTTTAGCCTCTTTAATTTCAAGAGGGGCTTCTTTGGCATCAAGAATGTTTTCTTTCCAGTGTGTCACAGTCCAGCTATAATCTACTTCAGAGTTGTCATCCGCAGTACGCCAGGCACAGTCGTCCTCAGCTACTTTTACAAGGAGGTACTCCTTTGTTCCTTTAGTGGAACAGTGCTGGATTTTACACTGCACTATAGAAGACTCTGCTGGTAACTGGCAGACTACTGAGATCCATTCCCTTAGATCTATTTCTACGATGTCGAAGGAAAGAATACAGAAGCCATTAACCAAACCTAATGACTCGTCATTTTGAAGGACACTTGTTATCTTTATAGTAATATATCTTCCAGAATAGTACTTTGATTCGACATCATACTCGGTTAACTTTGCAAGATCCCCTACCTGGAAATTTCTATCATTCAGTCTTAATTCAAATTTCTTACTCCCAGATAAAATTTGTTCAAAATATTCTACCCAGGTTTTCAACTCATGAGTAACTGCAATAGCCATTATAAAATCCCTTCTATTAAGTATTGTGCCCCCAGGCAGCACAAGTCATAAGTTTAGCGTATTCATTAAATGTCTTAGGGAAGTGCTTTGGTAAGACCCCTTGAGGACATGTAGAAATCGATCCGTCTGGGAACACCCAGGCACCCTTTAAGGTTATACAGTCTTTAACGCACCCTAAACACAAACTTCCTCTATTTACTTGGACCCCTGTAAACCTTGTTGCTACTGAGCATCCAAGCAGCTTTTGTACCGCCTCTATTTTTCCATAAAGAGAAGTCTTATCCGGTTCATAGAAATTAACAAAAAATTTTATTTGGCAATCCTTATAGTATTCGGCTACTCGAAGCATTTCCTCAATAGTAGTTCCATTGCAGACTACAAATTGAATTACAACTTTTTGTTTAGATACCCAAGAAGGTAATTCAAAAATTTCAGTTACATGGATATGCCAATTATTAACATGTGCATCAAGTTCATTATTTAAGGCTAAGCCATTGGTGCAGACTTTAACACAGGCACCATTTCTTTTAGAGAACTCAGCACACTTTAATAAGCTTGACCATAACCCTGGTTCACCACCACTGAAAGTTACAACTGGTTTTTTATTCGGGACACCTAAATACGAGTCTATGGCTTTAATAGCAATATCTTCAGATAAGAACTGCTCTTCTTGATTCTTTGGTTGAAAGTCATTTAAGCAAAAGGAACATCGCTTATTGCAAGTATTAGTACACAATACACGCAACCTGAATTCATTTTTATGGATATTTTTATCTATCATTTTTGAACTTTTCTAAATTTGTTAGTTTTTATACCCAAAGTTATTTCGGGGTCTTATGGGATATAACCCCTTATATCTTAATCTTCAGATAAAAGGGGTTATATCCCATATCCGTAATATACTAATATGAAATGATTTTTTAACGGTTTTTTTTATGAGAAGTTTTTAAGACTATAACAACACAGCCTGCAACTATCATTGCTATATAACTATAGGGGAGTCCATAAAAGTTTATGAGACGTATTTTATCGATCACAGCACCAACCTCGTGTGCTGCGACCAATAGTGGAAGATCTTCTATGATATTATCCTGGGTTAATCTGGGGCGGAAATCTCCATTTTCTAAGGGATAGAAATCGATAAGTATCTTTTCATTTAAGTAAAAAGAATTCAAAAGTTCCCCTTATACTCTATCATCCATCGACCTACAATCATTTCATAGCTTTGTTCATCAAGGTGGTACCCCAACTTAACTGCATACTTTGTAACTGCATGGGGGTTCGGGACGTGATCACAATAAGCAGATTGATTCTCTGGGGCATACTCCTGTAATTCATCAAACTCAATTTTCTTGATTGAACCATCTACTCCTATAAGATATAACTCATACCATTTACAGTAATTCTCGACGGTCAGGACAGGCTGGTCAATTTTCTTATTTAGTTGGTATACGAGCGGGATACTTCTATCAGAGAGAAGTATCGCATTGAGGATATCTTCCTTATTGATTAGATGCTTAACATCTCTGTGGTAAACAAACCCTCCTGTGGGGCTAATCTTTATGATAGGGGGGATCTCATCACCGTCACCATCATATCTTCCACTTACACTGTACCGGTCAATACTCATGGGACTTCCTTTGACTATGTAATGTTATATGATTTGGCGGAGAGCCGGGGAATCGAACCCCGATGCCGTTTCCGGCGCAAGTTTAGCAAACTTGTGACATACCATTAGCCGAGCTCTCCAAAAAATTAAATAGACTCGAGAAGAGTTGAACTTCTGACCCCTGCTTTATCAGAGCAGTGCTCTAACCACCTGAGCTACGAGTCTGTAAATTTACAAATGGAAGCGGGACTACGAGCTGCACGTAGGTTGAAAGCTTATGAGACTTTCCAGACCACTGGGCCTAGCCTCCCGCAATAATTACTTATATGTACGTCTGTTAATTATGTAGGATATAGTTGATTTTACTACTTTGTACTCCTCAGCTATATCGTTTAGTTTTACTCCTTGTTTTCTTAATTCTCTGATTCTTTCAATATCCGAATCCGTGAATTTTCGAAGTGAAGCAGCTGCCTTCGTAGCAACAGCTTTTCTTACATGTTCAGGTTTATCCATATTGTTATCTGATGCAGTACCTATCAGGATATTTCCTACGGTACAATCGGAACAGACCCCGTTTTTATGCCTGACTTGAATTTCTTTTTTAAAAGCTTCTTCTCCATATTTTTGAAAAGCCACTACCCTATGAACAGAGATAGCTCGGAAGGTACCCTTATACTCAATTGAAAATCTCTTATATCCTTTTTTATCTATATCGACATTTCTTACTTTTCCAGTAGGAGTAAAAACATTCCCGTTATCATCTACTTTATACCCCATTTTAATTAGATGTCTAATAGTATCATTACATACACTCACAAATAGCTCCCAAGTTATGAGACCCGCGAGTTACCACTACTCTATCCCGCAATATAATTCATACAAAATGATCAATAAATTTTCGATTTTCTTTCTTATGGGTAGCTATAGAAACTTTCCTTGGTTTCCTACCCCAATCACAGGGAGTCATACTTACCTTACTGTATGCCAGACCTACGGGCTTTAGTGCCACAACAGAAGTACTAGTACAGACCTCAAGCAACGGGAGCCCCAATTCTTTAAGCCCCATTGATTCAAGGGATTCCTTAGAAAAGTTTCCCTCTATTACATACGGCATGTGATTCATACTGGCACTACTTCCATAAATGGTTGCAGGGGGGTGGATCGAACACCCGACCTCCGGGTTATGAGCCCGACAAGCTACCTACTGCTCTACCCTGCTATATAATTCAAGATACTTTTTTCCAACGGGTTCTGCCATTGGCATGATAGAAGTTATTTCCTTCTTATCATACACAGGCACTCTTTTGACTTTTTCAAGACCTAAAGACTTAAGGGACTCTTCTGAGATGTCCATCTTCATTACAAAAGGTTCATCAGCCATAAGCCTTTATCCTTTAAATGGTAGTGACAGCTGGGATTGAACCAGCGACCTCCGCCTTATGAGGGCGGCATTCTAGCCAACTGAACTATGTCACTATAATTTACAATTATTATGCTGCTGCATCAAGAGCTTCTTTATACTTTCGAATGTACCGCATAAAGAGTATCGCTTTGTCTTCATTCAAGAAAGTAGCTGTGCCAGCATCAGATATCGGAACCGGGAAAAGAAAATCGGAGTCAGTCTTATACCACAGTTCTTTATCTCTGTAATATTGGAAGTGCACTCTTTGATTTTTTACCAGCTCAATTAACTTTTGCGTTGACATACTCTTTCCTTTGTTTAAGACCTTTCTCTGTCTATCGTATAAAGTAAAAACAGACTGTACGAGAATCGAACTCGTGACCTCTTGATTGACAATCAAGTGCTCTAACCAACTGAACTAACAGTCTATATAAGTTCTAAAAACGGGCGTTACGAGAATCGAACTCGTGACCTCTGACTTGACAGGCCAGTGTTCTAACCAACTGAACTAAACGCCCATAAATATTAAAAGTGCCGCCTTTCGGGGTCGAACCGAATTCTCTGGATTTTCAGTCCAGCGCAATTACCGAACTTGCTCAAGCGGCAATGTAAAGTCGCTAAAGTCTGATTTGTTCATTTTACTATCCTTTTAAAGTAAGACCCCATAAAAACAAAAAGCCCCGCTGAACTTTCGCTCACCGGGGCTTGATTATCTTAGTTATTTTAAAACTACTTAATCAGAGACCCCGATTCGCACAATATCACTCATAAAGCAATCACTAAAGATAGCCTTTGAATCGATAAAAGTAAAAATAGTTGATCTCATTTGAAATTGCTCTCCAAGTTAATTTATAACAGTACTTAAAAGATACTACTTAAAAATGAACCTGTCAACATCTTTTTCATATTTTTATAAATTGTACTACTTACAGGCCTATTTTATGTTCTTGTTCCCATTTAGCACACCTAACAGTTTCAACTATACCAGAGATTAAAAATGGGCATGCAATAAGTGCTATAACTGCACCCGCTATCCGGGAAGACTCATCTTCATCTGCTATTGAAAGTCCTACCCCTATAATATGGGCTGTCCCCCAAACCCCTATTTTACCCCCTCTTTTTTCATATGGGTTTTTCAAGGAACTACTTACTTTTAGAGGGGGATTAGCTGGCACACAGTCCTTACCGCTACATATTGTTCCTTGTGGGCAGGGTGGGTTGCATTCTGATACGCATTGCCCATTATAACAAACAAAACCAGTACGGCAAGGAGGGTAACAGTCAATAGTATTTTCTTTTTTTGTGCCTTCCTCCTTTCCAGTATTATTGATGGATTCTTCTGCAAAGGTGGTAACTAAAAATATTAAAATAAGAGAGAGTGTTTTCTTCATAAGAATACCTTTATATTTTATATGTAGCACATGTTAAGTTGTAACTCAGATTGAAAAATTTATCCAGGCAAAACTTGCCCGGCATTTCTAAAATCTTTAATGGTGATCTGATAGGTCAAAGCACCTTGCTGCTCAAAGCCTACTACTTGAAAGTTATTCATAATGTTACTTACATTTTTAGTAGTCTCTATCTGTAAGTTAAACTGATCCCTATTGTTTGCTGTAATGGCTTCTTTTAGGGAAAGTAGTAGTTCAACGGCTCGATCGATCCCGTCCTGTATATTAAGCTGGACCATAATGTTTATCTTTCTTTTTAGGTATTAGGTTCTGATTTAAAATAAAATCTTTTACTTAAGTTATCGTGTGCGGACCAGTCCTCAGGTATATCATCAATCACCTTAGCAACCCGAACGAGATTAGCATCGAGGTTGTCAGCCTGGGAGAGTATAAGGGCTTCGAGGGTCATAGGCAGTCTGCAGGTTTCAAACTCATACGAACCGTGATGCGACAGAATCAAATGACCGATGAGTGTCTTTGCTTTATCGACTGCAGCTTTAAATTCGGGTGTTTCTATATTCCAGATCTCTTTAAGACGCTCGATTTGTTTGCAAAAGTTTTCGTAACCAAGAGGTAAGTGTCCAAGTAATCTTCCTCTATCAGTCATCGTGATCAGGGGAGAAAATTCATAAGACTCAAGTTTACCAGTATCATGCAAAAAAGCACCAACTACTAATAGCTGTCGATCGATCTGTTCGAAAGGGTAGGTGTCGGATATCGATAAGCAGATTCTTATGACCGATAAAGTGTGTTCTAATAAACCGCTTATGTATGCGTGGTGTACTCCGCCCTTTCCTCCCGGGCACATTTTAAATGCTTCTACAAAATAGGGGTCATCAAGATACAGATTCACTAACCTTAAAAGATGGCTATCTGTGACTTCACACTTGAGGATTAGTGTCAATTGTTTGAACAAGATTTCCGGATCATAAACAGAACAAGCTACAAGATCACTTACGTTATATTCAGTGCAGGTCTCCATAGTGTCGACACTCACCTGGTTTTTACCATCAAATGCTTTGACGGTCCCTGTAACTTTGACAACGGTATCGTTCTTTATTTCACGGAAAAAGTATTCAGTGTTCTGCCAGATGTTACCATCAATTTTACCGGTTTTATCGGACAGTTTAAATTGAAGAAAGCTTCCTTCTTTTTTGAGGAAGGGTCTTAAGGAGAGATCTGAAACAATAAAGTTACATGATACGCGCTCATTAAGCGCAGCTTTTTGAAGATCGCTTACTGTCATTTTTGGTCCTCTTCTGAGTTTTATCTGGAATGGGTTCTAGGTTCAGGGGGGTATAGTCTTGAAGATCAAGGTTGTATCTCTTCATGACTTCTATTTTAAAATTTTCCCAATAATTTTTCAGATTGTTTTGGTCTTCATGCTGGAGTGTTTCTGTAGCGAGGGGTTCGTTAAAGAATTCTTGAGAGAACCTACAGAATCGTGCAACGCAGTCTCTCGTACTATTTACCCAGACAGTTAAGCCATTAGAACTAATTGTGTAAGTAATTTTATAGGACCTATGAAAATGTTATGTTATATATGATATAAATTTAAAATAATACTTTTTTGGATTAATAATGGATTAATATTTTCTGTTTGTGTATGAATGTTACAACTACCTCTACAATTTATCCTCGGCATATCTCTAATAGGATTCTTAAAGGGGATACCTATCTCTATGCCCACACCTATCTTGAAGCTGGAGACTATGGTATAATAGCTCTCGATCCTGGTAGCAGCCCGGGTTCCAGTACCATGAGTGTACTTGGGGAATTCAAACTTAATAATGATAGAATTTCAGATTTCTGTGTCTACTCGGATTCAAGGATCGCGGTAAGAAGCGACACTATGTTGCATGTCTTATCTTTTAATGGAACTTCTTTCAGGGTACTTTGGTCTCTAAAATATAAAAGCAAGCTGAATACCGGTATTGCTTGTAATGGGTCCTTTGCCTTTGTGTCTTGCGGGGATAATATCGTTAGCTTTGATATGTCTACAGGCAAGATTGCTCAGAAAATGAATATCCCTAATTCTTATTACGCCAGAGGTATTTACGCTACAGATGACTATCTCTTTGTTCGAAAATGTTCTATAGATTTCAAAAAATACAAATTAGCGGTATACTGGATAAACGATAGCTATGCTATCGGATCTCAAAAGAACTTAACTTTGATAGATGAGATAGACTCTCCGGACTTTGATATGGATCTTGGAAGACTCTCTGTAGATGCTTCTTTAAATGTTATAGAGACCGGGAATACGGTCCATAGGGTTATCACCTTTGATGGGAGCTTCCTTACGGTGGTCGGAGAACTTACCCCCTTCTATCCTGCCTTAGAATTCGTTAAACACGGTGACTACTATTTTATATCTCCCGACCGGGGTCTTAAGGTCTTTAGTATGGCGGGGACAGTTCTTACTAAGTTATACGAAACAGAGTCTAACACAAAATTTTCTTCATACCGGTGCCCGGGATTTAGTCCTTATGCATTTTTCTCATCTCGGGATATTCCTGGGGATGTTATCGGAAGAAACATTTCTAAGAATTTGATTTCCCCTTAGAATACCTACGCTGCCAATTTAGCAGCACAGGATCTGCAGGTAGTTGAAGGATCTTCAGATTTTACTTCTACATCTGATAGACAGAGCGGGCAATAGCAAAGCTTATTATCTACAATAATTTTCAGCTTTATGAAATCTTTTCTAGCCAACCATCGCAAGATTTTATTTAGCATATTATACAAAACGGTATTAAAAGATTATGCTACTAATTTATTTTTTACTCTTGCCTTTTTTACTCTATCCTGGATTTGTTCTGGTATATTAATCTTCATAAAATCTATGATATCAAAACCGACATCAATACGAGGTTTTTTAACGGCTGGTAGCGTCTCACCTTTCATAATAGAATTGATTATTTTTAAAAAAATTGAGAAATAATCTGCTTTATCTAAGTGGTATACGTCTTTTCTTTCCAGGTACTTTCGGAATTCTTTTACCTTTGCATCTATCTGAAACCCATAGTTTCCAAAATAGTTTACTATTTCTTCTGTGGTTAACTTTTCTGCTATGAATCTAAAAGCTACGTTTGCTCTTTCTTGATATTTCTCAACATATGCTATATGCAATAAGTGCATGACACTTTTTTTAATTTTGCTAATAGGAAACCCATAACTTTTGATAGAGAATACATCCTTATACTCATTTTTAAAGTTTGGGTTTAACTCTAAAAAAGAAAAGTGTAATTCAACAGAATCCTTAAAAGCGGTTATTCTTGCATTACCTGTTGTAGAAAATGAATACCCTATTAGATTATGTAAAACATCACGTATAACAGGTGCTCTAACCGTGTTATATTCCATTTTTATTGTTCTATAAGCATCGGTAATTGTTCTTGGAACACCCTGATCAATGTTAGAATAATCTGATTCTTCAAAACCTAATTTTAAAGAAAAAACTTGACTAGTATTAGACAAAACTATAGCATGCATTGAGTGCTGCCCGTCAATAAGTGCCCCGTTTTCTGCAAGGATTACATTTGCAGTCCCGTTTTTCCACTTTTGTGCTGACATGTCACTCGCATATTTAGCTACTATAGATTGTCTTATTATTCTTTGGTATGAAGGAGTTAACTTTATTAATTCTAATGCAGCATCCGGAAAGATTTCAGCAAGGATTACTGAACGACCCGATCTACCCAAGTTACCCAAGACCCCCTTAAGATCTTCGGCATCTCTAATTAGAATAGCATTACTATTGATCATACAAACCCCTTTTTTAATATTAGCATAATATCAAGGTATATCTATAAGATATTCTTTTAATTAAACAATATAAGTGTAAAAAATTTGTAAAGCAAGGGTATTCTTATACATTGGCTAACATGTCACAAGGTATTAATAGGGATTTTTATTTAATACTATATGTGCAACATAATAACATATATGAAATTTTACTTATATGTTATTAGCATATTTTCAGCTTGATCCCTTTTTAAAAAGGACTGCTGGGAGAGTCTTCAAGAGGATTTTTAAATCCAACCAAAGTGACCAGGTATCTATGTACTGGTTGTCCATCTTCATCCAGGCTTCGAAAGAGACGTTGTCCCGCCCCGATATCTGCCAGATGCAGGTGATACCAGGCTTAACGGAGAAGCGCCTTCTTTGCCAGTCCTTGTTGAAACCACGGTAGTCTCTGACGGGGAGAGGTCGCGGACCCACTAGGGACATGTCACCGATTATAACATTTATCAGTTGAGGGAGCTCATCGATACTGAACATTCTTAAAAAGGTTCCGATCGAAGTTACTCGGGGATCTTTTTTTATTTTAAAAGCTGCTTCCCCTTTTCGCTCATTCAGGTGCTCTAGATCTTTTAATTGAGCTTCGGCATCCGGGACCATTGTTCTGAATTTTATAACTTTGAATAATCGCTTGTTCATTCCCAATCTTTCCTGAAAGAAAAAGATGGGTCCTTTAGAGGTGAGCTTTACTGCTACCGCTGTTAAGACGAAGACTGGTAAAAATAAAATAAAAAGGATGCTGGCGATTACCGTATCGATAGCTCTCTTTATCCAAACCATTCTCCGATACATGTTACCGGTGAAGAGCGTTAGAAGCGGGACCTCATCGAAGTATTCTATCTTAGCTTTTGCAATTTTAAGATCGAAGAGATCTGTAGACAGTCTTGTCAAGATACCCTGTTCTTCAGTGGCTTCGATGATCGAATGGATAAACTTATACTCTGTTTTTATAGGGAGGCAGATGATAACTTCATCTACGTGTTGTTCCCTGAGGGCTTTATTAAAGTCCAGGATTAGCGGGATATCCTTTTGTGGGTGATGTCCCCAGCTCTTATCTATGAAACCCTTTACCACGTACCCAAGTTTAGGAAGTTCTTTTGAGAGTCTTATAGCCCTGGCGTTTGTTCCTGCTATAAAGACATTTCTGAGATTTCTCCCGTGGTTACGAGCCATCCTAAGTATTAAATAAAGGATTACCCGATTAACCAATAGCATCGAGAAACAGATAAGTCCATAGGATAGGGCAGTGCCTACACTAGTTATCCGGGATTGAAAGATATACCCGATAATTAGAATGTAGGCACTATTAAAGAGAGGAGCACTAAAGCAGCTTTGCACTTCTTTTAAAAAGGGTCTGAATCTTTTAGAATCATAGGCCCCTGAGCTCTTGAGTGATAGGTACCCTATCAATAAGAGTCCCGTTATGAAAATAGCGTTATGAATGCTAATCCTCATTTCTATTTCGGATAAGGGGGTCTTTAAAATTCATTTGTATTGCTAGAAATAGACTGAAGGCTATTATAACAAAGTCAAAGCTTTTAAAAAGATCAAAGAATAGCTGTCGTTTAGTATGTCTCATATTATTTTACCAAGCTTAGATAAACTTGTTCAGTTCGGTTCGCTATTTTATCCCAATCATGGTCCTCGAGATAGGTTTCAAGATCAGATTTACTAAAGGTGCTCCCCACATTTACGGCACTCAAAATTTTATCTTTTAAGTCATTGATGTCTGTCACACGAAAATAGCTACCATAACTTCCTAGTAAGTCTACATTCTCTGGGATATCACTAGCAAGTACTTTACACCCATAAGAAGCGTTTTTTTACTGCTTGAATAACTATACGCAAGGTTTGCTGCTATAGTGGACTTACCTTCTCCCGGTTGTGTGCTTGTAATAAGTATCACAGCACCTCTCTCATCTCTTTCCTGAATTCTAAACTTGATGCTTGTTTGAATCAAGCGTATAGCTTCAGACTGAATCGAAGATGGGTTATCTCGAGTAAAGAAGGACTTTTTTATTGATTCCTGATAAGGGATAACACCTAGAACACTATATCCCAGAGCTTTTTTAATCTCTTCTACAGAGTGGGGAAGTCCTCTTAGATACTCTATTCCAAAAGCTAAAGATAACCCTATAGATAACCCGAGCGCCAGTGAGAGAAGTATGAGTACCTTCTTCTTAGGGATAACAGGCTTAAGGGGACTTATTGCTGGCTCAATAACCTTTGCACTACCTATTTTTGCAACTTCCTGTACTTTATACTCTTCGAACTTAGATAACAAGTTCGTAAATATTTCATTAGAAATCTTTTGTTCTCTAAGTAAACCAACCAGCTGTGCCTCAGTTGAAGGCATCCCTCTTAAGGCCCTTTTCTGTATCTCTAATTGCTCTTTTAAGGCATCCTGCTTGGCTGTCAGACCTACGATAACATTACCGAGCTGTTCAGTGGAAGCAACCCAGACTTGGTATAGAGGTTCTGATTCTGAGTGTATTGCAACCAACTTTGCCTTATAAGCTTTCTGCTGGTTATGTGCTGCGACTAACTCACTTTGAACCTTAACAAATTCAAGGTTAAGACTTGAGAATGCTTCTATGTTAACTTCTGCCTCTTTATCCAGAGACATAGTCTTTGACTTTTCTTTAAATCCAGTTAATTTCTGTTCAGCATCTTCAACTTTCATTTTTTGACCGACTAATTGATCCCCTATGAAATCCTTAGCAGTTTTAATCATTTCCTGGTTCATCTGTTGATTTTTATCAACGAATACCTGTGCCAAAGTATTCACAATTAATGCTGCAGAATCTGCGTTATGGTAACGACATCTAATATCTATCAAGTTTGTGCTTCTGATATTACTAATCTTAAAGATAGCCCCAAATTTATCCGGCGCTAGGAGGACACCCGCTTTGTCTCGCAGCTGTAATGTATCAATGACCTCCATCAGTATAGGCCGTGTTTTTAAAATTTCCATCTGTGTTGTAATAGGATCAGACTTCCCCAAGGAACTCAACATCATATCCTCTAAAGGAGAGGCCTCACCCATAATACTCATGTTATCTTGGGAGATTAGCAGTTTACCATTAGCCTCATAAACTTTCGGGACTAAAAAACATGCTGCAACACCAAGAACAGCACACACGATAACTGAAATTGTTACAATTTTCCAATGCTTAAGAGTCCTATTTAGATAATCTTGAAGAGTCATTTTTTTCCTATCTTGAAATATTAATTAATGCTGCGATAATAGAAGCTGTACTACCTACCACACCTATGATAGGAGACCAAGTCTTAACCCATTTTGACTCAGAAGCCTCAGGTACCATTATGATATCCCCTGGCTGAACATCCTTCACATCTCGAACCTGAAAGGCTGTCCCGCACGAGGTTAGTATTCTTACGTTAACCTTGTCAGCTGCCCGGGTAAACCCGCCAGCCATGTTGATGTACTCTTTAACAGAGGTGCCTTCTTTGTAGGCTATCGCCCGTGGCTTGGAGACATATCCGTTCACATACACACTGAGATCTACGCGTGGCACTTCAATAATATCACTATCGTTTAATGTCTGATTATTATCACTACACAAGGTAATAAACTGGTTCGAAATGTTTTTTAGACCGGAAGAAACTTCAAGTCTCGGGGACTGTTGAGGATCAATCTTTACCTTTCTATATACACACACTTTTGATAAGTTACCCGACTGTAAAGGCTTCGCTAGTAATACTATCTCGTTTACCTTTGTGACCCCATATTCAATAGGGTAAAAACCTGGGCGCTCAATCTCTCCGCGAATCTGAACCAAGTACGGGAGATGTTTAGACTTCAAGGTTGGGACAATAATGAAGTCATTGTTTTCAATAAGTTCACCTTTAAAGTCAGATCGTAAAACTTTTTTTGTAGTCTGATCCCGTATAATACTGACGTAGGAACTGTCAGCAGTAGGATTTAAGGTAAAAAGATTGAGCAGACTTTCTAGATCTTCATTTTTCTTTAGAGCGATTTTACTAATCTTATTCTGTATATCCCCATTAATAGTGGCGAATCTTTCTGGGAATATAACAAAGATCTGCATTCCGGATTTTATAGAAGGATTTTGAGTCTGATCATTTTTAAAAAGGTATTGAAAGATATCAATATTTACGCTGTCTACCAGGATATCTCGAGGGAGGTTTTCCATTTTTAAAGTATCCGTAGCCATCTTAAGCACATCTAATACACGGAACGCCGGTGGAACATAGTAGACTCCTGGGACGAAATTTCCACCATTCAATGTAACAGAGTACTACTGCTGGATAGAGTACTGCTGATTTATGTTTTGTGAAAAAATCACGTTATAGAAAAGAAAGAGAAAAATTAAAGGCTTACGAGAAAATTGCATATAAGAATTCCTTAGTAAAAAATTATCAGCATTCTTTTGTAGAAGAAATATAAGTTCTTAAGGGCATAAGTCTTATAGTCTTATACGTGTAAAAACGCAGTCTCAACAGATATCTCATGGATATCTAAAAGGGGCTGCACAAACAATATACTTATCCGCAGTTAAATTTTAAAATTTTATTGTAAATTATTTTATGGGGGCGTAAAACTACCTATAAGATTCTACTCACCAGTCAATTTTTATTTCGAGGGTATCTCCTGAAACTTAGTACGCTCTTCGTCAGTCAATAGTAACCAAACAGCATCCATATCATCAAGCAACTTATCTTCTTCGGGACTTTCTGCCCCATGATGGAGTGTCCTTACTCGGTTAAGACTTTCTAACAGGATTGTGTATTCATCGAAAGCTTTGGACATAAAAGTCCTCCATTAGATTTTGAGAAATAAATTTATGTGGGAGAGTATCTAATACTGCCTTAGGAGCACATTAAGCGTGTCTAATCTGCTGCCTACCTTAGTTAGGAGATCGGGAAGAAAGGACGTCTGAGGGTTATCCTCGTTTGTTACAATCAACTTTGACTTAATATCCTGGTGAATCAAAGGCCAGGGAAGATATGACCCCTTTTTACAATCTTTGATCAACCAGAAAAACTTATGGAGGGCTTCTTCTGACCCATTTAGGCTGGAATTTAAGGAAATCTTATAAGAAAAATCCTTATTTTGATTATTATACCCAAATGAGAATTCTGAAAAGTTCGATATAGAAGGGTTTTCAGGCTTTATCCAGAAGTTTTTTACTTTGATTTTATTCATATCTATAATATAATATTAAAAAAGTATTATAAAAAGTGTTATATTATATCTCATGGATATACAACCTGAAAAACTAGATAGAGACTTATTATCCCCTGTGGATACCCCCGTTTTCAAAAAGTTCTCAAAAGACACTTGGAGTCCTCCCAAGAAGATCTACAAAGAATTCCCGAGAGACCCCGGAGTCTTTTACCAGGGGATTTTCAACACACGCCATGAAAACCCTATACGAAAAGATGTGACAATAAATTTTACCTCTGACACCCAGGTATACTTTGATCATCTAGAGGAGTACTCAAGGTCATTCCGTGATAGAAGTACTATTGTAAGTAGGGTTGATAGATTCATAGAGTCCTGTTATTTTCTGGGTACTTTTGCCTCTGAAGCTAAAAGATGGGGTATTCCTAAGTATTCGTATGACTGTAAAACATCTTTTTACACAGGTAGATTAGACATACCAAGGGACGGTCGTGGAAGAGATAACTTTGCACTTAGTGTGACCTTATCAGCAACAATAAAAGAAACCGTTAGAATTTGTGTAAGTTACGAGCACAGTCTTCCAAGGGACTATAGCGATATAGAAATATTTGAATGTCCAAGACTCCCTTTGTCATTATTAAGGGCTACCGGTTTTAAAGAGCTGCCAAGGGGCGGGTATGCACCAGCACACTTGAGGTACCAACCCCCACAATTTAAAGACCTACCTCTTTATATAAATGTCCCCTTTGTAAGGGACTATGCTCGGGTTATGTTTGAAAATCCTCCTGAGAGTCCCTTTAAAAAACCGTATTATGGAGAATTTACACGCTTTATATAGTATACCACCCTTATTTTTAGAGCACTATGTCTAATATATTTACAGAAGAACAAAAGCAGACTTTATATGACTCTTTGACGCATAATGGCAGCTATTATGAGATAAAAGTGTTTAAACCTTTCGGGATATACCACATGGATCTCGATCAATTGATTGATGGTAGGTATTCACCAAACACTGATCTTCAAATGATGGCTCGGGAGAATACTAATCCTGATTACCCCTCTAACATTGTCTCAGAGGCAAGACAGATTGGGTCGCTAAATGCCGTCATAAGGGAGGTCAAACTTTACGATGTCCCACTATATATAAACTCTGTGCCAGAGATTGCCAGGTGGCGATTACTTATCGGGGTATAAGATGCTTGAAGAGTGCGTATCCTTTTTATCGTATACCAACGAAGAATTAAGGGAATTATTTGATTTTCTATCATCGCAAAGGGGCCATGAGGATGAACACGGGGTGATCTCAGACTTTAAACTCGGTCTAAAAAACTGTAGATATAATGCCTACCATATTATGCAGTACCCCTTCTCATACCCAGTAAGTTTCAGTATCTTTACTACGAAAATGATCGCTCTCCCACTACACATAAATGATGACGACCTGCTTATTGCAGCGATAGCAAAATGGCGACTTTTCATAGGTAAGTAAGGGTACTTCAATTCTTGGCTATATGTTTGAGAAAAGGTATATACCATTGTCTGCTGCAAACGCTTTTGCTTCATTTACCAGATCTTTATAGGTAACTTCCCAATCATCTGGTAACGCCAGGTTGTTTCGGAATTCTTGAATTGAGCAGGTATGCCAGTACCCTATCTTAACTAGAGAGACACCATCCACCCCCATTTGTGCAGCTAACTTTAAAAAATCTAAAAGCTCATGTATGTTTGCTTTCTGTAAAACCATCGCCATCATAAAAAATTTAATTTTCTTTTCTTTTTTTAGGGTACCGATAAGTTTGAGATTATCCAGGAGTCTATTAAAGTTACCCCCCACCCGTATCTTATGGTATGTTTGTTCCGAAGCGGCATCTACAGACACATGTAAACATGATATCAAACTTTTAAAACCCTCTGAGAGAGACGCCCACATAGTCTTATTAAGAAGAGTCCCATTAGTTATTATCTTGAAACTTTTTAGATTTGGGTAAAGTTCGCTTGTTACCTCATTTAGAGCTTTCAATAGATATTGGTTTTTAAATAACTCGCCAGAAGCATTTATTAGGATACTTTCTACACCACTTGATAATATAGACTTAAGCCTATTGTATGACTTTGGATTCGATATAGTTTTTGAGCTTGCCCTGCAAGAAGGGCAGGAGAGATTACATGCCCGATCTATATTAGCCTCTACATTCATAGGCGGGTAGTCCATCTCATATATCCCTTGATCTATTAATCCTTTTGCCTGTTCTGGTAGAGGTTCCATACACCCTGAGGCATAACTAAGGCATTCCTTTAGATTACAAAAAGAATATGACCCATTTGCTACAGACTCTCTGAAATCCATCATTTCTTTAGAGTTCCAGAAACTATTTAAGTCCATAACTCCAGACCCATCTTCAGAGACAAGTATTCTGGAATTTTTATATTCTGCATTTAACCAAGCTGGGCAGCAGACCGTTGAAATTATATTATCATTATTAAAAGGGTCTACAAAAAGTGAAAGACCCTTAAAGGGGATACCACAGATCTTTTTATTACCCATTTACAAAAATCCTTTTAAAACATTCTTTATCAGTTATATGTTTGAGAAAAGGTATATATCATTGTCTGCTGCAAAGGCTCTTGCTTCATCTACCAGATCCTTATAGGTAACTTCCCAACCCTCCGGTAACGCCATGGTGTCTTGGAATTCTTGAATTGGGCAGGTATACCAGTATCCTATCTTAACTATAGTAACACAGTCCGCTCCCACTTGTGCAGCTAACTTTAAAAAATCTAAAAGCTCATGCACATTTGCTTTCTGTAAAACTATCGCCATCGTAAAAAATTTAATTTTCTTTTCTTTTTTCAGGGTACCAATAAGTTTGAGATTGTCAAGGAGTCTGTTAAAGTTGCCCCCCACCCGTATCTTACGGTATGTTTGTTCCGAAGCGGCATCTACAGACACATGTAAACATGATATCAAACTTTTAAAACCCTCTGAGAGAGACGCCCACATAGTCT
>Ga0247841_10004453_pt1 | contig 24058 bp, 28 predicted proteins | sample LaCruzMarch2015__2_FD_192410 | JGI IMG/M metagenome (GOLD analysis project Ga0247841, IMG submission 192410) | Freshwater microbial communities from meromictic Lake La Cruz, Castile-La Mancha, Spain - LaCruzMarch2015_18m | ecosystem: Environmental > Aquatic > Freshwater > Lake | place: Spain... | reverse complement strand
GAGGCGGCTTTATGTACGTCCGCAGGGAGCCTGGCGAACTGATCCGCAAGGGCGAAACGGCCGTCGAGATCGTCGACGTGTACGGGGACGTCATCCAGGACGTCCAGATGCCGATCAATGGGTACTGCTGGTCTTTCACGGGCGGTGTGCATGGATCGCATGCGGTCTCTGAAGGCGATCGTCTCGCCTATGTCTTCGCCGACACAAAGGAGCTTGGCGGCACGCCATTCATCGAGAGGCCGGCGTAACTAGGCTATGGAGGTAGTTCATGAATCGGAATGACATCACTTGGCAGGGCAACTTCACCGCGATCGTCACGCCATTCAAGAAGGATGGAGCGATTGACGAAGCGGCGTTCAAGAAGAACATCGAGTTGCTGATCTCTGAGGGGATAGACGGGCTCGTTGTTACCGGATGCACGGGAGAGTTCTGGGCGTTGTCCGATGAGGAGCGAGCGCGTCTGCATCGAACGGCAGTGGATGTGGCCGGTGGGCGGGTGCCCGTCATCGCCGGCACGCTGGCCATGCTCACTGACAGAGTCGTCGAGTTGAGCAAGAAGGCGAAGACAGCGGGCGCAGACGGAGTGATGGTAACCCCTCCCTACTACATCCTCCCGAACGAGAGCGAAATCATTGAGCACTACCAGCGAGTCTCTCGGGAGGCCGACATACCAATCCTCGTCTACAACATCCCGAAGCGAGTCGGAGTGACGACGTCCCCCGCGTTGCTGGAGAAGCTCTGTGCCATCGAGAACGTTGTTGCCGTCAAGCAGAGTTCCGCCAATTTCGAAGACGTCGTGGGAACAGTACGATTGTGCGGAGACAAGATCCGCGTCTTCGCCGGGCACTCTGCAGTGTGGGGCTTCCCTAGCGTGGCCATGGGAGCGGACGGCTTTGTGAGCAGCGTAGAGACTCACATTCTCGGCAGAGCGGCCATCGACCTGTATCGGGTCAGTGCATCGGGCGACGTCATGGCCGCGAGAAAGCTGCAATACAGACTGGTCCAGCTCGACCACGCTGTGCGCGGTCTCGGCACCTTCCCGTCCGCCGTGAAAGCAGCCATGAACCTCGTTGGGCGCCCGGGTGGATACCCGCGAAGTCCGATCCAACCGCTCTCCGCGGAAGACCAGGAGCGGTTAAGTTCTGACCTGCAGTTGATCGGCGTCCTGTAGCTGGGAAGACAGCACTGCCGTGGAATTGGATAGCGCAAGAGCCTTGTGAGTGAGAACGGTTGTGGAGGAATTCCGGTATGGATCGGACGGACGTAGGGTGTTCGATCCCAGATGCCAGGGGCATGGGAGTCCTCGGCAGCGTTGTATCTCAACGAGCTTGGACACGTCATGTCCAGTGACTGCAAGGCAGTGGTAGAGGAGGCCTCCGGTAGGAATATGGTCAAGCTCTCCCTGCAGAACAAGCCCTACCCCATTGTCCCCTCTTGCGGAGGCGGAATCCCGACACGGAAGGGGATGGAGGCTGGAATCGGTGGCCTCGGGTTCAGGCAGTCGGGTGGCTTCCGTGTAGCAGAGAGCGATGAACAAGCAGTGCCCGTCAACAGAGATCTGGAGGCGCGAAATCGCTACTCTCTTGACGTTCGGGGAATGTCAGCCGATCACGTGCACGAAACGGCGCCGTGTCTGTTGTCGTATCCCACGGCGGCGAACTTCTGCGCGTGGGATTCGTGTGCCAATGCACAGATTGCGCGACGGCGAAGTGCCCTTGCTGCGTCCGCCCGGGGGGGAACATTGTTGCCCATTTGCCTGTCGTCGGCCTGCTACCTCTCGGCAACACGAAGATTGCCGTACGGACTTGAGGATAGCGAGTACCGTTGTCGAAAGCTGCCCAGTGCTTCCGCCGTCCTCACAGTACGCATCGCGGAACGGCTGGGGGGTTCGCTGCCAACCAACCTTCGACGCAAGCAGATGCCCATCCCTCCTACGGTCGCCGGGCATCCTCTTCATATGCTCATGCACGCAATCGGCAACCTCATGGTGAAGAGGTAGAGGTGGAGTGCGGAAGCGTTGTGGTTGGAGGAGGCTGGGCACGAGACGGCAACCTGGAGCGAGACATCAAACTGCTCCGCTACGATAGCGCAGTTGGGAACTCAGCGGCGGCGATTCGTGTGCCTGTGCTGGCGGATGTTGAGGCCATTGGAGCGTGGGCAGGTTTCGACGGAGGGACACAGGATCAGCGGCCGATTCTGGGCTCACGCCTGGCAGCAGCAACGTCCTCCTGGCGAGCGGCCGCTTGGGCGGATACGTCGGGGGCGGGCCCCTCATCGGCAAGCTGATGGCACAGAGGACGTCCTCCGGCCGTTCGGAGATCGATCTCGCTCCAGCCTCTCTGAGCCGATACTCATCTGGGAACAAGCAAGAAGGAGGCGAGTCGAATTGTCGGCCGAGCTGGACGTACTGATCTACAATCCAGATTGGACGGAAAGCTATGTCGCTCTCTTGCGTGCGCGGGCACCCGAGTTGAATCTGCTCGTCTGCGAATCAGAGGAGGACATTGCTCAATCGATCGACAAGGCGGATGTACTGTTCGTTTCAACAAGGTTTCCAGCGCACTTCATTTCACAGGCCAGTCGCGTCCAATGGATTCAGGTCATGGGGGCTGGCGTAGAGGGATTCACCAAGGACACGCGAATGGATAGAGCCATCGTTCTCACTAGGGTCAATACCGGCTATGGGGAGAAGATCTCGGAGTTCGTGTTCGCATATCTGTTGTACATATTGCAACGCATGAACGTTGTCCTGCGCAACCAACAACTCAAGCTCTGGAAGCCACTGGCAGTTTCATGGTTGTACGGTGAGACCCTTGGCGTAGCTGGCGTTGGTCAGATCGGAAGGGCGGTTGCGACCAAGGCTCGCGCACTCGACATGAGAGTCATCGGATTCGATCTTGTCTCCACCGGCGATGCATCCGTGGAGAGGATGTATGGGTCCGACCACCTTGCTGAATTCGCAGCGGAAGCACGATTCATATCGGTCCACATGCCGCTGACAGAGAATACTGAGGGACTTTTCGATCGGACAGTATTCGATGCAATGCGGCCCGACAGCATCTTGATCAATACGTCAAGGGGCGGGTTGGTCAACGAGCAGGATCTTGTTCAGGCCCTGCGGGAAGGATCCATCGGTGGGGCAATCCTTGACGTGTTCGCCGAAGAGCCGCTCCCACCCGCCAGCCCGCTGTGGGAAATGCCCAACGTGGTGGTAACTCCACATCACTCGGGTTCCAGCGTTCCAGAGGAGATGGTCGATTTCTTCCTGGACAACGTGAGTCGCTGGAGGGGCGGCGGCCCGCTGCGCGGTGTCGTAGATCGGGACAGCGGCTTCTAGCTGTCCGGGGAGGCCAGTTTGACGGAGCATGGGCCTTATGTGAGTGTGATTGGGGCCAACGGCATCGGTGAGGAGCGGTGGCCTATTCCTTGCTTGTGAGGGGGGGGGCGACGTGGGTTTGAATCGAGCGAGGCAATGCCGCCTCCGGGACATCGGGAACCATGATGGGGAATCTGTTTCTCCGCGATCGGATGCCTGGCCTAACTTGGATCTGGCCGTGGCGTCGTATTCGCTCTTCCCGGAATGGAACGAGACGCTGCCCAAGGACTTTGAGTCCGAAATCGTGTACGGGTTGATGCTTGTGAGTCATGAACAGAGAGCGGACCGCGTTGCGCGGATGACCGGTGCCCACGTCGCAGTCGTAGGGAACCGCGGGGTCTTAGCGGCTACGGAGCGGATCAAGCGCTCGGGGGTTCGGGTCAAAGGGGAATGTACGGAAGGAGGGTTAGAGGATTCGCATCTGGAAGAACAGAGCGCGCCATTACGCCTATCTTCTCTTCTCTCAGATACGAAGGGTGACTACATGATCGACTATTCGGGAGAACCGGTTCATGAATGTGACTCGAAGCGTATCGCGAAGGCTTCGCTGGGAATTCTGGGCGGAGCGCTGCGATTCACCCTGGGGCTCTCTCGTGCTCCTGTAGTCCGAGTGTTTCATGGTGTACGGCCGTACGCCCCCGGTTCACTGCCGATTCTGGGCGAGCCGCCCGCACCGCGAGGATTTCTTGCCGCGTGCGGATTGGGCGACGAGAGAGTTGCATTGGGGCGGTGGGCGTACAGCTCGTTGCTGGTGCGATCGTCGATCAAGCGCGCGGAATTGAGGAGTCCTTCAGCCCAGGAAGGTTCTAGGTCATGGCGGAGTAACATCCAGTGGAGGATGAAGACAACAACCCAACACACACATTTACAACAGGAGGGCACATGTCAAGGAATGCTTTTCCACTTGCGTATGAGCTAACAGGAGAATTAGTGCCGCTATTTATGCAGGAACTGAAGGAATGTAATCTTCAGCCAGGAGAAACAGTCGCCCTCATGTGCGACTCGCGGACAAACCCGCACTATCCCGCCGCGTTCCTTGGGGCAGCGCAGGCTCTTGGTGCATACGTGTTCGAGGTGCGAGTACCGTTCTTCACTGCGTCGCCTCGGCGGCTCCTCCGGGCCGCCAGTGATGACGTCATCCCTCCCCGAGGTCCGCTGGAGGCCATGAAGGCTGCTGATCTCGTAATCGATATGTCAACGATTGGATGGCTGTACACGAACGTACACAACGAGATCTTGGCGAGTGGAAGTAGGACGCTCATGGTCAACAACCCTCCGGAGATCCTCCGCCGCCTACTACCGTGCAAGGAAGTCAGGGAGCGTACGCGAGCCGGCGCGGCGTTCCTCGAGAGAGGCACGAAGCTACATCTCACGTCACCCGCCGGAACAGACCTCACGCTGAGCAAGAGAGGCCGGAAGGGGATCTTTCAGTACGGGGCTTCAGACATCCCCGGGCGCTGGGACCACTGGCCGTCCGGGCACGTTGCTTGCGCACCCATCGAAGGAAGCGCTGAGGGGATCCTCGTCTTGGATGTGGGCGACTTCGTACTACGAATCCAGCGCTACGTTTCTGAGCCGCTCCGGTGTGAGTTCAAGAACGGAAAGATGATGAATATCAAGGGTGGGGGCATTGAAGGCTACCTCACCCGTGAGTACATGAGTACCTGGAATGATGAGAAGGCGTTCATTCCTGCCCACATCGGATGGGGCTGCGAGCACAGAGCCATCTGGATCGAGCAGGCGCTGCCTGGGTCTGGCGACTCGGAGGACGCTGCGGCATTCTATGGAAACATCCTATTAGGCATGGGTGCCAACTATTTCACAGGACTTGGCGGAGCGAACGTCACCCCGGCGCACATCGACTTCTGTATGAGAAACTGCAGTTTCTCGGTCGATGGAGTGGAAGTCCTCAAGGACGGGGCCATCGTTCCGGACGCCCTGAAGTAGCGCCCATCCGGTGCGGTCAGAGACTGCTGAGGAGGAGAGAGACATGAAGAAGGCGCAGGCCGAGTCGTCACTCGCCGTTGCCGCATGCGTGGATCGACTGATGCCGACGCTCTGGGCGCTGGCACTCGACCTTCACAAGCATCCAGAGCTGAGCGGAGAAGAGCATGAGGCGCAACGGAAGCTCGTCGGCTTCCTCCGGCAGTCGGGATTCACCTGTGAGACGGGGACCGCAGGCATTGAGACTGCGTTCGTGGCGTGGAATGGAGAGCGTCGACGGCCTTCCGTGGCGTTCATCGCCGAGTATGACGCGCTGCCGGACCTGGGACATGCTTGTGGCCACAACCTGATCGGCCCCGCGGCGGTCGGCGCAGCGGCCGCCCTCGTCGCAAGCTGCCCAGAGTTGAGCGGGCAAGTGCTGGTCATCGGAACACCTGCGGAGGAAACCTCGAAACTGCGCGTCAAGCAGCGCATGCTCGATGAAGGGGTCCTCCGCGATGTGGATGTTGCGATGATGACGCACCCGAGCGATCGCACAACTACGATGGGACGGAACCTGGCGGTCGATGCGGTCTCGTTTCGCTTCGCCGGGAAGCCCGCGCACGCGTCCAAGTACCCGCACCTAGGAGTGAGCGCGCTGGATGCAGCTATCCTGACGTTCACGGCGCTCGAGTTCCTGCGTGAGCACGTACGATCGGACGTGAGAATCCACGGCATCTTCTCTGACGGGGGGCTGCGGCCGAACATCGTTCCCGAGCACGCGGCCCTAGACTACATGATCCGAGCGGAGACCCGTTCGTACCTTGATGAGATCCGGCCGCGCGTCGAGAACTGCGCGCGGGCGGGCGCTCTGGCGACAGGTGCGGAAGTGCACATCGAGTACGAGAAGGGAAACGACAACAAGCTGCTTGTGCCGGCGTTGAGTGACATACTGCTCGCGGAAGCCGAGCGCTTCGGAGCCGATCAGATCATGGAACCGGAGAAGGAGCTCGGCAGCACGGACTTCGGGAACGTCAGCCATCGGATGCCGTCGGCGACGCTCAAGGTTGCGTTCGTGCCGATCGGGACCCCGGGGCATACGCGCACCTGGACGGAAGCGGCGTCAGGAGAGAGAGCCCGAAAGGCCATAGAGGTCGCTGCAAAGGCGATGGCTGCGACGGGCATGCGGGTCCTGCGGGAGCCCGAGACGTTGAAGAGAATCGTGGAGGAGTTCGTGCAAGTGAAGAAGAGAGAGGGCTGACGAGGCGCGGTGTCGCATCACTCAAACGCGAGCCCAAGGAGAGGAGGAAGCGCTGAGATGTCGAATGCAGGGCGCACTAGGATTCGGGAGCATCCCGTTCTCGGTCCGCTAGCGGAGGCTCCGGAGTGCACGATCATCGTGGACTCACAACCTCTGACAGCGCGGGTTGGAGAGCCGGTGTTGGCGGCGCTCCTCGCGAATGGCATTCACGTCGTCCGACGGAGCGAGAAGCGCAATGAGCCTCGTGGCTTGTTCTGCGGCATCGGCCTATGCACAGACTGCATGGTCACAGTGAATGGGCTGCCGAACACGCGCAGCTGCGTCACTTTGGTGGAGCCGGGGATGGTCATTGGGACTCGGAAGGTGGAGCCGTGAAGCGCACTGAAGTGCCCGACGTGCTCGTGGTAGGGGGCGGTCCCGCGGGGATGGCGGCCGCAATCGTAGCAAGCGAGTATGGCGCCAAGGTCCGGATTGTCGACGAAAACGCGTGGCTCGGAGGCCAGCTGGTCAAGCAGACGCACAAGTTCTTCGGCTCTGCGCGGCACTATGCCGGCAGCCGAGGAATCGATATCTGCGCACGGCTCGTCAAAGAGGCGGAGGAGCGAGACGTTGAGGTCATGCTTGACTCGCCGGTGGTCGGGGTCTTCGACGGCTTGGTTATCGTGGCCGAGAGGCAGGAACGACTCGCGGCGATGCGCCCTGGGTGTACGATCCTGGCCACCGGCGCCGGAGAGAACGCCATCGCGTTCCCAGGCTGGACGCTGCCCGGGGTGATGACGGCGGGCGCGGCGCAGACGTTCGTGAACGTGCACCGTATCCGGATTGGGCACCGCGCGGTTGTCGCAGGAAGCGGCAATGTGGGGCTCATCGTCGCGTACCAACTCGAGCAGGTGGGAATCAACGTGGCCGCTATCGTAGAAGCCATGCCGAGCATCGGCGGGTGGGGCGTGCACGCGGCGAAGGTGAGGAAGCTCGGGATCCCCATCCTCACGGGCCACACGATCGCGGAAGCGCGTGGCACGGAGCACGTAGAGAGCGTCACCATTCAGCGCGTGGACAAGGCGTTCCGCCCGGTGTCCGGCACGGAGGAGATCCTCGAGGCGGACATCGTCTGCCTCGCGGTCGGGATGAACTCCAGGACCAGGCTGGCCGAGATGGCGGGCTGCACGCTCATGCACGTTCCGGCACTCGGGGGCAAAGTGCCGGTGCACTCCGCAGGAATGGAGACCAGCATTCCAGGCTTCTTCGTCGCAGGCGACATCTCGGGAATCGAAGAGGCGTCGACGGCAATCGAGGAGGGAAGGCTCGCGGGTCTGTCCGCAGCTCGGACGCTCGAGGCCGTCTCCGGCGTCGAGTACGAAGAGCGGCGATCTGCGTACATCGAGGCCCTGGCGGAACTCCGGAGCGGCCCGTTCGGACTGGCGCGGAGAGAGGCCAAAGAGGAAGTGGTGAAGAGCCATGAGCGACGATATGCGTGAGGGGTCGATGACACAGCTTCGGCGGTCGGGCGTGCTCGGAGAGGCGGAGTTGTCGTGCTGTCCGGGCGTGCCAGGCGCGGAACGCCTCGCGGGAGGCGCATGCGCGGTGATGGAGTGCAGCGAGGAGATTCCGTGCAACCCCTGCGAGGCGGACTGCCCGCGGGGCGCGATCTGCATCGGCCGCGACGTGACGAGCCGCCCCACTTTGGACGCCAAGCAGTGTGTGGGGTGTGGAATCTGCGTTCCCCGATGTCCGGGGCTTGCGATCTTCGTGGTGGACCTGAGCCGCGATGACGGAGACCGCGTCACAATTCCGTACGAGTTCCTCCCGCTGCCGAAGGCCGGCGACCCCGTGCAGGGATTGGATCGCGAGGGAGCGAGGACCTGCAACGCCAAGGTCCTGTCCGTCAACGCCGGCGCGCAGAATGACAGGACGGCCGCAGTGACCCTGTGGGTCCCGAAGGGATTTGGAATGCGGGTGCGGTTCTTCAAACGCGAACCCAAAGGAGTTCCCCATGGCGCGACAGGATGACGCGTACCTCGTGTGTCGTTGTGAGGAAGTGACGGAGCGCGATGTCGTGCAAGCCATCGAGTCGGGCTGCCGCACGATGTCAGAAGTCAAGCGGATGACGCGCGCCGGGATGAGTCCGTGCCAGGACAGGACCTGCGGGCGCATCATCGAGCGCATCCTCAGCGAGAAGATCGGCACGCCGCCGTCAGCTCTCGAGTCATGGACGGTGCGCTTTCCCGTGCGGCCTGTGAGGATGTCGGCCATCGCGGCGTCAGTTGTCCTCAGCCCCGAGTCCTCCCCGCGGGCGAGCAAGGATGAGTGATTCAGAAACGCGGAGGGAGTCCGGACGGAGCCTGTCGGCCTGAGGGAACGTCCGCGAGGAAGGGGCGCTGCGCTCCCGCCGGGAAAAGGGACAGGGAACCAGGTCGGAACGGAGGACTCCGCGAGGCCCTGAGTCTGAGCTCCGGATCGAGACAGGCCCGTGTTGGCCGCGGCGGACGAGGACCGCATCAACCGAGAGCGGGTGGCACGCAGAGCGGTCGCCGCATGCGAGAAGAGGGTTCATCTTGGTCAAGAGCCGGCTGAGAAGCACTTTCCTCGCGTTGTTCGTCGCGACGTGCGCCTCTCAACTTGGGTTGGGAATCATCGCTCCCATCTTCCCGCTCTACGCCGGGAGCTTCACGGCCAGCGCGTTCTCGATTGGGATCGCTTTCGCTGCTTTCTCGGCAGCGCGGGCTGTTCTGGCGCCGGCGCTCGGCAGGATATCAGATCGAACGGATCGCCGACGGATGATGCTGATCGGCCTACTCGGCTACAGCCTCGTGTCCGTGCTCTTCGTCTTCGCCAGTTCCCTCTGGCATCTCGGAGTCCTCCGTTTCATCCAGGGGGCGATGGCCGCCATGGTTGCGCCGATCGCTCAAGCCTATGTCGGGGATCTCACTCCTCCGGGACGTGAGGGCCGCTACATCAACATCTTCTACTCATCGATGTTCATCGGCATGGCGCTTGGGCCCGTGATTGGCGGAGTGGTCGCGGAGGCGTGGTCATACAAGGTGGCGTTCTTGCTCATGGGGGGCATAGGTCTTGCGGCGTTGGTCATGGTGGCTGTACTGCTCCCGAAGAACAACCCCAGCAAGGCGCGGGAAGCTGGAGGGTCGCCCACGGTCTCGCCGCGGGGGGCACCGCTCAGAGACAAGGGCGTGTTGACCCTGCTCGTGTACTGGATTACGCGAGGGTTCTGGCAACAGGGTTTCAGTACGTTCTACCCGCTGTTTGCCGTCGCCGCATACGGGCTGTCGGAGTCTTCGATCGGCATCGTTCTGACGGTGCAACTCCTCGCCGGCGGGCTGCTTCAGATTCCCTTCGGTTGGCTGGCTGATCGCTATCGCAGACTCCCCCAGATCGCCGTAGGCAGTATTCTGTCGCCCTTCGCGATGCTAGGGATCATCTTCGTGCATGAGCAGTGGGCCATCGTCCTCCTATCGTTCGCTATGGGGGTTCTTGACGCCCTGTCGAGGGCATCCATGCTCGCGGCCCGCGTGGAACTCGGCCGGAGCCATGGGATGGGAGTCATGGCCGGCCTCCAGAGCGGAGGGTTCGGCATCGGTATGCTCGCTGGGCCGATGGTGTGTGGCGTCGTCGTCGACCTTGCCGGGGTCAACTCGATCATTCCGTTCGCCAGCGCGATAGGGTTCCTCGGAGCCATTGCGACGACTCTGCTGTTCAGGCGCTGCCTGCAGGGGCGTCTATCGTGAGCGCAGCCATGCGCCCCCGGATCACGAAGGCGGCGGCTCTTGGTTCCCTGCCGGCCTACGGGAGGCCAGGCTCCCCCTGACGAACCTCCTGTCAACGATGCACGGGGTAGATGCTCAGAGAGCGGAGCGACGAGAGCACGTCTGAAGAGATCACGCGTCCCCTCGAGCTGTTGGGGAGCGCGGAGAGGAGTCGGGGAGCCAGACTGCAAAGCCTGCATGCGCAGGACTGCGGTGCGGATCCGCCGCGAGGTGTGTTCCCCGCCCGCGCTCGTGAGCCGGCGCGAGCTCGTCTTTGATCGTAGGTCGCTCCGAGTCGGCCTCGGGTTCACGGCCACCCTGTGGGTGGCTAGGGGGAACGACAGGTGGGGCGGCTGCCGTTCTCTGATTTGGGTGCGGCTGGCTGCCCGGCCATGCTGCGGCATGGCTAGGGCAGAACGGCCCATGAGCGGTCGCCGTTCTGCGGGCCCGATCGACGAGACTGGACACGGCGGCGAGACGCTGAAGTGGGAGACTCGCCGTGCGTACTCATGGTCGGCGGGGCGTAGCATCTACCCCTACGGAGGAAGAGGCATGGAGAATGGCACGATGCGTTCGGTGCTGGTCACGGGAGCTTCGAGCGGGATCGGGAATGCGACGGCGAGGTGTCTCGCGGAGCGAGGTTGCTGCGTCTACGGGACAGTGCGCAACGAAGAGTCGGCCGCCAGACTGCGCGAGATCCAGAACGTTGTGCCACTGATGTGCGACGTGACGAAGCCGGACGAGATCCGGGAGGCGGTGGAGTCGGTCACAGGTGCAGGCCGAGGCCTGTACGGACTCGTGAACAACGCCGGACTCGGCGAGCTGGGCATGGTTTCGACGTGGACCGACGAAGAGCTCCTCCACATGTTCGATGTCAACGTGTTCGGGCCGCATCGGATGACGAACGCATTCCTGCCGCTGCTTGTCGAGTCGAAGGGGCGTATCGTCAACATCGGGTCGCAGGGTGGGATGCTGGCGAAGAACTACTACGGCCCGTACACGATGACGAAGCACGCGATCGAAGCGTACACGGAGACGTTGCGTGCAGAACTTGAGCCCTACGGCGTGCTCGCGAGCGTTGTCCAGCCGGGCGGCATCGCGACGAACATCGGCGCTGCATCGCACGCCGGGACGGTGGCGCGCTTCCAGCGGGCACAGCCTCCGTTCTGCGAGGAGGCGGAGCAGATCCTTGGGTTTCTCCTAGCTCCTCCGCTTGCGGAGGAGCCCACCTCCGCCGAGGAGTCCGAGGCAAATCGCAGGCCGTCGTCGCCCGAGACTGTCGCGGTCGCCGTCTACGATGCCCTCTTCTCGCCGGCACCCAAGCTTCACTACCTCGTCGGGACGAAGTGGGAGGGCGACCGCGTGATCAACGCCCTCATCGCGAAGCTGCTCGACGAGAACGACAACCCGAAGCACGACTACTCGCGCGAGCAACTCGTCGCCTTGCTTGATCAGCACATCGCGGAGCGGAACAAGAGCGAGTAGCTGGCCGCCGGCCGACACGGAGTCTCCGTTGCGCTAGAACGCGATCTCGTCGACGGGCTTCACCTCGGCGAAACAGGCGGCGAGGATCTCGTTGTGGTGCTGCACGATGGTGGCTGCCGGCAGGGTCTTGCCGTCGGTGCAGCCGTGGGCGTCCTTGGCGAGGATGACGCGGTAGCCGAGGCTGTGGGCGCGGCGGACGGCGTTGTCGACACACCACGGCGACGCGATCCCGGCGACGACGACCGTCTCGACGCCTTCGCGATCGAGGATCTCATGCAGGTCGCTGTCGAGGAACGCGTCGTAGCGATGCTGTCGCACGACGGGCTCGCCCGCCTGCGGTGCTACGGCGGGGTGGATCTGATACGCGTTCCACACGGGACTCCCGGGCGGGCACTTCGCCTCATCGAAGTCCTCGACGACGTGGACGACGAGCGCACCTGCGTCGCGCGCTCGGCCGAGGAGGCGCACGGCGCTCGGAAGAACCGGCGCGCCGTCGCAGTTGCGCAGTGACTCGTCCCCAAACGCGCTGGCCAGCATGTCGATTAACAGAAGCGCGCTCTTGTGCGGCATGGCGGCGATGGTAGCTCGGTGGAGGCCGAGCTTCCAGGGTGGCATTGCCACAGTGGCAGAGCCACAGTGGAGTGGGTGTGCCACTCTTAGGCCTGAGCTGGCTGAACCTCGAAGGTCTCGTACTCCCCACAGGCTGTGTAGCCGAGTTTCTGGGCGAGATGCACCGAGACGCCGTTCGACGCGAGCCACAAAGGTTCGAAGTCTCGCCGCTGGGACTCGAGCACCAGGGCCGCGCCGACGGCGGCACCGAGGCCCTTGCGGCGATGTGCTGGTGTGACTTCGATGTCGATGTCGATCGCTCGCGAGCTCGACACGGCCGAGGCGGCGCTCGCAACAACGCAACCTTCGAACAGAACAACGTAGCCGATGCCGCGCGCGAGGAAGTCGTCCATCGACGCGTAGCTATCGAGCAGCCACTGCTTGCCGAGATCTCGGATGAGGGCTTCGGCAAGCTCCGCATTCAATCGGGCTAGGTCGTAGCCTTTCGGAAGCGCGCGGGACAGCGCCTCGAGTTGGCCGGCGTCGAGACTCGCGGAGGACAGCTCGACGAAACGAATCCGCCGGATGCGGCCGGCGAACTCGGTTTCCAGGAAGCCGCGCCACGCACCGGTCTCCGGTGTGACCCAATCGATGGGAGCGTGTCGAACGAGGTCTCGGGCTGCCGGCGACGCGGGATCTCCGCCGAGCGCGGCAAACGGGCCGCAGTCGAGGCGTGCGACCGTGGGCGCGGCGAGATCGTCGGCGAACGCTTGCCCGACGTGGCCTTCGAGGACGCAATCGATGATCGCGCGGTCGCGACGATGTGCTGCGAAGAGTGGGACGAGAGCGCGGCGCGCTTCAACCGGGACGACGACTGTAGACATCATCAGGCTCCTTGGCAATTGAACCGCAGGCTGTGCGCGTGCCCTCCGGGCCGGGTGGTCTCCGCGACGGGATCCCCTCGCGCGCAAGGGCAGCTCCGGCTCCTGTCGCGAGGTCCGATCATACTCGACTCTCTGCGTGCGGCCTCGACGCGTGAGCTCGCGCCGACCATGTCCTCCCGGTGAAGGGCGGGTGCAAAGGCCGGCTTGCAGCGAAACCCACAGCGAGCTCCTGGCCTCTGTACGGGTGCTGCCGCCGATTGCCTGAGTCGTCTCTCCCCCGTACACTCGGCGCCGGAGGTGCGCGATGATGTACAGAGGAGTTCTAGTCTTGGCGACGATGGTCCTGGCCGCAGCGTGGCCCGTGGGAGCCCGCGAGATTCGCTTGCCGGAAGAGGCCTCCCTCCGAGGCACCGTGCTCGTCGCGGAGGCCTTCACTCAGGTTGTTGGAAAGGAAGTCATTCCACTCGAATACCCCGTTTGGCCTGGCAGCGATGGAATGAGGCCAGCGACGTGGTTCTCCGTCCTCATCGAGGCGCATCCTGGGGATGTTCTTGTCCTCGCTCCTGAAGATTACGAGCTGCAGATCTGGATTTTCACTCCCAACCTCACCGTGCGCACCGACCCGGAGGCGTCCCGTCTTGCCCTGATCCGTGGGACGATCGAGGTTGACGCCGATGGTGTGACGCTCGAACGCCTGGCGGTAACTTCATCGGGTCAGTCCGGGACAAGCGGCCACGGGATTGAGGTGAATCGCAACCGGGTACGCTCGATCACAATCCGCGATTGCTCCTCATCCCAGAATCGCTGGACAGGGATTCACATCATCGGGGTGAACGGCACGATCGAGGAGATGCGCGTCGAGCGCTGCATCCTCCAGAACAACGGAATGGACGGGATGGATGCCATGTCGATCCGCCGCCTCGTCGTCACCGGCTGCACGATCACGGGCAACGGGTGGGGGTTGGCCACGGGGGTCGGCATCCGCATCGGCCACTTCGTCGATGACGCTCAGTTGACGGACAACGTCGTTGTCGACAACCGATATGCCGACGTCTACCGTGCCACCGGATAGCGGCGTTCGGTCCACCGTCCGCGCCGCGGTGCGGATTTGGCCGCCTTGGCCATCCGCGTCGCCTTGCGCTGGCGGCGGGGTCGCGCCGCGCATGGACCTGTCGGTCGCCTGACTGGGTGTCACGAACGCGGGCCGCCCCGTTCAGGTTTTGGACGCTCTCCGAGGTTGCAGTGATCTGAAGACGTGGAAGGCAAGCATCCGCGAAACGTCTCGCGTGCACGTTGCAGGGCGTCGCCTGCCCGGTCGACCTCCGTTGCGCGTGTCAGCCGTCGTGCCAAACGCGAGGCTGAGACGGGGTGCTGGCGGGCTCTAGCCCGCTAGTGCCGTGAATCGCTCCCGCAGCCAGGTCATGCGTAGCCCAAGCTCCTCAGACTCTCCCTTGATGAAAGCTTTGAGCTGCTCGCACGTGTCGTAGTCGGCGCACGCGGCGCAGTTCTGGACACCCTTCGCGATAGCGCAGCCCCGGATCTTGCAGGTTGCGCAGAACTTGGCGAGGAATGGCTGATCCGCCGGCGTACAGCCGAGGCAGACCCACTCCTGCGCGCTGTAGGCGCCATCCCAATAACTGCCAGCCGCCTTCTCGAGCAGGCCAACGTCGGTGTTGACTGTCCCCTTGTATGCTGCGCACTCATCGCAGTTGATTCCGCAGTAACCGAGCATCCCTTCTCCTCAAGCATAGCTTTCTGCACGTGGCCGACGTGATCGACCCCAACTCCTCCCCGGTCTACCGCAGCGAGACGCGGGCAAGAAGAGAAGACACTCAGCCGCCGCTCGACTGCAGTGCCTTGAACCGCTCCCTCAGCCAACCCATCCGCTCGGCCAGTCCCCAGGGCTCAAGAATCTTGTGGATCCGTTCGCACGAGTCGTAGTCGGCGCATGCAGCGCAGTTCTGGACTCCCTGGGCAATTGCACACTTTCGCATCTCGCACGCAGCGCAGGGCTTAGCGAGGAACGCCTGGTTGGCCGGCGTGCAGCCGAGGCAGACCCAGTCCTTGGCGCTGTCTGCGCCGTTCGAGAAAGCCTGGGCCGCCTTCTCGAGTAACTCGATCTTGGAACCGACCGTCCCCTGATACGCAGGGCACTCCGCGCAGTTGACTCCACAGTAGCCGAGCATGTTTCCTCCTTTGGCATGGGTCGGCGTCTAACCATCAAAACGCGATACGGTTGCATCATCACCGCAAGGACCTAACTTGTCAAGGACGGTGTGGGGGATAGAATCGCCGCAGACCATGTCGGACATAAGCAAGCGAATGGGGGAGTTGGCGCTGCTCGGTGGGGCGCTGTGCCTCGACTTCGTAAACACCGCCGGGTGGCGCGGGCAGGCTGACTCTGCCGGAGCGCTTCGCGACTTCGAAGATCTTGTCGCCTGGACGCAACACGTCGGCGCACTCAGCGCACGACAAGGCAGGGATCTCCTGAAGCGGGCGGCCTCCGAACGCGCGCACGCGAGGACCGTGCACGAGCAAGCGGTGTCGTTGCGCGAAGCGCTGTACCGGGTGTTCTCCTCCCTGGCGGCTGGACGTGCTGCAGAGCGCGCCGACTTGGCAACGATCAACGTTGCCGTGGCCGATGCGTACCGGCATCTTCGGCTCGCTCCGTCCGGGGCGGTCTTCGCCTGGGAGTGGCACGAGGCCGATGGCGCCCTCGACCTGCCGATCTGGATGGTCGCGCGTTCCGCCGCGGACCTCCTCGTGTCGGATGAACTGGCGCGCCTGCGCGAGTGTGCGGGAGAAAAATGCGACTGGCTCTTCCTCGATGCAAGCCGCAACCAGAGCCGCCGCTGGTGTGACATGGCGGCGTGCGGCAACCGTGCGAAGGCTCAGCGCAACTACGCCCGCCGGCGGGGCGGCGCGGGCAAAGGACGAGAGGCGTGACGATATCCACCGTGGCGCTACCGAGCATCTTCGAGATCCTGAAGCCTGCCGTAGGACCGAGCTCGTCGCACACGCTCGGGGCGATGATGGCGGCGCGAGCCTTCATGGAGAAGGCCGCGCAGCCGGCGGCAGCGATGGGCGCCGGAGCGAGGATTCGCGTCACGCTCTACGGCAGCCTCGCGCTCACGGGCCGCGGACACCTGACGGACGTGGCGATCGCCGCCGGTCTTGCCGGCTGTGGGCCGCGGGAACTTGTGGGGACGACTCTCGTCGAGGTTCAGGAGCGAGTCCGCAAAGCGGGGTGCGTGGGCGTCGGGGACCGAGAGTTCCTGTTCGACGCAGATCGAGATGTCATCTTCGATGTCACTCCGCGTGACCTACCGCATCCGAACACGATGCGGTTTGACGTCCTCGATCTCGAGGGAAACGAGGCGTTGTCAGAGACGTACGTCTCCGTCGGCGGAGGCCGATTGGCGGGTGGGACGTTCGGTCCGCTTGTCCGCGACCTTGCGCAGCACGGCCGCGCCTCCGCGGGCGCCGTGGTCTCCGCCTGCGTGCGCCTGAACATCGATCTCGTCGAGCACGTGTATCGGACCGAAGAGCTGGACCATGGATACTCGCGGACCGAGGTCGATGCGCATCTGGACGAGATGTGGGCGCTGATGAGGAGGGCGATCGACCGGGGCCTCGCGGCGGAGGGCATCCTGCCCGGATCCCTTCGGCTCGAACGCCGTGCGCGGACGCTGTACCGGAACTTCCTCGGGCTTCTGCCGCACTTTCACGTCCTTTCTCCGGAAGCCTCTCTTGTCTCGATCTACGCGATGGCGGTGGCCGAAGAGAACGCCGCCGGAGGGGCCGTGGTCACGGCGCCGACGTGCGGGTCGTGCGGCGTGGTTCCTGCGTGCCTTCGCGTGGTCGAAGAGAAGATGGGCCTGCGTCCCGAACAGATCCGCCGGGCGCTCGCCGTTGCGGGATGGATCGGCGCGGTGATCGCGGCCGACGCGTCGATTTCGGGCGCCGAGGTTGGGTGCCAAGGCGAGATCGGGGCGGCGAGCGCGATGGCCGCCGGCGCTGTCTGCTACCTGCTAGGCGGGACCGTCTCGGACCAGATCGACCGCGCCGCCGAGAGCGCACTCGAGCACTACCTCGGACTCACCTGCGATCCCATCGACGGACTCGTCCAGATCCCGTGCATCGAGCGCAATGCCGCCGGCGCGGTCTCGGCGCTCAACGCGGCGAGCCTGGCGATGATCTCGGGCGGCGGGGATCGCGTGTCGTTCGACGCCGTCGTCGACGCGATGCGGCGAACTGGCCACGACCTCGACTCTCGCTACAAAGAGACGGCGCTCGGCGGGCTGGCCGCCGGGCCGGGTCTTGGCGGGGCGACGACTCCTGGCATCGAGGACTAGATTGTCGTTCCTCGGACCCGCCGTAGGAGAAGTTCTTCAGGCACTCCTGATGTTTGGCGTCAGTAGGCCTCTCCGCTGCGGTCGAGCAAGCCGGCGGACAGCCACTTGACCGATCAACACGACGGACAGTCCGAAGAGCCTCGCGCCAGCGACGAAGCGTCGTACGACTCGGACATGCGCTCTGTTGGACCCGATGCGGAGGGTCTCGAAGAGAATGTGCTCCTTGCCGACTGCGTGCTGGCGGACACGCCCGACGGGGTCGGCGACCGTGATCAAGCCGGGCCAGAAGGCAGTCCCCTCCTGGCCAAAGCGGTTCGCAGTGAGCGACCAGGCGTCGAACAAGCAGCCGACGATCCGTGCAATGGTGAGCTCCGTCCCCTTGTCGGAAAGGCTGGCGAGCACAACGTCGACGCGGGCGCGGCGAATCGCGCGGAGAACCCGGAAGTCGTCGACGTCGGAGCAAATGATGACTGCAACGCGCACGTCATCGACGTCGGCTGTCGTAAGGAGCCTTCTCCCGGGCGCGAAGACCGGGTCCTTCTTGGCGAGCTTCCGATGCACGGCGAGGAGTTCCCCGGCGGGCGTCATGAGAACCTGGGTGTTGTGAACTGCATCGCCCGCTTTCTCTGTCATACCGAAGAGAGGTACACATCCTGCTCGCGCGCGAGGGCGCCGAGCGCGGCCGTCGACGGACCGGGAATTGGCTCGGCGATGCGCCGGTGATAGGCGGCCGTCTCACCCTTCTTGGAGTACCAGCCAAGGATCGTCTCGCCGAAGTGAACCAACCTCACTTCCGGGTGGTCGCGCCGGATGCGGCGAACGGTCTCCGCGATCCGGTCCCGGTTCACGGCGGGGTCGGGGTCGCAAGCCATGGCTACGGTGGCCACCGCGAGGGTGCGCGGGGCGTGGCGATCGCTGGAACGACTCTTCGGCGACTTCTGCTGCTCCATGGGAGACCTCCTTGCTGGACCGCAGACGATCATACGTGGAACAGAACGATGTTACAACCCCCATCAAAGGGAGATCTCCTCCGCGAGGCGCCGCTCGGATAAGCTATAGGCAGTTGGCTAGATGATTGCAGGAGGTTCGCTGATGGAGAACGCGAAGCGCACGATGCCGTATCGGGTCGAGAGCGAGCGCCTCGTCCTGCGCTGCTGGCAGCCCACCGACGCCCGCCTGCTAAAAGAGGCCGTCGACTCGAGTCTCGACCATCTGCGACCGTGGATGCCGTGGGCCGTCCACGAGCCACAGTCGGTCGAGGCGAAGGCGGACCGGCTGCGCGTCTTCCGCGGCGAGTTTGACCTCGATCGTGACTACGTCTACGGAATCCTGTCGCGCGACGAGCGTCTCGCGATCGGCTCGAGCGGGCTCCACACGCGGCTTGACGCGGGAGGACTCGAAATCGGCTACTGGATTCGCGCGTCGCACGTCGGGCGAGGCCTCGCGACCGAGACGGCATCGGCGCTCGTCAAGGTGGCGTTCGAGATTGCCAAAGCCGAGCGGGTCGAGATCCATTGCCGGCCGGACAACGTCGCGAGCGCCGCGGTGCCGCGCAAGCTTGGGTTCACGCATGAGGCGACGCGACGCGAAGTGTCGCGGGACGCGGACGGCACGCCGCACGACTCGATGGTGTGGACCCTTCTCTCGCGCGAGTACGCTGAGAGCCCAGCATCGAAGACGGCCATCGCCGCCTACGACGCGATCGGCCAGCGCCTTCTCTAGCACGTTTTCTTGGCCTAGTTCCGCCTCACGAGGATCTGCCCGTGTGCCTCATCTTCCGCGAGACGAGCATCGAGCCAAGAAAGCGCCCCGGCGTCGCCACTGAGGCGGCCGAGGAAGAAGGCCGTCAGATAGGCGGCGGACGAGGTGCGAACCCACTCGGCTGAAGCGGTTCCCGGGTTGCACGCCGCAAGGATGAGAGCTGCGCCAGGATCAGCGTACTGCCCGTGCCCGGCTCCAATCTGGGTGATCTCAACGGCCGGAGGGTTGGCCGCTTCGTAGAACCGTTGGTAGTTCTCGCCGATCGGAGCGCAGGCAATGAGCGCCGTGGAGACGCCTCCGAGTCCCGCACCGACGAACAGCAGAGGCACCTGGATCTCGCCCATCCGTTCCGGTGTGACGCTCGGCGTGAGGATCGGGTCGGCCGGGAGCAGGCCCCCGCCATCCACCGGATCGAGCGCCGCGATCGCGCGGACTCGTGGATCGGTCGCGGCCTCGAGCAAAGCGAGTTTCCCTCCGAACGAGTGTCCGGCAGCACCGATAGCGCCCGCGTCGACGAGCCCAAAGAGCAGACTCCCCGAGTCCGTCGCGAGCGCAAGGCAGTGATCGATGACGAAACGCGCGTCGGCCGCGAGGGTCATGTGGCTGATGCCGACCATCGACATCGGGTATGTGGGGAGGACGACCACGAAGCCGTGGGATGCGAGCTGTTCCCCGTAGGACCGATACAGGTCGCCCCAAAGCATGAACCCGTGGTTGAACAGGATGAGCGGGAACTTGGCCACCGGATCGCCGGGGGCCGTCGTCAGGGGGTAGAGGACGAGGAGGTCCATCTCGCGGCCGCGCGACACATCCGCGATGTCCTCCCGAAGCTCTCCGATTCCATACGGGCCTCGCTCTGCGGGGCTTGCGGACCACGCGGCACACGACGCCAGGAACAGCCATGCGATGACATAGAGCAGCACGCACTTTGATCCCATCTCAGGAGTCTCCTTCTTCTTGTGCCACGGCCCGACGGGCGGCGTGTTCACGATAGAGGCCGTGCGGGGTCGAGACAAGGGGTCCTAGCGGCCGAAGACCTCGACTCGACGCGCAAGGATGTCCTCGCACGTCCACGCGCTGTCGATGCGCACGAGGACGAACGTGCTGTGCTCGGCGACGGGGTCAGGGCGGCCGGGTAGCTCGCCCTCGAACAGCGAGCTTGTCGCTCCGAGCGTGATCTGCTCAGTCGTCCATTCGATCAGGCCCTCGATTCGATCCGGCGTGACGACTACTCCCTCCAGTCGGTAGCGAACGCGTTGCACGACATAGACATCGCCCGTGAAGATGAAGAGGGCGCTCACATGAACCGTGAGACCTGGCTTGCCGTCGCCGTCTTGATCGAAGACGCGCGGGTCGCCGGCGTCGGTGGGGAGCGCGTCTCGCTCCGGGTCGTCGAGGCGAGCGCCGCGCACCTCCGTGTACCACGGCTGAGTGAATCGGGTGATCGTCCCCGACGCATCGAGAAACGCCGGCTTGGCCGTCTGCCCGAGCGAGCGTAGGAATGCCGTTGGAATGGCCGTGGAAGCGACGGCCGTCCCGTTGTCGATCTTCGTGGAGCAGTACGTCTCCCGCATGATGAGTGAGCTCCCCGTCTGCTCCATCGTCACGAGGAGGAGGACGGTGCTCGTGCGAGCCACTTCGCCGACGAGCGGGAGCGTGGAAAACTCCGGGTACACCTGCATCTCCGCCCATGCTCCGGAGACGTCGACGGGTACCGAGGCGGCCGCCGCGGGTCCCAGCACGAGGGCGCTGAAGGCGGCGAGGAAGAGAAGGAATCTGAGCGATCGCGCGCGGGACAGAGTCTGCCTCTCGCCCGACAAGGAGAGGTTGTCGCCCCTCTCACTTTCGATCCGCACCTTGACCTCCCTCTCTGTGTGGCAGACTGCCCACCTCAGGGTAGCACGTTGAGGGCCCTCGGCGAAGGGCGAGTGGCGTGCAGTCCGATCGAGGGAGTCGAACCAGCGGCGCCTGCTGCCGCCAGGCACTACAGAGGGCCTGTGAGATCCCTGCCGCACTTCGGGCACTCGAGCAGGTACCACGAGAGCTTGGCGCCGCAGGCGCACGTCCACCGCGCTCGCTGCTCGATGAACCAGGCCGATTCACCCACTTCGCGCAGGCGGTTGAGGTTCCCCAGCGTCTCGCCGTGGTGGGGGACGCCGTCGTTGGCGAACGCGGAGAGGACGCTGCACGGAAACTCAGCGCACAGGCCGCAGTGCGTGAGCTCGCATTCACGGGCGCAAGCTCGAATCTTGCACGGGTCGGCGCCGCATGCCGTGGCTTCGCCCCGACATCCCGGGCACGCTTCGAGCTCGGCCTCTTTGGCTTTGTCGTAACGCGAAGGCATGGCGCGGACGTGCGCGCGCTCGTTCTCATCGAAAGCGAGCTTGAAGCTGCAAGCGCCGCAGTAGAGTCCGCAGGTTGCGATCAAGTCGAGGGCTGAGGTCATGGCTCGATTCTAGTCGGGCCGGACGGATCGCGCATCGCCTTCGTCTCCAACCGTGATGGGAATGACGAGATCTACGTCATGGACGCCGACGGGTCGAACGTGACGCGCGTCACGGCGAACGTCGCCAACGACTGGCTGCCGTCATGGTCAGCCGACGGAGCGGAGATCTTGTTCGCGTCCGACCGCGATGGGCGTGAACTGGACGTCTACGCGACGAGCCTCGATGGGACGAGCGTGCGCCGGCTGACGACTGCGTCAGGCTGCGACTACGAAGCCGTGTGGCGTCCTCGGCCGTAGGCATCCGAGAAGCGCCCGCGGCTAGCTTCGGTTCGCAGCGACGTACTCGTTCACTAGCTGCTCTAGGATGCTGAGCGGCAGCTCGCCGTGGCCGAGGACGACGTCGTGGAATTCGGCAAGGTCGAACGCGTCGCCAAGCTCGGCTCTCGCGTGCTCTCGCAGCTCGAGGATTCTCAGCATGCCGACCTTGTACGTGACGGCCTGTCCCGGGGTCACGATGTATCGCTCGACCTCGGAACGGACGTACAGCTCATCGAGGCCGGTGTTGCTCACCATGTACTCGACGGCCTGTTCGTACGCCCACTGCTTGGCGTGGAGGCCTGGGTCCACGACCAGTCGTACCGCGCGGAAGAGCTCGTCTTGAAGACGGCCAAGATTGCCATACGGGTTCTGATCGTAGGCTCCCTCTTCCCAGGCGAGGCGCTCGGCGTACAGGGCCCATCCCTCGGAGAACGACGTGAACGACATGCCCGCGATGTAGGGCGGGATGTCCGCCGCGTACGCCACCGCGGATTGGAACCCATGTCCGGGCACCGCCTCGTGGTACGTCACCGTCGGGAGTTCGTAGATCGGCTGGGGTGTGAGCGTTGGGGCGAAAAACTGGCCGGGACGCGAGCCATCGAGGGTCCCGGGCGAGAAGTACGTGTCGTACCCTCCGTCGACCACGACCAGATTCTGGGTGGGCATGCGCAGGAACGCCGACGAGACGCGAGGGACAATGTCGTCGATCAACGTCTGGCAGCGCGCGATCGTGTCCTCGCCGAGCGACGTTCCTGTCTCTTCGGCAAGGCGGCCGAACAGCTCAGGCATCGATAGGGTGGAATCGAGCCCGAGGGCCGCGGCCGCTGTTCGGATCTCTGTCTGGATTCGTTCGACTTCAGCGAGTCCGAGGTCGTAGATCTCATCAGCCGAGAGATCGGTCGTCGTCTGGCTTGCGATGCAGTAGGCGTAGTAGGCGGCGCCGGAGTCCTGTTTCCAGACCCCAGCATCGTCGTTGGCTCTCGCCGCCATCGTCGCGACGAACTCCGCAAGGTCGAGGTACGACGGCAGAACATCCCCCGCAATGACCTCCTCCGCTCTCCCCAAGAGAGTTTGACTCGCTTCCTCGTTGCCGTCGGTCATCGCGGCGAGCGCGTCGTGGAGCACGGCGTAGAGGCCCGACTCTTCGGCCGATTGGCTCCCGGTGGCGCGAAGCTGCTCCACAGCCCCTTCGAGCATGAATCTCGGTGGGACGGCGTGGATCGCCTCGCTCTGCTGGAGACGCGCTTCCAGCTCGCGGAAACGAGCCGGGATCTCCGCGAGGCGCGCGACGTAGTCCTCGGCGTTCTCGAGCGTCTCGAGCGGGTGGAGGCTCGTCAGGAACCACTCGATGTACGTCGGGTAGCTGTCCATGTACGAGCTCACGGCGTAGCCGTTGTCGGTGAACGAGCGTCCGGCAAGATCGCTCACGAGCGACGTGCGGTAGATCTCAGCATTCAGCCGGTCCTCGGCGGTCTCGCGAGCGAGGTCGTAGGTTGCAAGGTGATCGACGATCGCCTGCTCGATCGCGTAGTACTCGGCCTCCCACTCCGCCGTGAGCGGGTCGAGGTGGTCGTCGCGCATTCCGAGCTCGGCGCCGAGGCCGAGGAAGGTGACCGTTTCGGGCGAGAGACGGACAAGCTCTCCCGCGGCGCGGTTCAGGAACTCGTTGAGCGGTAGTCCCGCCCAAGGGCTCGCCGCGGACGCCGAAGTGTCCGGCGTGACCCTCGATGGGGTTTGTTCCGCTGCACCGAAGGGTGATGCCGGCGCGGGGGCGACCGGTGGGACCGCGATCGACGCGGTCTGAAGAGGCCTTGTCGTCTCAGAGGATGCCGCGGCGACAGACGAAGGCGTTTGAGCGGCTGCCGGGATCTCGGATGGCGTCTGCGGGCGCATCGTCTCGGGCGCGGGGAGTACAGGGACCTCCACCGTGCTTGACGCC
>Ga0247841_10004452_pt1 | contig 24059 bp, 28 predicted proteins | sample LaCruzMarch2015__2_FD_192410 | JGI IMG/M metagenome (GOLD analysis project Ga0247841, IMG submission 192410) | Freshwater microbial communities from meromictic Lake La Cruz, Castile-La Mancha, Spain - LaCruzMarch2015_18m | ecosystem: Environmental > Aquatic > Freshwater > Lake | place: Spain... | reverse complement strand
CTTGAAAGTCTTTCCAGCCTTTGCCGCATGGCATTCCTTGGAAACAACAACGAACTTTGTCATGTTGGACTGGTTGTCCTGAATTCTTTCAGCCAGTACATTCAAGCCGAATTTCTTTGCTGCAAGAATGCTGGAGATTGCGGCAGAGCCTTTGGACTGGCTTGCAATTTCCGCGGCCTTTGAAGTGCTCAATGCCTCGCTCAATTCTGCCTTTGGAAGCCTTGCCTCAAGCCAGTTCCTGCACTGTGCAAGAGCCTGAGGATGCGAATAGACAATTTTGATTTTCTCAAGCGATTCCTCGCTTGAAAGGAGGAAATGCTCTATCTTGAGCGAAGTTTCAGAAAAAATGCAGAACTTTGAGTCTGAAAGCAGGTCCAATGTGATGTTGACGGAGCCTTCAGTCGAGTTTTCAATAGGGACAACGCCAAACTCTGCCTTTCCATCCTCCAAAGCGCGGAAAACATCCTGAATGCTCTTTTCAGGCAAGAGCCTTGAATTTGGGAAAAACTTCAGCGCTGCCTGGTGCGTGAAAGTTGCTTCAGGCCCAAAAAAGGCTACATTGCTTGCGCGCATTCACAATTCTTAAAAACAATAGGATTATAATCTTACACATGCGCTTGGAAACAAAAGGCATTTTGCTGGTTCTTGCGACCGCATTGATCAGCGGCTTTTCAATATGGCTCAACAAGCTCGCAATTTCAGGCACGAGCGGCATTGCATTCACTGCATTGAAGGCAGTCATTGTCTCAGCGCTTTTGATTGGAACTCTGATTTTATTCTCAAAATTCAAGGAACTCAAAAGGATTTCTGCAAAAGAGTGGCTTGGACTTTTCATCGTGGGATTGGTCGGCGGCAGTTCAGCATTTTTGCTTTTTTTCCAAGGCCTTGCGTTCACTTCAGCAATCAATGCAGGATTTTTGCACAAGACAATCTTCATTTTCGCAGGCGTTTTCGCTTTTTTCCTGCTCAAGGAAAAAGTCGAGCGCAGGCTTTTGCTCGCGGGCATTGCAGCGTTTGCCGCACTCTTCCTGCTTTTTGGAATGCAAATTTCTTCATTCGGCATCGGCGACTTGATGATCCTTTCAGCAGCATTGCTTTGGGGATTGGAGATAGTGATTGCAAAAAGGCTTTTGAAAAGGCTTGACGGGACTACAGTCGCTTTTGGAAGAATGTTCTTTGGCGCAATCCTGATGCTTGCGTTCCTTGCAGTTACAGGACAGTTTCAAGGCATTTTTGCATTTGACGCGCCGCAGATTGAATGGCTTGCAGTCACTGGCGCATTGTTGTTCGCTTACGTAATGACATTCTACAATGGATTGAAATTCCTCGACGCCTCAAAGGCTGCGCTTTTGCTGCTTCTGGCAATTCCAGTCACAAGCATTCTTTCACTCTCCAATGCAAGGCCTTTTGGAGTTTTGGAAATCCTCGCAACAGCGCTTTTGATTCTTGGAGTCGCTTTTGCATTCTTCGGGCTTAATGGTTTAAAGCAGTTTTTCAGCAGAATCACTGCATGGAAGCACTGAAGCTTTTGTCAGCCTATTCTTTTCCACCAAACTCGCGCAAGTACTGCGGGCCTGAATGCGATTCAATGCTTTTGGAAGCCCTGCAGGGAAAGCAGGCTGATGAAACTGCCTTGAAAAATGCCTTCAAAAAGTTTGAGGCAATGTTCCCCTACTTGGAACTGATTGCAAAGGCTAACAATAAAGGGCCTTTTGACTTGGAGATTGCGCAGGCATACTGGGAGGGAAACTCGCTGCTTGAGAACGTCAAATTGCCTGAATGGAAGGAAACTGCAAAAGTGCTTGCAAAAAATTCTGAGTGGCCTGCAAAGATTGCGGAAAAGTATTCCGCTAACATTTCTCCAGAGCTTGTTCCTCATCATTCATTTCACGTGCTGAACTCTTTCTCTAACACCATTGAAGACCAGAAGGCAATGCTTGAAAGAGTGAACAACTGCATCATAAGCTGGGGCAGAGTGCTCAAGTCAGACTCTGGAGAATTGACAGTGGTGAAAAAGCCTGTGATTTTGAACGCAGGGCATTTCGAGCTTGGGGAATTGGAGGTTTGCATTGTGAAAAACCAGTGGGTTTCCTGCGAAAGGAATGACTTTGTCTCAATGCACTGGGGCTTTGCATGCAGGAAGCTTTCTCCTGAAGAGCTTGCCAATTTGGAGAAATACACTCTGCAGAACTTGAGGAATTTCACCCTGCTTTAGGCTTTTTTTTGGCGTGCAGCTTTTTCACGAGAGCAGTCTGATACTGCAGAAGAGTTTTGCCTTCCTTTTTCTCAAGTTTTTCGATCGCCAAGTTTCCACGCACGACAACAAAGTCCCCGAGCTTTGCGCTGACAAGCCTGTTGGAAACTTTCCTGGTAGCATGCCTGAAGTCAACCACAATGCTTTCGCAGTCTATTGCGCAAACCCTGCCAACAATTGCCATGCACATTGCTTTTTCACTTTTTCATTTTTTCCAGCAGCTTTTCCACACTGTAAACCGCTTCCTGCACCTGGTACTCTTGTGGAATCCCTATTATTGAAACCTTGTCAATTTTCTTGGCCTTTTCCAAGAGCTTGAGGTTGAATGTCAGGTCAAAATCATGCGTTGTGATGCGCGGGGAAAGGCGGATAGTGTCCAATCCATCAATCAGCTCAACCCTGTCCAATCCTTCAACAGCATCCATTATTAGCAAGTCCTTTCCATAATTTCGCAATTCTTCAGGAGAGTTCACGAACTCGAAGCTGAAGCGGCTGTTGTTCTTCGAGCCCTTCAATGCATTCGCAACCTTCAATGCAATGGAGTCATTCTCCACTTGCGGATTGCCGAAAACCAAAACTGCCTTTTTCACATCATTCATTTTTCCACCCTGAAACTTTTGCCAGTCCAAAAATAACAACGCCTTCAGTCTTTAAGACCCTTGGCTTTTCATTTATTTCCAGTCCACCTTCAAAAAGTGCGTTGCGCAAGAAAGGCAAGGATCGTAAGCCCTCACAAGGCTTTCGAGGGCATGCTCTATGTCTTCGCGCTTGCGGTGCAGCAGGCTGGGCAGATATTCTTTGATGTCCTTTTCAATCGAGCGAAGGTTTTGAGCTGTCGGAATGAAAATCTGTGCTTTGGAGCACTGGCCGTTCTCTTGAAAATCAAGGCTATAATACAAGGTTCCGCGCGGCGCTTCAATAACGCCAATTCCCCTACCCTCAACAGGCTGCAAAACTTGCGATTTCTCGTCCTTCAAGCTCAAGGACTCCAAAAGTTCAATGCTGTAGTCAATGCAGTGCACTATTTCAATGGCCTGCGCGAGGCCGTTCATGAAAGGGTCATTGTTTGGAAAACGCTTCACAAACTCAGACAAGTCCTTGCGTGTGCTTGAATGCAATGCCTTGCTGTTCAAGTTCATTCTTGAAAGAGCGCCGACAGTGTAGTCTTTACCGTCAAACAAGAATTCAGTGCTGTTGGTGTAAGGAAATATTACAGAGTCAATGTGCCTTGGAAAATCCTTTTCCTCAATTGTCTTTCCGCCGGAAGTTTTCAAAACCCCGTCCAGGAAGCTGTAGTCTTCATTCACTATTGCAACATGGTTTGTTTTGCGCTCAAAGTCAATCGGCTCTCGCGAAAAAGCTCCAACAAGCCTCAAGGACTTTTCCCTGACTGATTTGAGCTCTTTCAAGAGTTCGGGGATTTTTTCCATTTTAGGCATTGCGGAAAAGCCGCCAATCATTGGAGTGATTGGATGAATGCTCCTGCCCCCAACCCAGTCTGCAAGAGCAGTTCCTGCCCCACGAACGTCCATTGAGTCATGCAGCCACTCGTGCAATTCTCCCTCAAATTCCAGAATGCTGTCCTTGCCAAACAAGTCAGGCAGGCAAAAATAGTACAAGTGCATTCCATGGTCGCGTATCATCTCACCAAACAAAAGCAGCTTTCGCAGCAAGAGGGTTTGCTCTGAAGGCTTGAAGTCAAAAGCGTTTTCAATGCCTTCAATTGATGCAAGCAAGTGGGCTCCAGAGCAAGTCCCGCAAATCCTGCTCACAAGCATTGGAATCTCGCGGAATGGCTTTCCCTCGCACGCCTGCTCGAAAAAGCGCTTGTTTTCCGAAACCTGCAATTTTGCGCTTTCGACTTTCCCATTTTTCACAATCACGTGCAAGTTTGCATGGCCTTCCATTTTCGAAAGCCCGTCCAAATGAATTTCGGCATTATGCATCAGCAATCACTTTTTCCTTATTACCAAAGAATTTTCTTCAGGATATTGCCTGAACTCAAAGTCGGGGTATTGCTTGATTATTGGAGATAAAGAAATTAAATCTTTGATTAAAATCCTGTTTATTACCAAACAGCCTCCGCGCTTGAGCAATCCGCAGTAATTTCTTGCAAGATTTTCCAAAGCGCCAATGTTTGGCCTGCCAAGATTATTGAGCACGTTCGGAACTGCTATGAGATCAAATTTTCCAATCCCTTCAGGCGGTGTTGAGAAGACATTGGCGTAAACTTTTTTCAAAACCCCATTTTTGGTCCCCTTATGGACCTCCTTGACAATCATAGGGCCTATTCTCGAATTGGCAGTGGAATAATCAATGTCTCCAATAACGCAATTTTCAGGCCTCAAGCCGTGCTTTTTCATCAAGTGCCCCAAAAGCCTTGCGCTTCCAGCGCCAAGCTCGAACACGCGCAGTCTTGAAGCCCCGCCTGCAGCCGAAGCAAGCTCGCCAAGTATTGAAGAAGCCAAAGTCCTAATCTTTGAGCGCCCATAACAAACCCTCCCAGTCAGGTTTTGGTAACTTTTCAGACCGGGAAAAAAAGTTTCTTTCCTTTCAGAAAGCAAAGCATACTTGTCAGGCCTGTGCCTCCAGCCAGCATTATGTGCGGTAGTCTTAAGCATATTTTACCCCGAACTCCTTGAACTGCTCTTTCAGGCATTGCTTGAACTGCTCGTTGCTTATGGGGCAGCCTGCAACTTTTCCGTCAACTTTCACGAGCTTTTCAGGCGTGAGGACTTCACTCAGCTGATTGAGCTTTCTCACTTTCAGGGAAATTTCGTTCTTTTGCTCTTGAAGGAAATTGTTCCTTTGGGTTGAAGGCCAGCCGTCACACGCGCAAGTCCCCAGCAAAATGAGCTTTTTCGAGTTTTCGCGAATTTCCTTAAGCTTTTCAGAATCAATTGCTGTTGCAATGGAGCCTTCAACAAACGCAATGTCAAGCCCTTTTATTTCAGACTTTTTCTGAACAAGCCTCGCGCTCTTCAGGTCAATTACCTTCAAGATTGCCTCATGCTCCTTGTCAATGAGAGTGAGAATGTTGGCAAAGCAGCCTTCACAGGACGCGAAAGAGAACATTCCAACCCTGAGCTTTTGCATTAGAGCATTACGCATTCCTTGGTTTTAAAGTTTCCGAGAATGCAAAGCCTTTTTAACAAAAAAAGCGTGGTTTCTTCTGTTCTGCATGGTCAATAGCAAAGAAAGGCATTTTCTCGAAAGGCAGCAAAGGAGAGCTGCGGAAATCCATGGAATAACTCAGCTTGACAAAGTGGAGCGCAGGCAAAAGGCATTAAGGGAAAAAAAGTATGGAAGAAAATTCAGGCAGTCAGCCAAGCTAAAATTTGTGAGAAGGCTGCGCTGATGCTGGAGCTAAAGTCAAGCCAGCTTTCAAAGGAAGAGAAAGCGCTCATAAAGTCTGCGGAAAAGGCTTTGAAGAACGCTTACAATCCTTACGGCTGCAATCTGGTTGGCGCTGCAGTGGCCTCCAAGGGAAGGATTTTCCAAGGCTCTAGCTTTGCATGCCAGTCAAGCGGCTCGAACATTTGCGCTGAAAGGGCTGCAGTAATGAATGCGGTCTCTCACGGCTTCAGGAACATTCCAATGCTGGCAATAATTGCAAAAGAATGCAAAAAGCCAATCCAAGAGCCCTTGACGCCTTGCGGAATATGCCTGCAGTTCCTTGAAGAGATCGACAAAATCAACGGAAGCAAGGAGCTTGAAATACTGAGCTCGAACACCAAAAAGACAATAATCTACAAGACAAAGCTTTCAGAGCTATTGCCATTCCCTTATGCAGGCGGAAAAAAATGACTCAATGCATCAGGCCAAGGCTCAAAAGAGACCCAATAACAGGAATGCCATCCCATTTTGCATTCAGAAAGATGCGCCCTCCAAAAATTCCCGCACTCAATCAAGGAAAAAAGCCAGTTCAGAAGCTTGCTGTAAGAAAGCATGCATTGAAATGAATGCTCAAAACCTGAAGAGCGCACTCTCAAGCCCTTCAATCCTTGAATCCCTTATTTCCAAACCTTCGCTGCGCAAAAGCATTGCCTTTTTTCCACGCCCGAACGCATATCCTCCAATTCTTCCATCAAAGCAGACAACGCGATGGCACGGCACTTTTATTAGATTAGGGTTGGAGTTCAAGGCATTGCCCACAGCTCGCGCTGCCCTCGGAGAGCCGCAGGCTCTTGCAAGAGCCTTGTAAGTTGAGACCTTGCCGCGCGGAATTTCTGAAACCTTTTGCAAAACTTTTTCCGAAAAGCGCATGACTTATTAATGCGGAAAAAACAATTATTAACCCTTTGACTAATGCTTGTAGATTATGGTTGACTTTCGCGTTGCGGCAAAGGCGTTCATTGTTAATGCAGAGAAAAGGCTTTTGCTTTTGAAGAGAGAGCCGGAAAATGTTCAAATGCCGGAAGCTTGGGAAATTCCAGGCGGAAGGCTGGAAGTTGGGGAAAGCCCTTTTGAAGGATTGAAGAGAGAAGTCCGTGAGGAAACAGGGCTGGAAGTTGAAATCCAAAAGCCATTAAGCGTCAGGCACTTCACGCGCAAGGACGGGCAAATAATTACAATGCTGGTTTTTGTTTGCAGGCCTTTAGGAAGCGAAATCAAGCTGAGCAAGGAACACACTGCCTTCGAATGGGTGCCAGTGAAAGAAGCGAAAGGAAAGATTACAGAATTTTTCAACATAGAGATTGACGCTTTCCTCAAAGAATGAACGGTTATTTTCTTTCCGCAATCAAGTACTCGCCTTCCTTGCGCAGTTTAAACCCGTTCTTTTCGGCAACTTCTGCAAAAGGCCTTATTGAAGGCTGTGACTTGAGCATTTCCTGAACGCTTTTTTCGCCCCAAAGCTCGCCCGGAAGCCTGAAGCTCACTTTCGAACTGCTTTTGACGGCCTCTCCAAAAACCTGCTCTAGAATCCTGTGCCTCCAGCCGCCGTACTCTGAGGCAAGGCTCCTGTTCATTGAACTGTGGACTCCAGTCTTGAAGCTTGACTGCATCCAAAAGACTGAATAATTTCCCTCGCTTTGCCTGACGAAAGCGCTTCCGACAGAGCCTGGAAAAATTCCTGCGGGATTTCCAAAAGTGTTTGTTCTTGAAAGCTCAAAATGCCCGAAATGCTCTGGCTTTGGATAATAAACCAGATAGGCTGTTTTTGCGCCTTCAATGTCGCTGATGAAAGTCCTTGCAATCAAGCCCTTTGGCTTTCCGTTTTTTCCTGGAACAAAGCTCACTCTCTCAAGCGTCCTTTCATTCAATGGAAGCTTGATTCCATTGCTGCTTTTTTCCCAAAGCGCCTGCGCGCTCCTTGAATAAGGGCTTATCGGGCACAGCTTTATCCTGGATTTTGGCTTTGGCATTCTCTCAACCATTGAAGAGAAGGATTTTAAACTTTAAAAAACTTCATTCTATCAATAAAAAGCGAGGTTTTCAATAATGGTCTCTTACGGCAGCCACCACAAGGTGGAATGGTATTCGGATTTTGTTGACGAGAATTACAGGCCTTCAAATGACGACTTGCAGGCATTGTACTATTACGAGCCAGCCAATGGAATCACTGTAAAAGAGGCTGTCGGAAGGATTGCTTCAGAAAGCTCGACTGGAACCTGGACAACGCTTTTCAAAATGCCTGCAAGGATGAAAAGGCTCGAGGCAACAGCCTTTGAAATTCATGGAAATTACGTGAAAGTCGCATATCCCTTGGAATTATGGGAGGAAGGAAATGCCCCGCAATTGCTTTCAGGGATTGCAGGAAACATTTTTGGAATGAAGGCATTAGAGAACTTGCGCCTGCTTGACGCGCAATTGCCGAAAAAATACCTGAAAGGATTCAAGGGCCCTAATTTGGGCATTGCCGGACTACGCAAATACTTCAAGCAGAAAAAGCGCCCATTGACTGGAGCAGTGCCAAAGCCAAAAGTCGGCTTTTCTGCAAAAGAGCATGCAGAAATTGCCTTTGAGACTTGGATGGGCGGCTTTGACCTTTGCAAGGATGATGAAAACCTCACTTCAATGGAGTTCAACAAATTTGAAGAACGCGTAAAACTAATGACAAAACTGCGCGGCAAGGCTGAAAGGGAAACCGGAGAAGTAAAAGACGCTCTTCTGAACATTACAGGCCCTGTTAAGCTGATGCAAAAGCGCGCCAAGCTTTTGCACGACAATGGATGGAAGTACGCAATGATTGACGTGGTCACTTGCGGAGCTTCAGGAGTGCAGGAAATGCGCGATGTCTTGGGAGATTACAAAATGGCAATTCACGCGCACCGTGCAATGCACGCAGCATTTGACAAGAATTCCCAGCATGGAATTTCAATGTGGTTTTTGGCAAAGCTCTACAAAATGATTGGCGTTGACCAGATTCATTCAGGAACTGCGGTCGGAAAGCTTGTGGGAAGCAGGCATGAAAGCCAAGTGATTGCTGAAATACTGCGCGAAAGGAAAGTGAAAGAGCAAAGGCATTACGCGCTATCGCAGGATTGGGGCACAATGAAGCCTGCATTTCCAGTGAGCTCTGGAGGATTGCATCCTGGACTAGTGCATGATGTCCTGAAAATTTACGGAAACGATTTGGTGCTTTTGGTTTCTGGAGGAATTCACGGCCATCCGAAAGGAACAAGGGCAGGCGCTGTTGCAGCAATGGATGCAATCCGCGCTTCAATGGATGGAAAAACTCTCGAGCAGGCCGCAAAGGAAAGCATTGCATTGAGGATTGCGCTTGAAAAATGGGGCACAATGCACCCGAAGTGAGGAATGACGGAAATGCCCTTAAGGTATTATAACATTGCAACGAGGTCAGCCAAAAGAACAATGGCCAATAAAGCAAACTCTATTAGAATGATCGGCGGGGAAAAAATTGATGTTCCAAAAAGCCTTTTCAATGGCCTGTTCACGGGAATTTCAGCAAAGCCAGGGCCTTGCGCCAGCTTTGCAAGGCTGCTTGAAAAACGTCTTTCTGAAGGAATGATTCCAGCCAATAATGAAATTGAGCGAGTGCTTCATGTAAGCACCCCGAAGGCGATTGAAATGCACCAGAGAATAATTCGCAGAATCCAAGCCGACTCTTACTTGCTGGAAAGGCTTGCAGAGGCATTGGGAAAGGAAAAATGAATCTGTAAGGCAAGGCTTTGGAAAAGCAATTGCTTAAATAGTTTTCCTCCTCAATTTCTTCAGCAAAGGCTGTTTGTAATGAAAAAAAATCTCTTGATTTGCGGACTGAGCGGCTCTGGAAAGAGCACTCTGGTGGAAAAGCTTGCCAAAAGCCTGAAAATGAAGCCATTGTTCACTAGCAAGCTTTTCAGGGAATTCCAGAAACAAGACACTAGCTCTACAGGCTGGTGGGAAAACAATGGAATGAAGTTCACAAGGCAGCGCTTGAACAATATTTCAGGAGACAAGGCCTTTGACAGGCACTTGATGGAACTTTCCTCAAAAGGCGGCTTTGTAATGGACTCTTGGACAATGCCTTGGCTTATGGACAAGGACCTGCAAGTGGCAGTATGGCTTGAAGCCACTCCAGAATGCAGGGCAAAGAGAGTCGCAAAAAGGAACAGGCAGACTTTTGAGGAAGCATTGGAAAAAATAAGGCAGAAGGAAGATCTTTCAAAAAAAATCTACTACCAGGCTTATGGAATAAAGGTCGGGGAAGACCTGAAGCCTTTTGAAATGGTCTTGAATGTTGAAGAATTGAACGAAAGGCAGGCGTTTGAGACAGTGCTTGCATTCGCAAAGGCGGTCTTGAAAAAATAAAGCGGGGTTTTTCATTTGGATAAGGGAATAATTGCATTGCTGGCTGTTTGCCTTGTTGCGGCATTGGTTGTTTCAGGCTGCGCGCAGCCGGCGCAAAGCATTGAAGTGCAGGGAATCCTTGGAATAAAGTCCGGAGAGTGCGGAAAATACTCAATAACCACTCTTGCAGGCCAAATTTACTATCCAGACTTGAATGCTGGATTTGCCAAAGGGCTTTTGGAAGGAGACTCTTTAAGCGTCAAGGGAATTCTCTTGCAGGAAGGAAGCTGCCAAAAAATAAAGGTTGAAAACGCAATCGTGCTTGAAAGGAAAGGCGCTGCAAAATACGGCGCAATAGTCAAGGCAGACTTTGCGTTAAGGCTTGCTGACGGAAACTTGATTTCGACTTCAGTCAAGGAAATTGCTGAAAGCGCAGGCTTTGAAATTGACGGCAATAAACTGCAGCCAATAGAGTTCAGGGCTGGATTGGGAAATTATGTCGGAAAAGATGGCGAAATCTATCCAAGAGTCGCTGAAGAAGCAATAGGAATGAGGGCAGGGGATGAAAAGAGGATAATATTGACTCCTGCAGAGGCCGAAGGCATTTATGACAGTTCAAAAATAATGAAGATTCCAAGGGAAGAATGGCCTCTTCCGAAAGGAGTTGACCCTGACATTGGAGTAGAAGTCACAAATGTTTTCGGCACATATTCAGTGGTCAAAGGATTTGACGAAAATTTCATTTACTTTGACATGAACCCGAAGTATGCGGGAAAAAGCATGGAATTCTGGATTAAGGTGATTGAAGTGAACAATGATGCAATAAACGATTACAAGGGAATTGCGGAAAAGAACGACACTGTGAAAGTGGACTATGTCGGAAGTTTAATGGACGGCAATGTGTTCGACAGCTCTGAAGGAAAGCAGCCTTTGGAATTCGTTGTCGGCGCCGGGCAAATGATCAAAGGATTTGACAAGGCAGTCCTTGGAATGAAGGTTGGAGATGAAAAGACTGTCACAATTCCTCCGGAAGAGGCTTACGGGGAAAGCAATCCAAGGCTTTTGCTTGTGATGGACAAGAATTCTGCAGACTACAAGGCAAGGTTTGACGAAGACCCAATGCTTGGCGACGAAATTGACGTCAATGTCGTGATAAACGGCATGGACAGCATTCAGACTGAGTTGTCTCCAAAGTCGACTCGAATTCAATAACACTGGATTTCAACCACAGGCTTGCTGGCAAGACCCTGCGCTTTAAAATCACCCTGATATCCCTGAAAAAAGCATACTAGCGGCTTTTTTTTGAAAAGCCTTAAAAACAAGGAATTCATGATTATTCCAGCCCATTTGCTTTTTAGAGGTGCTTTTAATGGTTGAAAGAATTCAGACTGGAATTGAAGGATTGGACAAGATAACCGACGGAGGCTTTCCAAGAGGAAGCACAATACTCCTTTCAGGCGGTGCCGGAACCTTGAAAACAATCACTGCAACGCAGTTCATTTACAATGGCGCAAAGCTCTACAAGGAGCCCGGAATCTTTGTCACAGTGGAAGAAAACGTGAAAAACATTGGCTGGAACATTGAAAGCTTCAACTGGGACATCAAAGGCCTCGAAAGCAAGGAATTGATGAAGCTTTACAGGCTCAAGCTCGAGCCTTCAAGGGACATAAAGCTCCAGATTGACGAAGAGCTGAAAATAATTGCAGACCTTATCAAAAGAATGGGCGCGAAAAGGCTTGTTGTAGATTCGACAACTGCTTTTGGAATCTGGGTCAAGGAGCCTTCGGACTTGAGGTATTTGCTTTACAAGTTCGCAGACGGGTTGAAAGAATTGGGATGCACCACTTTGCTCACTTCAGAGACAAAAGGCGGAAAGCTTGACTTTTCAGCATTCGGGGTTGAAGAATTTGTCGCGGACGGCGTTGTGGTGCTTTACTTCATTCCCCCAAACAGGAGCATTTTTGTGAGGAAAATGCGCGGAACAAACCATTCAAAAAAAATCCACCCGGTCGAGCTTTCAAAGGACGGCATTGAAGTCAAAAGCAAGGATGAAATACTCTGGGAATCAATAAAATGATGATAAAATGCCTGTGAAAAAATCCAAAAGCGGCGAAGGCCTAGAGATTGAGGAAATAGGCTATTCTTTCTCAGAAAACCTTGCCGAAAAGCTGGAGTCATTCCAGAAAAGCTTCACTCTCCTCGTGATAGTCGGCGAGGAAAACTATGAAGCGGCAGTTTCAGGAATTGTTGAAAACCTTGCAGTGCGGAAAAAGCTCAAGGGCGTGTACATTACAGCAAACAGGCAAAGCGCGCAAATGCTCGGCCTCTTTTCAAAAAGCATTGAAGGCTTTGACGAAAGCTCGCTTTACTTCCTTGACTGCGCAAGCAAGAATGGAAAAGAAAGCGTGAAGAACATTTCCTACTGCAATCCCCAAAACATCATTGACGTAAACAACCAGTCAATGCAGGCGCTGGACGCCCTTCCTTCAGGCAGCTTCATTGTCCTGGACTCAATAAGCACGCTCGCAACCTGCAATGACGGAAAAGTGCTCAAAAAATTCGTGAAGTCAATGGTTGAAAAATGCAGTTTACGCAAAATCAGCGGAATATTCATTTACAGCCTGACAAAGGAAAACAAGGCATTCAAGGAAGAAATCGCGCCATTCTTTGACGAAACAATGGATGCTGGAAAAATCTAGGATTATCCTGCTGTCACTTGAATATTTCCTTTTTCAGCAGTATCTTGTTAGTAAGACAGTAATTGTGCGACCTGAAGGCAAAAGCTGGCTTTAAGCAAAAATAATCAGTTTATGGAATAAATGGAGATTTTGCCACTAGTTAGGCTTTTTTTTGTTTTTTGCCAGTAAAATACCTGCACTTACTGCAAAGACTACAATAATTGACTGCAGAACATCAAATCTAAAACCATTCCAAACATATATTATTGCAAGCCCGACAATTATTCCTAATAGAATAGTCAAAACATCCCTTCGTTCAATGTTCATTCGCCCACCCCGGATTTTTGTTTTGCCAAGTCTATTGCTTTAAATGCAACATCAATGCAAAAATTCAAATCTGCTGAACTACAGTCTCTTCCAGTGCCTGAAAAGTCAGCTGCTGAGACAGCATATACTGTTTCATTCTCTCGCTCAAAAACACCAACTTCACCATCCTTTACGGTGCCAGTTGCTGAAATAAATAGCAAAATTTCAAATGGATTAATTGAATATTTGTTTGGTGAAATCTCTGCAAATTTATTCGGATTTTTGGCTTTTAAATAATCAATCCACTTTTGCGAATTTGCATTATCGGCAAATGTAATTTTGCGAATGGTTAAAACAATAGAATATTTTGGCTGATAACTATAATAGTAGGCATTAAACATGTGCTGCTCGGCAATTACTTCGCAGTCGCCATATACGCTTACAAGGTTGCTCGAATTGTTTATATATGAAGCCGGAGTTTCTTCCCAACCATTAAGCTCAAATTTTGGGTCTTGTAATTGATTATTTGGTTCAGCAACATTGTTTGCTGGCGGGTTTGTTTGCGTGCAGCCAAACAATAAAACGCTTGCACTAAACAAAATCAGCAAAATTAGAACAGAACTTTTTGAAACCATGGAAAACACATTAATTTTCAATTCAAACGTTCTTTGCAGCCAATTTGATGTCGGCGTCTGTTATTGTCTTGCGGTTGGCGTGCTTTGAGAATTCTGCAGCCTGCTTTGCAATCTTCAGGCCGTGCTCTTCCAGTATTTCAATCAATGCAATGCTGGCGTCATCGCTCACGCGCATTGTGGAATCAGACCTTCTGATAAGCCTGTCAACTGCGGCAATGGGCAAGTCAGTCATTGAAAAAACCTTCCTATAATACTTTTTTTAGCAAAAGAATAAAAAACGTGCTTTTTAGGGCTTTTAGTGGTCCAAAAGTGATTAAAGAGCCAAAAAAAGCCAAATTATGGCGAATTGCCCCTTGCAGTTTGGACTGCAATGAAGCTTTCACGACTGGAATTCCAGCCTCAATAGAGTATTAAAGCATCAGAACCTGAATTTGTCTGAAAGCAAAAAAGGCAGACTGGTTTTTCATGCTTTTCAAACCAATGTTTAGTGAATGATATGGAATTCGTAAAGCACGCACTCATCAGGGAAAACACAGTCGAGAACAGGGAATACCAGGAGCTTTTGGCAGCGAGAGTATTGGACAAGGGAAGCTCGCTCATAGTGGCCCCGACAGCGCTTGGAAAGACAATAATTGCGGCGCGCGTGAGCGCTGAAATACTTCTCAAGAACCCTGAAGGCAAAGTGCTCATTCTTGCACCCACAAAGCCACTGGCAGAGCAGCACTTGAACTCTTTCAGGAAAGTATTGAACATTGATGAAGAATTGATAAAATGCCTCACTGGAACAATAAAGCCGGAGGACAGGCTGAAGGACTGGAATTCCGCAAGGATAATTTCGGCAACTCCGCAAACCATAGAGAACGACCTGATGAAGGGAGAGCTGAGGCTCAATGATGTCGCGCTGGTGATTTTTGACGAAGCGCACAAGGCAGTCAAGGACTATGCGTATGTTTTCATAGCGCAGCAGTACATCAGGCAAAATTCCAATCCATTGATTCTTGCACTGACTGCCTCTCCAGGCGGGGAAGAGGAAAGGATTCAGGATGTCTGCAAGAACCTTTTTGTCAAAAACGTGGAAATAAAGACATTGAATGACGAGGACGTCAAGCCTTTCGTGAACTTGATTGAAATGCAGTGGGAGACTGTTGAACTGCCTGCAGAGTTTCTGGAAATAAAGAAAATGCTTTTCGAGTTCAACCGCGAGCAAGTTCTCGGCCTGAAAAGGACAGGATATGGGTTCAATTTGTTCCCGAACTTCCAAAGGCAGAAGGACTTGCTTGAACTGCAGATGCGAATCCGAAGGGACTGCTCTGCAAGGAAGAACCCGCTTGCATTCCAGGCAGCAGTCAGGTCTGCAGCGCTTTTGAAGATAGTGCATGCAATGACTTTGCTTGAAACGCAGGGCATTACAGCGCTTGACGACTACTTCGACAAAATGCTTTCAAAAAAGGAAAAAGGCGACAAGACAAAAAGCCTTGCGCTAATACTGAAGTCGCCTGAATTGCAGAAGGCAGCATCTCTCACGAAAGAGCTCAAGGCAAAGGGAGTCAATCACCCGAAAATAAACAGGCTCATTGAAATCCTGCAAAAGCAGTTTTCAGAAAAGCCCGAAAGCCGCGTGATAGTGTTCAACCATTACCGCGATTCTGCAAAAAGCATTCTGAAAGAGTTTGAGGCATTTCCTGAAATAAAGCCCGCAAAGTTTGTCGGGCAGGCAAACAAGGAAAATGACAAGGGGCTTTCGCAGAAAAAGCAGGCAAGCATTATCAACGATTTCAAGGCAGGAGAGTTCAATACATTGATTGCAACTTCCTTGCATCCTGAAGAAACAATAATTCTGAAAAATCCGCACGGAAGGATTGTTATTGAAAAAATCGGCGAATTTGTGGATTCGTTCAAGAAAGGCGGGAAAAAAGAGTTTTCTAAAAAAATTTCAGGGTGGAAAGCGTTATCATTCGATGGGGAAAAGAACTGTTTCATGCCATTAAAGGCAGTAATCAAGCACAAATGCAGGGGAAATGTAGTGCGCGTCAAATTAAATGGCGGATTTGAAACGCAAGTCACTGAAGACCATAGTTTGTTTTCATTCGGGCGCGATAAAAAGCTTGTTGAAACAAGGGCAGAAGTCGGGCGATTTGTTAAAATAGGGCTGTGCGCCCCTAAAGTCGATAATCCAATAAAATCAATCAATATTGCCGAAGAGCTTGAGAATGCGCTGCCAAAGAAGGAATTTGAACGGTTCTTCATCAGCGTTGAAGGGCTAAGCCAGCCAAGAATAAGAGAATTAAAATCTGAATTTTTAGTGCTTAAGCAATTAACATGTGGAAAAAAGTCAAAAACAAGAGTCACAATAGGCTCTGGAAAGGATTATTCCACAGTGCTTGATACCATCAAACGATTGGGTGCAAGAAGTTTTATCGCTGAAAGTAAATTAAGAAATTCAATTATCTGCAGCATTACAAAACAAGGAGGGAATTATTTTTGCAGCCTCAAATGGCTGCTGGACAATTATTTCTATTGGAAAGGCAAATTCAGGATATCGATTGGCAAGCATGAAGGAATCCCGCAAGGATTTTTAGAATATTTTAAGCCATACATTGAGCAGCTTTACTGCAAGAACAAGCTGCCTTTTTTTATGGAAATGAATGAAAGCTTGGCTGACTTGGCCGGATTGTATGTTTCTGAAGGAAATGCTCGAAAAGGAAAAGCGGGTGGCCGAATATATCTTGCATCAATAAATCCTAAAATGAGGGCCAGAATGGCGGAAACAATCAGAAATTCCGGGCTTAAACCATCTGAAAACAAGAGAGGAATCTCGATAAATTCCCAACTTGCGTATTATTTGATTACAAGCGTTCTTGACTGCGGGATTGGAACTTACAATAAGAAGGTTCCGCCAATGATTTTCTCGGCAGAAGACAAGGTAAAATGGGCGTTCCTTAAAGGATACATTGACGGCGACGGCCATTACGCCAAAGACAAAGTGGTCATTACGACAGTGAGCAAAAAACTGCTGGCTGGGCTGATACTTCTCCTCAGGCAGTTGGGCGTCAGGCAAATCAGCATGTACAGGCAAAAGCACGTTTACAAACTGGCCATTTATGAAAGCATGCCTTTCTTTAGACTGCCTGCAACTTTTGGCTCCAAGACACATGCAAATACAATTCCAAAAGCATTGCTTCGTCAAAACTGCTTTGATTACTTCTCAAACAATTACCGGAAAGGCTCCAGAAAACTCAGGCAACCAAGAGAAGCCGAATGCTTTGAGTACATCAAGAAAGTGGAGCGTTTGCAAGACCAGCCGGAGTTTGTATACGATATTTCTGTTGAAAAAACCGAAAAATTCCTTGGCGGTTTTGGACTAGTATGCTTCCATAACAGTGTTGCTGAAGAGGGAATTGACATTCCGCAATGCGACTTAGTCATATTTTACGAGCCTGTTCCTTCAGAAATCCGCTTCATCCAAAGGAGGGGAAGGACTGGAAGGCTGGAAGAGGGAAAGTGCATAATATTGATGGCAAAGGGGACAAGGGATGAGGCATTCTACTGGAGCTCTCTCTCAAAGGAAAAGAAAATGCACTCAACACTCAGGAAAATGCGCGCTGACGGCAATGAAAACTCCGTGATTCCAAAGCAGAGCACGCTGGTGAAATACATGGAAGAGGCAAAGGACAAGGTGCTCATTTATGCCGATTACAGGGAGCAGAATTCAGGAATTCCTGAAAAGCTTGTGGAAATGCAGGCAATGGTCAAGCTCAAGCAGCTTGAAGTCGGGGATTTTGTGCTCACTGACGAAATCATTGTTGAAAGAAAGGCAGTCGCTGACTTTTTGCAAAGCATGCTTGACGGAAGGCTTTTCGAGCAATTGGAAAGGCTCAAGGTGAATTACGAAAAGCCATTGCTCTTGATTGAAGGCAGCCTTGAAGACCTGTACTCCTTGCGCAACATCCACAAGAACGCAATAATCGGCGCTCTCACAAAGATTGCGCTGGACTACAAGGTTCCAATTCTTTTCACGAAAAACTTTCAGGAAACCGCAGAGTTTCTTTATGTTACAGCAAAGCGCGAGCAGTTGGGAAAGGAAAAGGACATTAGATTGCGCTCCGGAGGAAAAGGGCTTTCCTTGGAAGAGCAGCAGCAGTATATTGTGGAAGGACTGCCGAACATTGGCCCAAAGCTTGCGAAAAACCTGTTGCGCGCCTTCGGCACTGTCGGAAACGTGTTCAATGCATCAGGCAAGGAGCTTCAGGAAATTGAGGGAATCGGGGAAAAAAAGGCAAAGGAAATGCGCAAGCTCTTGGATGCTGAGTTTGCTGAAGAAGAGCAAACAGAAAAGCCTGAAGCCGGCAATGCTGAAGGGCAAGAATAGCACTTTTTTTAAACTGCAAGGGCGTGTTTAATGCATGAGCCCTAGAGGAAGGATGAAAGGACCTGCCGGAAGGAAAAACCCGCGCAAAAAGCCATTGAAGCAGCCTGCAAGAAAGCAGAAGCAGCAGGCAAGGAATGGCGTTGGAAAGTTCGGTGAGCAGATTGTCGCAAGGCTGTTTCCAAGGCTGAAGTTCATTGGCGGAGAAGGCGCTGACTTTGTCTTCAAAAGCAAGAGCGGCCATCCGTTGTTCTTTGAAACAAAGACTAGCTTTGGAAAATGGCGCGTTAATGGAAAAGAGCTGAAAGAGCATTTCCTGCTCAAGACAAGGGGTTCGGAATGGGTGAACAACAAGGCGCATTACATGGTTTTTGTCACAAGGCCTGAAAATTTTGTCAAAGGAGTGAATGCAATATTTTATGTCGGAAAGGCAAGCGACTTGAGGGCTTTTGTGAAATTCGAGTTTGAAAGGCTTGCAAAGCCCGAGATTGAAATTGAGAAAGACGCAATTCCAGTCCTCGTCCCCATAAAAGAGCTTTTATCCCGCGGGATTGTAAGGCGGCTTTCGACAAATCCTTCAGAGGCAAGGCTTGAATTCCAGGAATACATGGGCAAAGAGCATGAGGCAGCAATGCGCAAGGAACAGGAAAGGAAAAACTATCTCAGGCAGTATCTCAATGGGCCTGAAAGGCCGCCAAAGCAGCAGGCAAACTATGGATCGAATCCTTCAACGCGCGCAATTTCCAACGGAAGGCAGGCAAATCCTGTAAGGGGAAAGCGCATTCCAAAAGAATGAAGACAGTCACTTTTTGTCCTTTATTTTTCCCATTATTTTCTCGTGCATTCTCTTGACAAACTCCAGCCTTCCCTCGACTTTCATTATGTCAGAATAGCCTTCGCTGTACAGGCTTAAGGCAAAAGGGCTCGGGCTTTCAGAATCCAGCACCTTGATTTCAATCTCTTTCCTTTCAATCATCTGCAAGACCTTGAGCGCGTTCTTGATGTCCATCATGTCCTCCAAGACCTCGCGGCGGGCTTCCTTGAGTATTGGAAAATCCCTTGAAACCCGCATGACTGCGGAATAAAGCAGCCTTGAGGACATTTGCTGCCTTCCAGCAGTCTTTTCCCTGCCCTTGTAAGAGCGCAGAATCATGAGAGAACGCACTGCACAGTGCCTGAATCTCCTGCGCAACACTTCAGAGTCTTCAATGGCCATTTCCAAAACCTTGCGCAGCTCCTGGCTTTTCAATAAAGAAATTGCCTGCTCGACTGGAAGCTTTTCATTGGCTGAAAGAATGAATCCATTGTCATTCAGCACTATTTCAACATCCTTGTGAATGAGCTTTCCGAGCGCAAACGCAATCGAGCGGCTTAATGCATCCACTGTCCTCCTTCCGAAAGTCGCGTGGAATATTGCATGCCTCAAGTCTCCCTCGCGGAACATTTCAACAATCAGTTTCCTGTCTGTCGGAATCTGGAGATACAAATACTGCTCGCGGAAATACTCAAAGATTGCGTTCGCGGCATTCCTGTCGACATAGACAAAGGAGTTGATGAATTCGACAATTTCAGCCTTTGACTTTTTCATGCGGAACTGGTCTTCCATGAGCCTGCGGAATTTCTGGATTTCAATTGAAAGGTCAAAGCTTAATGGAAGCATTTCAGAAAACCAGCTTGGGACAGTGGGCGGCCTTTTTTCCGCAGAGCGCACAAAGGCAGTCATTCCCAACGCGTGCGTGAAAACATAGCTTTGGCCTCCAAGCACGAAAACATCGCCTTTTTTCAAACGCTCCAAAAAGCCCTCGTCAATTGTTCCAACTGGAAAGCCGCCGATCTTGACGCTGACTCGCGCTTCGTCAGGAATAGTGCCAATGTTTGTCATGTAAAGCACGCGCGCGAGCTTTCCGCGCTTTCCAATCTCTCCAGTCTTCTCATCAAACCAAATCTTCGCATAAACATGCCTTTTTTCAAGGCTTGCGAATTTGCCTGAAAGATAGCCTATTATTTCATCAAAGGCAGTCCTCGGCAGATTGCGGAAGCAATAGCTCTTTTTCACCAAGGCAAAAACATCTTCTATTTGGCGCTTTGAGTCTATTGCAATTCCAAAAATGTGCTGCGCCAGCACGTCAGTGCAGTTTTCCGGAATCTCGACCTTGTCAATCTTGTGCTCCAAAGCGCTCTTCAATAAAACAGCGCATTCCACAAGGTCATCACGGTCAAGCACTATTATCCTGCCTTTCACGCAGTCATGCAATTTATGGCCTGAACGGCCAACTCTCTGCAAAGCGCGTGCAACGCTTTTTGGGCTTCCGAGCGCTATTACAAGATCAATGAATCCAATGTCAATCCCAAGCTCGAGGGAAGTCGAGCATACAACGCACTTGAGCTTTCCTTCCCTCAACCTTTGCTCGACATTGAGCCTGTGCTCTTTCGAAAGCGAGCTGTGATGCGCCTCCAGATTTGCCTTGGAGTATTTTGAAGGAAATTTTTCTTTTAGGTTGTGGACTACGCGTTCTGTCGCAGAGCGCGTGTTAGTGAAGACAAGCGTTGTCTTGTGCTCTTGGATGAGCGAGTTAAGCTGTTCGTAAAGCCTTTCCTGAATTTCCTTTTGCGTGATGCTGAAAAAATCAGGCAAGGGAGAGAGCACTTTCAAGTCCAGCTTTTTCAGGAATTGCACATCAACAATCTGGCAGTCGCGCGGCTTTCCCTCTAACTTCATTCCGACAAGAAAGTTCGCAATCTTTTCCAAAGGCGCAATTGTTGCGGAAAGCCCAATGCGGCACATTTCCGGAGAAAGCTCCTGCAATCTTTCCAGAGTCAGCGAGAGATGGACTCCGCGCTTGTTTTCCGCAAGAGAATGGACTTCGTCAATAATGCACCATCTTGCATTCCTCAAGAGCTCCTTGAAGCGCGGGCTGTTGATCAGGATTGCAAGGGATTCCGGAGTCGTGATAAGGATGTGCGGGGGATGGGAGAGCATTCTTGCCCTTTCAGAAGTTGTGGTGTCTCCAGTGCGAAGGCCCACGCGAATGCTGATTTCTTTTCCCTGCTCTCGCGCCTTTTTCTCAATCCAATTTAAAGGTTGCAAAAGATTGACATTAATGTCCCGAGATAACGCCCTTAAAGGACTTATATAAACACAATAAATTCGGTCTTCTAGAATAGTATTCTCTGCGAGAGTTGTTAATTCACTGAGCACTGTCGCAAAAGCAGTTAATGTCTTGCCAGTTCCTGTCGGAGCACTTACAAGCACATTCTGAAGATAATGAATAACCGGAACGCCATACAATTGCGGCTCAGTAAATTCCTTGAAGTTTTCCTTGAACCATTCCAAAACTAAATGATTAAGCAACTTTGACACTTGCGCATCTGAATATTTTTCAGTCAAAAACTCGATCGCCAAAATTACCACTTTCCACCATACATTAGTTCAAGTTTTTGTGCCTTTCTTATGATCGTGAATCCTACAAGTTCCTTAAACTTTTTCAGATTGCTCTTTCTTGAAATGACTAGCGAATAAGCATTTTTGCAGGAATAAACCTTAGAATCAATCCCTAATCTTCCCAATAAATCCTCAACCAAAACTAACCCCTTCTTGTTTACTGAAGAAGCGCCAACTAAATATGCCCCGACGGTTCCTTCACTATCAAAATAACCCCTCAAAAAGCTGGCAATTTCTTTGGGTGAAAAAGATTCAACCAAATTGTCATGCAGCATCCACGAATAAGTAGGAAATTCACCGCAGGAAAGCAAGTCTTTACAAATTATTTCAGAGTTTGCTTGCAAAACAAAACTATTTCTGGACATATAATAAGAATAAGAAAACTTTGTGCAGTAAATAGAATTGAGGCAGTCCGCAAATTCTTTTGAGAATTCCTCATCATTCCTTATCTCAAAACGTATGAATCTTTTGTTAATATGCGCATCTCCACAAAGAACCCCAAAAACATATGCTTTTTCGCTAGACATTTGCCCAAGCCCAGTTTTAGGGTGAAAAAGCTTTTGCTCTCGCAAGACACTCTTAACCCTTGCAGTGTTCATTGATTCAAGATGGTTCCGAGTCTTTAACCCTGCTTTCTCAATCCAATTCTTCATTGTTTTTCCAGAAACAGAAAACAATTTTCCAGTTTCATCAAGACTTTTCTTGTCATCGGAATACGCTGCCTTTAATTCAGTTAAATGCGGAATCTCTTTGGGCTTGAATTGGGTATTTTGACTATTGAATGGAATATTTTTGGAGTAAATCCATCCCGAAACTGTGTTTTCAGAGATTTTATTATTAAATCGCTCTTTAACAAGTCGCGTTATTCTTGTCTGCCCAAAGCCAGTCTCTTTTCGCAAATGCATTACAAAGGAGTATGCCTCCAAGACAGCCTCTTTTTTTAGCCCGTTATATTGCATATTCTGCTTGAACATTTTATATTCTTCAAAACTTGGCTTTAAAACAAAGTGCCGGGTGGATTTCCAGTCGTCAGCAGAAAAGTTTGCTATCTCAGCATCAGAGTATTTTTCAGTCTGGAAAGTGATTGGCATGCAGTGAAGACTGGATTGGAAGAATTAAAAAAATGGGAAGGGAAAAATTGGGGCAAGCACGATAAAGCCAGCCTGCCCTCGATTAATTGTCAGTACTTGTTCTTGTGCGCTTTTTTTGCTTCTCTTCCAGGCCTTGCGCCCCTCGTGCCTTTCCTGGCTTTTTTTCCAGCAAGCCTTTGCGTCCTTCTTGCAGCCATTGTGCCAGTAGCCGCAGGCCCTTGTCCCCTGCCGCCTGCCTTTACATGGCTTGAGCCACCCATTCTCTTGCGACTCAAAGAGCTTGCAACATCCACTGTTTCCCTGTGCGTGTCAATGCTGCCGAGAATTTCAGTGCTGATTTCATAATCAGGGTTTGGCCATGACCTTCTTTTGTAAACTTCAATCCGCAAGCCTTCAAAATCAAATTTTCCGCGGCTATAGTCTTCGAGGCCATTTGCCCAAGCCTCAATTTGCCTTGCAGGCAATACTTTTCCATTCGGCAATTTCATGTCAACGTTGTCAAAATACTGGCGAAAAAATCTTCCAGGAACTTTGACTGTTCTTTCCACAATCCGAGTTCCGGCAGGTTCTCCCTTCCATTTGAATCTTCCGACAGCGCTTTTCGAACTGCCTACAGGCATTGCCGCAGCCTTCCAGCCAATTCCAGTCCCGTTAGCTTTTCCGACAGCAGCCTGCTTGAATCCCCTGCTTTTTTCCAAATAGCTTCTGGGGCTCAATCCAAGCGCGTTTCTAATGTTCCTTTTTCTCTGGGAAGCCAGGTTAGGCTGTTTTCTCAACATCGGCAAAAGCAATCACCTCAAAACACTACAAGTCCGGCGTTTTTAATCCTTTCTGGCTTTTGCGGAGTTTGGCGCTTGAGGCTTTTAAAGAACCGAATTCGCGATTTCTTTCTCGTTCATTTTGGCCTCGCAGTAAAAGCACTTTGCCTTCAAGGGAGCCTTAGAAGTTATGTCGAACTTGGAGTCTATTTTGTCATTGTTTGAAATGCAATTTGGGTTAATGCATTTGATAATGCCCTTGACTTTTTCAGGAAGAGCAATTTCCGCCTTTTCATAAACTGCGGATTCTTTTATCAAATTGAAAGTTCCTCCGCAGGCTATGAGGGCTATCTTGTCAAGCTCTTCTTTTGAAAGAAACCTGTCCTCTATGAAAAGCAAATCCTTGGAGCCCATGCGCTTGCTTTCGGCATTCAATGCAATGCTTGCCTTGTTGCCATTGGTCTTCAAAAGCCCGAGAATTTTGAGGGCTGTTCCAGGCTTCAAGTGGTCCAGTGCAGTTCCATTGCGCAATGGAGTGATGCGGATTTTCTTTTCGAGCTCTTGATTCAAGCTTTCGCCCCCTTGGAGTTCTTGCTGAGCATGCAAAGCAGCGCCTCACGCACGGGAATTCCATTCGCTGCCTGATTGAAGTAGAGCGCGGCGCGAGTTTCGTCCAAGTCAGTGCTTATTTCATCAATCCTCGGCAAAGGATGCATTATGCGCAGGCCTTCCTTTGCTTTTGAAAGCATGCTTTTCTGCAGTATGAAAATGTGCTTGAGCTTTTCATACTCTGCA
>Ga0247841_10004449_pt1 | contig 24072 bp, 16 predicted proteins | sample LaCruzMarch2015__2_FD_192410 | JGI IMG/M metagenome (GOLD analysis project Ga0247841, IMG submission 192410) | Freshwater microbial communities from meromictic Lake La Cruz, Castile-La Mancha, Spain - LaCruzMarch2015_18m | ecosystem: Environmental > Aquatic > Freshwater > Lake | place: Spain... | reverse complement strand
TAGTTTATCGAGCATGGTTGAAATCTTGGGAAGCAATGCAACAGCTGCAGCTTTATCCTTGGTTGTTCTCAACTCTTTTACAGCATTACGTGTAGTTTTTGCATAATACTTATTGCGCAACCTGCGCTCTTCTGTCTGCCTGATACGTTTCAGGGCTGATTTATGATTCGCCATAATTTTAAATTCAATAATTAAATTTTGTAGCCCGTAGGGGAATCGAACCCCTGATTTCCAGAATGAAAATCTGGCGTCCTAACCAACTAGACGAACGGGCCTTTTATTCAGAGTCCCCTAAAAAAATGGGACTGCAAAAATAGAAAATATTTTAAATTCCAATACAATTTATTACATAAATGGGCTAAATATTATTTTGAGGTACTGCCAAACAATAACAGCCACCGGAACATTATCTGCCCCGGTGGGAAAAATGATTCAATAAATAGTTAAAATATCAGGAGATTAAATTCAAGTGGCATATAAATATCACAGATACTATATAACCACAAAAAATGATGACCACATTAATCAGGGAGCAATATTCAGGATAAATCCTTTATCGTTGCTTGTATTCTGCCCGATTGTCCACCATCCGCTTTGTGAATCATAAACAACATCGTTAAGGTACCAGTCATTTTCAATCTCAGGAAGTTGTTTCTTTTCAAGCATCGACCACTTACCGTTATCGAATTTAAGCAGCAGACCTTTGTCTTTTGACATATTGTCGCCAACAGCCCATCCGTTGGACGGTGAACTAAACCATAATGCGTCGATGTACCATTTCTTTGAAACATCAGGCAGGTCAGCCGGTTTCCACTCCTTACCATCCCAATGACCAATTGAACCCTTTCCCATGTCAAGATTAACAGTCATGTTACCGGTGCACCATCCATCATAAGGAGTAAAAAAGAAATAATCAGTCCGGTAAGCATTTTTCAGCCCGAAGGGTTGTTTCACTGCATTCCAGATATTTCCGGTATTATGAATTTCATAAGTATTCCATGGTCTGTTACCTGCCATATAGCCATAAAGAGAACCTTCGTCCTGGCCACCAAACCATACATCACCCTGGTTAGAAGCATATACAGCACGGAAGATATGCTTTTTCAGCATCTCCTTATCACCTTCTGCATTCCATTTTCCATCCTTGTAGTGCAATACCACAGCAGCTTTTCCATCGGTATTTCCTCCAACAGCCCAACCCTCCGAATCATTGATAAAATGAACATTCAGTAAAGTCCATTCCTTTGTTTCAATCTCAGGCATCTGAGTAACCGTCCAGTTCCCGTTCTGGTAATGAAGTGCCAGTCCTTTTTTGTTGGCAATATCATAACCAACAGCCCAACCATTTACCGGTGAATTAAACCTGATATGGTTCAGTATCCAGTCATCGCTTACCTGAGGTAAATCAGCTTTTTCCCACTTTCCGCCTTTATAATGAAACATCAGCCCTTTTTTATGCTTGATATCAGTCATATCCCTGCCTGTCATCCAGCCATCACCAGGTGCCGCAAAGGCTATGCTCCATAAACTCCATTTTCCTGAAACTTCAGGGACCGGAATTACTTTCCAGTTCTGGGCAGATAAACTGCCCATTGCAACCAGGGCTGCAACAATTGTTATTAATGTTATTCTTTTCATATTATTTTTTATATAGGTTAATTAAACAAATATACTTAAATTATTATTCAAATACGACAAAATATTTATGTCACTTTTATTTAAAGCTGTATTTTACTGTACACTTCACTATCCATTATTTATTCGTACAGCAGGTATTTTTTTCTCATTTTCTTGAAATGCTTCAGTTCCTTTTTCCAGCTTTTTCTTATCTGTGATACCGTCAGGCCACTTTTAACCTGTTCCCTGAGTACAGGGGTTCCTGCGAGTTTTTCAAAATAGGGATTAAAAAAAATCTCTTTTTCTGATGATTGCATATAACTATCGATCAGCCATTGTATATTTATTTCTTTGTTACGGATAATATTTATCCCGGCAGTGCGGAGATCCAAGCCGTAACATCTTGTATTTTCAAATTTCGGGTTCCTGCTCATTCCATTAATTGGAACCGGGGTAAATGAAAATAAAGATTCATTGCCGGAAGGACTGCCTAGTACTTCATAAGGAAATTCTGTTCCACGGCCTATGCTCATTTCAGTGCCTTCAAATAATCCTAATGAGGGATAAAGGTAAATGGCATTCATAGATGCCAGGTTAGGAGATGGTTTGACAGGCAGTTTGTACAGGCTGTCGTGTGTATAATTCAGGCAGGGTACTACTGTGAGTTTACAAACCTGCCGGTTCTTCAGCCAGCCTTCACCGTTTATCATCATTGCATATTCACCTATTGTCAAACCGTGAACCAAAGCGACAGGATCCATTCCGACAAACGACCGGAAGGCAGTATCGAGAACCGGTCCGTCAATATAAAATCCATTTGGATTAGGGCGGTCAAGTACTATCATGCCAATATTATTTTCAGCACAGGCTTCCATTAAATAATGCATTGTGGAAGTGTAGGTGTAGAACCTTACACCAACATCCTGTATATCGAAAACAACATAATCAATACCTTTCATATCTTCATGGTCGGGTGTCTTGTGGCTGCCATATAATGACAATACCTGGATTCCTGTTTTTTTATCAATATAACTTTCAACCTGTTCGCCGGCATCGGCCACGCCCCGGAAACCATGCTCGGGTGAAAATATTTTAATATTCCTGAACCCGGAAGTAACAAGACTATCGAGGAGATGTGTGCTTCCAATCATAGATGTCTGGTTTGCAACGATTGCAATATTCTTTTCTTTTAGCAGGGGAAAGTACTGATCGGTGCGTGATGCACCGGGAATAATGCAACTGTTCTGAGCGGCTATGACAAATGTAAGGTGAATAAAAATAATTTGAATAATAAAATGTCGCATTTTTTATCAATTATTTGCTACCCGGAATGAAAATTTCACTCAAAGCCGCAAAGTTTTCACAAAGTTAGAAAAGAAATATCTCAAACTGAAAATCAGTTTTTAAGGACAGGAAAGAATCCAAATCTGAAGCAGGCGCAACAGGCAACTCAGTTGTATTACCACTGCAGGTAAAAGATTTGATTACTTTTGCATTGTCATTCATTTATTTTGAACACCGAATTATATATTGCAAAAAGATTATTTTCAGGAAGGAATACCCACGGCATTTCCCGGCCTATAATCAACATTTCAGTAGCCGGCATTGTGCTCGGTGTTACTGTCATGATTCTAACAGTTTCGGTTGTAACAGGATTCAAGCAGGAAATCAGAAACAAAATCATAGGATTTGGATCACACATAATTATTTCCAATTATGATTCAAACTCATCATACGAAACAGTACCTATAGAAAAGAACAGGAATTTCCTGCCGGAAATCAGTAATATTCAGGGAATAACTCATATCGGGACATATGCCCTCAAAGCTGGTATCATCAAGGCAAATAATGACATTCAGGGCATTATGTTAAAAGGTGTAGGAGCTGATTACGACTGGAGTTTTATCAAAAGCAGCCTTAAGGAAGGAAAGGTATTTACTGTGAGTGATACATCAAAAACCGATCAGGTTGTGATCTCTGAAAAAACAGCTTCGTTGTTAAAGCTAAAAACAGGAGACAGGCTTACAACTTATTTTGTCCAGCAGCCTCCCAGGGTAAGGAGGTTTATTATTTCCGGAATTTTTAAAAGCAGTCTGGAAGATTTTGAAAAACTTATGATATGTGATATATCTCATATACAGAAATTAAATGACTGGAACAGCAACCAGGTAACCGGTTTTGAGTTACAGGTCAATGACTTTGATAAACTCGATGAGCTATCTGAGAAAGTCAGGAACATTGTGGGGCCTTTAATCAATGCAGATGGTTCAGGACTGAAAGTTGAAACCATCAGAGAGAAATATCCACAGATTTTCGACTGGATAAACCTCATTAATACAAATACATGGATAATACTATTTCTGATGGTTACGGTAGCAGGGTTTAACATGATCTCAGGGTTACTTATACTGATACTTGAAAGGACAAATATGATAGGAATACTAAAAGCACTTGGAACCCAGAACTGGAGTATCAGGAAATTGTTTCTTTACAATGCTGCGTTTATAACAGGAAAAGGGATTATCCTGGGGAATATTCTTGGTATTGGTCTTTACTTTTTACAACTCAAAACACAATTGATTAAACTTGACCCGGCTACTTATTACGTGTCATTTGTGCCTGTCGACCTGAAGATTATGCATCTTATTGTTCTAAATATCGGGACAATATTAGTGACAATATCAATGCTGGTTTTACCATCTTACCTGGTAACGAGGATTACACCAGAAAAGGCTATTCGTTTTGAATAAACGGGATGCAGTACTGAAAACAGCATTTAATATTTTTTGCTTTTCTACCCAATTCTTTGAATTATCTTTGTCTTATTATGAACGACCAGGTAAAAGGGATAGTGATCAAATCAACCGGTAGCTGGTACAAGGTAAAACTGACGGGTGAAAGATTAATTGATTGCAAAATAAAAGGTAATTTAAGGATAACAGGCATCAGGAGTACTAACCCTGTTGCGGTTGGCGACCGTGTGGAAGTAAAAATTTCAGAAGATGATGATGTCGGGGTAATTACCAATATTAATGACAGGAAGAACTACATCATAAGGAAATCGTCCAACTTGTCGAAACTCACGCAGGTAATTGCCGCTAATATTGATCATGCTTATATCGTTGTGACCGTGGTATTTCCTGAAACTTCAAACGAATTTATTGACCGTTTTCTTGCAACAGCGGAGGCCTATTCAATTACTGCCAGCCTGGTATTTAATAAGATTGATCTCTATGACAAACCGGTAATGGATTACCTTCATGACATCATGAAGATTTATGAAAATATAGGTTATAAATGTTATGAAGTATCGGCAGAAAAAAAACTTAATATTGACCTGTTAAGGATTGCTTTCAAAGATAAAATTAATCTGATTGCCGGGAATTCGGGAGTAGGCAAGTCTACTCTTATAAATGCAATTGATCCTTCCCTTGAATTGCGTATTGGCGAAATATCCGATTATCACCTTAAAGGGCGTCATACAACATCAAATGCTGAAATGTTTGAACTTTCCGGCGGAGGATTTGTAATTGACACACCGGGAATTAAAGGCTTCGGAGTAATTGATTTCAGAAAAATTGAGATATATCATTTTTTTCCGGAGATTTTCAGGATGACCTCTTTATGTCAGTTTTACAATTGTACACATACTCATGAACCAAGATGTGCAGTAAAGCAGGCAGTTGAAAATGGAGAAATAAGCGAATCAAGGTATAACAGTTACCTGAATATATATTATGAAAAGGACAGCAAGTACAGATAATTACAAATCATTCAGGTAAGCTTAGGAACTATATCGTACCTTCAATGTTTATCAACATGAAAGCGTTTTTCTAATGATACTAATTTTAATTTTGAAGCAAATATTAAAATCGAAATGAAAAGATTTTTAACATTGATTGCAGTGATAGTTTTAACTGCAATATATTCATATTCACAACTTAAAAATGAAGCGATAAATGATAAAATCATTTTATCAGGTTCAGAAAAGTTTAATAATACTTTATTTATTGAAAATAAAGGACAATGGAATTCTCAGGCCATGTTTCTTACAAGGTCTGCCGGATTAAATGCATGGGTGACCAAAGAAGGAATTGTATATGATTTTTTCAGGATTGAAAAAGCAGAAAGATTATACATACCCGGAAATTCAGGTCAGCATGATCCCATCCGCAGATCAGGTCATGTTGTGTATATGAAGTTTTCAGAATCGTTGAATTCACATACGGTTGGTACAGATCAGCAGGAAGCTTATTATAACTATTTCCTTGGAAGCGATGCTTCAAAATGGGCAGAAAATGTACAGACATACAGTAGTGTCACGGCCGAGGATATTTACCCGGGAATATCAGCAAGGTATTATTATGATCAGGACGGGCTACGTTACGATATTGTGTTATCTCCCGGTGCAGATATAGGTCAGATGCAAATAGTTTTTGAAGGCACCGACGGACTATCAATTAACAGGAAGGGTGAACTGCTGTTAAATACAAGTCTTGGTAAAGTTGTTCAAAAGAAACTATTTGCTTACCAGGAAAAAGACGGAAAGAAAAATGAAGTAAAATGCCGTTTTGTAATAAAAGATGATGGTAAAGTTGGTTTTATTTCCGAATGGCCTGATAAGACACAGCAATTGATAATTGATCCGCTTATCTATTCGACTTTTATAGGAAGTACCGACCTTGACCAGATAAACGATGTAGCACAGGATGCATCGGGAACTCTTATTACCGGCAAAACATATACTGCAGCATATCCCACAACAACGGGAGCATATGATGTTTCATTCAACGGCTATGGTGATGCTTTTATCACTAAACTTAATACCACAGGAACCAGTCTTTTGTTTTCGACATATTTAGGCGGTAACTCCGACGATGAAGGAAATTCAGTTGCTATTGCCCAAAATGGCACAATTTATTTTGCCGGAACAACTTCATCTGCAAATTTCCCGGTTACTTCAGGAGTATATGATGAAACATTTAATCACAGTTCAAGCACACATTCAGACTGTTGCATTGCAAAATTAAGCGAGAACGGGAATAATCTTAACTGGTCAACTTATTTTGGAGGCAGTTATGACAGCGATTTTTCTTCAAGGATTGCAATTGATCAACAGGGAAAACCAACATTGCTGGGCCATACTTATTCATCTGATTTGTATGTAAGCCCGGGTTGTTACGATAACACTTTCAATGGAGTGTCAGACGTGTTTATTGCAAGGTTCAGTTCCGATGCCAGTTCGGTTGCCTTTTCTACATTTGTCGGCGGAAGCGATTCTGACATTGGGTACGATCTCTATCAGGATATTAATAGTGTTATGTATGTTACCGGCATAACTTCATCAGGTAATTTCCCGGTAACATCAGGCGCTTACGATAATTCATACAATGATTTTAATGATGCTTTTGTTTTTAAAATAAATTCTAATGCATCATCTTTGGTATATTCCACATATATCGGTGGTAATAATATGGATATAGGTTTGGGAATTGCTGTTGATGCCAATGGGAATGCCATTATTACAGGTTCAACCACATCGGGTGACTATCCTGTTACAAACGGTGCATATTCAACGGCCCATTCAAACATGTCATATTCTGATGTATTTGTTACCAAATTTACAGCATCTGGAGGAAGTCTGTCTTATTCGACATTTGTCGGAGGATACAATGATGATTGTGGAAATGCAGTTACAATTGACGGTTCAGGAAACGCTATTGTAACAGGATATAGCACTTCATCCGATTTTCCGATGGTATCCTACGCTTACGATAATTCCCATAATGGGTTGGAAGATGTGATAGTATTTAAGCTGAATTTTACCGGAACAGCATTACTATACTCAACATTCCTTGGAGGAAGTGGTTCCGATACCGGTACCGGGTTAGTGATCGAATCCGGCAGCAATGTTTTCATTGCAGGAAATACAGGTTCAGTTAATTACCCGGTAACAACAGACGCTTTTGACATTTCATTTAATGATCTCAATTTTTCCATCGATGGTTTTGTTACCAAACTCCAGTTTTATCCACCACCTCAGGTCTCTGTTTCTTCATCAGGCAATGCTACCTGTTATGGCGGAAATAACGGATTTATAAATATCTCAGTTACCGGAGGAATCACTCCGTATACCTTTTTGTGGAGCAATGGTGCCACAACTGAAGATAATAATAATATACCCTCTGGAAACTATTCAGTTACTGTATCAGATTTGTTAGGTTCTACCTCAACCGCCTCCTCTACAATTACTCAACCTTCTGCATTATCAGCAACAGCTACTATTACAAATTCCAACTGTGTAGGATGTTCAAACGGTGCTATCGATTTAACCGTTAACGGCGGTACTTCACCATATTCATATTCATGGTCAAACAATAGTACAAATCAGGATCTGGTGAATATTCAGGCCGGTTTGTACAAGTTAACCGTCACTGACATTCAGAATTGCACGACCACAGGTAATTACACCGTGAATGTATATTATCAGTTACAGGCTTCTGTTACCAAGTCTGATGTTTCATGTTTTGGAGGTAATAATGGTTCTGTTGATCTTACTCTTAATAATGGCACATCACCTTTTGTTTTTCATTGGAGTAACGGCCAGTTAAACGAAGACATCGGCGGTTTGGTTGCCGGAAATTATTCGGTGACAGTCAGCGATGTCCTGAGTTTTTCAACAACGGCAAGTATTACTATCAGCCAGCCAGCCACATTATCTGCCTCCGGCGATGTTACAAATGTGAGCTGTAACGGATGTTCGAATGGTATGATAAACCCTGTCGTTGCGGGAGGGACGACACCTTATATATTCAACTGGTCGAATGGAACTACATCAATGGTATTAAGCAATGTCCCTGTTGGTAACTATCAGGTAACAGTAACAGATTTTAACAACTGTTCAGTTACTTCCGGATTTACTGTTGCTCTGGTGTATCAGCCCGGATGGAGTTATACAGTCACCAGTACAAATCATTCTATTATGATTCAATACAATACTTCAATTACTATTAATAATATCCCGGTTGAAATTGGTGATTACATTGGAGTATTTTATAATGATTCAGTAACATTACATTGCGGTGGTTATATGATATGGCAAGGTGTTACCAACTCTATCGCTGCATGGTCTGACGACCAGCAGACTACTAATAAAGATGGATTTCTAGGCGGTGAAACATTTAAATGGAAAATATTTGATACTTCGACCGGAATTGAATATGTTGCCCAGGCATCTTATTTATCAGGATTTCCCAATACCGGTACTTTTGCCATTAATGGTATGAGTGTGGTATCGAATATTAATACTGCCACAACCCACACTATTAACCTGCCCGTTAACTGGAGTATATTCTCAACTTATATCAACACATTGACCCAGGACGTTAGCGTAGTACTCGCGTCAGTCTCATCAAGTGTAATTATCGTAAAAGACGATAATGGTAATGTTTGGTGGCCGGTTTATACTGTTAACAATATCGGAAGTATGACTATCGGAAAGGGTTATCAGATTAAATTATCCTCTGCCCAGGTATTATCTATTCAGGGAATGGCAGCAGTTCCTGAAGCAACTCCTTTGAATGTTGGCTACGGCTGGAGTATTATTGGTTATCTGCGTCAATCGCAGGCACTTATAGCTGACCTGCTGAGCTCAGTTGTAAACAATATTCAGATAGTTAAAGATGGAGATGGTAATGTTTACTGGCCTGAATTTACCGTTAATCTGATAGTTAACATGGGTCCGGGGAAAGGATATCAGATGAAAGCCACTGCCCCATTCATACTGACTTACCCTGCGAATTAGTATCACTGTAATTGATCATGAAGACAAACTGCAGATTATCAAACTTTTATTATGATTAAAAGCTTCAATATCAAGCCTTACATCTTTATTATTTGAATTGTCCGGAATAATATCCCGCCTTAGGTCTGGTGTCAGTAAAAACAATTAATAATTTTATAATTAGTTACTTAACCAGTTTTTTATATCGTATCCTTACCGGGGCAATAATTCCGGTACGTTTTCGGTAGTGTTCCTCGTATTCGGTGTACCCGCCTTCAAAGAAATAAACCTGTGAATTACCCTCGAATGCAAGGATATGTGTTGCCACACGGTCTAAAAACCAACGATCGTGTGAGATTATAACAGCGCATCCTGCAAAGTTATCAAGGCCATCTTCTAATGAACGAAGAGTATTTACGTCGATATCGTTTGTCGGTTCATCAAGAAGCAGTACGTTTGCTTCCTCTTTAAGTGTCAGTGCAAGATGTAATCTGTTTCGTTCACCGCCTGACAATACTCCGCATTTCTTTTCCTGGTCGGCACCGCTGAAGTTAAAACGTGCCACGTATGCACGGGAACTGATAGTACGGTTTCCAAAAACAAGGTTATCGAGCCCTCCTGATATGACCTCAAAAACAGTTTTTTCAGGATCAATGGCAGTATGAGACTGGTCAACATATCCAATTTTAACAGTATCCCCAATCCTGAAATTACCTGAATCAGACAGTTCAGATCCCATTATCATCCTGAATAATGTCGTTTTTCCTGCTCCGTTCGCACCTATTATACCCACAATACCGGCAGGTGGCAGCGAAAAATTGAGATATTCGAACAGTACTTTTTCTCCAAAAGATTTTGATACACGGTTTGCCTCAATAACCATATTCCCAAGCCGGGGGCCATTGGGAATATATATTTCAAGCTTTTCTTCCTTTTGTTTTATATCCTCGCTCATTAATCTATCGTATGCCGACAAACGGGCTTTTGCCTTTGCATGCCTGGCTTTTGGAGACATACGCACCCATTCCAGTTCTCGTTCAAGAGTTTTCCTTCGCTTGCTTTCAGTTTTTTCTTCCATTGCCAGGCGCTGTGATTTCTGCTCTAACCATGAAGAATAATTACCCTTCCATGGTATACCTTCGCCCCTGTCGAGTTCAAGTATCCAACCGGCTGCATTATCAAGGAAATACCTGTCGTGAGTAATGGCAATCACTGTTCCTTTATATTGCCTTAGATGCTGTTCAAGCCATTCCACGGATTCCGCATCCAGGTGGTTTGTTGGTTCATCAAGCAGTAAAATATCTGGTTCCTTTAACAACAGGCGGCACAATGCAACACGGCGACGTTCACCTCCTGAAAGAACTTTCACCGGCATATCTTCATCAGGGCATCTCAGTGCATCCATTGCCCGTTCAAGTTTGTTATCTATTTCCCAGCCACCGTGATGATCGATCAGTTCTGATACCTCTCCCTGCCTTTCTATCAGTTTGTTCATTTCATCATCTTCCATAGGTTCTGCAAACCGGGCATTGATCCGTTCGTATTCATTCACCAGATCAATCACTTCCTGAGCCCCTTCACGAACAATGTCAATTACGGTTTTTGAATCGTCCAGCAGCGGCTCCTGTTCGAGATAACCCACTGAATAACCGGGGGCGAAAACAACCTCACCATTGAATGATTTTTCCACCCCGGCAATGATCTTCATTAGAGTCGATTTTCCGGAGCCATTCAAACCAATGATGCCAATTTTTGCACCATAGAAAAACGACAGGTAAATATCTTTCAATACCTGTTTGTGCGGGGGAAATATCTTGTTTACTCCCACCATTGAAAAAATAATCTTCTTATCGTCTGGCATATTTATAAAGTTTCGGTTTTCGGATTTAATGTTTCAGTAACGGGTATTTGGAAACATGTTTAAGGCATAAGGGAGTATTCATAAATTAACTAATCACTCCGCTCCGCTGCGGCGGAGGCAGATCACTTTTACTATTCATTCTTTTGGTATCAAGAGGGGATTTCTCTCATTGAATTTACGGAGATAGTAAAAAAGCATTTTCTTTTGTTTGCGTTTACTCAGGTTATTAAATTCATCGTACAGGCTGGTATCTTTCATAAGAATGATTTTAAGGCTGTTGCGGTCGAAGTCCATGACATTACCTGTGCTAAACTCGATAATGTATTCTCTCATTTCCTGGGTTGATGAAGCGCCATGGTAAGGGTCGTAATAAAACGGATCCCTGGATGAGTTGTAAGGGTCGTAATAGCGGTTGTTGTATCTTAAGGCATATTCGGAAACGAAATGGGCAATGCTTCCTACGATAGGAATGCGGTTAAAATCGTCGTTGTAACGGATAAACAAAGCTCCCAAACGGCAATAACCCCATATTTTGTCTGTTTCAATTTCCTGTTTCAATGCACGATCGTCGTAATATACTATTTTTTTTTCTTCAATGACTTTAACGAAAAAGTCCAGGCTGTTATAATCTGCCGTTGTTTCTAACCGTTCTTTCAGAACCGGATTATTATTTTTCACCTGCTCAAAGTTAAGGTAAATACCTTCGGTGAACCTGAATTCAGGTGTGTATCTTATGAACATCGAAGTATCAACCTGTGAATTAGTTAGCAGGCTGAAAATCACAAAAATGACGACCATTGAATATTTACAGTACAAATTCATTTGCTGGTTGAAATTAAGGGCTCAAAGTTAAGTAATAAGAATCATTTCACGAATGTAGATGGATTCCGGAAGATAGAAAAATAAAAATTAATAAACAGCCCCTTCATTTCCTACGAGAGGTTTATATTTCAGTGATGGTGAAATGATGAATTTTCCCAGGCCAAGCTTGCCCCATTTTTCATCTATCTTTCTTATTGTTTCATCAGAAGAGATTATCACGTTGGGCCAGTCACGGTTAAAATTATCCGACTTCAGGATTTTCCTCGTTCCATCAACGATTAAAGACGTCAGCCCTTTAGCCGACTGAAGCAGGAAACAGTCTCTTACAGGATCTATATTATTTGTCACATACCAGAATGTAAGCGGGTAATCGTATATGTCGGCTTCACTATCAGTAAATACCAGTAATTTTATATGAATACCGGTAGCTGAGTTCAGTAAGCTGTCGGCCAGTTTTCTGAAGTCAGTGAATTCATCTTTTCTAACAGAAATCAATATTATTGGCAACCCGTCTAAGATTAGTTCACTGTTAATGTCAGCGATACCGTGATTTTTTTCTAGGAGTTTACTAAAATTAATTACTTTCTGTCTTGTAAATCTATGTTTATCAGAAAGAGGTAGTTCTTCAGGAAATTTCTTTGTAGCATCGATGCCCAGTTTTCCGCCGAATGAAAACGCAGATGAAGAATGATCGAGCACATCCATCGGCCCCTTGCTGAAAGTAACGTCAGCAGCAGGATCGAATATGTCCGTTAAATGACGGATAAGGTCAGGATAGCTGTGAATATTTACTTCATCGCTTACCGTGACCATGATCTTGTTAAACATCATCTGCCCGGCGCCCCATAAGGCATTCATGACTTTTATTGCCTGTCCGGGGTATGTTTTCCTGAATTTAACTATTGTCATATTATGGGCAACACCTTCAGCAGGAATATCCAAGTCGGTCATTTCAGGAAGGATGGCCATTCTTACCGGTGTGAGGAAAATACGTTCAGTGGCTTTCGCGATCCATGCATCCTCCTGTGGCGGTATACCAACAATGGTTGCAGGGTAAACAGCATTTTTCCTGTGCGTGATGCAGGTAATATGAAACTTCGGGTACATAGCAGCAAGTGAATAAAAACCCGTGTGGTCGCCAAATGGCCCTTCCAAAATAAATTCTTCGGCAGGATCTGCATATCCTTCAATAACAATATCGGCTTCAGCGGGAACTTCTATGTCCTGAGTGATACATTTTACCATTTCAACTTGTCTTTTCCTGAGAAATCCGGCAAACAGGAACTCATCAACATTTGCAGGAATTGGTGCAGTTGCCGCGTAGGTTAAAACAGGATCTCCGCCTAATGCTACTGCAACAGGCATTTTCCTGCCCAGCTTTTTGTATTCCTCAAAGTGTACTGCGCCGGTTTTATGCCTGTGCCAGTGCATGCCTGTCATATCATTTGAAAATACCTGCATACGGTACATGCCAACATTCCTGGTTCCGGTGAGCGGATCTTTCGTGATTACCATAGGAAGGGTTACAAACCTTCCACCATCGTGAGGCCAGCACTGAAGAACCGGAAATTTCAGGATATCGGGAACCACCATTGTCACTTCCTGGCATTTGCCACGGCCGGAAACTGTCTTGGGGATATATGATGATATTTCAGATAGCGTGGGAATAAGTTTCAGCTTATTAAACAAATCATGCTTTGTTGAGCCGATAGTATTAATTAAGTTGTCTATCCTTAAGCCTGTTTCATCGAGGTTCTGTAAACCAAGAGCAAGGCACATCCTCTTTTCCGAACCCAATGCATTAATAAGTAATGGATAGTCAGTGCCATTGTTTTCGAATAACAGAGCCTTGCCACCGCCAGGCAGCTTCGATACTCTGTCGGCGACCTCAGCGATCTCCAGTACAGGATCGGTGAAATGCTTTATCCGAAGCAGTTCTCCTTCTTTCTCTAACAAGTGTATGAAATCTTTCAGGCTGTTAAGTGTCATTTTGTTGTTTTTGCAAAGTAACCTGAAAATGGGATAATTTGAAAATGAAATAATGTGGAAATGTGCGGATTTAATTATATTCCTTTTGCTTACACCGCTAAATATCCTTCACTGCGGTGAATGTCTTGACTTCTTGGTTCTTTTTCTATCTTTGCACCTTTTGTAAGAGGATAAAAATGGAGTTTATCAGGAATTTCTGCATTATTGCACATATTGATCACGGGAAAAGTACCCTTGCGGACAGGCTTCTGGAATTTACCGACACTATACATGAACGGAAGTTCCAGGACCAGGTGCTTGATGATATGGACCTGGAACGGGAAAGAGGCATTACTATTAAGAGCCATGCAATCCAGATGGAATATGAACATAAAGGACAGAAGTATATTCTTAACCTGATCGATACCCCGGGACATGTTGATTTTTCTTATGAAGTCTCGCGCTCTATAGCAGCATGCGAAGGCGCATTGCTGGTTGTTGACGCCACACAGGGCATACAGGCTCAGACCATCTCGAACCTGTATCAGGCAATTAATCATAACCTTGAAGTTATACCTGTGCTGAATAAAATGGATTCGGAAAGTGCCATGCCCGATGAAGTGAAAGACCAGATAGTTGACCTGATAGGATGCCGGCGCGAGGAGATCATCGAAGCCAGTGCCCGCACAGGGTATGGTGTGGATGTTATTCTTGAAGCGATCATTAAACATGTACCTGCTCCGAAAGGCAATCCTGATGCACCTTTTAGTGCACTGATTTTCGATTCGGTTTTCAACTCTTTCCGTGGGATCATTGCTTATTTCCGCATTTTCGACGGGTACGTAAGAAAAGGTGATTTTGTTAAATTCGTGAATACAGGAAAGGAATATGATGCCGATGAGATTGGCATACTGGGTCTGGTTCGCGAACCACGTGAAATGCTGGCAGCCGGAGATGTGGGTTATATTATCTCGGGTATAAAGGAAGCAAAAGAGGTTAAAGTAGGAGACACAATAACCCATGTTAATGAGCCATGCCTGAAAGCTGTTGAAGGATTTGAAGATGTGAAGCCTATGGTTTTTGCCGGTGTTTACCCGGTCGATGCTGATGATTATGAAGAACTGCGTGCCTCAATGGAGAGGCTTCAGCTTAACGATGCATCACTAACTTACGTGCCTGAATCTTCAGCTGCACTTGGATTTGGATTCCGCTGCGGCTTTCTTGGTTTGTTGCACATGGAAATTGTCCAGGAACGGCTCGACCGTGAATTCGATATGGATGTGGTAACAACTGTGCCTAACGTATCGTTTATCGTTCATACCACAAAGGGTGATGTCGTCGAGGTGCATAATCCGTCGCAGTTGCCTTCGCCAAACCAGCTCGATTATATCGAAGAACCATATATCAATGCTGAAGTTATTAGCAAATCGGAATATGTGGGCTCAATCCTTAAACTTATTATTGATAAACGCGGAGTTATCAAAAACCAGGTTTACCTTACCAGCGACAGGGTAGAGGTCACCTGCGAAATGCCTTTAAGCGAAGTGGTTTTTGATTTTTATGATAAACTGAAAAGCATTTCAAAAGGTTACGCTTCATTTGACTATCATATGTCAGGATATAAAGATGCCAGGCTGGTTAAACTGGAAATACTTCTCAACGGTGACCAGGTAGATGCCTTGTCGACAATGATACATGTCGACAATGCCTATGAATTTGGCAGGAAAATGTGTGTCAAGCTGAAGGAACTGATCCCAAGACAGCAATTTGATATCGCAATACAGGCAGCTATCGGTGCAAAAATTATTGCCCGGGAAACAGTAAAAGCAGTAAGAAAAGATGTAACTGCAAAATGTTACGGAGGTGATATTACCCGTAAAAGAAAATTGCTGGAAAAGCAAAAGAAAGGGAAAAAAAGGATGAGGCAGATTGGTAACGTTCAGGTACCTCAGTCAGCTTTTCTTGCGGTATTGAAGCTGGATTAATTTTATAATTTATTTTTTTAATTTTTTTATTATTTTTGAAGTAATTTTAAAACTATACTGGTTATAATGAGTAAAAAAGAGAAAATACAGGACAGGCCGGTAATAGAAGAAATAACAAGCCGAACCGGTAATAACTTTCTGATATTATTTAATGATGAAGTAAATACTTTTGATTTTGTTATCGAATCGCTGGTGGATGTGTGCTTTATGGACAATGTACAGGCAGAGCAGTGCGCATTGATTGCTCATTTCAAAGGGAAATGTGACATAAAAAAAGGATCAGTTACCAGCCTGGAACCTATGAAAGAAGAATTAAATAACCGGGGACTGAATGTTGTTATTTCCTGACTTGCAAAAGGCAGAATCCGCCACGGCGGATAAATTTTGAATTCTATCAAATATTTTGCATTAATATGTAAGGCTTTTAATGATAAGTCAGTGTCTTACTATTTCATACTAATTACTTAACTTTCTGATGAGTATACTTGCTATAATAATTTTAATCGTTCTGGGACTAGTACTTATTCTTCTTGAGATACTTGTTATCCCTGGCGCTATTGCCGGAATTATTGGTGTAGCTGCAGTTATCGGCGGGGTATATCTGTCATACCATAACTATGGAACAACAACCGGAAATTATACATTACTCGGAACTGTTGTTCTGGCTGTTTGTTCAGTGGTTTATGCGTTCAAATCAAAAACCTGGAAAAATGCAATGCTTCACACCGAGATTGATAGTAAAATGAATGTCCCGGAAATTAAATTTCACCCTGGTGATAAAGGAATTACCTTATCGCGACTTGCGCCTATCGGCAGGGTATCGGTAAATGAATCCATTATTGAAGCTAAGGCAGAGGCAATGTTCATTGACCAGGAAACTGAAGTCGAGGTAGTAAGGGTATTGGAAAATTTATTAATCGTTAAACCAATAAAATAATAATTATGGGAGAAGTTGGCTTTTACCTTGTAATAATAATAGTAATAATTGTTGCTCTTTGGATCATTTTCTACTTTATACCGGTAGGATTATGGTTTCAGTCGTTACTTTCAGGCGTTCGTGTCCCGCTGCTGCAATTAGTTTTTATGCGTTGGAGGAAAGTCCCTCCGTCAATAATTGTAGGTGCTTTGATTGAAGGAAAAAAGGCCGGGCTAACATTGGTACTTAACGAACTGGAAGCACATTACCTTGCCGGTGGTCGTGTTCCCCAGGTTGTTCATGCTCTTGTATCAGCCGAAAAAGCAAACCTGGGCCTGAGTTTCAAAATGGCCACTGCTATTGACCTTGCAGGACGTGATGTTTTTCAGGCAGTGCAGATGTCGGTAAATCCTAAAGTTATTGATACACCTCCGGTAACTGCTGTTGCCAAAGACGGTATCCAGCTTACATGCAAAGCCAGGGTTACGGTCAGGGCAAATATAAAGCAACTTGTTGGTGGTGCAGGTGAAGAAACTGTTCTGGCCCGTGTCGGCGAAGGAATTGTTTCTTCTATCGGTTCTGCCGTTTCTCATAAACAGGTTTTGGAAAATCCGGATAATATTTCGAAAGTCGTTTTATCTAAAGGACTGGATGCCGGTACTGCTTTTGAAATTCTCTCTATTGATATTGCCGACGTTGATGTTGGCAAGAATATTGGTGCTGTCCTGCAGATGGACCAGGCAAATGCAGATAAAAATATTGCACAGGCAAAAGCTGAAGAACGTCGTGCTATGGCAGTATCTTTAGAGCAGGAAAACAAAGCAAAAGCACAGGAAGCACGTGCAAAGGTTATTGAAGCCGAGGCACAAATTCCTATTGCCATTGCTGAAGCATTCCGGTCAGGAAACCTTGGTATTATGGATTATTACAAGCTGAAAAATATACAGGCAGATACCGATATGCGTGAAAATATTGCAAGACCTCAGGCTAAAGATACTAAGGAAACCAAAAGCTGATGCTTGAGATCCGACACAGCGGATCACCAACCACCAATAATGATTTCATTCGAAAAATTCTCTGTTGAAAATGGGCTTAGGGTAATAGTTCAGAGGGATAAGACTACTCCTCTTGTTACTGTTAATCTCCTGTATGATGTAGGTGCAAAAGATGAGGATCCTGATAAGACCGGATTTGCACATTTATTTGAACATCTGATGTTTGGAGGCTCTCTAAATATTCCTCAGTATGACAGACATGTCCAGGATTCGGGAGGGGAGCATAATGCTTTTACCAACAACGATATCACCGATTACTATATCAATCTTCCCCGGGAAAATGTCGAAACAGCTTTCTGGCTTGAATCAGACAGGATGCTTCAACTTGCCTTTTCAGATAAAAGCCTTGAGGTTCAACGAAATGTCGTAATAGAAGAGTACAAGCAACGTTACCTGAACCAACCATACGGAGATTCATGGTTGCTGCTTCGTCCCCTGGCTTACAAAGTTCATCCCTACCAATGGGCAACAATAGGAAAAGATATTTCACATATTGAGAAAGCTTCAATGCATGATGTAAAAGATTTTTTTTACAGTCATTACGCACCCAATAACGCAATCCTTTCAGTGATCGGGAATGTTTCTACGGAAGATATTAAGAAACTGACTGAGAAGTGGTTTGGGCCAATTGAAAAAAGGGGCATAAATCGCAGGAACCTTCCTTCAGAACCCATACAGACTGAAGAAAGACGCCAGGCAGTGTATCGTGATGTTCCATTTGATTCTGTTTATAAAGCATATCATATCTGTAAAAGAACCGACCCTGTATATTATACCTGCGACCTTATCTCCGACATTCTTTCAAACGGGAAATCTTCAAGGTTTTACCAGGAACTTGTAATGAAACGAAATCTGTTCACTGAATTATTTGCTTATCTTACCGGAGATATTGATGAAGGATTGTTAATCATCAATGGAAAACTCGTTCAGGGTGTATGTATGGAGGAAGCTGAAAATGCAATAAATGAGGAAACAGAAAAACTGAAAATCCAGCCTGTTTCAGATTATGAACTGCAGAAAGTTAAGAATAAAGTCGAATCCGCTATACAATTATCAGAGACAAATGCTCTTAATAAAGCGATATCACTTGCTTATCATGAGTTACTTGGTGATGCTGCGAATATAAATTCCGAAGCAACAAGGTATCTTGCCGTAACGGCTGAACAAATAAAAAATACTTCGTGCTCAGTTTTCAGTAAAGAAAACTGTTCAACTCTGCATTATCTTTCAGGAAAAAACAGAAACCAGAATTAAGGTTTTATTGCCCTGACAATATGCCTTTTACCTGGTGGGCCTGGCACAATAAATGTTTGAAAACCTGCTTTCTTCATTGCCCTTTTTACATTTCCCTTAGCACAATAAGTGCTGAGAACACCTCCTTCTGACATTGTATTGAAGATTTTCCTGAACATTTCCTCTGTCCAGAGTTCCTGCTGTTTTTCAGGTGAAAAGGCGTCAAAGTACACTACATCGTACTTCTTTGTAAATCTCATACAGGTAACATCACCGAAAATTTTCTTCAGGGTAAAATGATCGGTGATTTGTACTTCGGTATCCCATGGAATTTCATGAATAGTGTTAAAATAGTCGGCATATTTTTCGTCAAAAAATGATGTATAATTAAGCTTTCCGGCAAGTTCCCGGCTTATGGGGTATTTTTCGGTGCTGTGGTAAATAATTGATTTCCCGGTAATTTCTGCTTCAATTAAGGTAAGGAATACATTAAGACCTGATCCGAAACCGACTTCAATAATCGAAATGTCTTCTTTATTGCAGTGACAAATACCGTTTTTAATAAATATATGAGTTGATTCGGTAATGGCGCCGAAAACAGAGTGGTAATGCTCACCGGTTAATCTGTCAAATATAGTAACTGATCCATCACCGGTCAGGAATGTCGGCAGGTTAGAACCTGAATCCAAAAGTGGCTAATATCTTGTTACTGTTATAGTCAATACCCGCCGGTACATTTTCCAGGTTATATATGTAATACCTTTCGTGATGTAAAGAATATACATATGCAAGGTCTAAAAAGAAGTCATTATTATTAATACCAAGCCCGCCGGAAAATTGTGAATAATCGGAGTTTTTATTATTCATGCCTGATGAGTACGGACTTTGGTAATAGCTGTAACCACCCCTGAGTGAAATCTGGCCGAAACGTATTTCTGCGCCGGTGCGCAGGTTATGTGTCGAAGTGAAATTTTCCTGTATCCCTGAATTTTCAGGTTCGAAATCATATCCGTCACCACTGTTTCTAAGCCTCATACTTGAATAATCGACGTATTCATAATCAAAGCTTATCATTGCAAACTTTTGAATTATAAATGCGAGGCTGCCAATAGCTCTTAAAGGAGTGGTAAGGTCATAGTTGTTTTCACCGATATACCTGATTGGTCCGCCATTATTAAAAGTAAGATCGGAATTTACTTCATAGTAATAACTGTCGTTCAATCCGAAAAAAGTGGGAGAGTGGATTGCCCCTCCAATCCTGAGCCAGTTAAATGGCACTCCGATTACCCCAAACTTAAAATTAACACCGGTACCCTTAGTCTTCAGTTCCTGCTGATAAGAAAAAGAATTAAGGTACTCAATATCAGAAGGTATGTTGTCTTCCACGTGATTAAAATGTTCCGTGAAACGAACGGTCTGAATACCTACAGTTCCCCCGATGAATATTTTATGGTCGAAATTTGATGCAACAGAAAATACGTATTCACCTGCATATCCCTGGCTTTCAATCGTCCTTCTCTGGCTTTGACCATAATCTGATCCTGTAAGATCATTTATGAAATGACTTGTTGGTGAGGAATCGGGGCTAAGATAAATAAGCTGATTATCAGCGGCTATCTGGCCAATAGCATTATTAACAATAATATGATCGTTGTATTCATCCAGGTTCCATCCGGATGCATTTGCATCGCTGGCTATCTGGTCTGCCATTGAATTAGTCGCATTATCACGTTTTATGGTTGTATTGAAGTCAAAATTATTTATCCTGTTATATCCAAATGCAATATTGGTGAAAACCCAGCCATGTTCATTATGTGTGTTGATGGCCCCAACAATACCAATGTTGCTTAAGCCAAAATCGTAAGCGAAATCATCGAATTTGGTACTATAGAAATTAGCGTTCGATTTATTATACAATATAGTTGGGGTTATTGTCAGCTCGGATTTACGATAAACACCCAAACCGGCAGGATTGATACTGAGAGAGGAAAAATCTCCCCCGGGTGCACCGAATGCACTTCCCATACTAAGAGAACGGGCTGTACCGCCATAAAACACCTGTGAGTAACGTAATGCATCTGTTTCATTCTGGGCGTATATGAACCCTGAAATAATCATTACAAGAATTGTCGAAAAAATTACCCTTTTCATAATTTTATTATTTATTACAATTTGCTGATTTATTTACGATGACCGCCTCCTGATGATGAACTGCCTGAACTTCTGCTGCCTCCTGATGATGAACCGCCTGAACTTCTGCTGCCTCCTGATGACGGGCTAACACTGGAACGTGAAGGAGCACTGCTTCCTGATGAACTGTTAAAAGATGGTCTTGAAATACTTTCAGATGAATGTGAATCGGAAGATTGACGGGAGTCACTTTTTCCAGGTGTTGAATATTTATAATTGTTAGTCCCCCTTGATTTATTGTTATCTTTCAGGTTATCCTTATTAACGGTGCTCTTTAAGTTATTTTGAGACTTTGGGCTGTTATAACTGTTTTGGGTATTTTTCTCTGGTTTATATTGATAGTTTGTCTTTGGCCGGGAATAATTAGAATTGTTGTACTTCTGCTGGTTGTTACTCCGGTTGTACATCGGTTTGTTACTTTTAGAAGGATTCTGTGAACTGTTCTTATTGCCCTGGACCTGATTTTGCGGAGTAGTGTTGTCTATGTTACTATTCTGGTTTTGTTTTGGCTGCTTCTGTTGTGAATAATTCGAATGCTGGGGTGTTTTGTTACCTGTATTTTGTTGCTGAGGTTGTTTTGGTGTTGAATAATTATTCAACTGTGAATTTTTATCAGCCTGACCTTTGTTAGGATTTGAATAGTTATATGTATTTTGCTTCTCACCTGGTTTGGTTAGTGCCTGATTGTTTTTTGTATCAGGTTTCTTTAACTGGTTTGACTGTTGGGTTTGTAATGGTTGTTTATTTGTGTTCTGTGTATTAACTCCTTTTTTGCCTGCCTGATTATTGTTCTTATTTGCAGGAATGTAGCTATTAATGTTTTTTGAACTTTGCACTTGCTTTTGTGCCTGGTTAACTGTTTGTTTCTGGCTAACCTGAGGCTTTTGGGAGTTTTGTTTCGATTCCTTATATGCAGGTTTAAAAGAAGGATTCTGAGCTTTCTTATCACTTGCAACAGTTCTGGAATTTGAGAAGCTGCCACTTGAAGCAAGATAAGGTAATTTCTCATTTGAAGATGTAACTGTCCTCTCATATTTTTCGGCAAGGCTGGTCTGTTCGTGCCGGTTTCTTCCTGAGTTACCACGGTTATTATTGTTGTTGCCGTTTGTCAGGCTGGTCTCACGGTGGCCATAATGATAATAATTGGTTCCGTCATAACTGTTGTAGTAATTATCATTAGGATAGTGGTTATTGCCGTAATAGCCATCCCAGTATCCATCGTTATAACCCGACCAGTAGGATGAATAATATGGGCTGTACCCGTAATAAGGGTACCAGGAATTATAGTACGAACCCCATCCGTAACTGTAAGGATATCCAAAACCCCAATATGAATTCCAGCCGGGAGACCACCATGAATAACCCAGGTAAATTGACCATCCCCAATCCCAGGGATCGTATGTATACCAGTACAAATTGGTGTAATAGTTATCATAATAACCGCAGCCAATATAAGGATCATGAAAGCGCCTGATCCTGGTTGCGTACTCGTAGTCATAATAATCATCACTATTATAGTTGCCATAATAGTTATTGGTTACATAAGTATTACCGGTACCATCGGTATATTGTTCGGTATTTGGCTGGTCACTATTGTAATACTGAGTTGTATCCTGTGGAGTCTGTGTATAATTATCCGGGTTAACTGCCTGGTTATCCTGAAGATAATCCTGATTATTCTGCTGATCGTTAAGATACTTTTGAGTAAAATCGGCATTATTTTCAACAGGCTGTTCCTGAACATTATCAGTTGCAGTGACACTTGCAGCTTCCTGTTGTACTACCGGCTGGTCACCCGGCCTGTAATAGATATCATCATAGCCACCTGTTCCGGTCATATATGTACCAGAGGTGCAAGATGTTGCGAGAAACGCTGCTATTACTATTATGCTTACTATTGTTTTCATGTTTTTACCTCCCAATAGTTTTATTAAATTTATTTTCTTTGCAAACAATTTGTTAATAAAAAAGCAAATACTATACCAAAAAGCTTAAAAGATGGCTAAAGAAATAACTACACGTAAGGAAAATTATTCACAATGGTACAACGATCTGGTTATTAAGGCTGAACTGGCAGAGAATTCGGCGGTAAGAGGTTGCATGGTGATAAAACCATATGGATATGCAATATGGGAAAAGATGCAATCGGCATTAGACAAGATGTTTAAGGATACAGGTCATTCGAATGCCTACTTTCCATTGTTCATACCAAAATCTTTTTTCAGTAAGGAAGCTTCTCATGTTGAAGGCTTTGCCAAAGAATGTGCCATAGTAACTCATTACCGTCTAAAAGCTTCTCCTGACGGGAAAGGAGTTGTTGTGGATGATGATGCAAAGCTTGAAGAGGAGCTCATTATCCGTCCCACTTCCGAAACAATAATATGGGATTCGTATCGTAAATGGATTCAGTCGTACCGTGATTTGCCCATTCTTATTAACCAATGGGCAAATGTTGTGAGATGGGAGATGAGAACACGGTTATTTCTCAGGACGGCAGAATTTCTATGGCAGGAAGGGCATACTGCACATGCCACGAAGGAAGAAGCAATAGGGGAGGCATTCAAAATGGTGAATGTTTATGCCGACTTCGCAAGGAATTGGATGGCCATGCCTGTGATAACCGGCAGAAAAACCGAAAATGA
>Ga0247841_10004448_pt1 | contig 24074 bp, 55 predicted proteins | sample LaCruzMarch2015__2_FD_192410 | JGI IMG/M metagenome (GOLD analysis project Ga0247841, IMG submission 192410) | Freshwater microbial communities from meromictic Lake La Cruz, Castile-La Mancha, Spain - LaCruzMarch2015_18m | ecosystem: Environmental > Aquatic > Freshwater > Lake | place: Spain... | reverse complement strand
TAACGAGCATATTTGAGATTTTATTTTTAGTGTTTGTTTATAAAAATTCAGATAAAGCTGAATGTAATTTGTTTTGGTGCGTTTTTACATCAAAGAGTTCATTTGAGAATATTTCTATACAGATTAATCAATCATCCACAGAATGCTATTATTTTGTTAATGGGAGTAAAGTAAATTGTTCTGATGTTGGGGGAATCACAATTAGTTAAAATGTGTAAAAGTAGAAATTCAAAAACTTTAATTGGGTGGGATAATAAACCATTTAGAGTTGATGCGTGCATGCAAAATTTGATAGTTGTTTTGAATAAACCAAATTACAGGACTTTAGCTTGCTGTTGTGGACATGGGAAGTATAACATGTCAATAATTGTGAAGATTTCTGATGGAAGAATTTTAGATATTATAAGTATGACTGAAATTCCAAGAAAGAAGAGATTTTATGTTAAAGATAAAGATGGTTATTATTACATTCCTGAAGTAGTGGAGAAATTAAAATGATGAAAGATACCGAAGAAGAAACAAAAAAGCCAATAGACTTAGATTTTGAAGAGGTTTATAGACCTGAAGATAGAGTAAAAATTGTTGAAAGAATAAATTTAGAAGAAAATATGGATGCAAAAGATATAATTCAAATATTAGAACCATACTTAAAAGATTTAGGATTATTAACAGTAAGAGAAAAGAATTATGTTGGTTTTAATGAAAGCCCATTTGATTTGACTGCTGGTGATGAAGATGCTTTAGCGATTTATGGATTTGAAATAAAAAGTGATAAAGATACTTTTGACAGATTAGAAAGACAATTACAACATTATTCTTATGTTTGTGAAAATATATTTCTTGTTGTTCATAAAAAAGAAGTTCCATCATGGCTACCAAGTTGGTGTGGAGTTATAAGGGTGTCTTCAGATAAAAAAATATATCAAGAATCATATTCATATAAAAATGATTTGTTTAATATTTCAACAGGATATGCTTGGGATAGAATTGCAAGTGAAAATGGAATAGCAGGAAGCAAGGATAAACTTCAAAAATTATTTAATGAAATTATGGGAATTAGAAAGAATATTTTATTCAATCATTATTTTGCTATTGAATATGATAAAGCAACTAATAATTCTACATTCAAGAAGTTTTTTCCATTATCAGACAGGCAAAAATCATTTATAACAGGACTTACAATTGAATATCAGATAAAGGAATTTCAAAGAGAATTAAAAACAATGGAGAGAAGATTTGAAACAATAAAACAATCAGTCAATGTTCAATTAAATATAAAAGAAAAAGAAAAGAATGGTAAAATTAAATGTTAAAAACTGATTTCAAAGAGCTTCAAGAAATAGAATTAACCGAACCAACAATTGAATTCTGTAGAGATAAAATTATGGGGGAAGCTTATGAACATAGAACAATCAACTAAAGATATTTTAATAACAAATTTCCATATTTTAGAGAAGGTAAGATTAATACAGGACTTCTCAAATTTCAGAAAAGAAGATATTGAAGAAGCTGTCAAGAGAAAATATGGATGCTATGTAAATGATATATATTATGAATTATTAAAATTAGACAAGGAGAGAAAAAAAACATGACATTCAAGGTAATTGCAACAGGGAATAATATTTTTTATGGAAAGAAAGGAGAAAAAAAGTTATTAGGAGATTATCATGTACTTGGTGCTATAAGAAATAACTGGATTGAAAATAAAGTTGAGTACATTGGTAAAAGTAAATTTCATAGAGGAGAACATATTCAAGAGGAAAAAGTTGGATTACCCATAAAGAAAATTGATGTTCTAAAACAAATTGAAATGCAAACAAATGCTTACCATAGGATAATTAAAGAATTGGATTTTATAAATAAAAAGAGAAGAGAAATTATTAATTTGATAAAAGGAGGTAAAGAAAATGGATGAAAAAGAATTATTAGAAAGCATAAACGAAGATATAAAAAAAGCAGAAGAAAGTCTTGCTACATCAAAAAAAGCAAAAGCTTTGATTGAAAGAAAAATAAAGTCAATGACTGAGAAGAAAAAAGATTAATTATCCTTATAGAATGCTTGTAGAGAATGTAAGAAAGACAAGGTGAGACTTTTTTATTGATTTGAATAATTCCTGTGAAAGATAGTTATAATCCCTTAATTATAAAGAATTCTATAATTAACTTACAAACTACAAAGTTCTTACAATCAAAGGTAAAGGTTCTTACAATAACAAAAACGAAAGATTTAATAACTACAACTACCCTATAGTTAAGAAACAAAAGGACACTTCAAAAGCAGTACTTCATCACAGATTGAGCAAAACTGCTTAATGTGTCCTATATATTTCTTAAGGTTCTTTTACCCAGAATTAAATTATAAGAATTTTGATGACACATTAAGGAAACAAATATATGATGTTTAAATACCTTTCTTATGAAAATGCTTTCATAATTGGGGTGGATAAAGTTTGTTGTAAATTTTATCAGGGAGATACATTGCACTTTTGCATTCTAATTCATTTATGAATTTTATAAGTTTTCTATTAGAACAATTTCCATTTCTATTTTGAGCATGTTGAATGAAATGGCAATATTCATGTTTTTCTATTCTCCTATTAGTATCATTGACATAAATTGATATATTTGGTAGATTTGAAATATTTTCTTTACCTGATGGAGGATAATACTTTCCAGCAATTATGTATCCAGCTTTTTTTAATTCTTCCAGAGATATATCCCCACAAGCAACTTGCACGCTTAATACAGAAGATTTAATTAAAATATCATAAAGAGTGATAGAAAGAACAACAATAAAAAATAACCAAGCGATTCCAATAAAAAGTCTTCTATGTGCTTCATATTCTTTTTTGCTTATTTTTTTCTTGTGTTTTACTATTCTCCTCATTTGTTATTGCACTTCAAGAATAGACTTTCATCTATCAATGGTTCATGTACCCCTTTGTTTTCCTTTCCTTCAAATACAACAATTCCAATGTAAACTTTATTCCTAATTATATTATAATAGCTTTGTGGTTCAAGGTCTCCCATTTTTATTTTTCCTTTTAATAATCTTGGAATCTTGCCTTTGTACTTTTCACAAACTTCTTTGTAACCCATTCCTTCAGCAGTTAATTTGAATATATCTCTAACAATATCAGCTTCTTTAGGGTATGGTACTATTTTAATAATTCCTCTCTTATGCTCTTTATCTTTGTAGATTGCTTTATATCCAAAATGCGTACGACCAACAATCAATCCCTTACTAAATTGGTTTACTCTAGTATCTCTAACTCTTTCAGAATTTCTTTTAGATTCAAGTTCTGCAAATATACTAATAATAGAAAATAATGCTCTACCCATAGGACTTGTTGTATCAATATCTTCTGTAACTGAAACAAAATCAATTTCTGATTTATGGAGTTCATCTATAGTATTCAAAGCATCAACAACATTCCTAAAAGCCCTATCAAATTTAGTAATTAATATAACAGAAAACTTTTTATCTTTTCCATCTTTAATCATCTGCTGAAATGCTTTTCTCTTTTGGATAGAAGTTCCACTTATTCCACTATCTTCATAAAATTTTGATATTTTCCAATCTTTAAATTTAGCATAATCTTCAATTCTTGCTTTCTGAGATTCAAGACTAAATCCCTTGGTTTGTTCTTCACTTGAGACACGAATATAACCAGCAACGGATTTCATATTAACTTTTCTTTGAATTGATTTATTTCCATAGGTTTTATTTCATGTTCCCAAAGTCTTATTACTCTGAAACCTTGTTCTTCTAATTGAGCAGTCTTTTCAAAATCTAAACACCTTTGTATCTTTATCTTTTTAGAAAATAACCTAAAGTCTTTTAGTTCTGGATTTCCATGCCAGTAATCTCCATCACATTCTATAATTGTTTTTTGTAGAATTCTATCTTGTTTTGGAATAAAAATATCACATTGATAACCATATCTTATTTCAGAAATATGTTGATGTGCAAAAAATTCTATTCCTAATTCATTAAGGAAGTTTTGAATTTTAACTTCTATTTTAGTGTCTTGAATAGGAAACACTTGTTTTATTCTATATTCTCTTAATTTAATTCTACCTGCTGGAGTAATAATAGAGAGTCTTCTTCCAACATTTGCTTTATGAAGTTTTAATCTTGTTGCTTCTGAAGGTATTTTATCCCACATATGATTTTTTTCTCCGATTTGTGCATCCCCTATTTTTCTTTTATGTTCTTCAGAAAAAGGTTTAATAATCTGCTTTTTTCTTGCTTCTTTTATCTTTACAATAGTATCAGAACTTCTTTTTTTACCTAACCAATAACCAGGATTTCCTTTTTTGAAATGCTTAGGAGAAGAGTTATTTTTAATAGCTATTTTTATCCTCTCTTTTATTTCTTCTGCTTTTTCTTTACCAAATTTCTGTTCATATGTAATACCTTTATCATATCGTAGTTTTCTTTTTTTTTCTTTACTATATTGCCTACAATTATTGATATGGTATTTTATATATAATCTTTCTCTTCCTTGCAAATCATATTTTAGTCTTGTTTGCCCACATCCACAAACACAGAATATCATAGGATTTTCTTTTTTATTTGTCATTAAAACTTTATGATAAGTTTGTATTTAAATCTTGTGGTAAAAAATTAAAAACGAAACATTTAAATAGTAGTTATATTATAATATAATATGAAAATAGATAAATTGCAGGAGCAGTTTGATAAGAAAAAGAAAGAGTTAGAAAAAATTGAAGAACAACTCAAAGAAGAAAAAACAAAACAGACAACTGAAGAAAGAGAATGGGTAAGAATTCCTGGAACAGACTATGAGGTTACAAAGAATGTTATATACAAAGGAAAATCATATAATGAGATAATGCAGTTAAAAAAGTCAGAAGAGGAATTATTAACTCTTAAACAGATTGGAGAGATTTGTGAGAATCCTGAATTGGTTAAAGAATTAAAGATGGATTCTTCAAGCACAAATGATGACTTTTTATTCAAACAGCCTTTTCCACAGAATGAGAAGAGAGGTTATGTTGCTAGGTTCTTTGCTTATTCGGATTATGCTAACTTGAGTTGTTGGAACGATTCTGGCGATTCTTACTCTTCGCTTGGGGTACGTTTCGCAAAAAAAATTTTGAAGAGGAAAAAGTAAAATGCCACAAGCAATAATATATCTTGATGAAGAATTAGATAAAAAAGTAAAAGACTATTCAGAGAAAAATAAAGTTAGCAAACACGACGGAGTATTAAGATTAATTAAATTAGGTTTGAAAGCTAAGGAAAAAGTAAAGAGGTGAAAGGAGGAAATAATGGTAGAAAAAGTAAAAAAGATAAGCGAAAATATTGTGGAGATAAATGGAGAAAGATTTGTCAAGGAAGATTCTAAGGGATGGCTAGACATTCCTGAGTTAGGAATTTCTGTGGAAATAGAAGTTCATGACAAGGATAAATCCTGGAACAAATTGGGTCTTAAAGACAGAGAGAAAGAATTATTGACTTATGACCAGTGTGTATTTTTAGCAAATTCAAAATATGCAAAGCAGTTGAAAATGGATGGAAGTTCATCATCTGAGGACTTTTTCATTCAGCAACCATTTAATTTGAACAGAAAGAATGGTTATGTTGCTGGGTTCTATGCTTATTCGGATTATGCTTACTTGGGTTGTAGGGACAATTCTGACTATTCTTACTCTGCGCTTGGGGTACGTTTCGCAAAAAAAATTTTGAAGAAGTCAAAATAATTTCATAATCCCAAAGGTTCAATCATTCCCATACGGATATAGAAAAACAGACCAATGGGCTACACGCAGATTCATAGTGCAAAATGCCATGAAATACAATAATGATAATTAGTAATGATGAATTGGCTTGGGTAACCAAAGAGTGAACATTAAAATTATGGTGAAACTTAATGAAATCTGCTATAAGTGTTGCTAGGTTCTATGCTAATTCGGATTATGCTAACTTGAATTGTAGGAACAATTCTGACAATTCTAACTCTACGCTTGGAATAACCTATTGGTTTGTATTTATTTTAAATTTATATTAAACAGATGAAAACTTACAATAATTTATATAAAAGAGTGTATAGCATGGATAATCTTCTCCTGGCATTTAGAAAAGCCAAGAGAGGAAAGTCAAAGAAGGATTATGTTATAAATTTTGAATTATATTTACAAAGAAACTTAAAACAACTTCAAGAAGATTTAATAAATAAAAGCTATGCTCCATGTTCTTTAAAGAAATTTATAATAAGAGACCCAAAGACAAGAATAATTCACTCTTCAATATTTATAGATAGAATAGTTCATCATGCAATAATAAATATTATAGAACCAATATATGAGAAGATGTTTATCTACGATTCTTTTGCAAGTAGAAAAAATAAAGGAACTCATAACGCTGTAATAAGATTTAAAACATTTATAAATAAAGTATCAAGTAATGGAAGCTTAATTAGGCAACCTTACAATAATAATTCAATAAAAGGTTTTGTTTTGAAGGCAGATATTAAACACTATTTTGATTCAATAGACCATAAACTATTAATTAATATAATTAAAAAGAAGATAACAGACGAGGATTTTATTTATTTAATTAAAAAAGTTATTGGTAATTTTATAACAGAGAATGAAAAAGGACTTCCATTAGGAAATTATACATCTCAATTCTTTGCTAATGTTTATCTTAATGAGTTAGATTATTATATAAAACATGTTTTGAAAGCAAAATATTATATAAGATATGTAGATGACTTTGTTATTTTACATAAGAACAAAAAGAGATTAGAATATTTTAAATCCTGTATAGAGAATTTTCTTCCTTGTTTAAAGATTAAACTACATCCAGATAAAACTAAGATATATGCCTTAAGAAATGGAATTACATTTTTAGGTTACAGAGTTTTTTATCATTATACTATTTTAAGAAAAAGGAACATTAAGTATTTTGATAAAAAATTTAATGAATTAATTGGGTTATATATCTGTGGAGAAATATCTAAAGAGCAATTAGAGAATAAATTAAATGGATGGTTTGGATATGCAAAATTTGGGGATACCTTTAATTTTAGGAACATCATATTAAAATCAGTTAATAATATCAATCATCTTTCCAAAAAGAGTAACGACGGAGAGAACGACCACGATGACTTGGATATACTTTGCATCTAAGTCCATCAGCACTATTTGTTAGTTTAATAGTAGCAACTGTTCTTGCACTGCAATGATATAAATTTTTTTTGTGTGTCCAAAGACGCAAATGCCACGACCCCTCCCACAAATTTTCAGAACACCAAGAAGAGATATTCTCTTTGGTAGATAATTGTTCTTCACTCAAATCAACTCTAACTCTTGCACCATTTCTTCCATAGACATATTTCCAAATTTTTGCCCTAGTATCTTTAGGGAAGTGGAAATATCCTTCATTACTCATGACATCAACCTTAAAGAAATATACCTTTAATGGACTTCCCTTTCTTCTGAGAGATTCATATGGAACATATCTTCCCCTGATTTTTCTTTTTCTTTTAACAGGTCTGCCAGCATATTTCTTTCTATGTTTGTTTCGGTCAGACCTTCTTTTCCTTTTGGGAATCTTATCAACTGCACCTACTGTCTTTGAAATTTTAGCCACCTATGTAACCAGTTGGGTACATTGTCATTTACTTGTTCCCTTATAAAAGCCAGTTTATTCGCAGGCGATAACTTTTTATTGTAACCATTGATGTCCATTAAAAGATTCGTGAAAGGTTTAAGCTTCTTTGAAAGCAAAAGCCTTAGATATCCTCCCCTTACGCCCTATATTAACTGATTGTGTTTGAATGTTTTCCATTATTTTTTTTTCACAGCTCTCATCTATCCATAGATGGTGCCATGAATAATTTGTTTATTATTATATATCCCCAGTCTGTTTATGAATTATATTAGCTATTTATATTTTGCTCTTTTTGAACCTGTCCAGTAGGGGTGCGTGTAGGTGACAAAAAATGGGCTATATGTTAGTAACCATCAAAAAGTGTTAGGAGAAAAATATTTAAAGTTTGGTTTCTTGAATTATCTATCACCTCTTTTTACCCAGGAGAAGGTTCAGGGAACTTAAATGATTCTTGGACAATCTCCCAGGGTTTAATAATTATGGAAAATAAAATTGAGGAAGAAAAAAAAGAGAAAAATAAAGTATATCCGAATGGAGAAATATCTGATGAGATGTATGACTTAGTTTACGGATAATTATTTATTAATTACAAAAATTTTATTTCCTTTTTTTGAATGTTCGTTAAGTTCTCTTTCAATTGATGAGGACATTCCATAAGTTTTATCATTTGTGAATCCACAATTATCACAATGCTTTTTTCCATTAAATTCGTGGTACTTTGAAGAATTACAATTAGGACATTTTTTCATTTTCTTCTTCTCCTTCAGTTTCTGTTTTATTATTCTCTTCAACAAATTTATCTTCATAACTTTTTGAATTATCTTGCTCTAATTTCTTAGCATAATTATCAATATAATCTTTGGCAGTTTTTTTATTCTTTCCAAACTTCAATCCAATTTTTCTGTAACTTCTTTCAGATTTTGGAATAGATTCATCCATATACATATCGTAGCATAATTTCATAACTTGTTCTTTGGTTTTGTTTTGTAGTTCTTTAATCTTTTTCTCCTTGCTCTCTATTCCAGTTGCTTCAGTCTTCTTGATTTCTTTTTCTGCTTGCTTTTCTAATTCCATTTGTTCTTCAGCAAATTCTTTCTTGTTAGCTTTATCTTTAAACTTTTTCTCTTCTTCTCTATAACTATCTTTCATATCCTTAATTAATTTATCATATTTTACCATAGGATATTCTTCTGGTTGAAGTTGATTATGCCATTTATACATCTCAAAGAAATTATATTGTTCTTCCTTATGAATTGCTTTTGGTAAAAATAAATAGATTGGTTCATCTTCATCTGAATCAATCCAAATAAATGTATTCTTCTTTTTTGGTTTTTTAAGATGTTCTTTTATTTCTTTCTTTATGGTCCATTTTTTTCCAAGTTCTTCAATATCATCTGCACTTAATTCTCCGAGCAAAGTCATTGTTGCAGAATTTCTAATATCTTTATCAATATCTCCCCAAACTTGGCTATCTGAAAGTGTTGTGACTCCTCTTCCTACACTTCTTACAGTTGTCATTCCATTTTTAATTGCTAAAGCGAGAAATAGTTTATATCCTTCAAGTTTTGTGAATGGACATTGTTTTCTAATCTCTGGAAAAATTATTAATATTTTAGTCTTGATTGTTTCTGCACTATCGTTCAATGTTCTTATTATACTTTCAAGGATATAGAGAGTTATGAATTGCATTGTTTTTTCATCTTTAGATTTATCCATAAATTTTGTTGAGAATACATGATAATGTTTATTATCTTTAAGAAGTTCTTTCCAATTTAGATTATAAGGAGAGTTTCTTTTTCCAAGAAAATAATGTTTCTTAAAAGGTTGCATGTAATTTGTAATTCTGCTCAATTCTTTTGCAGTTCCTGAACCAACTGGAAGATAGAAGTTTTTAGGGTCTGCCTTTTTTCTTTTCTTCTCAGATTTTCCAGTTATTGAATCAGAAATGTAGTGCATGAATCCATATAATCCATCATTATCATTAATTTCTTCAGTTGCTTTCAAAAGTAAACTGACAGCTTCATTCTCTGAACCAGTTTCTGCAATTAAACTCCATTCATGCTTTCCTAAATCTTTTAAAGGAACTGTAAAGAAATTTATTTTTGGTAATGGTTTGTTATCCAAAGTAAAAGAAAATGGATGATATATTTTAATATCCTGTCTTCCTGGAGATTTACCAATTATATTTAGATGTTTAAGATGATATTCACTGCTTGATTGATTTTTCTCTGGCTCAAACATTTGGAAAGCAAATTCTAACTCATTTTTTGGGTCAGAAGCAATAATAACAGTATATCCATTCTTTTGAAATTTTTCTGCAATTCCTTCAGTTGCTAAAGTCTTACCTGTTCCTGGTTTAGAAACAATTAAAATATTTCCATTCATAATTCTTCCATATTCATCTCTCAATGTTAAGAAAGTGTGGTTTGTTGTTGATGCTAGTCTCATTGTTTTTCGCTTTCCTTCCTTTCAGGTGGTCTAGTGTCTCCAGGTTTTCCAATTTGCTTATGTTCAAGTATCTTGAAATATTCATTTCTAATTGTAAGATTCTGTATAGAAGACATTCTAATGAGAGTTATGAACAATTTATATATTTCTGGTTGCAACAAATTTACCTTAGAAGAGTTTCTTCTGAATTCTCTCTTAATCATCTCTTGCACTTCATCTGGGACTTTAGATTTCATTCCAGGATTTAAAACTTTATTTACATCAGATAAAGAATCATAAAATATTTTTGATTTTCCTACATGCTCAGTAACTTCTTCAAGAATTTCTTTTATTTTATCAAATTCTGGAATTTCTTTTTTTATTGTTTCTTCACCTATTTCTGGAATCATAAAATTTATTGTTTGAATTAAATAATAATCATCTATTCCAAGTCTCTCACTGCAATAAATTCCAAGTCTAGTCAAGACTAATTGCTGAAGCAAATTTGATATAGGTTTTATTTTTTCCATTATAATGAATCCTCAATTTCAAAAGCTAAAATTCCAACATAATCAGGATGGTCCCCATAATCAACAAAACTGCTTGCCATCTTTTCACTTAATACTTCAATTTGACTGACAGCTTCAATAATTAAAGTACTATCTCCTTGAATAAGCCCAATAATTTTTTGAAAGTCTCCTTCATCAATATTCATCTGATTTAGAAGTATTCTTTTATAAAGTTTATTTCTTTCATCAATTTCTTCTTCATTTAATTCAATTTTAAGGAAAGCGAGAGCTAAGTTATAAGCACAATAGAAATTCCAAATAGCTTTTGCATAGAACCTTTTAATCATAAATTCATTGTATAAGTCTAATTTATATCTTATCATTTGTAAGACAAGTTTCATATTAGTTTCCTCTGTTTAAGAAATAATTTAATTCTATTTTCTGCAATATCACAGTACTCTCTCTCTCTCTCTATTAAAATAAAATTTCTTCCCAATTCTAAACAAGAGATAGCAGTTGTTCCTGAACCACCAAAACAATCTAAAACTAAATTTTCCTTATTTGTATGAATTTCAATAAGGTGTTTAATTAAAGATAATGGTTTTTCTGTTGGATGACTTGTCTCTCCATAAGCTGATTTATTTGATGTTTCAAAGAAATTGTGCATTTCTTTTTGTTGTTTAAAATTAAAAGTCCATTTGCCTTTGCTTCCAATCCATAGAAATTCACATGCAGAAAGATAATTTACTTTTCTGAAAGATGGAACTGGATTAGTTTTATGCCAAGATAAAATAGTTCTTGTTCTTATTCCATAATCTTTTGCTGTCCAACCTAAAAAACTTATATCTTCTTTATTAAAGAAGGATATTATTGTTCCATTATCTTTTAGAACCCTACAACATTCTTTTAACCAAGTCTTAGTAAATTCTAAAAATTCATCTCTTGTTTTGTTATCCCATTCTCCAAAATCATACTTCAATGGACTTTCTCTCCTCATAATTGGAGAATTAAGTTTACTTCTATCTCTATTATCGTTTTCTTTTGAAATATTGTATGGGGGGTCTGTTATTATACAATCAATTGAGTTGTCTGGAATATTTTTCATAATTTCTATACAATCTCCTAAAATAATTTTATTAATCTCCATTTAGTTTCCCTCCAGATAAAGTTGATAAAATAACTTAGATATTTCTTCTATAATATCCAGATTATCTTTAACATAATCTTTAATTCTATCTTCAACCCAGTAAGAATCGTATTCATTTCCATCACCATAATCATCAAATAAATCTCTAATTTTATCTATGTCCTTTAGCTTTTCTATAATTGCCTTGACAATGTCATTTGCTTTAAAATTATCTGACAAATATTTATAAGCTTCAATAAAGAATTTAGCACGTGCAAAATAATCTCTTGAAGATTTCTGGTAATTTCTTCTTAATTCATTTTCAAATGGTTTTTCAAATTCAATATCTCTTATTACTTTCTTTAGTTCTTTAATTTCTGATTTTTCCATTTTTTTGAAATCTCCCATTAAAATATTTTTTAAGTTTTTTATTTCTGCTTTCTAAATACCATCCAGCAACATTTTTATCTCTTCTAACCCATGCAACAATAATATTATCCCTTAATAATGCTTTTACTTTTGTTTCAAAATCTTTGTTAATAAATTTATCTTTCTTTATCTGGTCTGCTAAGATAAGCCTATCTGTAAAAACCTTTATTTTTTTGTTTTTTTTCATATTGTTTGCTATTTCCAATGCTCTTATCAGCCCAAGACTTTCTATTTTGTTTACTTCAAATCTTTCAGGGAAAACTTTTGTTTCAAGGTATACGTTTTTTCTTGAATAATTTCCACTTGAAGAAACAATGACACAATAACAGCTTTCCCTAGTAGGTATTCCTGTTCCATCACAAAATATTTCAATATTCTGTTTTCTTTCAAGTTTTTTTAAGTTTGGCATTTTATTGTTTTGTCCTCCAAAATGAATATTTTCCTCTTCTATCACTTTCAACCTTCCCATTAAAAAATAATTGGTTTAGTAAGACTTCTGCCTTATAGATATGAATATCAACTGCAACTGCAATTTGATTTGTTGTATACCATTCTTCAAGTTTCTTCTCTAAGAACTTCATAATCGCCTTCTTTTTTTCTTCATTTAAATCAACCATAATGATTATAATTTATAATACTTTTTAAATGTTTCCTAAACTAATCGTAGTTTTTACCTATAAACATACATTTAAATATTTTGAATATTTATTCAAATTATGCCAGGATTAGGAAGAGTAATGAGTACAGGAACGGCAAAAGCGTTCAGCTTGGGTAGATTTATAAGAAAGAATTTATATTGGGTTGTTTTAATATTTGTTATAATTCCAATTGTACTAACATCATTTCATACAGCTAAGGAAATGAATAATTATTGGTATATCCCATTAGCCTTGGGAAATCATATGATTAATGCAGACAGTCTTTTAACAAAAGATATTAATATTCTAAAAACTAATCCAACAGAATTAATTGGAGTAGAAAAGCCAACAACTGGAGTATATCATAGATTTGTATACTGGTGGCATGTAGCTAAAGTAGGATGGATAATTTTTGGTTTATTATGGCTCTTGCTTTTACCTTTCATGTTCTTGTATAGAATAGTTTTTAATCCATTAGATGATTCAAAAAAATGGAGAAACATACTTTTAACAGCATTTTGGGGGAGTCTTTTTATATTTGTAGTTAACTTAGTAAATGCAGTATATGTTCAAAGCCAAGGAACAATTCTATATAATTTTCCTGCAACACAAAATCAATTTGTAAGTCTTGCTTTTATCTTAGTAAATAATCTTCCATTCCACGGAGTTGTGGCTCTTGTTCAATATTTAATAACACTAATATAATTATTCTTCAATTATTACAATTACTTTGCTTAATTTTTTATAGAAATCAAATGTTCTCATGTATTCTAGCATCCTACTCTTATCTAAAACATACATCACTGTCGGTTTTCCTTTTAGGTTTTCTCTAGAAGAACTAATTTTTATAATATCTTCCTCAAAAAGATATTTGAACCATTGTCTAAATTCCTTGTCTTTTTCAGAATTATTTGCTGTTTTTTCAAAATCTTTTATACAACCTCCCCCTTTTTCAAATATGGAATTAGATAATTTTGGATTATTAAGTAAGTTGACTATCCAATGAATTTCCTTCTCTCTTTTCATAAATATCATAGGGATTTCTGCTTTATATATTTAATCATAATTAAGTATTTTTACCCCCCACCTTTATAAACTAAAAAACATACATATTTTTATGAAAAACTATTTAGTAGTTGATTTAATTAACTGTGCCTCAGGGGTTTGCTTGGAGAGGACAACTAAGGAGGTTATATAAATGAAAAATATTCTAATGAAAGATAAACGTGGGTTGAAGGCTGGTTGGATAGTATTTTCTGTACTATTCATGGCAGTAGCAGTTTGTGTTACTCTTGTTTTGCTATTGGGTGGAAAGCCCGAAGTTCAAGATATTAACCAAACTCCAGGTGGAACTGGAAGTGGGGGTGCTGTTGACTGTTCAGATAATGAACCTTACATTACCAATGATACTTCAAATGCACTAGCTCAATCTTCAAAAGTTTCTGTTACATACATGTATGCTACAGATACAAATGGGGATGGAGAACCTAGTCCAGGTGAAAATTTCATCACTTTAACACCAGGCTCTACAGGAAGTAAATTTGCTGTAAACCAGAAGTTAATAATCTTCAGTTCAGCTTCAAATTATATTGATAAGTATGATACTTTCACAATAACAAAATGTGGACAGAATCTATTTAGCAATTTGATTTATGCAACTGATACAGGAAGTTTAGATTTGCTTGATGATAATACCAAGGTTTCAGATGTTTCTACTGCTGTAGGAACTTTGAATATATCTAAATCAGTAACTGCTGGAGCACCAGTGGATTTCACAGTGAGATTAACTGGAAAAGATGATGAATCTACAGGACAACTATTGATAACTGTTGAACACAACGACACAGAAACTAGTGATATGACAATCTCTGAGTCATCTGCTAATGCAAATGTCTTAAATGGAGATTATTCTATTGACAAACTAGCATTCTTCGTTGCTGAAGGAACTGCACCAACTTTGAAGAAAGCTTTCTTAGTTGACGAGATAATCGGTGCTAAGACAGTTGACTACTTAGTGAATATGGAAGCAGAAAGTGGACTTTCAATAGGTGGAGTTGCTGTTGGAGACCCCGTATTTGTTAATGTCTATTCAGGTCAATGGTTTGTTGATACTGATAATACTTTGAAGTTTGGATTTGCAAACTCAGATAAGACACTCAAATATGAAGACGTCTGGAGTGACCACGATGCTTGGATTCAGTAATTGAACTTTGATGTTTTTTAATTTTTTTTCTTTTTCTTTTTTTTAAAATCATGCGAGAGCTATAAAATTTTAAAATAGAAATATTTATATAGCTAATTCATCTTCATACATAATGATAAGTGTTGAAAGAAGAAGGGAAATAAATAGAAAATCATATTATAAAAACAGAGAGAAGGTTTTGAAATATCAAAAAAAATATCATAAGAAAAATAAGAAGAAAAGAAAAATAACTAGGCATAATTATTATGAAAAAAATAAGGAAGAAATAAAAAATAAAGGAAAAGAATATAATAAAAATCCGATAGTTAAAGAGAAAAATAGAAATCGTATTAAAAAGCGTAGAGAGGATAAAAATTTTAGAGAGAAAGAGAGAGAAAATCAAAGAACACTAAAATATAGAGAAAGAGTAAATTATAAAAGAAGAGAGAGGAAATTAAAAGATAAAAATTTTGCAGTTGAACAAAGATTAAGAAGACTGTTACAAGGAGCTATGAAGGATTACACAAAGAATGGAAAAATGTGGAATGCAAGTAAATATGGGATAGATTATAAAGCAATCATAGAACACTTAAAACCTTTCCCAGAAGATATTTCAAAATATCACATAGACCATAAAATTCCACTATGTAAATTTGATTTGACAAAATTAGAAGAAGTAAAAAAAGCATTTGCTCCAGAGAATCACCAATGGTTATTAAAAGAAGAAAATTTAAGGAAAGGAGGAAGATATATAAATCTTGAAAGCAAAGAAATACAATGAATAAAAAGGGATATATAGAGATGACTGTAGGAACAATTGTTACTATAGTTCTTGTAATGTCTGCCTTAGTCTTGGGATTAGTTTTAACAAAAACAATTTTTTCAGATAAAACTCTTGAAAAAGAATATCATTTTTATCAAGTTAATTGTACACTTGAATCTCCTAATGATACCTGTAATGATAAAATTGAAGTAAATAATATATCTATTTTAGGATATGAAATAAATACGACAGATATTAATGGAGGAATTTTAGAGAATTATTTTACTAATCTTACTAATAATACTTGGAGCAGAGGAAAATATTTAGTAATTTATGAATAAAGACAGGACTTATTTCTAATTACAACAAAAGTTGAAAAAGAAAGATTTATAAATAACTAATTACTAACTAATTAGTAAAAAATGGTAAAATCAATAAATGTTGCATTTGAAGATGCTGAAATAAAAGAGTTAGAGGAGAAGAAAAATAAAAAATCTTGGCATGATTTTATTCTTGAGAAATGTTTAGATAAAAAAGAGGTTAAGAAAAAATGAACATTAAAGAGATACTTGTAATATTATTATGCTCCTTTGGATTCTTAATTGGATTTCAGTTAGGGAGAGAGAACATATCCATTTGGATAACTTTCTTAGTTTCCTTTGGTTCTGGATTGTTAGGATTTGTTTTATTAAATAAATTTATTGGAGATAAAAAATGAGTGAGAAAACTTCTTATTATATTGATATGCTATGCACGAATTGTGGACAGAATAATAGATTAGTAATTTCTAAGGGAGTACCAGTAAAAGATTTCTTAAAAGAAGGAAAAGAATGTCATAACTGTGGATGCAAACTTCAGGAGGAAGAAGAATGAACGAAAGGACAATGAAGAAAGATTTTAGAAAATATTTGAATAGGTATAACTTTTCTTTAGAAGCAGTATTTTGGATTTATATAGGATTTTTTATTACAATTTTGTTATCTGTTTTATCAAGGAGCATAAAGAATGTTCTGCTTGGAAATATCTTGCTTGTTATTTTCTCTATACTTTTCATTGTTATTCTATATATAACAAGTGATGAAAAGATAAAAGTAGAAGAAATTATCAAAAAGATGAAAGGGGGTAGAAAAAAATGAGTCAAAATCAAGCACTTGAAGAGGAAGACGAAGAAGAGACAGAAGAAGAGGAAGAAAAGTCTGATGATGACCCAGAAGAAGATTAAAATGGGAAAAGAAATTTTGAAAACAGAAATAAAGAGAGAATCAGGAAAACTATACTATTGTGGAACTGACAAAAAAGGTTGCATTGTGGTATGCGAGGCTCTTATGAGTCGTGGTGGTCGCAAAAAGAAAAAGAAGTAAATAAACAAATTTAAATTTTATTTTTATTTTATGTTCTATGTTTGAGAAAAAAACAAGCAGTAACGTGTTCTGAAAATAAGAACACAATTAAGGAGAAAAAATGTCAGATGAATATACAGTAACAAAAGAAGAAGACCTAATAATTAAGAATCAAGAAGTTCCTAAAGTAGAGGAAACTCCAGAAGTAAAGCAAGCATCAAGCATTCCTATAGAAGAAACAAAAGTTAAACAGGTTATAAGCAATTATGGACCAGATGTTAAAGAAGTTAAAAAGAATAATGTAAAAGAATTTAATGAATCTGAAGGAGCTAAGTTTCATGGTGTAAAAGCAGTAAACAAGATTAAATATGCAGTAATAATAACATTTGCAGTTTTATTTTTTATTTTACTATTTATTCAAGTAATTTGGGGAAACCATAACTTAGGACTTATAGCTAAGAAAGATTTGTCTCCAACAATAAATAATAATAATCAAATAGATGTTCAGCCAGCAAATGTAACAGCAAATATAAGCTCTCCAATAACAAATAATAATTATATCTATAATAACATAACAGTGAATGCAACCATCGTTCTTCCTAATAATTTATCAATTAAAATTCAGAACATCACAGCATGAAAAAGAAATTATTAATAATAATATCTGGATGTATTGCAGTATTTTTTTGTTTGTTACCTTTTGTGCTAGCTTTCTTTGGAAAAGTAAATGAACCAATGGCAAAGGCAATGATTTTTGTTGGAGGTGGAGGATTCGGATTAATTGCACTTTCAATTTCAATATGGAAAAAAGAAGATAAGATAGAAGAAAAACCTCAAGAACAAATAGATTATGAAAATGGGAAAGTAGAGGAGTATACATGAAAACATTTTTAAGATTTGTAGCAAAGAAGACAGAAGGAAAAACAAAATGTTTTGAAGTTTATTCAACTCATTCTGAAGACTATCTAGGCTCAATACACTGGAGAAGTGGATGGAGATGTTATGTGATGTCTTATGATATGGCAATTGACATGTCTTTGTCCTGTCAAAAAGAACTTGTTGCATTTATGGATAATTTAGAGAATGAGAGAAAGAAGGAGGTAAAAGAATGATTACATTTGAAGAAAAAGAACAAATATCTAGAGAAATAGCAAGTAAAATGTTGGATAATATAAAAAATATTAAGGCAGAAGAATTCAAATACCTTGATACTATTGTTTTTCATAGAAGTTGGTATGGAGAAAATCTAGAGGTTAAGAAATGAACAAAAAAGGAAGCTATAGTTGGATATTCATATTAGTAGGAGTCATAATAATTGCAGGGATTATAGTAGCAATAATAATTTCCAATCAAGATAAGAATACGGTTCCAATAATAACAAACCAATCTTTAAGCTTATATTTAAGGGCATTAGAGCCAAACACAAAGATTTCTATTTCAGGAAATTATATTGTAAATGATTTTTATACAAATTATATTATTTCAAAGGGAGAACTAATTAGAGATTCATTCACCTTGATAGAAGGAATAATAACCAACAAAACAAAAATATATTGTGCTTCAGATAATCATTATGCAAATATATCAACAGAAGAATTTACTCAAGAAGAGAAAAACAATAATTTATCCAAACAAGAGTGTATTTTGAACAAAGTAGGAAAATTAAAAATAGAATCAAGTCCAAATTTGATTGAAGGGGAGAATACAATAACTTTAAATGTATCTGCAATAGGACTTATAAATAGACCTTCTTTTTGCATGTCCTGGTCTCCTGGTATTGTTTTAATTAACAATTTAGATTCTGGATTAATCTGTAACAATGCAATATGGTTGAACTATACTTCTTACAACCAAGAAAAAAAAGAATTTAATTGGTTGCCTAAAGATATATATAGATGTGGAGAAGATTGGATGGAAGAATGTGAATCAGTTGAAGGAACAATATGTTATCAAGTTCTTTTAGATGTTCCAGCAAGATATAAAGATAAGGTTAGTAAATGCTATAGAATAGCAGAGCAGATTAATAATGAAAATAAAATTGTAAGGTTACAGGCAAAAGCAGAAAACATAAATTCTGCCGATGCAATTCAAATATACTTGTTTGATGAAGACCTTTGGTACAACGAGAACACAGGAAAATACGAGTACATATCAGAACTCAACAATAAAAATTTAGGAAACTCGGAGGATATAATATATGAAATTAAATAGAGAACTTGAAGAATGTTTAGATAAGCAATTTCCAAAAGGAGACCCTGCAAGAGGAAAAGCCTTAGTTTTGCATTCACTAGCACAAATAAAAATAAATAAAATATTTGAAGAAATAGATATCTCAATTGGATTAACAAAATCAGAGGTTCCAGTTGTTATAGAGCAAAGCAAATTTCTAAAAGAATTAAAAAAAGTAAAGGAGAAATATTTAGATGTCATTGATTAAAACATTGAAACTAAAAGACAATATTTTTAGGTCTGTTGTTATATCATTGGTAATTTCACTTCTACCCATTTTTTATGGTGGGGGATTTAAAGGACTCATGTCAATATTTTTAATTGTTGTAACTGGTTGTATTATAGGAAACTTGGTTTATGATTTGATAAAATATATTATAGAAGTAAGAAAATTCAATAAAGCAGTGAAAGGAGGATTAGAAAAACATGGATAGAGAAGATGCAATAGATTATTTAGATAGAAAGGGAAAGATAGAAGGAAAAACAACTTTTTCTTCAGAAGAAGAAAAAGAAATAGCAAAGGTGATGAAGTCTGGTAAAATTTATGGAGACCCTCTTTGTGAAATAGATTAAGGAATATATATTTTAAAAATGGTACATAGAAGATATACTTTGCAAGAGTATAATGAAATAGTAAGATTATTTAAAGATGGAAATGGGTTTAGAAAAATTAGTAGAATGACAGGAATATGCAGGGTAGTATTAAAGAATTGGATAAAAGGAAAAAATATGCCAAGGATAATCTCTATAAATGATAAGTTAAGGATAAAAAATCTTGTTGAAAAAAATAAGAATGTAATAATTCACTGTGCTAAGTGTGGAAAATTTATAACAAAAGATACGGTTTATCATAATTGTAAAAATGCAATGGAAGGAAAAAATCATACAGATAAATCAAATTTATTAATTTCTAAGAGGACTATTGAAATGATGAATAATGAAAAATTAAGGGAATATTTATCTTTGAAAGCAAAAGAATTTCAGTCAATACCAGAGATAAAAAAAAATAATAGTGAAAAGCACAAGGAACTTTGGAAGGATAAAAATTCAACGTATAATACTCCAGAATTTATGGAAAAATTATTAAAAGGATTAATGAAAAGACCAACTTCTTTTGAACAAAAAATAATTATATTATGCTCAAAAAATAGACTGCCTTTTGTTTATACTGGAGATGGGAGAATTTTTATTGGAAATAAAAATCCAGATTTTGTGAATGAGGAGAAAAAAATAATAATAGAAGTATTTTTAAATTATTTCAAGATAAAGGGATATGGAAGTGTGGAGAATTATATTAAAGAGAGAGGGGAACACTTTTCCAAGTTAGGATATAAAACTATTTTTATAAGAGAAGAAGAGATAATGGATAAAAATTGGGAGGAAATATGCTTGAATAAAATAAATAAGATAATATGAGAAAGTATCAGTTAGAAAACCCCAGCAACGCATGTGTGTTTATTGACTTTGTGAATAAAGAAAATCCTGTTTCTTTCAGTTATCCAAATAAATTAAATTCCTTTAAGATGGCTTCTTATCTTTTTTTTGTAGTATGGTTTAAAGTATGGATTTTAACAATAATGCCTATTTTTTTAATATTAGCTATTTTCTTTGGTGTGAACGATATTGTTTCAACAATGTTCGTATTATTTGTAACACCACTTGTCTCTCCCCTCATTCTTTCATTTATATTTTCACATAACAAGAAATTAATTTTAACATTGCCAAAGCTAAATAAATTTGTAAGTTCAAGTGATTTAAAGAGAGTTGTAATATGCTCATTAGATTCAAAAGTTTATGAACTTCCAATATTTGATAACGTGTTCTTGGAGTATAAAGCTACAGAAGAATTTGGAAAATATTTATGCAAGATAGAAGTAATAGAGCATAATTTTCACTATTTGAAAAAAGGATTATTCTCAAGGAAGATAACAAAAGAACAAAATGATAGTTATTGGAAAGCAAGGTTTATTTTTTCAAGAATACCAAAGAAAGGTGAATTATATTTAGAATTTATATGAAAGAAATTGAATTAAAATTCAAAAAGGAAAAGTATATAAATAGGAAAGAATTAAATCTGGTATGCTGACAAAAAAAGATTTTATTAAATTTGCAAACAACTTAGCAAAGATTGATGAAGGATGGGGAAAATTTGAGACCGTTAACTGGAAAGAAATTTATGATAACACTATGAAAGAGGAGTATAATTAAAATGCCAAGAGTAAGACATATGACTATTCAAGAAGGTGAAGCAATTCATATAGATGAATATCCAAATTTTCATAAGTCTGGTTCTGTTAAAGGCATGAAAGATAAATATTATGGAAAAGATGCTCTTCTAGTTCGTTGTGGAAATTATATTTATCACGTACCAAGGGAGATATACGAAAAAGCAAATTAAAATGGGAAAAATATTAAAATCATTTAAGGTAGAGAATGTAACTGTTAAGATGTCTAGACAGAGAAGTTCTTATGGTTCTGGATGGGAATATCCTGTGTGGGTAGAGATAAGTGATAAAAAAGAGAAAGGATATGGATGGCAACAGGACCCAAGAATTTATCAAAGTACTACAGAAGCAGATAAATATTATGATGAAGTTGTTCAAGACATGAAATCAGATTTAAAGCAGGCAGTTTGGATTCATGCTCCTCAAATTCAAAATCATTTGGAATAACATGGGATTAACATTTAAAAAATTTACAAGAGGAATTTATGCTTTTATTGGAGCAACAGCTTTAGCAAGCCTTGTTTGGTCTATAATTGAAATGGTTCAACATCAATTCTTTAATAAGATGCACTTCTTTGGAACTGCTGGATTTTTTATACTTGTTCTAAGTGGATTGATTCTTGGAGGAAAATCAATCGTTAATAAAAATTAAAATGTCAAATAAAGATTGGAAAAAAAATAAATCAAAGTTTGTGAATGAAGTAGGACATTGGTCCAATAGTTCTACTGGAGCATTTGTTGAAGTGTTAGAAATTGATGGAGCATATTTTGTTAGTTCAAATGTAAATCAAGAATATTACGGTGGAAAAAAGTGTGATTCAAAAACAGATGCGATTAGAAAAGCTAGGAAGTTAATGGGTAAATAAAATGAACCAATTAGAATTTAGAAGCAAAAAGCAAACAGTATTTTCTATAGCATTGTTACATTCAAAAGGATTTCGTAAGAGTAGAAGTGAAACTGAAGAAGGAAGAAGATTATATAATAAAGAATTAAAAATGGCTGAGGATAAAATTAAAGAATACAAAATAGACCTTAAAGAACCTTTGCCAGAGGATATGAATTAAAATATGGCAGAAAAAACTTGGTATATTATTGTTGAAAAAAAAGAGATGATAGGAAATCCAATTGTTGTAGAAGATTTAGAAAATGATGTTATCACTGATACTCATGGAAATAAATTAAAAGTAATTGGAATAATAAAGGATTGGAAACTTGCAAAGAAAGAGGCAAATTATCCTGATAGAAGTATTTATGTTCTTCAAGAAGGTTCAAAACAAGCTTGGTACAAAAATAAAAGATGAAAGCAAATTTAATTGATGAAATATTTACTCTAAGAGATATAGAAAAAGTTAATGAGGATAATTTAGATAAAGATGAAAGCATAGAATATAAAAAATTAGAAGAACCATACAGAATACACATCCCTTATGATTGGGACATAGAAATGATTATAAAAAAATTTAGAAAATATTTTACATTAAAAAATGTTGCATAATCATATACCCAGAGAACTAAATGGCTTAGAGCCTACGTGCAAAAATGGTAACAGAATTATACCTAGAAGTAAAGAGCTAGAATTATAAAACAACCCATTTTAATCATTGTTTAATTTATTAAACACCAAAGGGGATATGATTTGCTAGGATGCACAATAACTAGTGATGATACCCTTGTTCTTTGGTTTTTCTAAATAGAAAGATATATAAATATCAATATTGTATATACATTATGGATAAGATAACTAAAGACCAATTAATAAGAACAAATGCAGTTTATGGTGGAAGACCAAGTAAATCAAATTCATTAGAATACGCAGTTGAAAGAGCAAATAATGAAAAAAATTTCTATAAGAAACTTGCATACTTAGTACGTTCAATGACTTCAGACCACTCTTTTGTAGATGGTAACAAACGTACTGCAATAACTATTGTTCTTACAGAATTTGAAGAAGAAGGGATTATTGTAGATGAAAAAATGCTAGAGAAGACAATAGTAAATTTAGCAAAAATAAATGAAGGAGATATAAATATAATAGAAAGGAGATTAAGAAGATGTTCAAGAAAGTAACTAAAGAGATGATTGAGAGATGTGTAAAAGATTTAGAATTTTACGACCAGCATGGAAATTTTCCTTGGGAGAAGAAAAAAATATTAGTAAATATTAGTTATGAGTCTATTGAAAAATTAAAAGATAAAAATAAAAGTCAAGAAATTGAAAGATGTATATTGTCTGCATAATTTGAATTAAAATTCAAAAATAGAAAGGATTTTAAATAACTCTTTCTTAAATAAAACATGGGACTTAAGAAGATATTAGAGAGCTTTTTTATAACATTGATGGTAGCAGTTGTTTTATGGATTCTTTTAGGATTATTCTTAATTTTTATTTGTCCTAATTTTCAGGAAGTTTCTCACAAAGAACTATTTTTGAAAGCTCCAAATTATATGTATGAATTAATTAAAATGTGGTTAGGAGTTATATAATGTCCGAAGATAGATATAAAAATCATGAGTATGCAGAAGCAGGAAGCTTTATTGTGCTTGGATTGTTAGTATCTATA